>Ga0182007_10000036_pt1 | contig 131349 bp, 166 predicted proteins | sample Sormic07211113_1_FD_123023 | JGI IMG/M metagenome (GOLD analysis project Ga0182007, IMG submission 123023) | Rhizosphere microbial communities from Sorghum bicolor, Mead, Nebraska, USA - 072115-113_1 MetaG | ecosystem: Host-associated > Plants > Roots > Rhizosphere | place: USA: Nebraska...
ATTGCCAGCCGAGGTATTAAGGACTTCCGAGAGAACGGGGATTCACGCCATTGGCGTCTGACAGGTGTGACCCCACGGTGGTTGAATGACCTGAGGCTATCCCTTATCGCTTGATGACCCAAGAGTAAACGATCAATCCCATTCCAGTTATGGCGTGGGATTGTCATTTCTGCGGAGGCTTTTCTTCGTGCTATGGGCCTTGTTTACTTGGACGGCGTCGAACACGTTGCCACTTGAAAAAAATTCAGATGTGGAGTATTGGTTAAAGTAGGATTCTAATAGGTGAGTATGCCATGCGGCCATCCATTGCAATCGAAGGCAAACACGAACTTATTGTTGATATCGTGAAGCAGTATGGATATAAAAATCCAAGAATTTTTGGGTCAGTGTCGAGAAATGAGGACACTGAGCTCAGCGATTTAGACATTGTTGTTGAGCGAGACTCTGACAAGTGCAGCCTACTGCGATTGGGTGAGCTCTCATATGCTTTAAGCGAAGCATTGGGGGTCGATATCGATGTAAAAACAGAAAAAATGCTGCCGGCAAAGTCCAGGGATAAAATCATAGAGGAGTCCATGTCCCTATGAGTTCAATGAATAAATTGTCCGAAGCCTATATCACCCACATTGATGATGCTATTTCGTCGATAAATAAGATCACAAAAAAACCTGACCTATGAGCAGTACCTTAACGACGAAATTAAGCAGTTAGCCTTGCAGAAGTTGCTTGAAAATATCGGAGAGGCATGTCGTTTCGCCTGTAAGCATGACTCATCAGCAAAAAATAAATATCCGGAGTTTCCCTTCAAAGGTTGGATAGGTCTGAAAAATGTTCTGAATCATGGCTACTTCGTAATAGACCACGATGAAGTATGGAGTACTTTGAAGAATGATGTTCCTGCTTTAGCTGTAAAGCTCGCAGAGTTCTTTCCTGATCTAATAAAGACCAAAACTCAGAAAATGTCACAACAAGGTGAGCCTGTTGATGTTGGTGCTTTGATTCATGGGACTGGTTTGCCGACTGCCAAATTTTCGAAAGTGGTCGAAGACTTAAATCAAGAAAAAGAAAAAAGTACCCAAAATGACGTAGAGCCAGATATCAAGTAGTAAAAAAGCCCCCGAAGGAGCTTTGTGGTTAACCCCGAATCAGTGCGCGGCTTCGCGTGGGCTAGCCGGGTATAATGGGGGTTCTTGTACAGGGCAACTGACTTGTGTGCGGCAAAAGGCGCAGGGTGCTCACCAGTAATGTCAATATACAGTCAAATGCCATGTCAAGACAAGCGACCAGCGGGAAAGCTCAACCGCGTTGTTTGGTAGCAAAAACCGCTCTGAAAGTTGCCAGCCCCGCCCTGTGGAGAGGGGCCATGCATCGTCAGAGCGAGAGCCCCCCAGCCTCCATGGCTTGCTGGAGCCGTTGTTCTCTGGCTAGCTTGTGCTCATGGGCAACATCCCGTACGACACGCACCACGGCGATTTCTGCCGGCACAAGCGCTCCGTCTGGATAGTCTTCACCCAGGTCGAGTTCAGGCGCTTCAATGATGGGGGTGAGGGCGTTCACTTCCAGGTTTACGTTCAGCGCGGCATCTTCAAACCAGCAAACCGGAATCTCTCGCTCACCACCCAGATCGCTCATTTCAGGCTGGTAGATTTTTCGCAGGTTTTTGATCATAGAGGCTTCGGCATCTGCCCAATCGCGGAAAACGCCATCGGTATTGCAGTAGATCAACTCAGATCCGACGGTGAGGGCGACAAAGACCGCCCCATCCACCGCCTCATCATGACTACGCAGGTCGGTGTTGTAGCAGTCGAACAGATACCCCTGATCGGCAAACAGGTAGGTGTTGAGCGCAGCTGCCAGATGAACCTGGCTGTCATGGTTCTCCCGCAAGTCAGAAGCCGCAAGCTTGTCTCTGATACGATTGAGCAAGGCCGGGGCTTCTCCCAGGCTGATCGGGACGTCATAGCGTAGTTGTCGAGTTCGGGCTTGTTCCTGCTTCACTGCCTGGCGCTCTTCGCGTCTCGCGGTCAGATCTTCAACCACGAAATTCACCAACTGCGCTTCATTGCTCATTTCAGTGATAGCAGGAATGATGATTAGGGGTTCGTCGATGCCGCGATCCGATCGGTTGATCTCGATGCTGCCGTGCTCGTGGGCCATGAAAGCCACATCCAGCGCCTCCCCAAGCGTTTTAAAACTGCCAATGTCGGCAACATCCACCTCGATGCCCCACGGGGAGTATTCAGCGGCTTGCACGCGAAATGGCAAATCACTGTCACCATAGACTTTGGCCACGGTGAGCCAGGTGCCATAGTCTTTCCCCCGCTGGTTTATTCTCCTGGGGGTTTTAAACAGCTCCACGCCCGAGCCTTCTTCGTCCCATTTGCCAGCATGGTACTCGAACTGCTGATTGGGGAAATCGCGTGATCGCTGAAGAAACGCTTCAGGCGTATCGATATCAAGCAACTCGTGGAAGGCCGGGTTTTGGATGAGAAGCGCTATTTCAGCTTTATTGTTCAGGGTAGTCATTGACCGCAACCTAGGGTTATTCGTATGCCCTTAGTATGTAGGATGCGAAAAATCGGGGTCAAATCGCCAGGTCGGGAAAACAGGTCTTGGCAGGAGGAAATCCCCCGCCCTCTCGGGCGGGGAAGCTGTTACCAGTAGTTCCAGCTGTTGCGTTTGACCAGGCGGGTGAGGGTGATGTCAAAATCACCGGTTCGCAGGCCACTGTGGATCGCGTGTCGGTGTTCTCTGGTCTGGATCCTGATGTCCAGGTGCCTGACGTAGCGCGGTGTCCCGCAGCGACGCTTATCCTGATGGTGCTCACGCACGTTGCGGGTGACGTACTCGCTGTAGGTGCCGGGGTTGTCGGCATCGTCGATCCAGTAGGGTACGTCTTCACACGGTGTGCGCCACCAGGCATGCATCACTTCATTGGGGCCCCAGATGACGCCCAGTTTTTGGTAGTGGTGACGGTCGCAGGAGGGTTTGCCTCGGCGCAGGGTTCTCGACATGATGGTTTCCTCGATTGTCGGACATAGACGATCGAGAAACCTTGTTGTAACGGTAGGCGTTCAGTTCGGGCATAGGCCTTCCTCTTGTTTGTGGTTGCGTGCGTAGTTCTTCTACGCAAGGTCATAGGCAATGACCTGAAACGCATTACAGAGGATTTCAATATACCACTAACCACCATCCCAGGGCCAGATACTGATGCCCTAGGTTATGGGAGGCGGTGTTTGGGAAACGGACTATCAGGAGAGGGGAAGTCTCATTTGCCCGCAATTGTGGAGAGGTCGTACTGCAGATTATTCACAACCGATGGCTTGTCGCTGAGGTGGATCGAAGCTCCATCATTCATCCGAGCGCTCGAAGCGGCCTCATGGGCAGCAACGATCGCCTTTGCATCCTCGATTTTGGACAGTAAGTCTTTTGCGGCGGTGGGGCTAATCTGCACGACATCGATGATGTGCATGCTCCAGGCAACCAGGCAGTACCAGGTGTTCGATTGGCCTTCACAGAGCACCTCGGTACGCGTGTCTGAGGTGCCATCAAGATCATCCTCCCAAACGTCATGAACCATTTTTACCGAGAGTGGGCCAACATTTCTGCCCGGCAACCGTGCAAATTCAAGGTGTTCAGTCCAAGACTGGACTCTCATTGCCTGGCCAGCCAGATAACCCTTGCTGACTTCAGCTCGGTAGGCCTGTGCGCGCTCCTGGGCCTTGAGTCGAATGTCGTTGATAGCGCGAATCAGACCTTCAAACATATGCCGGGCGTTTTGAAACAGCGAAGAAGGAAGTGGCAGTGAGTTTTTCTGCGCGCTGATTCGGGCGATCACTTCAGCCGCAGCCTTGAGGGCCAAGCGGTCAGCCTCAGCCACGGATGGCTCTTGATTCATCAAGCCAATGAGTGCTTGTTCGGTTTGACTCAAATTCACTCGACGCATCGGCTTGCCCCTATCCACTGAAAATCACATTAGTATGCCTATCTCATGGGGCTACACCCAGCCACCATGCCTTGTGCAAGTTATGTGTATATTGCCAAAATGTCAATGGCTTACGGCTATGGGTCTTATCTGTTGTGGTGTCGTCGTTTTGTCTAACTGCGCAGTATTTAAGAGAGAAGTGCGACAGGCTGTCGTCGAAATGCCGAAAACAGAATGTCTATCGCCCAAGGGGTCAGGCGCTGATGGCGGTTACTCTCATAGCTCAGAGCCATTTCTATGAGAATGCAGCCAGGCGCTTGCGCGGATCACTGGCCGATGCCGACTGGCAGCAGGTCACGGATGGAAGTCATCCATCCTATGTGTTTTGTCCTTTCGATTGGCTGTCGCACCATTGTTTGCCGGCACATTCAAGACGGTTTCATACGCTGCGACAGTTGCCATAGCATTCGTCACCTTGGACAGAATCTCTTCTGCTCCCGAAGGGGTGATCTGAACGACATTGATGATGTCCATGTCGAAGGTTTCCAGGCAAAACCAGGTATTTTGATCACTCTCGCAGATGACTGCTGTGTAGTGTTCGCGGAAACCGTATAAGTCCATGTCGCTGGTGTCATAGACCATCTTCACGCAAAGATTTTTAGGTCTGCTGGCCGAAGGCGGGGTAAATTCGAGGTGTAGCTTCCATGCCTCAATTTTTGGGGCCTGGTCAGCCAGGAAGCTCTTGGCGCGGTTGTAGTTGATCTCGGCGAAGAAGGCTTTGGTGCGTGCCTGCGCGGCATGACTTACGTCATGACCATATTGATACAGGGAGAATACTGCACGCCAAGCCCGCTGATGAAGCGCTAAGGAGAGTCGTGTTTCAGGCGTGATTGAGGCATGCAGAGTCGGCACTTGAGCGTTCACGCCCTTTGGTGTCTGCTGATTCTCTTTCGATTCTCGTTTCATCAACCTGCGCTCTTCTTTCGATATCGTTACTTGAAGCCTATCTGAAGCGATCACCCACAACCAAGCATTTTCACTCGGTCGAATTGCAAAAATATTGACAAAGTGGCAAGTCGTTACGATGATGAGCAGCATGGTTTGTGGCTTTACCGCTACCTATAGCAATGCAATAACGGGAAAGGTGACGTGATGACAGCCATCCTTGAGCATAAGTCAGGCTACAAGTTATGCCCGGAGTCGGCGCTGGTAGCTGATACCCTCAAGACGCTGGGGCAGCCTTTTGAGATTGCTGCCCTGTCTCAGCTCCAGCGTGATCGAGTGATGACGATGGATGCCTCGCTGGTGGTGGGATCAATCGATTTCATCAAGGCCGCGTTGCGCCAACGTCAAATTGCACTGCCGGAGGTGTCGTCTTATCCGCAGGTGCTGCTACCCCATCTCCAGCGCGAGGTGTCACTCAGCACGCTGTGGGAGGTGAAAGCGCGTGTGGCACGGGGCGAGACACTGTTTGTGAAGCCTTCTGAGCGGGCCAAGGTGTTCACCGGGCAGGTTGTCCGGGATGCCGACGATTGGCGACTACAACGCATCCCAGGCCGTGAGCCGGTTTGGTGTGGCGAGGTGGTGAGCTGGAAGAGTGAATGGCGTTACTACGTGGTTTGTCATCAAATTCGCACTCAAGCGCTGTATGAAGGCGATCCCACACAGGTGCCCGAACTGAGTGTTGTTGAATTGGCGGTGCAGGCCCTGGCCGCTGTTCCTGGCACACCTGTGAGCTATGCGATCGACTTTGGAGTGCTCGACAGCGGCCTGACCGCCCTGATTGAGATGAATGATGGGTTCTCCATCGGGGCGTATGCGGGCGTGGATCCTCAAGCCTACCTCGACATGCTGCAAACACGTTGGATTCAAATAATCACCACCGGGAGAGACGCATGACAACGCAATGGATCAATGAAAACCCCTTGTCTCACACCAGCAATAACGGCTGTCATTTCACCGCCACCCGCTGCGATTTGAAAGGTGGGGTCAAACTGTTCAAGCCCAGTTGGATCACCGAGGCCGATATGGCGGCGGACATTGCTGAGTTTGGCGCTTTTCATGGCATGGAAATCTGGCCAAAACTCAATGGATTTCAGGGTTGGGGCTCTGTTGAGTTTGAGATTGTCTGTCGTTAACCCGGCGACACTTCGTTAATTTTCTCCACTGGAGCAACAGTATGAGCAGACTGGACAACTTTTTTAATTCTCGCTGGGTGAATGCCATTGGCGGCTTTGTTGTGGGTGGAATTGTGGTCGCGATGTTGAAATCCTCGCCCTACAAGCCACCTGTGCCGGTCAATCTGGATATTGCGCGGGCGGATTGGGTCACGGTCTGTGTCGGTAAAATGGCCGGGGGTAATTTTCCCAAGCCGGAAGTCCTCAAGAACTGTGCGGATGCTGCCATGATCCTGATGCCAGTGAGCCCGTCAGCGCCTGCTGTCAGTCAGCAGGCGGCTGGTGGATACGAACCTGGGGACGCACGTGTCTCCGTTATGGCGACTGCTAACCCGGAGAAAAATTAAGCCTTCACACGTCCGCCGAAGCCCCGGATTAGTCCGGGGTTGAACATGGTGGTTCAGCCAGCCATCTTCTTGCGGACATCGCTGCAGTGCATTCATGGCTCCAGGCTATCCGTGGGCGCCCATACTGCTTGAAATTCCAGCATGGCACGCTTGATGTCACCATCGCTGGTGCCACTGATCCATTGATCAAAGGTCTTCTCACCCTGGTGCTTTTTGAATGCTTCCATGAACAGACCCAGCGACCGATGTTTGATCCCGGTGATCTGAGTGACCACGCTGCCGTTGTAGCGCACCTTGTTGGCCAGCGCCAGGTCATGCAGGTCGAGCAGGCGCTGGTAGTCGACTCGGGCTTGTGGAAAGCGCGCTAGGGCCTTCTCCATCCAGTCGGTAGTATCAGTATCCCAGTCGTACTCGGGCAGATCCCGGTCTTTCATCCAGGCCAGAAACGCCATATAGGTCACCCGCACGCTGTCCTGGCTGCGCCCCCGGCTGTTGCGGTTCTCCAGCTGGAACATGGCCTTGTTGAAGCGCGGGTTGGACGCCGCGTACTCGAACATTTCATCGAGCGAATCAAATCCCTGACGATAACGCGCCACATCGAAATCGAGAAACGCCAGCGCCTCATCAAAATCACGGGTAAAGGTCACATTTCCCAGCACCTTGCCATCGACCTTGATGCTTCTGGCCAGACCATCAAAGCCAAAGCGCAGGCCATGCATCTCCCGAGCAATGATGGTGAAGGTCTTGCTCAGGTCATTCCAGGCGTAATAGCTCTTGGAAAACTCGTAGCACTGGCTGGGAATGGGCATCAGGTCGACTTGCAGGCAGCCGCCCTCGGGCAACGCCAGCCCCGTATGGAATACAGGGGCCTTAGCGAACTGCTGAGCAAAGGGCAAATCAGCCCCCAACTCCAGTCCGAGGCGTTGCACCAGCTCCTCGCGCCCCACCAGATCAACAAACTCTTCGGGCACCAGGATGTCGAGGTCGCCGTAATCCACCTTGGAGCGATAGGCCGCGATCAGGTGGGAAGGCAGGTCGAAGCCTTTCTCCTGGATCACCTTGTCCAAGGCCTGGCAGACCACCACCCCTAGTGCACGGGCTCTGTGGCTTTCCACGCGCTTGGCGCCCAAATCTTTCAGTGCATTACCACCCATCTCAATGCTCTCTCTGCTGTTCTGCTGTGATTAACCCCATCATGACGTGTTCATGGGGACGGCTCAAATCAATTGGGCCCTGGTGATCAATGTGGCCAGATTTTTCGCATCGGTCAGTGCGTTGTGGGCACGACCCTGAAATGGTGCTCCAGCTTTGGCCAGGGCATCGGTCAGGCTGAGGTTCTTCCCGCCACGCTGTTTGAGTTTATGGATCAATCCAACGTCCAGGGTGGTGCGAAAGGGGCTGGTGAAGCCGGCGCGGCGACATTGGCGAGCCAGGTACGTGGCGTCATCGCCCCACGCCAGGAATGGTCGCTTGAAACCAAACTTCTTGACGATGGTGTTGACCACATCCTCCAGTGGACGACCCTGTTTGGCCAGAATCGCCGGAGTGATCCCGGTCAAGTTCTGGCAAAAGTCAGACACCTCGTCACATACCGGCTTGACATAGTAATGGGCCTCGCGCTCAACTTTGCCGTTGTGCAAGTTGAGTTCGCAGATACCGATCGAAATAATCTCCCCCAGCCCTTTGCGCTCCGACCAGCAGCACATTTCCATGTCAAAACAGATAACTTTTGCAAAATCCGCACTCATGATGACCAGTCGTCCTTGATGAATTGATGTCAATATCGCATATATTACCCAAGGGTCAAGGCTGATCAGGTAACACTTTGCATACCGTGAAGTATTGATAGGCGTCGGAGCCGCCGCCTTTCGATCCCTGTGGGGCACCGCGCAGATAAGTAATGCCATTACTGATCACCTGGTACTCGGTTAGGGTGCCAGGCAAACTCTTGCCATCATATTGCAGATATTGTGGCAGTGTATTTCCGGCCCCGTAAATCTGCCAGGCACTGGCCGGAGCAAACCCCGTGGTGTTATAGCGACAATCCAGGATGCGGGGCTGATTGAGGGTGCTGGTGTTCTGGGTCTCACTAGTCAACTCACCCGCATTGCGGTATTGATTCTGGCGCGGGTTGAATTCCTGTGGCTGTACGGTGCGGGTGCGGGTAACCGCATTGCAGCTCTGGTACTGCACTTTGGTGGTGAGGTAGAGCGCGGAACGATCTGGACTGTCTACGCAACCGGTGGCGCTGGTGGTGACCCAGTTGCCGACGATTGGGTCTGCTGGCAACCACGTGTTGGGACGCGGTGATTCAGTGATGGGCGCGTTTAAGCGGATGATATTGTCAGCCATCGCGCCAGCTGACATGGCCATACACACACTCAGGGCTACTGCTTTAAGCATCGTTCTCATGAAATCCAGCCCGCCAATGGGCAAATGGCTTTTAGCCAAACACCCGAATTATTGATAAATTGAATTCTAGGTGAGCCGTATACCCCATAGCAACAGGCAAGCGAGCCTCATCATTCAATTGACAATTACCATTATGGTAATTAATCTGACTAAAATCCTCACAGGTGAACACCCATGACCAGGGAACAGCGTAAGTTGCTCAAACGTCTTTCAGCGCTGGCTGAAAAGGATGCTGAACTGAAGCATCTCGCCGGCAAGCTGTGGGGCGCCGCCACGGCCTTTGTTGAATACCCCGAGCTGTGGGCTGATGCGCTCATGGTCGCCCGCAAGTCCAGCAGCGAGGATCTTGAAATCTTGACCGAGATTGCCGCCAGAAACGCTCCGCTGGGCAGCAGCAGATTTGATCGGCGTCTGGATCCTTCGGTGCTGGCCAAACCTGTGGCCATCGTCAACGAAGGTGATGACGGTTTGTTCATTGAGATCCAGTACGGCGAGGATGGCAGCCCCCTGAAACTTGGGGATTCGCTGTACATGCAACCGGCGCAGCCCAGCTTCACGTTCACGCTTAAGCCTGAAGACCCGGTGACGGATGGCGCTTACCGGCAGTGGGCCTGGAATGATCTGCGATCAACACTAGATCATGACAAGTGGGAAAACCATGACAATGGCAACTTCCTGGGCTTTTTTATCCAGGGTTGGCATTATCGCGAACAACTTGAACGCCAGCGTAAAGCTGAAAACGAAACTCAGGAAGAAGCCAACTTCACCTCCTGGTGGTTCAGTACGGGCAAGCGCCTGACGGAACATGAGCTCGGCCTTGAAGACCTCATGCAAGCCAGTTATGCCGGTGGCCGCACCAAAGGTCGACAGGAAGCAGCGCGCCTTCAGGCTGAGCTGGAGAAAGCTCGCCAGCAGATTGAATTGATGGAAACGGCATTGCTGGAAGTTCGTCGCAACTCCAGTGACCTTGAATCCTGTGAGCAGGCCACAGCTGCGTTGCACCAGGCGGCGTTGATTGCACCAGAACCCGCAGCACCTGCAGCACCCGCCTTCACAGTCAGTATCGATATGATGGAAGAAAGCCACCGGGTGACGCACTGGGTGACGCTCAAGAATGCCAGTCGTCCCGCCGATGCGAAGCCGTGGGACAATGTGGGCTTGAAGACCCCGTTCAAACATGAAAATCTTGAATACGTGCAGGAAGTCGCCCAGAGCTGGGCGGGCTTTCTCGGCGTCGAGGTTCAACAGGATAAACCGGAGAATCAAGATGAGTAATCGGCTCACCGCAGGTCAGCTTCGTCGGGAGTTTCTGCTAAGGATTATCCGCTTTACCACCGATGGTCGCTGGGTCGGCTGTGTCGGTGGGTTGCCGCTCAATGATGACCTCAAGCGCCTGGTGGCCGAAGGCAAGGTCACCCTGACCCGGCAGGGAGGGCCCGGCAAAACCGAAATGACTGTTCCCAAGTTTCGTATCCGTGGCAAGGGTAATGGCATCAAACGGGTGACCAAGGCCCGGCCTGCGGACGGGATCTACACCCAGGATCGCCTGGTGTGTCCGTGCTGTGGTGCGATGGCACCTCTGCAGGGCTTGTTGAAGCATGGAGATGCCTGTTCGTTGCGGGTGGATCACATTTTCGGCGAAGTGTACCCACGCACGGGTTACGGCTGGTGGCACAACAAGCATTGGATGGCCAAGCCCAATCGAGCCTGAAGTAGGCCTAGGTGGTGGTCGCAAGGACTACCCCTGCGTGTCTCGACGGGACATCAGTGTGAACAGGTACACATTCCAACCGAGCCCTTCCGCCCGCTGAAAGTCTGCAATGGCTTTGCCCTGCGTGTCATAGACGTTGGGCCCCCGGTCGTGATCATCGAACATCAGCAACCAGCGAGCATCCTGCCGATCGCCAGGCGCACACCATTTGAAATGGTTGTGCAGGTCGATGGGGGCGTATTTCTGTGGGTTGTCCACCGCCATCAACCGCTTGATTTCAGACAGAGGATCTTCCCCCGGTGCGAGGTTCAACAGGGAGAGGATTTCCTGGTACTTGATCGCGTCAGCTTCAGGACTGGACACCGGTAGATCCTTTTTTGATGGGGGCTTTGAGAAAGGGCAGGGCCTGTTACACGTCACTGATACCTTCGATGTGGTACCGGATGTAGTTGTCACTGGCTGGCATGTGATCTTGCATGTACTCCAGCGTTTTGACGATGTCGGTAAAGTAGTGTTCCTCGGTGTAGGAGCCGTGCGAGCGTAGTTTGAGGGCAAATTCCCGGTTCTTGCGCATGTGCAGCTCCCAGCATCCCTGGTCGGTGTTTTCGTGCACCACGGCAAAATACACCCAGTTACCCACGAAGGGCTTGAGCCGAGGCGCCAGCTTGAGCAAGTTGGCCCCGATGCGGGCCGGGGCGCTGCGGTCAGATGGGGAGATGGCCACACCGACGACGTATTGGCCTGTTTTGCCCCAGACGCTACCCAGCTTGGCCAAACCGTAGGGCCTCAACAGATCGCCAATGTGTTGGTGAAAGAAATGGGTGGCGACGTGGGTGGAGTCGAGCAGGACGGGCCATTGGATACGGGTGCCCCACGAGTCCAGCAGGGTCTGACCGATATCCCAGGCAATGGAGGCTTTGCGCTGAAAGGTGCGGTCGGTTTTGCGTTCAAGTGCCTTGATCTCGCGCTGGATCTGGCGTTCGCGCTCATCAACCTTCTCATATTGCGCATAGAGCTTGTCGAGCTGATCAGCCATCAGAGATGCTCCAGGGGTTCAAGCCCCAGCAGGTTAAGACCACGCTGCAGCGTCCGGGCTGTCAGGGCGGTGAGCCGCAGGCGAGTGGTGCGCATGTCACGGTCATTCGCGCTGTCGATAAGGTAGACCTCACAAAAAGTCGTAAACAGGCTTGCCACCTCATAGAGGTAGGTGCAAAGCAGGTGGGGCGTACCTTTGCTTCCTACAGTATTGAGCACTTCATTGAACTGCCCCAGCTTTGAGCCTAAACGGCGCTCCAGTGGAGTTTTAAGGGTCATGGTGCCTTCCACCGCCTCAATGGACGCCTCGTATTTGGGCAGCAGCGCAACGGCCTTCGCGCAAGCGTTCAGGAGGTACAGGGCGTTATTCCCTTCGTAGCGGAACCACATCTCCTTGTTGAAGCGGTATTCTCCGGTGCGATGACGGGCCAGTTCGGCATACTTGACCGTGCCGATGCCCACCACCCTGGCCATTTCGCGCAGCTCTGGTTCAGCCAGCGCGGGGTGATTCGCTTTGACCAGCTGATAGGCACGCTCTTGTGCTTCCACCAACAGCGCCAGCATTTTGATGGTCGGGCCCGTTCTGGTTGTGAAGGCTTTACCGTCACACCCATTCAAGGTGCCGAAGCCCAAGTGCTCCAACTGAATGTTCTCAGAGACGAAGCCAGCCTGGCGCGCCAGGGTGAATACACCTTGGAAGTGCAGCGCCTGGCGCTCATCAACGTAGTACAACACCCGATCGGCCTTCAGTATCTGGCTCCGATAGCGCAGCGCTGCCAGATCAACGGTCGCGTAAGGGTATCCGCCCCCGGATTTTTCAATGATCAGGATGATGGTGTTGGGGTCGAAGGGGAACTTGCTCAGAAAGACGCATTGAGCCCCATCGCTTTTGATCAGATGTCCGCTGCTTGTAAGGTCGGCCACAATGGCAGAAAGATCCTCGTTGTAGGCGCTTGCACCCCTAACATCAGCAGGTGTCAAGTTGAGGCTCAGTAGGTCATAGACCGCCTGACACTGCGAGAGCGACATGTCCCGCAATCTGGCCCAGTGTTCAAGGCACGAAGGGTCGCCCGCCTGAAGCTTGACCAAGATGGCCTGCGCCCTAGCCGAAAAGTCGTCCGAATCGTCACACATCACTTTAACCTTCCGATAGACATCAGCAAGATCTGTTTGCTGCTCGTCTTCGTTTGGGTTTTCCTGAAGATACGTCAGCAAGACCGCGAACTGCATCCCCCAGTCGCCGACATGGTTTTGGCGAATCACTGTATCACCCAACGCGGTCAGGACATTGGCCACGCTGTCACCAATGATGGCTGAGCGCAGCTGGCCAACGTCCATGCCCTTGGCAAGACCTGGAGAAGCCAGATCCACCACCACCGTTTGAACTGCTGTGGTTTTGCCGACACCAAGATTCGGATTCTTCAACAGCGCGTCGAGGTCATGAGACAGATGCCCTGAATCTTCAAAGAAATTGATGAAGCCAGGCCCTGCGACTTCGATCTTGCTGAAAATCGGTGAGGTTAAACAATCCATGTCACTGGACATTTGCTCGACCAGTTTCATCGCCAAGCTCCGAGCACCACCTTGAGCCTGGGAATTTCCCTTCCACATGACCAGTGCTACGTTGCTGGAGAAATCACCCTTGGTGTTGTCCCTTGTATTATCCACCTGGATAACCTCAGGCAGGGGTTGATGCACGACGCCAGCCGCCACGAGGTTGGACAGGGCGCGGTGGAGGTAGTGGCGAATGACGTCTTTCATAAGAATGCTCGATAGGGGGCGCTGGTGCGCAGGATACAGGAGCAGGCAGATCAGGCCATGACTCGCTCAAGGTTCTTTCTCGGGATTTCTTTTTTGAAACCCTTGCCCTGCTCATCATCCGGAAATTCGATCAGGATGAAATCATTGGGGGCGAAATCGATAACCTTGCCAACGCGACGTCGCAATTTGGCACGCAGGGGTTGGATAAAACAACGGATTCGATCGTGCGGCACCCTTACCTCATCACCCAGGTCAAAGCGTGCTTCCGAGAGCAACTGAATCATGTAGGCGCTGAACGCCACGCGGTTTGAACTGAGGATGTGCATGGAGGGGCCCCGAGGTGAATTATTTCCAGAGGTAGACGGAGGCCAATTCACAGGTAATGCCTCTAACAAAAAAGGCACCCGTGATCATGCCCATCGCGATGACGACGATGGGCTGGACTTCAACGCCCATGGCTGGCCCTGCGAAAACCAACAAGGCTAGAGCTTTTAGGATAATGGACATGGCATCCTCAACATACTCGATTTTAGATAAATACGAGTATATTGAGTATTGCCAAAATGTCAACGCTACAGGGAAGTGCCCACTTCAGTATTGTCGCGTCCATGAAGCATACGGCTGAGGCGGCGAAGCCCTTGGTCATGCAGGCGCTGATCGAGAGCTGCCTCACTGGCGTCGAGGAAATTTTTCCCACGGGAACTGCCCAGCCACTGGATCATGTTTTCGATGACATCAATGTCTTGGGCGGTAATATCAGGTCGCGCTTTGGGCTCCCCGACAGTGAACAACCCGGCATTGCTTTCTGACAGCACAGCCTCGATGGTTTTCATGCCGAAATTCACTTGAAAATCACGGGTATTTTCAATGGCCCAGGCCGCGACATAACCCTTCCAGCGGTCTTTCAGCGTGTCGACCATCTGCTCGGCTTTGTGTAGAAACCCCCGCCCATTGTTGGTGCCAAGCCAGCGAATCAGGCTGGACGCCACCTGAGCATCACGTTGGGTCAGGTCGTGCTTGGTCAGGTTGAGGATGCATTGGAGCATCGGGTTGTGGCCGTCATAGTCATCAGGTTCCGGAATTTCATCCAGCAGTCTGAGCCAGTGCTCCATGATCACGACCTCACCCAGTACATCAGGTCGGACAGGGGAAAGTGGCTCGTAATGAAAAGCAGGGGAGTGTTGGGGCATGGCACTGACTCCGATAAAGGAAGGGGTGGGCTGATCTTAGCCGGAAATTGGCTTATTCACCGCCAGGTCGAGAAAAACACTCATCTGGGAGCGAGTCACCGCACCCACTTTGGTGGCTTGCACCAAGCCATCGCGAAACACCAGGCAGGTGGGAATGCCCCGCACACCGTACTTTTCGGCCAAGGCCTTGTTTTCGTCGACGTTGAGCTTGGCGAAAATCACCCCTTCTCGCTCGACAGCGGCGGCATCAATGACCGGCTCCATCATCTTGCAGGGGCCGCACCAGGGCGCCCAGAAATCAACGACCACCGGGACGCCGGCTTTTAGGACAGTGGCTTCGAAATCAGCTTCGTTTACATGAATTACGCGGGACATGGGGAATCTCCAATAAAGGTTGTCAATTTATACCTTAACCGTGGAGTTGGCCAGTCCATCATGAAGCTTTTCGATGATGGTTATTACCCTGTGCTATCTCACAAAAAAGCTGAGGGAGGTTGGCCAGGAAAAGGTTGTTGTGGAGATGTTGGGGGAGTCTAGACTGAAATCCCAGGGCGGAATGTGCGGCACCCAGAAGTCCTTCGATTGCTCGGTAGGGAAAAGCTGTTGGGGAAAGCACTTAGAAGCGGTTTTTGACTGCAAAAACAACGGCTCCTTTACAGGTCTTCCCCTGCTATTCCGAATCACTGACCGCCACCGATTCTAAATGGGGTATTATTTGGGGGGTAATCAAACCAGGTTATGGGAAAAGCTGTTGGGGGAGAGCACAATACCACCCCTTTCAAATATCAACGGCATTGTAGAAAAGCAAGATCAACAGCGTTATAGAAAATCAACGGCATTATAAAATCAGAGGTTGGACAGGATGGGAGAATTATAGGGCTCCTTCGTCGCCCAAAATAAGGTCGCCTTCGGCGGGAATTTCATATTATAAAAAGCTGAAAAGCCACGGCAAAAGGTATTAAAATCAAGGGGCAGGCGCATTCCTCCTTTTATGGATCGTATAAGCGAAGAACGCCTCGTTAGCGAACAGGGCCACTCCCAGAACAAGGCAAAACCAGCTGTAAAACCCAAGGCCCAAACATAGCAGGCCAATCAGAACTGAAGGGGTGTCGAAGGCCATGACAGTTCTTGGGGGCGCATTTTTTCCGGGGGTGGTAATTTGCTCAAGCTCATCGCGCAATTGTTCGTCCGTTACCCCAGCGTGGTTGGGATTCGATACCACCGTTAACCAATTCTTGAGCCCTTCATGCTCCTTGTCATCCACAATGTCGGCGTCGCGAAGCGCTGACAAATATCCAGTCACCGTCGAACACAAAAGGGTGCGCTCTTGCTCTGACGTAGCGCGGACTACGCTCTGCATGAGGCTACAGATCGCCTCACGGTTCTTACGTGGCATTTCCTGGGTCGTCATTGTGAATACTCATCAATTAGGGGGCATTTTTGTGGGGAGCTAAAAAGCAAAAAACAGGATTGCTGCGCACAACCGCGCAGCATGCCCCCTTAACTGCCAACAGCATTGGCGGGTGAAGGCAGGATAGGTGCATTAAAGAACTGGTTCACTTCGGTAAAACCCGCATCCCGGTAGCACTGCCACCACGCTTCCACTTGAGTCTTAGCACTAACGGTTTTGCCGATTAATTCTTGCAGTCCGTTACGCAAATCAATTGCCAGCAAGGCGCAAGCCGCATAAGCCGCCTTTGGCTCTAAGTCGTCTCTGGACAGCACCACAAGTGCAGCCTCATGTCGTGATCGCACATAGTGGAAGGCGCCAGCGGGAAGATCACCGCTCATATACTCCCGATATGCAGCAGCAAGATTCACATCAAGAATCGGCATAACACTGGAAAGACTGAGTTTCAGGGTTTGAATATCCATGACCTACTCCTGATTACCTGCCTCGAAAGGTTTGGTTGATACTGCACACGGAAATGCGAAATAGCCCAACTGAGGAAGATTTCGGCAATCCGCAGGCGATAAATAACGGAATACTCACATCAGGACATTAAGTGGTGCTCTGTGCCGCTCGCCAGACCTTGTAATAGCTGTCAGCTTCGGCCTTGGCGTCTTCAAGGGTGCTTTTGGGCGTTCTGGCGGTGTTTTTTCCAAGTCCACTCCAATACCAACCCGACACTTGACTGGCGTTCAGTCCACGAATAATGGGGGAAACGGTGATAAGCACTTCTTCACCCAAGCGCAGTTCCGCACCGCGAACCCCCTGGGTTACGCCGGCAAGCCCCTGCATTTTTGGTTGTTGGCGCCAGCGGGCAACGCCATGCCGCGCTTGAACGTGATCATTCATTTAAGTGGTTCCCCTTAGGAATCGTGGCGATTATTTTCTCAAAAAGCGCTGGGCCTTGGGAGAAAATTGAATTCTTCCAGGCTCGATATGAGATTCATGCAGCTGTCGGGATTACAGGCCGACAGAATCAGTCATCATCCCGATCTTCAAGCCTGCCAACGTGCCGACTGTAAATGGCACGGATTTCGTCATCCGATTCAAGCAGCTCACTGACGTGCTGCTCAGCACCACTCTCAGTACCTCTTTCGAACCAATACTGAATTTGAGAACTCAAGCATTTTGCCGCCATGGCTTTGGTGGGTGTTTTCAACATGCGCTCAAGATCTTCCTGATCCACATAACCGCCAGTCATGTCACGGGCAGGACTGATTGACCACAAGTATTTGTGATCCCGATAGGCGACTTCGTAGGTGATCTTGGCCATGCTCATGTCCGGAATTTAGTGGTTTTCACCGCATCTGCGTGCCTCAGTGCGGCGCATTAGTTGCAGGACTTGGAGTGTACAGTTTTTTGCCGCAATGCGAACGTTCCACCTAGGCGGATTTGAGCCAGCGTGGCGACTCGAAGGTCAGCGTCGGCTCGATGTGCTTGATCCGGAAGCCGCGCACATGCGCAATACGCCGCGCCGCCTCATGAACAACGCGCCGCACTTGGCTACCTTCGATGTAAAAACCGTTGCACCACACCTCCAGTGGCCCGCCTCGACTGATGCGCATAGGCTCACCCAGCAGACCAAAGCGGTCGTGGGCTTCTTTGTCTGGGAAAATGACTTCGGCGATGGCGTCCGCAAAATGCCCCGTGAAGGAGACCGCACCATACGAACCAAAGGTGCTGGAATCTTCTGAGCCAACGATGTCCAGGGCCTTTTCGATGTCCTGATGCGCAGTGATGCTCATGCTGAAATCCTCTGTGATGATTTGATTGTTTGATTTAAGCATATATTGCCAAACTGTCAAGGCGCCTGTATAACCCATCTCACTAAATCCCTATTATTTGCTGGAGAAGAACCTTGCGCCCGCATCCATCCACCACCGCCGTAGAGCGAACATTCCCCGAACACGACCGACTGATCTCGGAAACCGACACCAGCGGCAAAATCACCTACTGCAATGACGAGTTTGTGCAAATCAGCGGCTACTCGCGGGACGAATTGCTGGGCAGTCCACACAAATTGGTTCGCCACCCGGACATGCCCGCCGAAGTCTTTGAGCGGATGTGGGGCTATCTGAAGAGCGGGAAAAGCTGGATGGGTGTGGTGAAAAACCGCTGCAAAAATGGCGACTTCTACTGGGTTAGCGCCTACGTAAACCCCATCTTTGAAAACGGTCGCTTGCAGGGTTTTGAATCGGTCAGGGTCAAACCCACACCCGAGCAGATCGCCCGCGCCGAAGTGCTGTACGCCCGCCTGAAGGCTGGCAAAAACCCAGTGTCGAAGACACGCCGCTTCGGCGCCTTCCTCAAGGGTATGATCTTGCCGACCTCGATCTCGGCGGTGTCCCTGGTCTTGATGCACTTCATCCCTGGCATTGCCGGTCAAACACTACCCGCTGGGCTCTTTCTGATCCTCGGGGGCTGGACGTACAGCCGACTGGAACACCGGATCAGCCGAATCATCGAAAACACCCCCAATGTGTTCTCCGACCCCATCAGCGCGCTAACCTACAGCGACACCTTCGGCTCATCGGCGCAAATGGAGATGATCCTGGTCAGTGAGGAAGCACGCCTGAAAACCGCCCTGACCCGACTCAATGGGCTGGCGATCAAGGTCTCGGAAACCGCCTCGGAGTCCTACGTGCTGTCCAATCAGACCGAACAGGCCCTGCGTCAACAGCGTGCCGAGACCGATCTGACGGCCACTGCCATGACGCAGATGGCTGCCACCATCACCGAAGTGGCTCACCACGTACAGGAGACAGCGGATGAAGCGACCACCGCCAACCAGCTGGCCAAGCAGGGCAGTGAAGTGGTGGCGACCTCGCGCAAGGCCATTGAGAACCTGGCCAGCACGGTGATCGACATCGGCGACTCGGTGAATCATCTGGCCAGTGAAACCCATCAAATCATGAGCGCTGCGAGCATCATTCAGTCCATCGCCGATCAAACCAACCTGCTGGCGCTGAATGCCGCCATCGAAGCCGCCCGTGCCGGCGAACACGGTCGAGGGTTTGCGGTGGTGGCCGATGAAGTGCGCGCCCTGGCCGGGAAAACCCGTGAATCGACGCAACAGATCCAGAGCATCATTGAAACCCTGACCAAAGGGGCCGACAAAGCGGTGTCGATCGCCAAACTGGGGATCAAGGAAGCTGACCACGGCGTCCACCAGGCCACCCAAGCCCAGGAAGCCCTGCAAGGCATCATGGCGGCGGTGGAGCGGATCAGCAACATGAGTCAGCAGATGGCAGCAGCGTCCGATCAGCAGGCGCATGTAGCGGACGACATCGCCAAACAAATCACCTCCGTGGCCAACACGTTTGAGCAAACCGGTCGGGATGCCCAGTCCGCGATGGAGTGTGGTGCCGACCTTGAAAAGACCTCCGGGGACATGCGCTCTCTGGTCGAGCGTTTCAATCGCTGATTTTGGTTTCAAAATAAAGGGGTGACTGATGCAGAAAGCTGCGATCTTTCTTGGGCACGCGGTGTTTACCGTCGAACTACCAGATGCGGGCGCCGAGGTGATTCCCGGCGTGCCCTGGGGGCTGATCGAAGCCTTTCCATCCCCGGCCTATTGGGCGTATCAGGTATACGCCAGGCGGTTGCTGGGCGAAAGTATTCGCTACAGGCTGGGGGCAACGCTGGCTGAAGAGGTGGGCGCCTGCCTGCTGGGTGGGCACGGTATTTCCGCCCGAGTGGGACTGGCGGCATTCCACCACCTCAAGCAGAAAGGGGCGTTTGCCGGCGAGCCGCCCTCAGCAGACACCCTGCACGCCTGGCTGAAAGAGCCGATGAATGCCGATGGCCACCCGGTGCATTATCGCTTCGCGCAGCAGAAGGCCCGCTACCTTGCCGCTGCCTTGCACACGCTGGCGCAGGAGAGCCCGCCACAGACCACTGGCAGGGCATTACGCGACTGGCTGTTGGCGTTTCCGGGGGTTGGGTACAAGACGGCGTCCTGGATTGCCAGGAACTGGCTGGACGCGGATGACGTGGCGATCCTTGACATACATCTGGTGCGTGCCGGCCTGTTGGGGCGGTTTTTTGATGGCAGTTTGACGGTCGAGCGACACTACCTGGCACTGGAGGCGCAGTTCTTGCGCTTCAGCGAGGGGCTGGGATTGAGGGCATCCGAGCTGGATGCGCTGATCTGGGCGGAAATGATGGCGTCTGGGCCAATTATTCATCACCTCCTGGAAATGCGGGAAACACCCTCCAGGAGACGCACCCAGAGAAAGCCGTAAAGCGCTGAGGGCCGTCAATCAGTCCTCAAGTTCAACCACCACGTCAAACCCTGGGCAATCTTCCAAGGTATCCAAAACATAGCCTTTCAGCTCGGATTCGGTCATCTCCGCTTCTTCCAGTTCAGCCTTCGACACCTTGATGCAAATCTGCATGGCCTTTCTCCTCGAACAATTATTCTCAACCCGGTATGAGTCGGGTTGCTGGTGGACGAATCGAAGGATAGCAGCCCGTAGGAAAATCAGGAATAGCAGGATATATAAATTGACAAATTGGCAACGAGTTATATATTTATTGATATGATATTTTCCTTTCAGCGAACCCCGAGGACGCCAGCATGCTCAGTTTTCACATCAGCGAAGTGGAGGCCATGCTCACCGAGCACGGCGGGACTTTTGGCGAAGACTTTTCGGGCGCCAAGGTCATCGAAGCGGCGCGTGCCCATGCGTTGCACCTGGCTGGCGGCGAAAAACCCACCCTTGTTCCTATCAACGCCCATATTGAGCGCATCGAGGACATGGGCCCAGGGCGTCTGCAGCTCTTTCGTGAAGAGGATGGCGACATGTGCCTAACGGTCATCGACAAGGAAGGCGTGCCGGCGACCGTTCAGTTCTGCACCTACTTCGGCGGGGGCGGGCAGTCCCCGAAAGTCCTGAAGGCCCTTTATGACCTGGCCAGCGCCATACTTGAAGAAAATATCAGTGCCCCTCAACACAACAGGTAGCAACGCTTCGTCTTGAGAAATTGCGAGAATCCAGAACAGAAACCTCCAGGAGATGCTATGAACCGCTTCATCAACCCTGCGGATGCCGAAGATCGTAATGTTTACTGCGGCAACTGCAATGGGCCTGTGAAAGGGCATATGCCTGGCTGCGACAATTGCAATGCGAAGTTTCACCCTAACAAATGGGGCTATGCACGGCTGTGCAAAAACCCCTCTTGCATGCGCACAGAGATGGCCGGGCATGCACATGGCCTCTGCCGCTACCACCATGAAAAAAGAAAATACAGACAGGCGATGACGGCCCTGCAACCCAACTGCGCTTGTGGTAACAAAGCGAGCTTAGGTGAAAAAGAATGCTCTCGCTGTCGTGCATCAAAAGCTCAGAACTTTGAGCCACTGGGTGGGGGGGCCTCGGATATGCAGTTCGACCATGACTGCAAAAATCCAAACGTTGAGCAGCAACTTGATTGAACAGAATCTCAGTGCCCCGCAACACAACCGCTAACAGCACCCTTCGTCGATCGGTTTATGCATCTATTGAATTCTCTGGCTGGCAGGTGAAATACTGGCACCATCACCTGTCCAACCTCGGTAGTCGTCATGATCAAGTTCGCCGACCTTCCCCTCGACATGCAAACGCTCATCAGCGACTTTGTGACGGCGCCCATCGGCGACAAAGCCATCCCGGAATACCTGCCCACCCTTGAAGTCCGGATCGCCGACCTTCCCGCTGTCCCACTCGATGAATACGATCGCGGCACTCGCTATGCACGCAGCATGGTACCCACCGAAACGCCGCCGATCATCATAGCCGATGGCTACTTCATGGACGGGAAGCATCGCCGCTTTTCTTTCCAGGAACTGGGCTTAGAGACTGTGACGGCGATTGATTTGACGGGGATTGCGCACCCAGAAATGGTGGCCATGTGCAGCATGGGGGAGTTGGGGGCGGGTATTGAGCTTTCAAGCGATCGTGAATATCCAGATTTCCCGCAATTCCTGGTGTGGGATTACAAAGCGTTGGCGTTTGCAACCAAAGACAACGGCTTTACGCCCTACGCCGATGAGGCGGTGGAGCTGTCGTGGAATGACATTAATGCACGCTACAGCAGCCCTACGGACTACCTGATTTTCCGCGACGAGTATTTCGTCGACCTCAAGGCCACGTTACGCATTGAGCGTGGCACCGCAAACCAGTTGATTCATGGGAATTCTGGCTGGGCCTGGCAACTGGATCATGAAGGCTCGCTGGGGGGCGAATGGTACGATTGCGAATCGGTTGAGGAGGGCGTCAAAGCCGCCGAGGCGTATGTACAGGGTTTGCTCGCCGGGGCGCGGGTGCCACAGCCGGAATTGCTGATGGCTGTTCGCTCGCCCGAGGTGGAGGACATGCTGGAGATTCCACCGCCCACCAGCGGCAGGCAATACACGGCAGATGTTTCGCTTGGGCGCTGAAGGTATTTTAGGGGCGGGATCAGTCAAATGCCGCAGCTGTGGGTTTTGACGATTTCGCCTGCTTCCAGGTAGAACACGTCGACACTGCCCGCCGCCCCCATTTTTTCCATGCGCGAGATCGTTGAGCTGCGTGTCACCCACCCCCGGCGTTTGATTTCCACCGGGCCGTTTCGCGACTTGCCCGTAAAGACCGTCTGTCTCGTGCCAAGCAGGCGGGTAGCACCATCGAAGCCAAGGTACCAGTCTGTCAGTCTCGCGCCCGTGAGGTGCTCTGGAGGCTGTCGTGCGTAGAGCTTACCGTTGATGCGTTCTCGCCCCTTCAGACCAGTTTCCCACCCCGAAAGAATGTCGGCATTGATGCGCCCGAGACTGCGTTCAACTTTGCTGTGATCAGCTGGCATAGCTGTCCCCTCTGGGTTTTCTACACGTCGTCGCCATAGGCTCGGGCGATGTCATCCAACTCTTTGAGAAAACGATCATTCATGGTTAGCACTGTGTCTTGCAGAGAAAATGGTAGATCGACATCCAGGCAATTGATGGTACCCGTGGCCGTAAAACTTGGGAAAGAGCGCGTGCGCAGATCTTCCAGGGCCTCACGGAAAGCGTCAATGCGCGAACCGCCGCCAATCCACCGATACGTGTTGTTCACGTCACGTGAGGTGCACTCAAGGTAGACCAGTGATTCCATCGCCGACATGAAGAATTCCTTTTTGAATGGTATTTCTCGGATCTGAATTTTTATCAACACAAGAATAAAGCGATTTCAGCGTTACAGTTTTTCATGTGTTGGCTAAATACAGCCGCCCCATTTTCCAAGGGTAAGAATAAGAGATTAATTGTCATTTTGTCAATAAACCGGATTCTTGCAAGGCCCGGATTATGGCGAGTCCACGTTGGCGCTGTTCGACCCATTCTGAGCCAGCAACGCCATATCATGAGACAGGAGTTTCAGAGGCCCAGATCATAACCCAAGAGGTCTTCTTTGAGTGAGTCTTTGGCTCGGTCGCCAAGCTCCTTCAATATCTCAGAGCCGTAGCCAAAGTAATTCAAAACTGCAGCGGTGAGCAGGCTGTTACGCTCCAAGTAGGCCAGGAATGGGGCCTTCAGTTCTGGATGCCAAAACAAGTGGTTAGAAGGTTCTTGGATTACAGTGTCATCCCAGAAAACCCCATCGATATCCACGAACTCAGCCGCACGGTAAGCCAAGTAACCCATCTGAGCGCTGGCTGGCAGGTCGTCGAATTGGATGCAGGGGATGTATTTTTTCAGCAGATCAATCAACGGGCCTTCTGGAGGCCCCTTGGTTTCGATGGCAGCGAGGAGGGTATTGAGTGTGTCGCATGTGCCCTTGTATTCCACCAGGTGACCGAAGCCTTGATGTTGCTCCAGATGGCTATGCATCATGATCCTGTTCAGGTCAATGGCGCAGCCGGCGTTTTCCAGACCCTCCGCAATGATACCAATGTGGTTATGGCTGCGATCACCGCTGAATGAACCCAAAGGCCCCTGAAAGGTTTTGGCGAAAATCTTCCGTAGGTCAGTGATTGATTCCGTCCGCCCGATCAATTGATCCGGGTGGCTGGATAAGTCTGAAAATTGGCCAGGGAAAGGACTGAACAGGTTGGCCAATATTTGCGGCCCGAGGGCGATGGATTCATTCAAGCTCAGTTGCATCCGGGTTCCAAGATAGTTTTTGATGGTGCCAACCATCACCCCAGCAAATGTACAAACATCTGCAGCGGCGGCGCCACGAAGCTTTAGCTTGAGAAAAGGCGCATAGACCAAAATATTCAACGTTCTTTGCAGAGCCTGATCGACGGTCTTTGGATTGACGACGAATGCCTCATAAGTGCTGGATACCAGCTTGTGAAGATCAACGCTGTCGTAAGCGTTTTTTGACGACGGATACAACCACTGCTCGTACAGTATCGCGGTCTCGCTCTGGTACCCTTCGAACACAGGGTTGTTCTCCAGCGAGTTGAGGCCGATGCGATCCATCTGGCTACCCATCAGGCGGGCGACCTCATAGCTATCACCGCCTGGATGAAACAGGCTCTTCAGCACCTTGGCGACGCCCCTGAGCGACAGCATGCTGTCCTTGAAACCGATCAACAGCAGCGGGTGGTGTACGCCGTACTCGATTGCATCCTCAGCCAGGGAGTTCAAGTACTTCTCATGAATAACCCCCATCAACTGTGTGACTTCGGTGAGCGTACCGCCATCCAGCAGCCAGGCAGCCTGGAAATCCAGCCTCTGGGTGCATGCAGTGAGCCCCTTCTGCTGCATGCTGTAAGTGAGTGGTTTCGATTGACGGCTGAAAGAGAGCATCACATCGGGAAGCCAATTCGGGTGTGATCGGTGAAGATCAACCAGGCTTTCAAATTGTTCGCCCTCTGAAGCCAAGTGCTCCAGGGCCAAGTTCAGCGCCACCTGTAATTGATCCAGCGTCTGAGCGCTTGAGGGCTTAAATTGCTCAATTGGGACACTTTTGAACAACTGATTCAAAATCATTGAAACTCCGCGCAAAACACACTGACTCGCCATTGGTAATTCAGTATGGCACCGCGCTCTTCTTGGCGTCCATGTTCGAACTGCCCAGTCGCCCCGTTCACCGGAGGCCTCTACAAACACCCGAATGACCGGTTATTGCGCTTGATAAAACTACTGATCGCAGCGGATGGCAATAATGAATAGCGATTGACCCTTGGGATAGGCCTGCTCAATACTTATAGAAAGTTCACAGGGAAAACCAGCATGCCGCAGCTACAGAGTGATCATCAACTCCATGACCTGAAGAGCCTTTATGCTCATCGGCTCATTGCGCGCAAGCTAAAGGAAAACCCTGAACTTCTGCAAAAAGCCAAGGACAATCTAGAAATCGCCATGAAAGTGGCGGATATCGATGCATTCAAGGAGTGGGAGGTTGTTCTGCGCGCCCCCCTTTCAAAAATCTGTGAATTCATGGTGCGGTCATCTGAAACCGCCACGCGCATGCGCCAGTCATCGCCTTTTTCCGGTCTTTTAACAGAACAAGAACGAGAAACCATCAATGAGAAGGTCAAGTCTAGAACACCTGATTCGAGCAGCGGCTTCAGTCACGGGTGACAACGAAATTGTCATCATCGGCAGCCAGGCCATTCATGGCTCACTGACCAATGTGCCAACAGCGGCGCAGATGTCAATTGAGGCGGACATGTATCCGCGCAACAAACCTGATGGCTGGAATGACATTGAAGGGGTTCTAGGCGAGCTGAGTCCATTTCACGACACCCACCAGTATTACGCCCAGGGTGTCGGCCCAGAGACCGCCATTCTCCCCAAAAACTGGGAAGAACGCACCACACTGATCAACAACGAAGCCACCAACGGCGCTACCGGCATCTGCGTGGGCATGTATGACCTCGTCCTGGCCAAGTATGCCGCAGGAAGAGAGAAGGACTTTCTGTTTATTGGCGAGTTGATCATCAATGACCATCTCGACAAACAAACATTGCTGGGGCTGGTGAACGAAATGCCAGAGGATCGGTGCGACAAAAATCTGATCACCAATTTCATCACTCGGGATTTCGACACCCAAGACCTTATCCGGGCGAAATCAAGAATCAACAGCCTTGAAACCAATTTCATTCACAAGCTTTCTGTCGTGGAACCGGATCTGGCCATGTACCTGCTGGAAGCTCGCGAGCGGTCGCCTTATCTGGTTCAGCGTCTCGTGCTCGAACCTGCCAGCAACAACGAAATGACCTCTCTGCAAGACAAGGTGGCAGACGCTGGCGCCGAGGTGACCAAACTGGTGACTGAAATGGGCAAACACTGGAAAACCCTGAAGCAACTTGACCCCGGCGTTCTGTCCATGACGGGAGCGGCGGTCACCCTCGATTCCACGAACAACACGCTGACCAAGGGCCTCTCCAGTGGCTCCTTGGGGGCTTCCCTGAGCGCGTCAAAAGCTGACGGTTTGGAAAACGATCGAGTCTCCCCCAAACCGGGTGGCTGACCTGCTAAACGGGTTGCCGCGATATTGGTGGTAACCTATGAACGATTTTTACCCGTTAACTTCTCTTTGTCATTCACCGCCTGGTTGTAAGCATGCCGCTCATTGAACCCACACCAAAAGCAATATTGGAAGTGCTTATAGAGCACACCCGAGAAAATAAAATTTACCTTGGGCATGACGATGACAATCACACCATGCTCAGAGAGTATTGGTATACATTGCACCACCCTTTCGACAGGGAGAGTGCGGCAGCGGCGATCTCGATCATCAACGCGATACACGCAATGGGAGACGATCCATTTCCCAAGAAGATCAGGGCTATTGTTCGTACCGCCTCAAGATTCTCTGTGGTTCCAGACTGCCGGAATGAGTTGATTACATTAATCCTTCAAGCTTCAAGCGTTGGAGATTTAAACCAAGAACAGAATTTGCGTGCGCTTTGGGAGCTCATCAAGTCAAAGCCATTTTCCATTCGTGATTGCACCCTCACGCACCACAAAGCGCTTGAGTATTTCGCCAAAAATACACCTAGCCCATCGCTTTGCTCCCAGAACGTTTCCGCCAAGCCGGGCAACATCCAATGTTTTCTTGCCGCTGCCGTGCTTTCCTCATCAAGCCGAAATTTGCTGGAGACCAAACTCCCACAAAGAAAGGACTATGACAGGCAATTCGCAAAGGGTTTGTTTGGGCAGGCCCTGGATGAGCAGACTAAGAAACGCATGATGGCTGATCTCCACTATTTGAATCGCCATTATTCACGTGTTATCGACGAACTGGCATTGGATTATGCGCAATACCTTGTCGACCAGGTGGAGCTTGGCACTACAGTCACAGTGGATGAAGACTTCGCCAAATTCTTCCTGAGGGGGCGACGCTTCGAATTCGCTTTCAAGTCGCTGTTCACACGCATTCAGCCTAAGGATTTCCATATTTCATACGCTGAAGATCCGGAGGAGGGCGACGCCATTCATTATCCGTGGGATGACACATACCCAAGCAAGTTGGCGTGCGCAGCTGAAATGATTCAGAAACTGCGCAACTGTGTCGGCTCAGCCAAGACCCACCACCTTCCGGATTGGGTGGTTGGCGCCGTAGCTGTGTCCCAGGAGCAGGAAGATAAATGGATTGAACAATGGTCGATCAATGCGTTTGGAAAAACCACGGTAACGCCAGACAATCGTAAGACGTTCGAGCATTACTTCAAGTTTGCCGCGAGAATCTCCAACAGCCTGTCCACATGCTCTATTGAGCTGCACAAGTGTTTTGGCTTCAGTGCGAGCACGTTGCCCAAATATCTCTCGCCTGCGGCCTGCATACTCATTGCGCTTCGATACCGGGCGCAATTCAAACATGACAATGAAGATTACCGGGTCATTCAAGCAGAGACTGTAATCAAGACCCTCTACTCTCGCGATATCCTTGCCCAGGTTGTTGCTGAAAATGCTCGCCGCAGGTCTGCTGGCGGGTACCAGACCAATGACCCATGTTCCTACCTTGAGCAGTTGCACCGCTTTACTGGGGATGATGCTATTTTGGAGCATATGCCGGAGAGTTCAAGGATCAAAACACTGGAAGAGGATCTGGGGCTCTGATCACTACCCCTTGGGGATTCGCCCACACCATCAAGCCGGCGATGGCTTCTGAATCAAAAAGCCCACCTCGTGGATTTTGTCGCAGCAGCGGTAACCCCCGGCGTAGTCCTCATCCTCTGGCGCATGTTCATAGATCGACCGCGCCAGCACTTCCTGTGCCGGAGTGAGCGCAAAAAAGCCCTGGTTGATATGCGCGACCAGTTCGCCGTCCGCATGACGCAGAAACACCTGGTGAGAGCCATGCCCACCCCGACCCAATCTAACCTGGACGCAATAGCCGACCATGCGCAGGCTCAACCCATACCCCATGGGCCCCGTCCCGACAAACTGACCCTGTTCAGGGTGGCCACTGAAGTACCAACGCGTAGTTATGTCGTCGGGATCCAGCAGGTCGAAAATTTGACTGATAACTTTCAGTTTGTCTTCCATGGTGCCTCCTAACGGAAATCGGTGGTTGCACGCGCTACGGCGTCATCGAAACTCGCCGGGCATTGAGCGGGGTGATAATTCACGCGCTACCGGCAGCGGACATTTTCTGCATTTGTCGCAAGCACAGGGCACACGTGACTTTCGCCGAGTCGAACGAGACATGACGCATGTACCCGCACATTGAGCCCCGCAGACCCTGCGCATACAGGGCCTTCGAGGTATCGATCGGCATGTGACGCTCAGGATCTGGACTGAAAGCATGCACCTTGCGCGTTTTCATGGGCACCTCCGGTTATTCTGGCTGGATGGGCGACTGCAGCGCTCGTTGCAGCTCACGGATCGGGCGGGTCACCAGCAGATCTAGGCGCATGTTAGCGGTGCTCACCGCGACGTTCAGAGCGACAGAAACGATATCAAGGTCGCCGGTTGCCCGTAGCTCTTCAGCATGGCGATCGAGCTCAGCCGCTCGATGACGCAGATTCTCGGCGAGGTCATCGATTACCTTGGCGATCGACTCTACATTCACTGCGGCATTCTTTTGCATGGTCATCTCCCTAAAGCGCGTCAGTTACGCATTTTTTCTCAAGTTTATCATCCAGCACAGGCGCCAGCAGGGCGTCCCCATCCCGGTACAACACGGAATACAGGCACCCGTCCGGGGTCTGCAGGATTTGCCCGGCAGCAATGCTGGTCGCATGCCGAGCATAGTAACGGAAGACCTCGTCCGGACTGCGTGCCCTTTCAATATTGAGCTCTTCAGCGCTTTCCAGCGGATCAAACAGAGGGTCGGGTGATGTTTCGGCATGGGCGTTCATTGCCACCAGCATCAACATCACCCAACCCAGGTTCATTCCGATTTTCTGTCGCATAAAATACCTTTCCGCTCAATGTGGGGGAGGTGGCTACGTTGATACATTGTAGATACGTCATAAGCAAACCACAAGCGCCTGTCGTTGAGAAGGGAGGGGTTTAAGAGAGCAGTCGCGACTTCAGCGCAGCTGCCTGCCATTGGATCTGATGCATGGGCCCCATCGGCTACAAGACGACCTCTGCAACGAATGGCAGGCTTTTCAGTGGCTGCCCAGGCATCTTCAGCACAATGGCCTGTCAAGCCTGCGTGGACGTCTATGGGGGCCCCAGTAAGACCCAAGAGTACCCCGAGCGACAAGCAGCGTTGTTTGCTTGCAAAGCACTTGCACTAAAAGCTTTGTCGAGGTTGTCCAGGGTAGGGATGGTATCAATAGGGCCTGAGGCATGGCTTATGAACGATTTACATAGAAATTGAGTGGGTGTAGGCTCACCTATAGAATTGACTGACCTTTTTAAATTGAGCATTGGGAATTTCTGGGTGAAAAGAACTATATTTCTATGGCAGCTCTGCTGTTCCTTGCAACACCTGGTCATGCAGAAAACGAGATCCGGACAGCGGCGCCCATTAAGCTATCGACAGGGAACGGGGGCGTAAAGCCGCCTGTTGAGCAACCAGCCGATGAAGCCACAGCGCGGATCGTCAGTCTGGTCGCCAGCCCCAGCAAGATTCCCGCTGACGGTAAATCAACGTCCACCATTACGGCGACTCTCAAAGATGCGCAGGGAAAATCCATTGGTGCCGGCTACCAGGTCATCTGGTGGACGACCATGGGTGTCATAGGCGGGCCTACCAGCCTGACTGATGCCCATGGCGTAGCCAGCATGACCCTCAAGTCTGGCACCTACCCCAGCCATTTGATCGTCACCGCTCAAGCCAACGCCGTTGAGAGTAACGTGGATCTTGAGTTCACCAATAACATTGGTGGGAATGGTGTACTGCCCGACGATGCAATTTTGATGAATCAGACGGCCAGTGCCTGGGCCATGGCTGCCGATGGGGTAAGCACGTCGGTATTGCCGGTGATGATTACCGACCCCTATGGCGTTCCTGTGGCCCCAGGCCTGAATGTACCGTGGTCGACGGATAGTGGCAGCCTTTCTAGCCAATCGTCGCTTACAGACGCCAATGGCTACGCTACAATCACCCTGACAGCTCCTTCGGTCAGCGGCCCTGTCACGGTCACCGCCAATGGCAAGTGGACGTTCAGTATCTACACCTGATGATCAGCGGTAGCTACCCCTGGGTTTCGCTCTCTACTTCAGGCTTTGGCGGTACGGGTAATTGGAAGATATCCACGAGCTTGGTGTTGACATCCTCCCACCACTAAACGGTTAACCGTTTTAGTGGGGGATTCCCACAACTGGACGCTCATGCCCGAGCGCAAGAATGTTTCTGGCGGCGTTGACGTCGCGATCGTGGGCGACACCGCACCCACTGCAGATCCATGCTCTTATTCCAAGCCCTGCGATACCTCTCGGCCTCGAATCTGGCAATTGCTGGCAGTTCGAACAGGTTTGGGTGGTGTTTCTCTCGCTGACGACCTTGAAAACGATGCCTGCGTGATCGCACTTGTATTCCAGCATCGTTTTCAATTGGCCCCAGCCGGCATCGAGCACCGACTTGGCCATCGTGGTCTTGGCGAGTTTCAGTGAGCTGACATCGCCCACGACAATCACTCCACAACGCGCTACCAGCGCGTTGCTGAATTTGTGCAAGGCGTCCTTGCGCCGGTTGGCGATCTTGGCGTGGATGGCCTTCACGCGGGCTTTACGCTCAGCGCGCTGAGCAATGCCCAAGGATCTTTCCAGATCACGGTAGAAGCGACCATTTTCCAGTTTTGCGCCATCGCTGCAGGTGGCGGTGGTCTTCAGCCCGAGGTCAATGCCCACGGCGTCATGACCCGGTGAAAGCTGGCGGGCCACCTCGACCACGACGTTAAAATACCAGCGCCCGCGAGTGTCTTCGGTGAAGCTGCCCGAGCGGAAATTAAATTCACTCAGACCGTAGCTGTCCCACACTTTGAAGTGCTGTTTGTGGAACACCACCTGGCCATTTTTCCAGACAGCGGCCCCGGCTTTGAACGGTACCCAGCCCAGGCTGCGTTTTGCGCCGCCCGAGCAACGCCAACGCAGCTGGCGCTTTTTGAATTGCTTGCGACGAAGCACGTATTCTTCGGTTACACCCTGTATTGTTTGGCTGTGCAGCCCCAGTTCTTTGGAGGCGCCTTGGGTGTAAGGATGGATATCGTAGGCCGAGAGAAACCGACCACGTTCGCGAATCGAGCGACTGCTCAATTCATTCACGTAGTTCCAGGCAAAATTCACCGACCGAGCCCACTCGCGCAACAGCGGAGCATGCTTGTCCTTGATTCTCACCTTAAGGGTCTTGGTCATCTTCATTGCTTCCATAGGCTAAATATGGAGCAGAGCCACAGAATATTCAAGAGCAGCGGCTACGTCATCAGCAATTGCCCTCGATTGTGGGGGTATGAAGATCACACCCACGGTTGTGCGAGCCGCACCTATAAGAGCGCACCAACTCGCGATGTTAATAACCCACAATCGGCTTCAGAAGCCATTTTCGAGGATTATTTGGGATTGAGTAGTTTGAACAGGTCTTTCAGCAGGTCGTACTCTTCAGAGGCGGCAACATGGCGCAGTGGCCGATCCAGCAGCTCTTGCATGTCCATGAAGTTTTTGTAGTCGAACAAGATCACGCCTTCGGCCTTGAGATCAGCCGGATCGGCCAGCAGCTCTTTTGTCAGGTTATTAAAAATCGACTCCAGGCTTTCAAAACCTTTCCGGGATTGCGCGTATTCGGAGTCAGTGCCATTGATGGCCAGGTTTTCCAGGTGCTCACGGTAGTTGTCGAGAATGTCACTGCGCTTGTCGAGGGCTTGTCCAACGATCGATTGATTTACGGTTGTCATCAAGGTCTCCAGCAAGATCCACGAGGGCCGGCAATTCAGGGGGGCCGGCGCGTTTTTGTGCGGGGCATCCTAGCTTAAATTACACCAACTCGAAAGGGGGACAAAAGGCCAGCATCATTCCACCGAAAGGCAGTTGGAAAGCAACGTTTGAGGGATTGCCAATTTCTGCTCGGAATAGCCCAAAAACACCCCCTTGCAAGCCGATGCACGATATTCCAGGTCAATTTTCAGCAATCCAGTCTTCATCGCCTCGACCTTTTCTTCGTCCTTGGCTATCAACTCAGCAATCTTGGGCTTAAGTTCAGCGACATCCGCACGGGTGAGATTCAGATTATGGCCCTCACGAAACTTCGTGAACAACAAGTCCCGAACTTCAGGATGAGCCTGCCCCTCGGCAATCATGTTCAAGACCTCTTCGGTAGGCGCCAACCTGCGCGTAGGGGAGCACAGCTGATATACCAGCGACAGGACTATCACGAGACACATCGCGGCACACCCTGCGAGCGGGAACCAACGGCCTCTGTTCTTACGATACGCCATCCTTAATTCACCTTTTTCTTGAAAGTTATTTGCTGGGTTCAAAATAGGGCAAGCAAGTCGTGCTCTGCCTGGTCAAAAAAACCATTCATGCAATCGGTCAGATCGCCGTCGACACCGATGCCCACGGTATGGGTCTTGCTCTCGTCACGAAAGACGAAAAATGCATGACCGAGGGGAATATCACCCTGCCTGACTGCGAGGCGAAGGCCATGCGCCACGTGATCACAGTTGGAGAACACATGCTGATCTTTGCTGCCCTCAGGGGCGCGCAGGTCTTTACCGATCTGGGACATCTGAGCATTGGTAGCTGTCAGCGAGCCGAGGATTTTCACACCCTCTGGAAGGTCGCGGTATTCGCCGCAGTGAAAGTATACGGTACCCATGGGGCACTCCATTTAGAATGAAACCGAAACTTACTTTACTTGAGTCAGCAGCTTATACAGCTTACGCCACCTTCGTGGAATTATCCGAGTCACGATAAGCCGAAATACTACGCGCAATCCCGATAACTTCAACCTGATCTGGATCGAACGCGATCACCACTGCTGCACCATCAGTACCTTCCAGGACGGCTTCGCCAAATGGATAGATCATCAGGATGCCGTCATGACCCTGGGCCTTGAGGACATTTTGTACCTCATACCCATAGGCTCCAGGCCCTTGTTCTTCGATTCGCCGCAACACTGACTGAGCGATAGCCGATGGCAACACCTGCTCAATCAGTTCGTAGTTGATTTCAGCCTCCAGGGATTCATCCGAGGGGCGAAAGATATACGGATTCATCATGTTGACGCGCAAGTGCATGCAGATGCTGCCGTAGGTAGAGGGCGTGTCAGTCATATAGATCCCTGGCCCCTGCGCACCGGTCAGCGAAGGAATGAACCGATCGAAGACGCACGATGTGCCATGGTAGAGGGTGGCAATTTCTTGCCGCAGATTCTGCAGGCTCATTTGTCTAGGCCTCCCACCACCACCCCCGACTTCTTGCGAGAGCGGCGCTTGATGCGCATATACTCAGTGCGAAAGCCGCCATGGTCGGTATCCCACAGGCGGTTGGCCAGCTGCCGCACCCCCTCCTCAAACACGGCTTCGCTGATACCGGGGTGCATCTCGCGACCCGCACGCAAAAGGTCTTCAGCCTGGTGGTACTGATCGGATTTGGCCAGCTTGAACAGATTGGCTTCAACCTCAACAGCAGTGTACTGACATTCGGCGCTCATAATAGGCTCCAGCCTCAATGACTACTGGTCTTCAAGATATGAGTATATTGACAAAATGTCAATTTGCTATAAATTCAGATGAAATTTCAGGCGAGGTCATACCATGCTTATTTCACTGAAGGATGTTGCCGGTACCGAACTGCTGGTGGGCAGTGATTTGGGTCAGGTGGTGTATGGCAGGCTCTACAAGCTGCTGTCCGGGATTAAACCCTGTGAACCCGTAAAAATTTCGTTCGCCGATGTGGCTTTTATCGATGCCACTTTCATTCGCGAATCCGTGAGCAACCTGATCAAGATCATGTCGCCCGCCCGGTCGATTTGCATTGTCCATGTGAAAGATCGTGATCAGGAAGACAACCTGCAGTACGTGGCCAACACCGAAGTACCCATGACAGCATGGCTTGATAATGGCCGCTGCCGGATTTTTGGTGAATTACTCAGTAACGGCCTTCAGGCTATGCTGGAGCAGATTGGCTTCAATGGCGCCCTGACAACCCCTGCGGCAGCCTCCCGCACAGCCGTCAGCATCTCGAACGCGAGCTCAACCCTCAAACGTCTTTACGACATGGGTTACATCGGTCGGACAGGGAGTAAAGGGGAAACCGGTGGCATCGAATACACCTACCACGCGGTAGGCTACGATGTGCAAACAGGCTTAGGTGTGTCCCCGTGAGTCTCAGGCGACAGGTGATCATTCTGTTTCATCAGACCTTGTGTCTACTGGTGGGTGGATTGCTGCTGATGGGGGCACTGAGGGCATTTTTGGGCGACACTTTTGTTGTGCATCAGACGGTGTTTGGCATCCTGTTGCTGCTGGGCAGCTTTGCCTGGTTTAAGCTGCTCTACGATACAGAAAAGAAGCACGTCCACCTCTTCAGGGCTGGTTCGCCACTTTGGGTGGAGCCCGACCACCCCTCAGCAAGCAAGGAGTCCACCATGGCGCTTAAGGACTACCCCGAAGGCACGCGCATCAAAATCGGTGATCGCACCTTCATTCGCACTGCTACGAGCACCTGCTGGCGCGAAGAACATTCCATTCCGGGTAATTGCACCACACGACCTTCAGCCAGCCTGGAACACATCGAGCGCCTGGTGGGTGTGCAGCACGTGGTCATCGATCCGCAGAGCAGCTGAGCACTTTCATTTAAAATCAAAATCAAATCATCACTGGAGAATCACATGACCGACACCGTCATTTGGTGGCTTGACCGAAAAGCCAACAGTCTGGCCAAAGCGTTGGGCGCCCCGTTTGCCCACTGGCCAGGATATATTCAAGAAGGCTTTGAGTCTCAGGACGACAGTGGCTTTCGCTCGCGCATTTGGGTAGCGCTCGGCTTCAAGGCCAAGGCGCCCATGGTCGAGGAGCAGCATCAAGCCATGCTTCGCAGGGTGCTCGGGAGCGATCCTGCCGGCATCGTGCTGCATCGGGACGATCTTTGGCTGGTCGCTGGCCTGCCTGGTTTTATCACCGATCAGGATTTGCGGGTTGTTCAGCCAGCGGTCAGCTGTGAAAATCCTTACGTGATCTGGTGGAGCGATCAAACGGATTGCGAGATGATTGCCGCCATGCAGCAACCAGAGGCACCGAATGTCTGGCCCGAGTACATCGATGAACAGTTCGATTCGCGTTATGGCCGACCTGCGCGAGGGCGTCTGTGGGTGGCGACAGGGATTGAACTCACTGGCATTCCATGGAAAGACCACGACCCTCTGTACCAAGCCGTAGGCAAGGACAGTGGTGGTATTGTCATTCGGGGTGAAGACGTTGGCCATGTTGCGGGGTGGCCAGGATTTGTGGCGGATGAAGACATGAAGCCCCTCACCCTGACCAACCTTGCCGTCTTCGAAGTCAGGCCGCATCAGGCTTTGGAACAACACAGCGAGGGTGGTGACTTGGCCCAACCTTAAGTCCGCTTAAGAAGTCGGCAAACAACTCTACCGGTTGCCTCCGGGATAGCCTTCTTCCTCTTTTGCTCAGGCCAACAAACATAGATGCGAGGAATTATGAAATTTTGGGAAGACGTTAACGGAGCAGACAAGCGGGATTATTGCATCTGGAAACTGCTCAACCATGAGCAGGGCCTGGCGGCATTGAAGGCCCTGTTCCCCTCCGGCGAAGCGGATGAATTGAACTTCGTGTTGTTTTCGACTTCCGGTGTACATGGCTCCTACCGAACACTTGAGCAAGAGCAGGAAGCACCAGGAACCGGAGTGACCTTTATGGTCATCCAGCCCCGACTGGTTCTGACGCGGTATGGCGTCGTGTACCCAAAATCCGAGGAGGATTTCGGCTTCTTGAAAAAGCTTCGAGCTACTTCACGGGAAGCGATGGCGCATGTGGGGAGCGATGGCTGAAAAGGTTCGCGTTGTCGAGCGGCAACTCCACACAATAATCCGGATAGCCAAGAAATTGTGCCGATGTATGAACTATTCCAGAGTTTTGGTGGATTGAACCAATATTGCACAATTGAGCGAACGCTTGTCTGGCCAAAAGCCGTTGACCCATGGCGAGCGCCGTTTCTAGTATGGACTATCCCCGTAGGGTTGGGCATCAGCATGCCACCCTGAGAAAACAAGGAACCCCGATGGACAACCCGGCACCCAACGCTCACGAGATCGCCCAAGCGCTTCAGGACTACATGAGTGTGGGGGCCACACACTTTGCCGAAGGCCGGCAAATGCAGGGTCGGCTGAAAATCAAAAAATACATGTTCACCGCAGAAGACGCGAGGAAAATACCCGAGGCCCTGTGGTTGCTGGATGCCATTCACCGGATGGAGGGTGGCGGCAGTTTTCCCAAAAAAATCGAGCGAATCCTAGCGGCGTCACCCAGACATCAGGACTCCCAAAAGCTACGGCATGAGCTGCATTTGATCCTAATGGGTCTGGCGAGTGTGGACACGCTGCGCCCAGAGTCCAATTTCAGGGCGTTGTGGGAAGTGATGAAGGCCAACCCCAGGGCGATCGGCAGTTTTTCATTGGCCAATCACGATGAACTGGATGGTTTTTTCAAAAACACTATTCGTGGCCATGAATGCACGCTGGGAATGAACGATACACCCGAGAACATCGAGTGTTTTCTGGCAGCCTCGTTGCTGGCCACGACTGACAACACCAAAAACCCGCGTCGGTACGATGAACACTGGACGGGTGATGAGTGCTATCACCTCCATGCTATTTACTCTACGGATCACGACGAAAAAGCACGGCGTGGTTTGTTGGCAAACCTGTTGTTGATTCAAAAAAACGCCCCGCGTGCGCTGGATGACCTTGCACTGAGCTATGCCCGTTATTTGGTGCATCGCCTTGCTCAGGGCCCGGTACTGATAGACCTGAAAATTTCAGGTTTGCTATTTGATGACTCACGCATTGAAGTGGCCTACATGACCCTGACAGGGTTACTGTCCCCGAAAAGAACCAGCTGGAGCGAGGCATACCCACACACGCTGGCACATGCAGCGCAGCTATTGCGAGACATCCTGAACAGCGTGAAATGTCCCAAGCAGGATGAACTGCTGACCACATGGGTTGGTCGAGCCCTTCAGAAAGAACGCGGCAGCGAATACAGCGAAAGCACCAACCACCACTATTTCAGGTGGGTGGCAGGGCTGGCGCAAAACTGGCCCGCATGCGCGTCGGCGCTCATGAATCTGGGGATGGGTGCGTCGTCAGGGTTCAAGAACCCGGAGAAGGCCTCCAGCAGCACGGTGTGCCGGCAGGCGATGACCTACCTGATTTGTGGCTTCAATGTTACGACCGCACCGCTCAATAGCTTGGCCAAGGTGGTGTTGGAAGATCACTATTCGATCAAGCATGCGGGTCTGGTGCTGCACAATCGCAGTAATCGCAACAAGGCCATTGAGGTGTTGTACCAGGTCACCGGGGATGAAAAGCTTCTCAACATGATGAATGACAGCTCCCTGGAGGAAAGCCTGGGTCACGACATGGGGCTCTGAAGCGGCGGGTCGTAGCGGGACATGCCTACGAGCAGTCGGCTCTTCCCAACGTGTTGGGGCTGCTTGTCGAAGAGGGGGAAGGCTATAGGCTTGGCCCCCGAAGCTCATCGATCGGACTTGGCAGCTGTCTGTCGATCACAGGGGCATTCTCAAGCTGATCAATCTGTTTCACGCTCAAACCCTTGTACTTGTCGAGGTAGGCATCCAAGTTGTCGATCAGCGCGTGCTTCTGCACACCGAGCAGCAAGCCTGAAAAACTGGAGTAGTTGTGCTCCAGTGAGTGGCTGATGGCCTGCTTGAGGCTGGCAGCGCGCTCGGTAGGCTTTTGCTCAACCAGGTCAGCCTTGGCGTGCAGCTCATCAACGATCGCCTGCATAGCTGGGGTGATGGGCTCGCCCAGCTTTGGGTTGAGCAGGCGACCCTCCTTCTCGAAGTGTTTGGCCATGGTCTGTTGTACAAGACCGGGAATGTTCTGCACATCCATGCGCTGTACCACTGCTGGGTCAATGTCATTGAGCAACGTTTCCAGTGACCAGGCCGTGGTGTGACCAGTGTCATCCATGCGCGAGACACGGTAGGGCTTGATTAGGTCGTTGTAGATCGAAAACGAACCGGTCTTTTGCGCATAAAACAGCGCTGTACCCAGATCGCCTGCGGTCTCACGCACACTGGAGACGTATTCGGGGTTGAGTTTTTTGTCCTTGGACGTACCGACTTCCAGTTCTTGAGGCTGGTACAGGCAGTGTGTCATTTCATGCGATTCGAGCATGAAGTTGGTCAGGTTGGTGGGAAAAATCACCGGGCGCACGTCGGCCATGTAATCATAAACGGCCTGCTTGACCTGCAAATTGGTGATCACACCACAAGCTTTCGCGCCTTGGCTGTCGACGGCATCAAACATGTTAGCCTCCCCAGACAGCGAAGCGGGGTCATCCAGGTCTGGTATCGGGGCGTCAGTGTTTAGCCCCAAAGCGCGATCCCACCACGAGGGATTGCCTTTCATGCCCATGATCGCGCTTTCCCAATTGGCCTTTTCAACAAAACCGGGGGTCAGCTCTCCCAGCTTGTACAGCCGATACGCCCCTTGGTTGGAGTGCAGCACCCTGGAAATATTACGATCGACCTCTGTGTACTCAACACCCCGCGCATGGAGCGTCTCCAAAGCTTGCTTGGAGTAGTCAGCAGATGGTTCAAGAGCGTGCGCTGGCACTGGGCTCAATGAGGCGGAGAGGGCTGAGATCCCCGCCACGAAAGCAGCAAGACGGTTTGGAGCAGTCGATTCAGATGACACGGTGAGAATGTCCTTGTCCAGTTCAGGCACACAAAGCGGCCCGAGCACAGGCTTATCTCATTTTAAAACAACCGCCAGGGCCAGCGCCAAGGCTAGTTGTCATGGTCGAATACACAGCCGCTTAAATCACTGTTATCCAGAATCGCGCCTTGCAAGTTAGCTTCTTTGAATGAACTGTCGGAGACCATCATCATCGCATCGACCAATACGCAGCGATCGAAAATAGCTCGATGAGCCTTCACCTGAAGCAAGTCAGCTTTTGTCCTGTTGGAAAATTGCTGTCGGTCAAGTCTGCCCTTTGGAAGCAGGTGCCGTGGAGTGTGCAATTCTTAAAGGACGTGTACCGCAGGTCAACGAAACAAAAGTCCAACCCAGAGAGATCCAGACCATCGAAATTCACACCACGAAGATCGGCCACGTAGGCATCCGGAATGGGAGAGGAGAGGGGGCTTGCGAATGACTTGACCAAGGACACCCAGCCCTCGCCGCCCAACCGAAGGTCATGCAAAACACTGGCTAGAGCATCTCGCGCAGCGTTGGATTCCCAGCGGGCTCGCAATTGTGCTACCTGCTCTGTCGACATCTCGCTTTGCAGAGCCATCTGTAAATTTTCAGGAATATGTGTAGTTTGACACCTGCACCTGCACCTGCACCTGAATCACAGGTTTTGGTGCGGGTCATACGGCTGATATTTTTCAATCGGAAAATAAACATGTGCGCAGCAATGAAATGGGCTGTGCGAACCTTACCCATCTGCGGAAGTGAATGTTCGACTGCAAGACCAAGATCCTAGACTATTCTTGCTTCTATTTCCGGGTCATTGCCCTAACGGCAATGACGGTGTACCCACTTTCAGTGCCTGTTTTCCTGATGTCGAACGCACCTTTTCGATAGTCATTGCTAATACTAATGCTCAGGGAGGAAGCCACCAATTCGTCTTGGGTGACGTTCATCATTTTCATGGCCTTGATTTTGACATCAGCCAGACTTACATCATCCTTGAGGATGCACTCAGGAATTTTTATTTCGTCGTAGAAACCGACAGAAACTTTATTGATCCGCTGAATGTCTTGCTGCACCTTCTCTGCGTCCTTTTGATAGATGCAGAGGAGCTCCACGTTTTCGACTTTTTTGTATCCCAGCCACTCCTTGACCTGCACCATCGAGTTGCTGACGATCCCTGGAGAATTTCCAGGAGAACTCTCTGCTTTGTACTGGCAATAGCAGGCCCAGACCACAACCCCGACTACCGTCAACCCCAGAATGATATGCTTCAAATGAGAATTCATGCGTTACCCCTATGTGGAAAATGGTTTGAAGAATGACAGCGGGGCACTTGGCCTCGCCATTCAGCTGGCGACCGACTTTTTTGCCATGACATGAACCGTCATGACGGTGTAGCCCTTTTTTTGATAATCGTTACTGCTGTTGCTGCGGATTTCGCCGACGACCGCGTCTTTGCCCAGGTTCAGGGATTTGAGCGCTGTCGCCTGGATATCAGCCAGGGTTGCGTCATCGTTAAGGATGCAGGAGGTCAGCTTGGCCTCACCGTAGACCTTGGCATACACCGAATGATTGGTTTCATCCACCTGCTGCTGAGCCTTGGCCACGTCCTTCTGGTAAATACAGGCGATACGCATGCTGTCGCTCGTTTTGTTGCCCAGCAACCAGCTCTTGCCCTGTTCAGCCATGGTGCTGATGATCATTGGGTTATTACCCGATGCCGCCTCATGCTTGCGAACGAGGTATCCAGTGGCGGCTATTGCGATCATCACGCCAACCAGAATGCGTATGGTGTACTTTTTCATGAAATGACCTGCGGACTCGTTAAATTTCGACAATTTATACCTAAATACATATTGTTGGTCAAATCGTGTCAGCTTAATCCAAATACGAATAAGCGATAAATTGCAGCCTTGCAAAGGCTGGTTTAGACTCCACCATCACAAGGCTGACCCCCATTGGGTGCCTCACACACAGGACAACGAGCCATGACTACTCAACAAAATGCCTCACCGATAGTTGTTCGCCTGAAGAAACAAGACACCCCGATCGGTATCAGCCGCGACACCCTGGACGACCTCGCCACCCAGCTGAACATCAGCAAAACAGAGGTCATGCACAAGGCGCTGCGCGAGATGGCTGACCGTTACAGCGTGCCCTATGACCTGGAAGGCGGTCAGCTGAAGGCCGAAGCCTATGTGCCTCTGCACAGCTTGCCGGAAGAGAGCCTGACACCCGATCAGCAGTTTTTCAAAAATCACTTCGAAGCGTGGCTGTAATCATGGCGCACACGGAAGAAACCCGACTCGGCTGTGTCATTGTACGTGGCACCCTCTCGGCGATGGATTTTGTCGCTTATACCTGTGAAGCCCCGAATGATTTTGAAATGGATCTTTCGCTGCAACGCAAGCTGGGGGCGACACTGGTCATGGGCACTCCGGACAACCTGAAACGCCTGGCAGCAGACCCGTATGTGCAGGCGCAAGCCGAACGCAACGTCGATGCCGAGCTGAAAGGCGCTGTGGTCTCACAGGCGGTGCGCACCTGGCTGGTCAATGGATCACGTGGGGCGAGCAGCAACTTCATGCTGTCGCAGGTCACAGGCCTGAATTTGGGCTCAAACAACTACCCGCATGATCCTGCTGATTTGGGTCGTTGCCGCAAACTCTGCGAGCAAGTACCCGAGGTCGACCAGGGCAAAGAGGTGATGAAGAGGGTCTCTGGTCACTGGCGTGTGCTGATCGAGCACTGGCAGCCACTGTGCGATCTTATGGACAGTGAAGCCCCGCAGTGGCGCGACGGTGTCGGCACCTCACCCAAAACCTATGCTTTGATGAGCGAGATCTTTGATGGCGCAGCGACACTTTAAAATTTCTGAGGGGCTGGATGCCAGTCACTATCCGCGTGTTGCGGAAAAAGCCGCCAATGGCACCAGCCGTTACAAACATTGGTGCGAAGCCGACGAGTGCATGTGCATGGGCTGCCTGAACAGAGTGATGACCTGGGCGGAATACGAGTGCTGGCGCAAATACGCCCCCGAGTCCAACCGACCCCGCGTGGAAAGCCCTGCTCACAGCCCGGAACACATTGATCATGTGCAGCTACCCTGAAGTGTATGGGATGAAATTGATCGACCCAGGGGGTGTGTAAGCCCATAGGCGTTCAAATGGTTGATCCGTGTTTGCCTATAGGCTGACAGCGACACTGTTGTTTACACACACCAAACAGTGCCCTGTGACAATCAAGCCCTACACGCACTCCAACCGAATGTTGGCTTTCAATTAAGATTGAGGGGGTTTCGGTTGTTCAGTGCGTTTCGGCGGCAGGATCTTCGGGCAAGCGGCCAAAAATATGGGGATGCATGAGTTTTGCCACTGCAAGCCGACTTGCCCCCGAGATGAGGGGGAGGATGCTCTGCTGCCCACAAGTAACCGCTCGCAACACCTCAGCAAGCTCTGCTTCACTCGCTACAACTCGCCCGGAAAGTTCATTGAGCAGGGCGCTTGTGGTGTCGCCCTTCAGCACAATTTGGCGGGGCCAACTGGCAGGAGCCTGATCGAACTCCTGCCCATCCTCGGAAAACCACTTCCATTCTTCATCCCCTGTTTGGCCCCAATCGCCTCGGGCTACAGGCTGCGCCTCCAAGATCACAAGCCCAGAAACAGGCCCGTCCTTACGCCCCCATGCGGCAGGGCCAAAGTGAACGTCAGGCTGGGCTGCAGTGGCATCACAGACAACTGAGAGTCGGGAGCACTGATCCTCATAGAGGAACCATCCAGCCCCCAGGTCAATAAAATAGTCCATAGCTCTATTCCTATAATTGTGGAGCAGGGTAAGGCCACTGCGTGTGACGATGCATCCCTGGCTTGCTAGATAATCAATTAATCTCGGGGTCAGGTGTCGGCACCGAAACACCTTGGGAGCGCAGTTGAGCTTCTTTCAAGTCGTTAGCGCGACTCATCTCCTTCGATAGCTTGTCCAGACTGGTGGACACCCAGGCCAGCCCAACGAGAATAAGCCCACCCAACATCAATGCAACAAAATAGCTCATTTAAGCTCTCCAAGTTCGAACAACATGACCAAACCGGCCACGCACGAATAACAAATAAATTGTAATGGCGGAACTGCTTTGATGCAATCCGCGTGGCCCTGCCTGCGTAAAGGAGTCATTGTCCGACACCACCCCAGACTATTGCTGTCTTTTGGCATCGGTCTTCCGTGTTTAACTCATTTTTCTGAGCCCGTAATGCTGGCGCATCCCTTTGAAATTCGTAGTGTTTTAAGGACGTCAGCTTAATGAATAATTTTTTCGAATATTAATATTTAGAATATTGACAGGCGGTGGGGATCCCCGGTAATTTACCCAGCATCATCCAACGTGACCCGAGTGGTCATGGTGAATTGATTTTCCCGACCTGGAGTTTTTCGATGAAAATTGCACTTCGCTTGATTGCTGTTTCGACCGTACTGGCTTTGCTGTCTGGCTGCGCTGCCGACGGAATGAACAAAACCGCCACCTACGGTGGTCTTGCTGCACTGGGTGGTGCGGCGGCGGGCGCACTGATCGGCGGCAAAGAACACCGTGGCAAGGGTGCATTGATCGGTGCGGTGCTGGCAGGTGGAGCGGGTGCCGGTTACGGCTACTACGCCGACAAGCAGGAAGCGCAGCTACGCCAACAGCTCGCCGGCAGTGGTGTGGAAATCCAGCGCCAGGGTGATGCGATCAAACTGATCATGCCGGGCAGCATCACCTTCAAGACCAACTCCAGCGACATTGCCAGCAATTTCTACACACCGCTCAATCAGGTGGCGAACTCGCTCAAGCAGTATGACCAGACGGCCATTTCGATCACCGGCTACACCGACAGCACGGGTGCCCGTCAGCACAACATGGATCTGTCGCAGTCCCGCGCACAAAACGTGGCCAACTACATCGTTTCGCAAGGTGTTGGCGGCAATCGTGTGATCACTCGCGGCGCCGGCCCGGATCAGCCAGTGGCCAGCAACGCCACCGAACAAGGCCGTCAACAGAACCGTCGTGTCGAGATCAACCTGCAGCCAGCCGCACCAGCGGCGCCGGCAACCCAGGCCACGCAGTCGTAATCACCAAGCCAATGAAAAGCCGCAGGTTCTGCGGCTTTTTTGTGTTGATTGTTCCTGAACACCCACTGACATAGGCACCAAAAATGGAAACGGAAAATCCGCTGTATCCGCTTGAGGACATGCGCGCCGACGAGGAAAAGATTGCCCAGGAACTGAAAGAACAAGATGAAAAAAATCAGGCCGTGCTCGATCAGGTGCAGGCGCTTGTTTGCGCCAAGGCCTTTAAACAGATTAAAGAGGCGCTGTCGGAATCCGATTACACGCACACCTACCAAATTGTTGACCAGCCAGTTGGCAAAGCCCAGGACGATATGTTTGTGCTTGGGGACGTCTTTATCAATCAGACCCTGAATGGCGGTTTTTCAGGGGATGAATTTGCTGGAACGTACTCCATGCCACTGGGCGGCGGTAAGTATTTCCAGTTCCACTACGCCTGTTAATACCATCGCCTGCAGGCAATCCGTCCTCATCAGGCCAGTTTGAAAGCGTCTACGGATCCAGCATATCGAAAACCGGCATCAGGTAGGCAGGGCGGTGGACTTGGTTCGCCTTGGGTTCGATGTACTCGATGCCCAGGTCAGCTACAAACAACCAGGCTCGCGTGCGCAGTTTGTGTTTCTCGGCGTCCGAGAGTTCGTCATAGAAGTGGTTGTGGTTGTTGGCCAGCGACACCTGAATGTCATCCTTGAGTTTCACAATCAATTGCTGAACCTCTGGTGTTGCACAGCCATCACCACGCTTTTCCAGCGCCAGCCAACGCTGTGCCGTGATTTCATCCGTAAGCGCCTGCATGGCCGGGGTCATTGGTGTGTCCGGTATCTTCGGGTTGCTCAGGTAGCCCTGGATTTCAAAATGATGGGCCATGCGGTCACGCACGATCGCGGCAATCTCCGGGACGGTCTTGCGGGTCATGGCTTGAGGATCAATGTCTTTGAGAATCACATCCAGCGCCCAGGTGGTGGTGTGGCCCTGATCTTTGTGCGATATGGCAACCCTGCGCTCCAGGCGCATCATGTGCTCGAAGGCATCAAAAGTGCCAGTCTTCTGCGCATAGAGCAGGATCATGCCCAAGTCACCAGCGGTTTCCATCACGCTACTGAAGTACTGAGGGTCGTAGTCGTCCTGACGGGTGATGTTGACCCCGTCCTCAACGTTGTACAGGCAATGGTTGAGTTCGTGAGCAGGCACGACAAAGTCCACGAGGCGTCGATCCATGATGGTCGGACTCTGTAGTTCATTGACGGGCAGGTAGATGTTTGAGGTGACTCCGGTTGGCTTGGCGTATTGCCTGATCACACAGCCATTGGCCTTCTGCCCAGTCTCCTCATAGCTGGCAAAGTAAGCTTGCGCCCCCATGTGCATCTGATCATCCGCGACCGGTGTGGCGGCGTAGGCGTCCATGGCAACCTTGATGCTGCGCATCGTGGGCACATACCGGGAAAATTCTCCTGACTGAATGACATTGACTGGGCCTAGGTTGCCTTCAAACCGCGTGCCGTCCACCGGGACAGGGTTTATGCCGTTGTTGGCTCGGTTCAGGTGCGCCATCGCAGGCAGGAGCGCCACGCCACAGGTGATAATCATCGCCTTGAGTAAAAATTGCCGAACATTCTTGAGTCTTCCCGATGCCGTTTTTTTATCGGCGGGTGACAGCAAGTCGGCTTCTGGGTGCGCCTGGGATTTGACCGGGGTGTGGTCGGCGCTGGTCATTGAACTCATGGAAAACTTCCCTGTGATCACCCAGTCCCAGGCGTCGAGCAAGGCGAGTGTGGGCGAGCGTTGGCTTTTCCTCAGTGTACGCAACCCGAATGCTGACACACAACGCAACCACGCGACATGAGCCCGACCCTTTATGACCCATCGGATCGCGCAGGCATCAAGATAGGTTTTTTGGAAGACTCAAAGGCTGGTGCCTTGTCATTTTTTCCCGACGACGCTTTTCCCGCCTTAGACGCTCAAGTCCAGGTTCTTTGGCAATTCGATCTCTCTCAAGATTGAAACGACAGCGGTCAAGAAGGTCATTGAAAACCCCCGAATAGCGCAACTGGCTGTTCGATTGAGCATCCAACTCGGTCAGACTCATTGCCGAGCCAACAGGCCATACGTTTTGAATGAAATCGTCGACTGTTCGACACTTGTATGCAAATTGGTAGGTGCTATAACCGAGGGCCTTGGCAATCATTTCGTTTGCACGGGTAATGGGAACTTTGGTTCCCGCACTTTCAGAGAGTTTCTTTAATTTGGAGGCTTGCCGCTTGACCTGACCCACAAAAAGACCAGGTGTGGCACTGATCGCCAATAGCACGTCGGCAAACCTGTCGTCTCGCAAGACATACGCATCGTCTGCCGCCCAACCCGACATGTTGTTGGCCGCGAGAAAAGCCACCCAGTGTTCACCCAGCGTGTCGATAACACCCCTGGCAGTGATCTGTTTTGGGAGTTCATCCTGAGGCAGCATCGTGATTTCTGGCATGGGTGGCTTGATCCTAATACCTACCGGCTGGCGCCAGTGATATGGCTAGAGGGTGTGATTGGTCGAAGTCTTGCGTAGACAGCCCGATGAGTCAAGACAATGGCAATACACCAGCCTACATCGGTTAAAATGAGTGACCGACTACCGAGCCATAAGGCTATCTGGGGCGAAATGGACTACAGCAAAAAGCACACGTATGGACTCCTGTCGCTGGCGAAGGAAAGAACGTCCAAGACCCCTATGCCAGCAGCGCTCTCTGCGGAAATCCTGTCCAGGATGAAGGCCAGGCCATATGACTTTAAATTGGTCGAAGACTATCAATTCGACTTCATGAAAGTCCGCAAGAATTTAGGCTGGGCAAAGGAAGCGTTGTTTCACCCCTTGAGCATGGAGTCGGTGGAAGATGCGATTGAAATTCAGATCATCATTTCCAGAAATCCAGAGTTCGGCTGGCTGGCGAAGGACATGCAGCTGGAAATCGCCAGTATTCAACCCTCTGACTCCAATAATTTACCTGCGCTGGATCGGCTGATATTGGCCCGCCTGCGGTACGCTGATGACATGGTCAGGATTGTCGGCAAGGGCGGTTGCGCTCAACTTGTTTTTGATTTCCTCACCAAACTGTCTGACATCAAAGTAGCCGTTGAAAAGGGCGTCATCGCGCTGCTCCAGCACTACCTGACGGCCCATATCGCCAACTCATCCAGGTCAGTCGAGGAAACGCAGGCTTTCAGGCGTAGCGAGGGCCTGGTCGAGGAACTTGTCGAAGACTGCCTTATGGTCTTCTCGATGCGGATTGAGGATTTCAACCTCCACCCCCGTGACGCCGTCGAACTGGCGTGGGTGCTCTCTTGTCTGTGCAGCGAAGAGTTGAGTTACTCGATCGCCGCCGCAGACACCCCCTCGGCCAAGTTGTTTTCCAACAAGGGGTTCATGGTCAAAACGCTGCGCGAGGTGTTGAGGGAAGGGCGTGACCTGGGGTTGTTCAGCGATGCCGAATTGTTGGCGGCGCCGGGGGATCCGCTGTTCAAATACCTGATCTCGTCCACCTATTTGCCGGCTGAGGCGTTTCTTGGCACCGAGGATGCCACTCGGGCCGAAAAATACCTGGAACACGACCTCGGCCTTTAATCCAAGAGGGCGGGGTTTCCCTACAGCCCCAGATCCAGTTCCAGGCCCGATTGCCAGCGCTCTGGCGAAACCTCAGCCCCAGCGGCCTGCAGTTCACTGCCGGTAATAGCCAAGTAGGCCTGGATAGCTTCGGTGAGCGTTCCTCGCTCAACCAAACGAGCAATCAAGCCATCGCGCAATTGATACGTCCGTATGAATGCATCAATCAACAAGCGTGGGCGGCTTTGTGATTTAGCCAGAAGCGCACTGTGCCAATGTTGAATGGAGATTTTATTGTATTCAAGCAGATTGCAAGCCAGGCTAATTCGTGTCGTTGTCGGCAGTACTTCCGTATTGATGTAGTTGAACAGCGAGTTGAAATCCAGTTCCTTGTAGTCAAGGGCTGGATCGTCAAGCATCGACTGGAATTTCTCGGTCATTCCGCCTTCTGCTTTCAGCAAGTGCCCCTTTACTGCCGGCGATGCAAATCCCCCGATCACCGAATCAAAACAAACATCATAGCCTTGTCGCTGCAACACACTCACAACACCTTCGATCAGTACGTTACCCGTGTCGGATGAGCGATGAGTAAGGTTTGCCAATGGCCCACCAAAAGGGCATGCAAAGCGCTCGTCCAACTGCTCTTGAGCGCTCGAAAAGTAGCCTTGAATCTCCCAGGCATCAACATTCAAGGTCGCCATCAGTTCGGGGAATGGGAAGTAAAGGTTGATCAAGATAGCTCTGAAAATCAGATGGAACTCTGCCACACTGAGCCGCAATGGCTCGACGATGGCTTCGAACACCGAGATCAAGCCAACTTCCAGCTTTTCTCGATCAGTGCCTTCTAATATCAATTGAAGGCCCGGAGCATAAACAAAAACCTGAATATGCTCTTCCAGGCGTTCTTTTCTTATGTTCGGCAAGGATTCTTTTTTCAGGTATTCGCGATCAAAATCCATCAGTAAGTATCGCGTTACATCCAACACCGATACCGGGAATGTTTGGGGCCGCTTTAACACAGACATAAAGAGGTTGTAGTTCTTGCTGTAGAGCTCGGGTGATGAGGCGTGGATTTTTACTGGCTGAAGATTGCGAATGATTCTTTGTATATCAGGCGAGGCACCATCAGGGTCAACAAAGTCGGCCCTGGTATTCAAACTGAGCAATGAAGCTTCTTTGTAATATAAGGCCTGATTGTCTGGATAATCCTGAACAAGTCGTTTCACGTTTGAATCGAGCGCCAGCTTCTTGAGCATCGGCGGGATGGCTGACCGCTCAGCGTCAAACAACGGGATAAAACTCATATAGCCGTTATTGGACATGACATCTAAAGCAGCTTCAGGCTTTAGCTCACTGAGCAAACCATAGAAAAAACGGCTGTAGTCCCCATGAAAGCCAGAGTCTTCGTTGATCCCTGCCATGGCGAAGGTGAAGATAGCCCGGCGTGTGAAATTCCCCAGAATGTGAGCATTATCGAGCGCTTCAACAAAGTGCTGAAAAGTGTTGCTGTCTGTATTATTCCAATGCGGCAGGTTGAATACAGGCCCCTCGCACTCGAAGCGATGGTAGGTCGTCTGAGCAATGGAAAGGGCGTACTCATAGAGAGCAGTCGTCTCTTCGCCAAAGGCGCCTGCTTCGGTCTTGGCAAAGAGACGCTCAATCATGACTGGCCCATCAGTGCTTTGAGTTCGGCCATGGCCTCATCATGCAACGCTGAGAAGGTCTCAGGAGAGTGATCGCCGTGGTACAGCCATTCAGCGTGGCGCATCAGTTGAGCCACAACACCTGTGATTTTCACAGTTTGCGACAAGCGTGCCAAGGTCTGAGGGTCATGCCCTTGTGGATCGCAATCATCCGTGCCCACATCATTGTTTTCAATTTCTTTCTCAAGATCTTCGCTGAATTCTCTGGTGCGGCGAAATGCGTAAGAAAAATGTGAACCGCTCATACAAAGACCCCGCGTTGGTTGTTTGCTTTCAAATAACTGCTCTTCCACAGCATCATACAAGCTTGTCTTTGACCAAAGCGTACTGAATCTTCATCCACAGCATGTCATTAAAGCGCTTGTGTTCGTCGCGGATCAGCAACGCCTGCGCTGTATAAAACACTGCAAATGCGCCGTAGACCCATAACGCGGAGGTCAAGCCAAAATGTGCCCACAGGTAGGACAATGGCCATGACGACAGCATGAGAGCCGTCAAGGTGTGTCGTCTATCGAATGGGCCACGGGTTTCGCCCATAACCGTCAATTTTGTAAGGGGGATCACGTAGCCGAATACGAGAACACAGGCTTGCACGGCCTGGCCGAGGAATGGGATCGCTTTAAGCAGCCCGTAGCCAATGGTTTCTGCAACGCCAGGCAGACGAGGCAGGCGAGCCTTTTGATTCGTTTTGTTGTACAGGATATTGATCGGCGAAAAGTTTTCACTGCCTGCAATAATTGCTCGGTCTCCCCGGCAAGCGATCGCGGCGAAGCCGGGCCCATGAAGGGAGGTTATCTTCGAATCCCGATCGTTTTGAAACTGTATTTCCTCATGCATCGCGCCTTGGTATTCCGTTTCTGCTTTCAGGCCTCCAGAGCTATCGCGACTAATGGTGGTGTCAGAATTTCCTGCTCTGTGGAGACGCGACTCGGTAATTGTTCCCTCAAGCACAAAGGATGAAGGGAAGGCCGCTTTGAAGCCAAAAATCCGCAGCAAGTACAGCTGAATAATCGAGAAGGCCGTGTACCCAGCCAATACAGCATAGGCCATGACCACAAAGCCTGGGGCATACCCCTGAGTGTGAAATAGGTAGTAACCGTAAGCGACCACCAGTAGCGCCGTAAGGACAGCACATTTGACCAGCAGATTCAGGGGCCGAAAGCCCATCGCAATCATCACCCCGGCCAGTGCCACTGGGCTCAACATACTCAGCAAATCTTGTGGCATACACACCTCGGGCTGGGCGCTTTTAAAAAGGGGTGGGTTCCTGTCGCAAAAAGCCAGGGCAGGACGCCTATTTCGCGGACTCAAAAATGGAAAACTCAGTCGCAATATAACGTCAAATTGTCAATTCGGCAATTATTCGGCAACTACTGATGGCACCCATCACACCCCGTACCTGTGTGCAATTGTTTTTGCCCCTCATGGAGGGCAATCGGTGTGTTTTCCAATCGTTGACCTTTTTAGAGGTCATGGTGCTGGACAGGGACGCGTATGACCTCTATAGAGGTCAATACGCCATCGTGGGTGGCGTTGACTGCTGTACAGTTCACCCATCAAACAGGGACTACCTACCATGACTCCGACGGAAGAACACTGCGCTGTAAGGACAACGACACAAGCCGCCCTGGCTGACAACCTGGGCCGGGTCAAGCGTGTGTCCCGTCAGACCCTCGACGAACCGGGCTCCATTACCCAAGAGGCCCTGGCCGAGCGCACCGGCATTGCCCGATCCACCATCAACAAATTGCTCAACAACCCTGAGCAGGCCAATCCGGATCTCAACACCCTGTGCCGGCTGGCCAAGGTGCTGAACATCCCCCCTGCTTTCCTGCTAATGACCTCGGATGATTGGTCACGCATGACCAGTGCGCTGAATGGCCTGGCCATGTACCTCCAGTCAGACAGTGCGATCAAGGGCAAGATCCAGCGAACCCTTGAAGCTGGCGTGGCCAAACCCCCGGAGTTGGCTGATGTCGGCCTGAAATTGGCTCAGGCCATGGGCGTCATGGAATACCTGGTCAGCGCCGACGCCCAGGAGCGCACCGAGCAAGGCATCAAGGCTGCTGTGTGCCTGCCTAATTGGCGCGAGATCACTAACCCCGACATGCTTTACGTCATCTGTGCCCTGATGGGCGCGGCCACCAACATCAAGTAAGGACTTTAACCATGACCGCGATCGACCGAAAACTTGAGGCTGACGAAGCCTTGATGTCCCTCCTGCACCAGGGGGACGTAGAAGACCTGGCCCTGCTCTGTGACTATCTGACCGACAATGGTCGTGGGCGCATTTCACTGTCGTCGGAGAACTGTGCACGCCTGGACAAGGCCAAAAATCAACTGAACTTCAGCCCCCTGACCCGCAAGCTGATCTTCGATGAATTCAAGTGCTACGGAGGCCACACCCTGGCCAACCTGTTTCGGGGTTCGGAAGGCACCTCCTACATGACGATCCTGCGTGATGTCGGCAAGCAATTCAAGGTCGACTTCAGTGATGAAGACCGATTTGAAACCCTGGAGATGAGAATTTTGCTCAAACTCAGTGATGACATGCTAGCCAAGATGTCGACCGAGGAGCGCGCCAAATTCATGGGCGGCATGGGGCTCAAGGGCAGTCAAAAGTTCTACAGCGACGCCTTCAAGAAAGCCTTTCTCGCTGACAACACGCTGATGTTCAAGGTGGCGCTGATGGTGGCCAACACCATCGCCATGAATGTCACCGGGCGTCACCTGGCCATGATCGGTATCGCTGCACGGGTGCTTCCATTCGCGGGCGCCGGCCCGATTGGCTGGGCGATTTCTGCGCTGTGGACGGGTTTCAGCCTCGCCAGCCCGGCTTATCGCGTCACTGTGCCCATGGTGGCGCAACTGGCTTACATGCGCCAAAAACAAATTCACCAACGCAGCCTCAGTGCTCCCACAGCCTCGTAACAGGACGACACCATGAACATGCCATTGATGAACAACGCTGAATTCCTTGAGGCTCTCAAGCGCCGGGAGGCGGCTACCCGAGAAGTGCCTGTCGTGCTGGTCGAGGAGCCTGCGCTCAAGCGCAAGTCAGGCCTGGGTGGGCTTGCCGCGACACTGACAGGCCTGGCCAGCACTTACACAACAGACGTGTTTCAACCGTTCGCCAAAAAGATTGATGCCCGCTACGCGGAGGAGCTGGTCGAACACATACGGTGCTCATCGACCGCCCAGGAGCTTTCGGTGAAGCAGGGCAACAGTGCTGAGGCGGCGCTGCGAGGCAATTTTGATCGAGCGGCTCTGCGCAAGGGCCGGGTGGATTTGAAGACAGCAGCGGGGCCTGCGTGTCACCCAGCTGTGGATATCAAGATCCTCAAAAATGGGGAGACGGTACAGACGGCGCAGGTGAAGTTCAGGGCCACCCCCGAGATCACTGGCTTCAAGCTGTCCGACGACGCCTATGCAGGGGTCGATGTGTTGATTGGCCCCGCCGATCAGCATGCTCAGACGGTTGAGCAGCTAAAAAAGCGCGCCGAGGACAACAAGGCGTCGAGCAACCCGGTGCGCCAGGCGCGGGGCCACAAACAGGACAAGGCGGTCGAGCGGTTATCCGACCACCTGGAATACGAGGATGTGAAAGGCGAAGGTGTCACCCGTAAAACCACTGACACTTACGCCACGGGCGACTTTTCTGAATTGACCCGCCGACGCGAGTGGGAGCGTTTTGGTAACCGCTGCAAAGGGGCGGCGAAAACCGGCGCCGTTGTTGGTGGTACAATTAGTGCGATCAGCCATATTTACAAAGTCGCCAAAGAAGAAGAATCCATTACGACAGCAGCCTATGAGGTTGCCAAGGATACGATCATGGGGGCAAGTGCAGGATTGGGAACAGCATTGGTCACGGAGGCAGTGGAGCAGGGTTTGAAGCGCTGCGCACCCACGCTTTTGCGATCAAATGCCGCTGGGGCCATTGCCGGCGCAGCGGTCAATATTGGGATTAAGGCGTGTAAAGGTGATCTGACGCTGCGAAATACCACCGGAGAGGTGGTGACTGCCGCCTCGGGCTGGGCAGGGGCAGAGGCTGGCGCATTGCTGATGGTGTGGTCGGGGCCGATTGGCATGGGCCTAGGGGCGCTGGTGGGCGGCGGCATCGGCGTATATGGCGGGAGTCTCCTAAAGAAAACCTGCAAACTCGAATAATCGAGAAATTGCTTAGGCCCGTCGCCCTACCTGCCTAACCACAGTTGGCGACTATTCCACCCCCAGGGCTTTTGACCCGGTTCGGCTGTGCCTGACTCTCAGGTTCAGGGTTTTGGGTTCGAAGCGGCTTGTAGCTCGCGCTCCGCGCACACGCGTGAGTCAACGATGAGCTGTCGATCGAGCACCGGTAGGGTCGCCAACAAGCCTGCCGGAATCGCATCAATCCACTCCAGCGCCATGTCGATGGCCTGGGGATAGGTCAAGGGCTCCTGGTGTTCAGGTTGCCCTTCCAGCAAGCTCTCAACCCAATCACGATCGAAGCCAGGCATGGCAGGCAAAGGCAGATGCGAGGGTACTGCATCGATCCAACGCAGTGCAGCACGCAATCCAATGGCGCCGGCAGGGGTGATGGTCATGATCAAGCTCCCGAGTAAGTGCTGACCATACTATCTGCAATTGTCAGCAGAAGCAAAAACACCCAGAAGGATGCCGTGAGGCCACCCTTCGCCCCAAAAGTATTCCTTACAGGGTGAACGCAAACACCTGAAAGACGCCCGGCCCGCAGGCATATGGGCTTGAAATAATCGTATAACTTGAGTTTGCTGGCACCCCGAAACTGATGAAACCGGTTTTTGCCCAGTCAGGGTTATTATCAGCAGAGTAAGCCACCTGCGATCCTGCCGCAATGCCAGTCAAAGAATAGCGGTTGGTGCCATCCCCACCACACACGGCAGCGTTACCGCCCGATACTTGAATGATTTGGGCCTTGGCTCCGGTGTTGACGTTGATACTGCCGGTAAAAGTGCCCACGTAGGTGTAACTGCCATCAATGCCCGAGGCGCGCCACACGTTGGATTGGCAAGACAGCAATTTGCCTTGTGCGGTTCGCCCCACCAGGCCATTTTGCGCGCACCAGCCGCCTTCGCCGGCAATCCCACCGACCTCAAGGTACTCGCCGGTCTTGATGCGCCCCGCTGAAGCGATTGACCCCAGGTTGTTGATATTGGCCGTTTGCAGGTAATTGAGGTTGGAGGCGCTGGCTGGGTCGACGTAATAACCAGTGTTGTTGGAGTCATAGAACAATTGGGCCATCAATACCCCGCCCGCACTGACGTTGCCCCCTGCGGTCACGGCACCGGCAGCGGTCACACTTTGCCCTGCAGAGATGGCTCCGCCTGCAGAAATATTCTGGTTGGCGCTGACGTTGCCGGTGGCGCTGATACTGCCGGTTATGGCGGCACCGTTGTCCACCACCAGACTGTTCCTGACCCGCAAGCTGCCAATTACTTCGGCGTTAGCATCCATGACCACGCTGGCGCCAGAGATAGGCGCAATACCGGTCGGGTTGCCCAGGTACAAGACCTGACCCGCAATATTTTGAATTCTAGAAGCCCCCGTGATCTGCCGGTTCAGGGGGTCAACACCATCGAACGTCAGCGGCGCGTGCATGCTGTTTCCACCGTCAGTTCGGAGCCAGATATCGCCAGCCGATGTGTTGCTGGCCAACATGGTGATTTGCGCTGTTGAAGCGTCCGACTTAAAGCTCGAATCCGTGGCCGCCGAAAAAGGCGAAGCACCCCCGATTCCGGTGGCATACCCAGTACCCAGTGAGGCCGCCGCGCTGATAGCCGCCATACCCGCCAAATCCGAGCGCAGCTGTGGGGTCGTCGAGCGATAGAGGGTGAAAGGGCTGGTGGTGGTTGTGGCCGTGATTTTACGGTTAGGGGCCACGCCTGTCGCAGTGATAACGGTTGTGACGCCCAACTTACCGAATGCAATCGGGTTGGCCGCGTTGGCGGAAGGAAAATTACAGGGCAGTAGCTCTTTGCCTACCGGGTAGGTTCCGCCACAGGTAGTGTTTTTCAACCACGCCGAACCGGTTCGTGTACCCACCGCAATATTGTTGTCCTGGCCCAGGCTGGCCCTGACCGCATTGTTGTATTGGAACAGTGTGCCGCCGACGAGCCGGGCCTGAGCCTGCTCAAAATCCGCCTGGCGATCATAGACCGCCATCAGGGTTGAAATTGCCGTCAGGGCAATGACCAAAATCAACTCCAGAAGGGTTAAGCCCTGTTGCTTGAATCTCATGTTACTCACCAATTTATTGTTATTTTGAGCCAGTCGAACTGGTGGCTTCTCACAAACTGAAGGCTGTGACGTTGAAAGAACCAGGGTTGCAATTCCAAGGATATGAATTGATCGTAAACGTGGTGTTCGCCGGCACCCCAAACTCGATCGTGGCGATTTTTGCCCACGCGTTGTTGGCATTTTGCGCGCTCGCCACGGTATACCCCTGGACAACAGCGCTGAGGCTGTACCGGTTGGTTCCATCCCAGATGTCAGGGCAGTAGGTTGCATTTCCTCCCGCTGCCTGGACAATGATGGGTTTAGGGCCGGAGTAGAGCGTCACTGATCCCGTGAAACTCCCCAGGAAGGTATTCGCCCCCTGGATGCCCCCGGTGCTCCAGATTCCAGAATCACAGGTCAGGAGCTGGCCGTTGGCGGCACGGCCCGTCAGCCCATTAGGGCTACACCCCCAACCTTGTGTCGCCACACCCCCGATTTCAAAAAACTCCCCCGTGCTGATTCTGCCAGCGGACGTAATGTTCTGGGTGTTGTTGATGTTCGCCGATTGAACGTAATTGAGATTCGACACGTTATGCGGGTCGGCGTAATAGCCCGTATTGTTCGAATCATAAAAAAGCTGACCCAGTGCCGCGCCCCCCGCCGTGATATTGCCCCCGGCAGTCACGGTGGTGGTGGCGCCCACCCCCTGTCCGGCAGTGATGTTGGCGCCGGCTGTCATGTTTTGCGCGAGGACAATCGCTCCCGTTGCGCTGACATTGCCGGTGACCACCATGCCGTTATCAACCACCAGCGTGTTGCGTGTTCTGAGGTTGCCGATGGTTTCCGCATTGGCGTCCACCACCAATCCGGCTCCCGCCACAGGTGCGATGCCCGTGACAGTGCCAAGGGTTAAAACCTGCGCCGCGAGGTTCTGGATGCGCGAGACCCCTTGAATCTCCCGGTTACCCGCCAGGCCTGAGTCAAAGTTGAGCGGGGCGTGCATGCTGTTGCTGCCGTCAGTACGCAACCAGACATCATTCGCAGGAGTGGAACCTGCCGTGATGGTAATCGTGGCATCCAAGGGGTTTGCCTTGTAATTGATCTGACTTAATGCGCCGGTTGGTGACGCCACGCCCACACCCGAACCGCCATTAGATCCCGCCATGATGGCTGAAGCCGCTGTCAGCGCGCTGATGCCTGCCAGATCCGAGCGTGGCGTCATGATCCCACGTTGGGACAGGGTGAAGGGGGTGACGCTGGTGGTCGCGGTGACTTTTCGATAGGGGGTGGTGCCAGTGGCCTCAACGAGCGTGGAGAAGGCCAACTGGCCGAACTTGGTAGGGTCTAACGCGGAGGCTGCTGGAAATCCGCAAGGCAGGTATTCTTTTCCCATAGCCAGTGTTCCGCCGCAGCTGCTATTTTTAAGCCACGCGGTACCATCCTTGACGCCCAGACTGATATTGGGATTTTCGGCGAGGATGGTGCGCACGGCATTGCCGTACTGGTAAAGGAACCCTCCGACTTGTCGGGCTTTCGCCTGCTCCATATCCGCTTGCTTGTCGTAAAAACCAAGCAACAAAGCCGACATGGACAGTCCAAGCACTAGAAGCAATTCCAGAAGAGTGAACCCTCGCTGTGATTCAGGCATGATCTCAAAACCATAATATTTATTTTTATCCAGGCAATATACTACTAAGTCGATATGATTCCCATAGGCATGCTTATCGTATCGAGTAATTTTGTGGTTGATCAGAGAGCGCAGGTAGCCTGCTGATGAGACTTCCCATCGCCATCGGCCTGGAGCGAGTGCTGGATATGCCGTCTGCCGCAAGCCCACTGGTGTGTGCCTGAGCCACCAGCGAGTCGGCTTCAAAGGCTGACCGAAGACAGCCTTGAGAGTTGAGAACCTTCAGTCCTGGTCGACCTTGGCCTTGCGCGAAGACAGCAACAAGAAGAACAAGGGCACAAAGATGGTTGCCACAAATGTGGCGACTAGCATGCCACCAAACACCCCGGTACCCATCGATTGCCGCGCCGCTGACCCCGCTCCCTGGGACACCACCAGTGGGAACACGCCCAGCGTGAACGCCAGTGAGGTCATCACAATGGGCCGAAACCGCAGTTTAGCCGCTTGCAGCGAAGCGTCGATCAGGCTCATGCCTTTATCGCGTTGCTGCTGCGCAAACTCGACGATCAAAATGGCGTTTTTTGCTGCCAAACCCACCAAGACCACCAGCCCGATTTGAAAGTAGATGTCGTTGGGCATGCCCCGCAGCCAGATGGCGCCATAAGCTCCGAGCAAGGCGAAGGGAATGCTCAGAATGACCGCCACCGGCAGTGACCATTTCTCGTATTGCGCTGCCAGGATCAAAAACACCATCAGGATGGCAAAGCCAAAGGCCAGCGAGGTTGTTGAGCCGCTGTTCTGCTCCTGGTAGGCCTGCCCTGTCCATTCCACTTGATAGCCATCGGGAAGCACGCTGGCGCCAATTTCCTGAACTGCCTGAATGGCTTCGCCTGAGCTGATGCCACTGGCCGCGCTGCCGGTGATCTTCGCCGCGACAAACCCGTTGAAGCGCTCCAGGTTTTCCGGCCCGGTCTTGAATTCAACCTTGGCCAACACCGAGAGCGGAATCAACTGGTTCTGCTGGTTGCGCACGTACAGGGCAGTGATGTCGCTGGGCTGCTTGCGGAACTGTTGGTCAGCCTGCACCTGCACGCGGTAGGTTTTGCCTGAGCGGTTGAAGTCGTTGATGTACACCGAGCCTATGGTGCTCTGCAGGGTGGTGTAGACGTCGCTGAGGGCCACACCCATGGACAAGGCCTTTTCTTCGTCCACATCAACGTACAGCTGCGGTACCGCCGATCGGTAGAAGGTGTTGATGCTGGAGAAGCGTGGGTCTTTCTTCAGTGCCGTCACCAGCCCATCCAGTTGCTTGGCCAACGATTGCGCGTCACCGTCGTCACGGTTTTGCAGGTAGAACTCAAAGCCGCCCGTCGAACCCAATCCCATGATCGCTGGTGGGTTGAACATCATGGCCATGCCATCTTGCAGGCCCATTCCCATGCCCATGAATTTACCGGCCAGCGATTGTGCCGACTCCGTGCGTTCTTCCCAGGGTTTCAGGGCCACAAACAGGGCACCGGAGTTTGATTTGCTGCCCCCGCCGACAAAATCCATGCCGCCGATCGAAAAAACAGACTTAACCGATTGATCTTTAATAAGTATTTGCCTGTATTGTTCGGTAAAGACATTGGTTCTTTCCAGGCTGGCACCGTCGGGTAGCTGAATCGAACCCATCAGCATGCCCTGGTCTTCGGAGGGCACAAAACTGGTGGGCAAGGTCTTGGCCAGCGTGCTGGCGCCAACACACACCAGGATGAACAGCACGACACTGATCAGACGGTGGCGCAGGGTTTTACCGACCAGCCAGGTGTACATCTGCGTCAGGCGATCAAAGCGGCCATTGAACCAGCTGAACACCCGGTTGCTGGCTTTCTGGGGTTTGAGCAGCAGGGCACAGAGTGCCGGGGTCAGGGTGAGCGCGACCACCCCCGACAAGGCAATGGCAATCGCCACCGTCACTGCAAATTGCTGGTAGAGCTTACCGGCGATGCCACCCAGGAAGGACACCGGAATAAACACCGCGCACAACACCAGCACAATGGCGACCAGCGCGCCGGAGACTTCCTTCATTGCTTCAATCGAGGCATCACGCGGCGACAGGCCCCTGTCATGCATCAGACGTTCGACATTTTCCAGCACCACGATGGCGTCATCGACCACGATGCCGATCGCCAACACCATGGCGAACAGCGTCAGGGTGTTGATCGAGAAACCCAAGGCCCACAGGCCAGCCAGCGTGCCAATCAATGACACCGGTACCGCCAGCAGAGGAATGAGGGTGGCACGCCAGTTTTGCAGAAACACAAACACCACCAGGATCACCAGAATCATGGCCTCCACCAGGGTCTTGATCACCTGATGAATCGACACGCTGATGAACGTGGTGGTGTCGTAGGCGACTTTGGTGGCGATGCCGTGAGGGTAGTGCTTCTCCAGGCTGGCCAGTTTGGCTTTCACGGCATTGGCGACATCCAACGCGTTGGCTCCCGACTGCAGGTTAATGCCCATGCCGATGGCCGGGGCGCCATCCATGAAGGTCGACATGGCGTAGGTCTGGGCGCCAAGCTCGACCCGAGCCACGTCTTTGAGGCGCACGCTGCCTTTTTCGGCATGCTGGCGAATGATGATGTTCTCGAAGTCCCTGGCTTCCAGCAAGCGGCCCTTGGCAGTCACCGTAAAGGTCAATTGCTGGCCTGCCGGGGAGGGTTCATCCCCGATCTTGCCGACCGCGTTCTGGGTGTTTTGGGCGCTGATAGCCGCTGTTACCTCGGCAGTGGTCACCCCAAGGCTCGACATCTTGTTCGGGTTGAGCCAGATGCGCATGGCATAGTCGCGGGCGCCGAAGATCTGCACATCGCCCACACCCTCCACGCGCTTGAGATCATCAACCATGTTCAGGGTCGCGTAGTTCGACAGGAACAGGCTGTCACGACTTTGATCCGGGGACACCAGGGCCAACACCATCAGCATGTCGTTGCTGCGCTTGCGTACAGTAACGCCGTTGCGCCGTACATCTTCAGGGAGTCGAGCTTCCACCGCCTTGATCCGGTTGTTGATGTCGACAGCCGCCATGTCGATGTTGGTGTTCACATCGAAGGTTGCGGTCAGGGTCACCTGGCCATTGGAGGACGAGGATGAACTGTAATAGAGCAGCCCCTCCACCCCACTGAGTACATCTTCAATGGGCGCAGCCACCACCTTGGCCAGTGTCTCTGCACTGGCCCCGGAGTAAGTGGCCGAGATGCTCACCGTGGGCGGGGAAATCTGTGGGTACTGCATGACGGGCAGGCCCATGGAGGCCAAAGCGCCAGCAATGATAATGATCAGGCTGATCACGGTCGAGAAAATTGGGCGTCGGATGAAGAAACTGGTCATTTGGCACCCGCCGTTGCCGGAGCGTCTTCGATCACTTTCACATCGGCGCCAGGATAGAGTTTCAGCAGGTTATCCAGGATGACCGGCGTGTCCTGTTCGAGGCCTTTAGTGACCTGGAACTGATCGGCTTCCCAATCCATGGCCTGGATCGGCTTTGTTTGCGCTTTGGCGTTTTCAACGACGTAGACAAATGCACCGGTTGACGATTGCTGGACGGCCTTGAGCGGAATCAGGCTGACGCCTTGCTGGGTAACGCCGCTGACGCTGACCTGTACATACTGGCCGGGTTTGAGGCGATCATCGTCATTGCTCAGGGAGGCGCGCAGAGTCACCGTACCGTAGTCGCTGTCAATGTCAGGTGCACTGTAATCGAGTAGGGCATCTTCAAGCACCGTGCCATCCTCAAGGATGACCTTGACCAGCGCATTGTCCAGGCCTAAGGGAAACAGGCTGTTGAACTGCGTTTGCGACAGGGAAAATGTCACCCACATTGGCGAGATGGCCGTCAGCGTCACCAGGTTCTGCGAGGGTGTGAGGTAATCCCCCACCGAAACCGTGGCTTGGCCTAGGCGGCCCGTGAAAGGGGCCTTGATCAGAGAGTCGTTAAGTTCCTTGCGAGCGAGGTCACGAGCCGCGAGGGCTGCTTTCACCGCTTCTTGCTGCACCAGCCGTGCACTCAAGGCATCGTCATGGGCCTGCTTGCTGGCGGCATTGCTGGCCAGCAAATTGGCTTGGCGGCGCTCTTCGCGGGTGAGTTGATCCAGCGAGGCGCGTGCGTTTTGAAACTGTGCTTCGGCTTTTTTCAGTGACAAATCGAGTCCAGTTTGTTCCACCGTAAACAGGATCTGGCCTTGCTCGACGGCATTGCCATCGGCGAAGTGTTTGGCTTCCAGCAGCCCGGTGGTTTTCGCCTTGATGTCCACCTGGGCGGATGCCACGGCTTTGCCGATGACGGTAGCGGCGGGGCGGTAATCTTGCAGCTGCACTGTTTGGGTGTGTACCGGGGCGGGCGCAGGTGCTCGACCAGCGGGCGGGTGGGCGTTGTCACAACCGGATATCAATACGGCAGTAATGGCTAACACCAACAGGGCGGGACGCAGGGACATGGTTTTCCTCATTTTTGTCAATTTATTAGAAAGGTCTGATTATTTTCCGCATGATATCGTTAGGAAGCAAACTATTTTGCCTGAAATATCTGTTTCAGACCTGCTTGACCCAGTGACTGCAGCGGCCATGGGATAAATGGCGCATGCGGAGTGAAGTCGAGTAATGCCAAAATTGACTGGCTGAGAGGGGTAGAGTATCGTCATCTGAAATCGCATAAGAGACTCGTGGACATGACGCCTGCTCAACTCAACAACAACGAACAGGTCATCTGGGAGGGCACCCCCTCGCAATGGACGAATTTCGGGCCTTTTTTCGCCTGCACGTTGTTTTGCTGGCTGGGCCTCCCGTTGTTGATTTTGTTGTGGCAGTGGTTGGTGGTGAAAAACACCAAGTACGTGCTGACCAACGAACGCCTGTTCACCTACCGGGGCGTCCTGAACAAGCACGTCGATGAGCTTGAACTGTACCGGGTTAAAGACTATGCCCAGGTGCGTCCGCTGCTGATGCGCATGGTAGGGCTGGGTTGCGTGTCTGTGGTGACTTCCGATAGAACCCACTCAATGGTCAACCTCAACGGGATCAAGGAGGCCAGCACCGTGCAAGGGCTGCTGCGCAATCATGTGGAAGCTTGCCGTCGACGCCACGGCGTTCGCGAACTGGACGCTTGAGGTTTGAGATGATTCACACCAAAGCATTCGAGCAAGGCAATTCCCTTTTTCCTCTCGATGAGTGCGAAAAACTACTGAAAGCACCTGATTGACTCCAATTCATTGACTTTCGTCATTCTTGAACCAGAAGGGAATAACCACATGATCGCCACGCGTGCGAATAAAGAAGGCCAATCGAAGGCGCTTAAAACGACCTGTGAACATCTGCTTCAAACACTGTACAAAGACCATCGCCAAATGAAAAACAGGACGCATTTTTACAGCGTTGTTGGGCTTGGATTGCTTCTTACAGGTACATTTTTGTACAAGTTTTATACGGGCATTGTTCCTTACTACAACCTGGACACTTCACCACTGGCGTTCATGTCATTCATTGCCAGCGTTGGGGTGGTATCAGCCTTCGGTATTGCCCGTGTGTTTGAGCTGGAAATGACGCAATACAATGAAGTTTCAGCTGATTTTTATGAGCATTTTGTTAAAACCGCCGAAAAATTCCCAGATTTGGTCATTGCCGTCGAGGGTCAGACGCATTTGACCATCCGCGACGCGAAAGGCAGTCTGAGTAGATTGCGATGCCGGGCAATGATCGAAATTAAAAATGAAAAGCCTGCTGGCGATACGGCGGCCAAAGTCTTGCACGATTTGCAGCGGGCGTCGTTCCAACAAATTTCGCTGAAAGACACCACCCTAGTGTCCACGCCCTCAACCCCCAATTAAGCCAAGCTTGAGCAATCATGAACAATTACTCGTCCCTCACTCCCGATCAACCTCCTGGTGTTCAGCGTCTCGTACAGGCTCGCCAATTGCTGCGTGAGGGCTTGGCCGGAGAGAGGGCTCGGGCGAACCGTTTTTTGCTGATGTGCCTGACGATTTACACGCTGGTGATCTACGGGATCGGCCTGATAGCGCCACATGTCCCGGTCATACTCAATGCCACGCCGGATGATCAATACACTGATATAACGTGTGTGATGTTTGTTTTATTGATGGTCTGGGTGGTGGGCTATATGGCAATCTTGTCGATGAGCCGGCGCTGGGTGTCCGTCAGCGCCAGGTTTCAGCTTTCCATACAGGCGTTGGACAGTGACCTTCTTGATCAAACGAAGCCGTCCACGAAGCTTAGGTTGGCGCATGTGGATGAGTGTTTGATGCAGGTCGAACGCCGGCTAAAAAACCAGTTGCGCGAGTTGAGCATTCCGCCAGTCTCGCTGGCCAGTACAAGTGAGAAAATATTCCATACTATTAATTGACAAATTGACAAGTCGTGCGTAGAATTCTCGTCTTGATTGGCTGGCCCACCTTTGAGGCCGCCACGATATATAGATTTCAACAAGGAGAATTCTATGACCGAACATTTTCGTCGGGGCGACACCGTTTACTTCAACACCCCATCCCACCGTGAAGGTGAGGGTAGCATCGCTGTACCAGGTGTGGTGCAGGAATCCTTTGACAATGTGATTCGCGTCGAACTGGCTCGCAAAAAGCGCGGCAACTGGACGTACGAGTTCCGTGCGGTTGACAGCCTGTCGCTGTCGCGTCGCCTGCAGGGCACTTCGCCAATGGACAGTCAGCGCCTGCCGCTGTCGTTTCCTAACCTGTAATACCAGGGCAAGGCGCCGTTGGCGTCAGGACTCATAAGCGCGTGAGGCACCCATGGTTTCAGTTCAACGCTTTGCTCGATCGATCCACAGTCTTCCTCCCTCGATGCTGAACGCTCAACCCCAGCTTGAGGAAGACTCAAAGGTGTATTGGCACTATCGGGTCAGCCGAGGGCCCAACTGCCAAAAGATTCCGGCAATCGTCAAAAAGGTCATGAGTACGCGTATTCGCATCGAGTTCATGACCTGGGAAATGGGGGCGTGGGTGCGCAATCAGCGTACGATTTCGCCGAATAATGTGGCTTTGCGTCAGGAGCCGATCCCGCTTCTGGATACGCCAGAGCAGTCCCAGCCCCCTGCGATGGTGCAGTACTGAATCAGCGGCTGAGTGTGCTTTCCAGCTGTTTGGCCGGATTGGCGCTGCGCTCCATGCCCTGGATATCGACCTTGATACCCTGCCCATTTTCATAGCTCACGTCGTACGCACGACCCACTTTCGGTTCGCCGATGAACAGGCTGCGCGCATGCCTGACAACCTCTTTACCATTTCCGGTAAATTGATACACATGGCGATCGCTGACGTGCATAACCGTGCTTGAAAAAGTCGCACTCTCACGCCCAATCGACGGATCTTTCGCATCCGCCAGCTGATAAATGCCGCGTGGCAAGCCGGCTTCATCGTCGACCTTAATGGTGAGCCATTGCCCCTCAACGACCTTTTCGATTTGGCGCGAGCCATTCAGTACACAGACCTTCAGACTGCCTTCGGGCTTTAGCAGAATGGGTGGAAAGTACCTATCGGCTACGGTTTTCAGGACTTGTTGCTGATTCATGATGAATCCCTCGGGTGTTTTTCTTATTTTAGCCTCTGCGGATCCAATTTATCAAATAACCGAGTTTTCAGATGTGCGTCTTCCACCAGCCGACTACCCTGGAGAGCATCGTCTCTTTTGTTTTGGGGACAAAAACAGGCTGCTTTGTTGTTGCCACGGGCATGGAGGTTGGGAGCGACTGCTTGGGGCCATAGCGCTCCTCTTTCCAGGGATCGCCGCGCATGTGATAACCGCGCTGTTCCCAAAATCCGGGAATTTCCTCAACCAGAAACTCGATGCGGCGAATCCATTTTGGGCTTTTCCAGAAATACAGGTGCGGGGTGACCAGCCTGAAGGGCCCGCCGTGCTCAGTGGTGATCGGCTCGCCCTCAAATTGGCTGGCCAGCAGGCTGAGGGGCCCACAGAGGTCAGCCAGGGGAAGATTGACCGTGTAACCATCCTCGCAGTGCAGCAGCACATAGCGAGCGTTAGCATCTGGTTTTACTCGCCGCAGCAAATCCTTGATCAAGACGCCTTCCCAATGACTGTCCAGACGTGTCCAGCTGGTCACGCAATGAATGTCCACGTTGACCAGGCTGCGCGGCAGCTCAGCGATGTCTTGTTGATTCAGGCACAGGGGCTGATCCACAGCGCCATCGATGGTCAATGACCAGGCGTTGAGCGCAATCTGAGGCTGCACCCCCAGATCGAGCACTGGTAAGCCTTTGACCAGGCCTTGGCCAGGCGGTACGCGGCTGTCAGCAGGCAGGTGCGTGTTGCCGGTGAGGAATCGACCCTGTTCGGCAAATTTAAGCTTGGCTGCAATCAGTTTGGTGTTTTCGGACATGATGAATGTGCTTTGCGGGTAGGTGATCACCCATCGTAACGCGCTACCTGTTTGTCCGCTACTTGACATGCCCGTAAACATAGTTAGTGGTATATTGATGTTTTCGCGTAGGAGAGAAGTACCGTGACAGCAAGAAAGGATGTTCACCCGCTGTGGGTGGTACTGGCAGTGATTGTCTTGATCGGCAATTTTGCCGCGATGGCGTATGTCGACAAGAACACGACGACCGCCGTGATTTACGAGGATGCGCAGCCTTGGGTGATGAAGGCAAGCATGAGCCTGTATGGCCCACTTGCAATGGGCCCTCGCCGTAGTTTCTGGCTGGACGGCGATCGACGACTGACCCCGATCAACAACTCCAATAGTCATGGAGAGTTGGATGCCTACGTCAACGGGGGATGTTTTTACCTGAAAACCACCAAGGTGCGGTTCACCTATTTCACAGACAAACACCAGGTTCAGACGTCAGACAAAATAGTTGGCGTGGCACCGCTGACGGCTGGTGGGGGTTGCCCAGCGACCTTCAGCAAAGCCATTGGAAGTCGCTGACTGCCGATCAGTCAGGATCGCTCATGTGACACTCCGCAATGTGGTACACGAGCTTACCAGTGGGCTGCCCGTCGCGCAGGATTTCCGCCCTGCGCCATTCCCGGCATTCCTCATCGCCGCACTCGTACATGCAGTAATCAGGCTCGGCGCCGTCATCCGTCGGCACCAACCGCACCAGATAAGGGGCTGTGTCCTCATGAATCTGAACGGTATCCCCGAATGCACGGCGCTTACTCATGGCGAATGGCCTCCGTTTGCGGACGGGGCTTTCGCCCCGTGGCTGGGGATTGGGCCGATCGCACCAGGCAGAACAGCGTCGCCAGTGTGCCGATGTCCCACAAGGTGGTTTGAGAACTCATTTTGGTCACGAGCAGATCACACGAGGGCCTTTGTAGGCCTTGGTCATGACCTCAATTTGCTCCTGGGCATTGCAATGGGTGCAGGCTCGGTCAGCCCTGGGCTGACAGCGACCATGCTTGCGCTCGGTGTCTTTCAGGTGATGCATGACTTTATGGTAGTCCTGGGATTCACGTTGCAATCGCTCAAGATCGATGGAGCGTTGATGATACAGCTCACGCTGAGGGTCATCGAGTGCCAGAATCATGGTTCTTTCGACGCATTGCAGCTTGTAACCATTTTGACGGGCCTCCTCTGCTGACAAGAAAGGGCCATAGGCGCGTACACCACCTGTCCACAAACTGCCTTCAATGATAATGGCCATCGGGGTGCTGTTCAGTTGAGCCTGTTGTTCCGGACTGTAGCCAGCGGCCAGTTCATCGGCCAGTTCATGCTCCAGCGGCAGGATACAGTGGTCGTTTTCTTTCAGCTCGGCAGCGTCAGGTTCGGCCCGGACGAACCCCAGGAATTTCAGGGGCTGCCCAAACACGGCAGGCACAGAAAAAATGGCATATCGGTGTAACGGCATGGCGAGCTCCAGTGTGTTCGGTTAACCGAACAGGTCAGGGGTGTGAGGGGTGACTGGGGCGACAGGCTCTACATCATCCGGCGCCAAGCCGTTGCGATTGCAAAACCATGCAATGGCGTCAGCGGGGTCACCCAGAATGCCGGTATCACGGCGTCTGGCGCACATGGCCGCTGTCTGGCGAATGGTGATTTCAACGGCGCCACGTTCAACCGCCAGCTTTCGCTTGCTCATCGAGATGTCGTAGTGGCTGTTGTACCGTGGTGGCGCCTGATGCCATTCACGTTTGATGCCGATCAGGTTGGCCATTTCATGCAGTTCTTCGTCGGTGTCTGCAATCATGTGGGCCATCACCAAACGCCCAAAGGGCGCTCGCATGTCGTCAACGTATACGGTCATCAATCACCCCCTTTTCGAGTGAGTCGCCTGTTGGTTGAGATGGCGATGAATCCACCGGAGAATGCCGCCTACACTGACATCATGTTTTTCGGCGTACTCTTTGAGCAGTAGGTAAATGGCGTAGAACACACCCAGGGGCGGGATAAAGAAAAACAACACACTCATCCAGCTTTTGTTTTCACAGAAGGCGAAGATGAAGGATGCAACCCATAGGCCGCCCAGTAGGATCATGCTGGCAAAAAAGACCATGGCTTGCAGGTAGTTCAGTAGATGACTCATGAGTGTGTCCTTGAGGGAGCAGAGCGAGGGATTAACGGCATTGTCCAGCCCCGATCTCGCGAAGGCTGCGTCGACTAGACAGTCGCTCGGAGAAAGACATTCGCCGACTGGCACTGGGTCTTGTCAGCTGGATCGATTCAGGGGCACCGTCAATCAAGCGCTGAAGCGTTTGCAGCTGCGCAGACAGCCGTTGGCGTTGTTTGCTGGGCAGTGCTGCCGTGAGCGCCTTGAGGGCATCCTGAGCATCACTGTTCAGTTCGACGGTCTCCTTGGTTGGCTGATTGTGCCGGTCAGTGTCAGGAAACATCAGAATGCACATGATTATCTCAAATGCACACAGAGGGCCAGAGGAAAGACACGATCGGATTCCGAAGCGCAAGGAGGAGGGCAAGCCCAACTGAAGCACGGAAATAACCAGTGACTGCAGGAACCAGACACCAACAAAGGACTGCAGGCACAGCCACAGCGGTGCACCGAGCACCAACCCCACAATCATGCTGAACAATGGCACGAGCATGGCATCAAACCAGTCGGCGAATAACGTTTTAGCGCGGACAATCACAGGATTCACGGCTCTCTCCTTTTAAAACGGTGCCTGGCAGGTCGAAGCATTGCACAGGTCGGCCCAAGGGGGCGGGAAACTAAGTTCAGATTTCGTCGAGTATAGTGTTAATTGGGTTTTCGTCAATCAGTGCCGCCATTTGAGCAGGCCCGTAACGAATCACCCGGCAGAATCATGGCCCAACAAACCGGTAACCGCATGCAAAGGCGCATCAATGTCGCTGCCGCTGGCGATCGACTGCTTGAAAATCGATTGAAGGTCGTCATGGAAGGTTTGCAGGCGGGAAGAAAGTTCCAGCAGCACATTGTGCTGATCCTCGGAGTATTCAAGAATAATCAGGTCGCCCTTCTCCTGGGCAAACTGCCAGTCGTTCGGGGCTTTTTGACCCTGCTCTCGCGCTTTGTTCAATCTGAAATGCCGGGTTTTATCGATTTCACCCTGTTCGTCGACCAGGTAGTAACGATCGTCAAACTTGTAAGCCACGGTGAACTCCAGGCCGAAGTGTCGCGAGACCACCGAAGGCTGGGTACGCCCATCGAGGTCGACGATCATGTTCCGGCTTCTGGCTGAAGAAAGGGCCCGAATCAGCAGGATCTTGGTGCCTTGAGTCATGCGCTGGCGCTCACCCGCGTACAAGTCATGCAGGTACGACAAGGGATTGCGGGCCTCTGTCACCCCTAGATTTTCGCTGGCCTCCTTGATCGCGTCAATTGAGCTGAAATGCACACCAAGCAGCAGGGGTTTTCGCGATTGGTCATCCCGTTCACAGGATTCATAGATTTTGTAGCCGTGTTTGGCTTGGTGATTGAGGGTCAGTTGCAGACCAAGGCTTTCATAATCGGTGTCGCGCAAAAAGCGCATGTCCATCAACAACACGAATTTGTCGAGTTTGGTGTCGTAATACACCGGAGTGCTTTGCTCCCATGCCAAGTGGTTGCCGTTGCGCTCGTAGCGAATAAGCAGGGACATGGGCATCAAGGTTTTGACCTTGATGTTCTTGATGTACGTCAGCAGTTTGTTGTGCGGGGGATGAAACTGCAGCACAGCGTTTCGCGCCCTGGCGGCTGATTCACCGGAGTAGAAGCCATGCTCCCCAGCGAGGGTGGTGGGCCCACGCTCATGCCGGTACATATGCACTTCAGCGTCATGCGCCGGGTTGAGGCTGTAGCGCCGAGTGTAGGTGTCATTGTTCTCTCGGTCATAAGGACGAGAAGAGATGAGTAGCATGAGAGACTCCTGAAGCAGTCGACCTCGCCGACCACCCGTAGAATGAATGCAAATGACCTTGAAGCTTTGCTCGATTATATCCATAATTGGTCAATCGCGAAATCAGCCTGTGGCTGAAGGATATTTACATGCACCCTCGAATATTGGCGTGGCCTGCCTTGCTTTGCGCGCTGGTGAGCGCCAGTGTCAATGCAGCAGATAAGCCGGAGCCATTGGTGTTACCGGCGATTATCATCACCGCCCCGGCCCCGGAAGCCCTTGTAGAGGAAGGAACCGCAGAGGCGCCACCGGTTGCCGTAACGGGCGCGGCGCAAGTGCAACCCTAATGGCAGCGCCCGGTCAGCCCACTCGGACTGATCAGATGCTCAAGTTTCACAACCCCACTTCCCTAGGCACCTGGGTTTGGTCATTCAATACTTACAACACTGGAATCGTCCAATGCCTGCTCCGATAAGCTTCAGTAAGTCCTCCAAGCGTGTCCTGATGGGCGCAGTGTACATCTGCATTGCTGTGGTGGTCGCCGCTGCAGCGGTCAAAGCCAAAGACACGCAAATGGTGAACAAGGCCAAAGAAATCATCGCCATCTACCAGGCTGACCCTGGGTTCAAAGATCCAAGCACCGCCAGCCAACTGCTGAGTTTCCACAAGCAGGGATTGACCCTGGCCACCGGGATGCTGATGAGTCGCGAGGAACGCAACGATGCGTTTGCTGTTCGCGATGCCTTGTTCATGCAAGCCTATGAGATGGCCCCCGACGCCGAGCTGGCCAGCTTAATGGAAAGCCATCAAGCCCTGTTCGACCCAGGCTTTCGCCAGGAACAACTCAATCGGGCCAGCCAGGTGGTCAGTGCCGAAAAACCAGCCTCGTTGACTGATGACGCAAAAGTAGCTGAGGTTGTCGCGCCTGCCGCCAGCACGCCAGAGACCGTAGCATTGGCACCCCCCACCATTCAAGAAGTGATGGCGGCTACCGATTTGAACGGCGAAGCCAGTCAGGCTGCCGAGGTCGCACCGACGGTTGAAGCCGCCACCAGCGATGACCCTAGGGCCTTGTTGCCTGAGGCTGAAGGGGGCGCATTAGCACAAGCAGTACCCCCCAATGCGACCCCGTCCGCAAATCAAACAACTGAGGCTGTTGAGCCTGAAGTCGGAGCCGTGGCCAGTGCAGAGCCGCCAGCTGCGAATGAAGAGCAAGCCCCAGCGTCGGTCGAACCACCGGCACAGCCTGCGACCCCGGTGATCAGCGACAAGGTAAGGCGTGCTACCACCACGACCCTGACCGTGGGGCAACAAGCTGCTGTCCAGGCGTGTTTTGCTCTGCTCACCGAACGCTACAACACTGAGGACAAGATGAGCCCACTGCACCTGATCCTCGACAGCTTCCTGGGCTCGCGCAGCTGCAACTGATTCACACCGATCACCACAAGAAGCCCGGTCTAGCCGGGTTTTTTGTTTTTCAGTGGGCGAGATAGTGGTATATTGAACGCACACCACAAGAGGAGACCGCCATGCTCGGCCCCATTACTGCAAAGCGTCGCAAGCGCAAACACGAACAAGCCCTGGCATTACTCGCGATCATTCAAAAAACCTTTCCGCTGGCGTTCCCGCCCAAAAACACCACTACGGTTTACCCGCTCCAACCAGACATTACGAAGGATCTGATGCGCAGCCTCAGTGTGCGGGGGATCCTGGCACGCGAGGATGATGTGCAGGGCGCCCTGAATTATTGGTGTAGCCAGAAGTTCTACCTGAAATCCTTCGAGACGCAGAGCCACTACGTCGACCTTACCGGGTTTGAAACCAGTCCGGTCACTGCCGAGGAGCGTGAAGCGGCGCTGGCGCAAAAAAGAGAACTGGTGCGCCGACGAAAAGCTGCTTGAAGCCTTCATAAGGCCGAGGCCTTGGCAATACTTGCCGGGCCATTGGTTCGGCCAGGCTAACCCGTACCGTGCGGCTTTTTCGATTTCTCCTGACGCCCCCTAATACGAAAAACCCCAGAACGCGAGCCCTGGGGTTTTTTTCACTAGGCCAGCCTTCATAGGCTGCTAGTCTTCGGCGCTCGTATGATTCTTGGTCTCTGGTGAGAGATTGATACCTGGCACTCGCTCAACATTCGATGGCCCAGCTTACGCAAGCTGTGATTTGTGGCCATGGCTGCACTGGACTTAGGGTTACGCCAGTGGTCTCGGCAATCAATGCTGGATTAAGGATGCCGCCCTTAATCTTTCGCTTCCCCTTAGCCACTTAGGCTCTGGTCTGGATGGTTTTCATCATACATCAATATATGCCTATTGCAACGACTGTAGCGCTGTTTGTTATTCAGACCAGAAGCTTTGCGCAGAGCTCTGGCAATACTCTCGGGGGCGACGGCTAGGGTAAGCGCACAGCACGCCCTGTGGCTTTCTCGATTTTGTCCGCCGCCGTTTCCAATGAGCGAATCACGGCAGTCGCCGATTGCCGGCTACGGCGCTGGCAACTGACCTCATCGCGAGAGATGTCATGCAGGTTTGTACCCTCGATGGCTTCGACCAACGCCTCGATGTGCTCGCGCTGAGTCAGGGTCACGGTGAACAGGCCTTTTTCGAAGTCCTAGGCCTGCAGCATTGAAAACCGGGCCATTTCATCAAGATCGAGGGTTTCATCTTCCATTAACTCATCTAGATCGCACTCGGTACCGAGAAAATTAAGCCTGTGCGCGAGGCTTTCAGCTTCAATTTTTGAAAATGCAATGCGAATGGCATCCATGATTCGAACTCCTGTTATTGAATGAATTCTGGCCGGTGTTTTCGGTGTGTGGCTGCCTGATCGTCACAGGCCGCGCCCAGCAATTCTAGACTCAATTTTTTGGCCTCGTCAGAGGTCAAGTACACATGAAGCGTGGCTTTTGTCTCCAAATCATGAAGCGTCAGCTCGACGGGTTCACCTGCGCCTTGCGCCAAATTTCGGACAACCCGAGCATAAGCCGGCGTTTTGGGGGTGGTGAAACGCTTTAACCATTTGCTGACTTTCATATGGCGCTTCCTGGTTGGGTCAGTGGGTGGCCCATAAGGTCGAAATACTGGCCGCACAACACGGCCACCTCGTATCAGCCTGAGGTCTGCGTCCAGCCTAGGGCCCCGGATCAACCGAATGCAAGTCCGGCTTCGGTCGGGCGGTCACCAGTTCTTTGCCCAAGGATTTCACAAAGTTAAAGAAATGCTCGCGCACAGTCTGGCCGACACAGGAATCCACCAGGCCCTGCGGCGCGACAAAGCGTTGGCCCAGCAGGTCGTCTTCCGGACGGTTCAGCTCGCGGATCAATCCAGAAAGCTGCACCCACGGCTCACCCTGAGTGCCCTGCTTCAATTCAAAGTGCTGGGGGTATCTGCACAGGTACTGATTGATAACGCCATTGATCTTCATCCAGACGAAGAGGTTCTGGTTGCGCCAGTGCATATAGGCGTTGTCTACGGCGTTAGCGAAGTCACCTTCAGCTCCCTGTTCAGGTAGGGCGCAAGGAACAATCTCTTCGATGATCAGCAAGCCATAGCCATCGTGCATCATGGGGCGTGTGTACCAACCGGATACCTTGATGGCGCAACCCGGTTGCAGGTGCTGGAACTTTTTAAAGTCATATTCACCCTCAATGATGACCCGTTCTTCGTAGCCGGCAAACGTCGGTTCTTTCGAGGTGAATGTGCCTTTTACGCTGAAGTACTGCTTACCCAATTGGGTGTCTTTGGCGGTCTTGGGTGGTTTGTTGATCACCACCACCTCGCCAGAAATTTTAGTGCCGAAGGCGTCCATCACTGACCTTAACTGAATCTATCGTTTGGGTGGCGGATGCTCGCCACGACCGGAATACAGGTTGGCTTTGTCGAGCCAGAATTGAGATTTGTGGTAACACCGCTCGGCCTTGGCCATGCGGCCTGCTTCTTTGGCGGCATTGCCTTCGGCTAACCATTGGCTGGCGCGTGTTTCAGCATCCAGCGCTCGCTCTTCGTTTGTTGCATTAGACGTCTTGTGTGGCATGTTGCAGCTCATTCAAATAGGGCGCGGATCCGCGCCATCACGTCATCCATGAAATCTTCCGGGAGCGACTCCAATCGCTTGGCGCCTCGGGTTTCAAGGTCAATGGTACGAACTTGATTACACAACACCACACCTTGGGTTTGGATGCCTGACTGAGGTAAGTCGACCACGAACCCCGCATACCGAGCAGAGCCTTTTTCCTGAACGATGGGGGCAATCACGGTTAACCCGGACGCATTGTAGGTCGCTGGGGTAATGACCACCGCCAGGCGCAGGGTATCAGCCTTGGCATCGTGGCGAAGCTGAACGACATCCCCCCGACCAAACCTGGATTTTGTCATAGCTCACGCCCTACGGGAGGCATCGCGCCCCACGCGAGGAGCTCGGGAGACTCAGGCACACTGAAGTCGCACTGACGCATCAGGTCTTCAAGGGTGTACCGTGGTTTGGTCTGCTTAACGGGTTTGGCGATCATACCCTCAGTGGAGACATCAAGCTCCAGGCGATCGCCGATGGCTACGTGCATTTCTGCGAGCACCGCCGAGGACAGGCGAATGGAGGCGCTGTTGCCCCATTGCTGAATTTTGACTTCGACTTTCATAAACACCCCTTCATGTCTCTACATTGTAGATACGAACGTCAGGGCACGCAAGGGGCTGTCCTCCCGGTAGCAGGCGTCAGAAGTTATGCAATGTAGAAACATTGTAGATACGGACAATCAGCAAGGCAAGTACAGGCTTGAGGAATTCTAAGGGTTCGAGACCCATGATGCGCAGGTGTTTTCTGGCACAGTAGAGGGGCGGTCTGAGCCGCCCCTCATGCGGGGTTACTGAGCGTATGCGGGGTGTTTGATCTCGACCTTACGTGTGACCTGATCAAAATAGACCACATCAACGATCAGCTGATCGTCAACAATTTGCGCCTCAACGGAGGTGATCGGATGGGGTGATTGATGTTCAATTTCAACCGAAGCCAGACGATAATCGCGTTGCTTGACCTCCGAGGTTCCCCAACTAAAAAGCCCAGAACCGGAAACATTCATCGTGAAATAGCCGTGCTGCTCGTAGCATTTAGGACTGAGAGAACCATTGAGGAAGTCATCCTCATTGAAACCAGGTAGATCTTGCAGGTATTGGTTCAATCGACTGCGAAGGCGCTCTGGTATAGCGCGGTCGTGCGCCATTGCGGTGTAGGCATCCAACGGGAGAATGGAACGGAAACGATCGAGTGTGAGCGCCTCGCCACAATGATCTCGCAGGTAAACAGCGGCATCGATCAATGGACTCAACATCACAAACGTCCGACGTCGCCACATGTCATCACTGAGACCGCTCAATTTCAAACAACCGGCAAAAAAGCTTCGAAGCTCCGCTGCTGAACACGTATCCCAGCGAGCGTCTGCGAAATTGGCGATCAATTCATCCGCCACTTCTGCCACCGAATCAAGCTTGAAGCATCGAACATTTTGAATTAAATAGCCCACGCAGATTGGCTCTATGTCCAAAAACACGGTGTACAAGTTGTGCTTGAGTTGAAGATCCTCTGGGTTGATGTCCCCTAGCGAATAAGTCAGGCGAGCCCTGCCTGCCCCCTGGCTGACCTCAAAGTGTTTAGCAAAAGGGAAAATCCCAGGACTAGTCTGCCGGCCAAAGCCTTGTTCGATCGAGTGGGCGGCGGATTTGAGGAAACGGGAGACAGAGGTGGCAACGGATTGAACACCAACTTCAAGGACGGTCTTTTTCATGGCAAACTCTATTGTTATTTTTATTTGTTTGCAATATATCAGCAAGTCGAAGTGAATGCGAGTTAGTTGGCAATGATTCCCGTTAGGTCACGCCCGGTGGGTTGCTGATGAACACTTAAACCAAACTCAGGCATGATGGCCAGGATGTGGTCGAAGATGTCGGCCTGGATCTTTTCGTAATCCGCCCAGACGGTGGTGTTGGTGAATGCGTAAATCTCCACAGCCAGCCCACCGGGCCCAGGATCCAGGTGGCGGCACATCAGCGGCCTGTCCTGGTGGATGCCGGGGTGATTGCGCAAGTACAGCTCCAGGTAGGCCCGGAAGCTCCCCAGGTTGGTGATGCGGCGCGTGTTGACCAGCTCTTTGCCTTCGTCGCGAAGGTTTTGGTTCCAAAGCTGAAGCTCGGCTTCCTTGTTCTTGAGGTAGTCCTTGAGCAATCCAAAACGGGACAGCTTGTTTTTCTCGGTCTCACTCATGAAATGCACGGTGTTTTGGTCAATGTAAAATGCCTTTTTTACCCTCCGGGAATTTGATTCCTGCATTCCACGATAGTTGACAAAACTGCCACTTATGAACATTTGTGTGGGTATGTAGCTCGTGGTGAAGTCGAAATTCTTTACCGCAATTTGATGAAGGGCGATGTCTATGACTTCGCCATTAGCGTGCACCTGCTTCATCTCAACCCAATCACCCAGCTTGACGATACCCCCCGAAGAGATCTGAACTGAAGCCACAAAAGCCAATAAAGTCCCCTGAAAAATCAGCATCAAGACCGCCGCCATGGCACCTAGCCCGGAGAGCAAGATCAATGGGGATTTGTCGACCAGGGTCGCAATACACAAGATGGTGGTTAGCAAGGTCAGGACAATCTTGGCGACCTGAACATAGCCCTTGAGTGACCGATACTTGGCGCTGGGGCGTTTCTGGTAGAGGACATTGGCCAAGTCCAGCACGCCCGACAGAAACAACGCCACGCTGAGGACTATGGCGGCGTTGCACACGTTACTCAGGATGGTCACGACCACTTTGGGGAGGCCCGGTATAAACTCCACCCCGGTGGTGACGATCCAGGCCGGCACCACATTCGACAGGCGTGAAATTACCCGTCGAGGCAGCCCCTGGCTGTTGGAGTTGAATACCGTAAGGTGTAACAGGTGGCTGACTCCCCTGACCAAAATGCCTTTGAGCATTAGATTGGCCAGCCAGGCGCCCAGCGCCAGGGCGATGCAGAGCGCCGAGGTGTAAGCAAAAGGGTAGTGTTGAAGCCAGGAAACAAATGAATCGAAATGGTCGAGCAGGGGCAGGTTGCTGAGGGCGGTCATGATTTCGCAGATGGTTGTCAATATATGATATAGACGACAATTCTACGCGGGGTGTCACGCCGGATAAAAGGGCTAGTTGAATATTCTTCTTTTCAGGTGCGGTGGCATGAAGATCATCCTCATTGGGCCGGTGGGGAGTTCCAATGCTTGATACAGCGAACCTCGCAAGGGGGTCAACTGCTCTTTCCTTTCAAAACTCACCAAGCTGACTGATTTGATATCCACGAGCCCAGAGAAATCTGCACGGAATTCAGACTCGGCTTCCTCACAGGAAATCAAGGAAGCCACGACAACCTGGGTCAGTGACGAATCTTCAATGATTTCCAGAAGCCGGGAACGAAGTGAAGCCGTGTAGTCGTTCACCAGCTGCCCAATAACCACGCAACCCAGGCGTTTCAGGCTTGGATCGCGGTATCGATGCAGTATCTGACTGAATTCTTGCTGCTGGTGTGCATATCGGTTCATCCAGTAGACCAGCAGCGGCGTATGGCTTGCATCTAGGCTTGGTGGCTCCAGATGGTCTAACCAAATGGCCGACTCTTCTATCTCCAGACTGTATACATCAGGGGTAAAGGCAGCCTTGATCCGTCGATCGAGCAGGGCCAATGCAGTCTGAACAACCTGTTGACTGTCGGCTTGAGGCGCTGGATTGCAGAGTTGTTTGATCACCTGCACAACCGACAAGCCTGCGTGCGCCATCAGTGCAGTACGCTTCGGGAGACAGTCTCCGGAGTCGGTGGCAGCATCAGCTGATTCATGACCCGTTGCACATGAGACAACTCAAGGTGTGCGCTCAGCACGTCCAGTTCGATTTCCTCAAAGCGAAAAATGGCCATGGGTTCGTCGTCCATCACCACGTGGTGGCAGTGAATGTGATGCTTGAGTTCACTGGGGCTCAGCCCCTGCAGGATGCTCAACTGCTCGGCAAAGTTGATCAGCCAGGCATCGGTCTGCTGGCGCTTGGCTTCGTTGAGGGTGTCCACTTCCTGGCCAAAGCGGTAGCGGCTTTGTTTCAGGGTGTCTTCCAGCAAGCACAGCGTGTTGTAGATCATCCCGTCAGTGGCTTCATCCAGCGCTGACTGAATCTCGTCAAACAGCATCTCCGGTGCGGCGGACATGCGCTTGAATCGGTCATAACAACTGGAGAACTCCGTCGCCGCGTCTTGCGTGGGAATGAACACCTGAATGTTCCGTTGGTTGGCGGCGTTGTACAGTATGCCGGAGAAAGACCTGTCGACATCATCATAGAGAAGGTGCATGAGGCGAGTCCTAGCGTGATTTGCGGTCAATATAGACATAAAGCGTTTGATCTGCAAGCGCTCGCCGGCTGGATTTTCCGAGCAAATGACTCCGCTCATCCGAAAACAGAAAGAGCCGAGCCATCGCACCCTCATGGCCATGACATCTGAGTTTTGCTGTGTGTCTGTAAGGGCAGGAAGGTAGCCAATCCAGCCGCTTGTGAGTCATTTACGGCAGTCAGTGTCGGCATTGGCGTGAGCTGCCAAAGGCTTACGAAGCTTACGAGGCATCAAGATGCACACAAGCATGCCGACTAACATAGCTGGCCCCATTGCTGCAAAAGCCACAGCTATCCAGGGTTCTGAAGCCATGAGCGAGACTATTATTGAACCGGCGCGTTCACCGTGCTCTCGGCCAAAATTGGCCACCCACAGCACTGCGATCGGTGCCACTGGAGCCAAGACCAAGGCCAGAATCCATCGAAAAGGGTTGCTAGTCATTTTGATCATAAGTCGAGATCTTCCTGCTGGTGTCGCCATTGCGACGTCGAGTATCTCATAAGTGAAACAGCCTCCGGCAGAGACTGTCTCGTGGGTGCTCCTGGGTTGGTTGCCCAGAATCAATTCGCCTGATTACTCGGGCAGGGGGCGGGCTTGCGTTCCACCTGCATCTTTGGTTCGCCAGGGACTCTGGGAATCTCAGCAATGGAGGTGGTTGTCTCTGTGCACTTGCCGTCCTCCATTGATACCACAGTGCCCACCCAGGCGCTCCCTTGGGTGATTGAGGCGTTTTCCATAGAGCTCTGGTAGGTGCCATATGTCTTGGCCCATTCAACTTGCTCTGAAGTCATCTCTTCAGCACCTGGTTCGGCGTTTTTGATGTAAATAACACCATGCCCTGCCTTTGACAGAATGGTTGGTTCGGCATTGGCCGTGCAGAGGGTTACCAGCAAAACTGCAAACGTGACGATGCGTGGGGCAGTAGGCATATTAATTGTTCCCTATTGGCTTGAGGGGATTGAGTTCCCTTTCATACAATCGACACACAGCCAGCTGACCGGTAAGTTTTCCTCAGGTTTTTTCTTTGCACAACTCATTGGTGCTTTCCATGGCCTGATCCTTGGAGATTCGCAACACGCTCCAGGTGTCGGGTTGTCCGTCGGTCATGACTTCATGGCGCCACAAACTGGATGAGTCTTTCCGGCAGTAGGTAAAAACGAATGGTTTGCCAGCCTCGACGACCTCGACGATGCGAGTACTGGCAATGCCATCGAGCTTCAGGGTGTTGCTGGCCAACCCCGAAAGATCCAGCGTGGGATCAGTCTGATTGGTTGCGCCTGCGACGGCAGAAAACAGCAAGGTGACCATAAAACTCATTTTGAGAATATTCAATGTCGTCTCCTCGGGGGTGGTTCAATTTCCCGAGAAATTAAGCCAGTTCTACAGCAAGTGTGCAAGTCCAGGATTGCGCGGTTTCGCTTTGCCAACCAAATGGCTCTACCACGAAACAAGGATTCGAAGTCGTGTCTTTTGGCGATTATTGATATTCTCAGATTTGCTTCACGGCTGAGGCAGCGAATACACTAAAATAAAAGAGATCGCCCATGTTAATCAAAAACATTTCTCGTTTTTTAGCCAGTGCCTCACTCGTGCTATGTGCGGTAATGGCGAGCTCACCCCCTGCCTACGCGCAAGACGCGCCTCAAGCCAGCAAAAAACAATATCAGGTACTTAATACCTCCGTTCGATCGCTGCCCGTGCTGGATGGGCTGAACGTTGAAGGCGACCTCGTTCACTTGGGTCGCCGGGGTGATCTGTCATTGTTTTATCAGATGGAACTCAAGGGTCAGGCCGGGGGCGGAGCCATGCGCATTCTGACCCAGGAAGGCGTGGTTTGCGCGGTTTCTACGGAAGAATATGCAGACGCGGAGGGTGTTCCAGGCAAGGTTTACTACCGCATCAGCAAGACCGCTGGTGAGAATACGTTTGTTGAGCGCAATGTGTATGATTTCTACATGGCTGCGCATGAGATGAGTCATTGCTTCAACCACGTGTCGGGCAAGGCCAATGCTCAGATTTCGGCGCTTCAAGCCAATCCATCCTTGACCGGGTACGGTTCCATCATTTCTCTTGTCGACAGCTCGATCAAAGAGACCTATGCAGATTTAAGTGCCGTTTTGCTCGGCGCGAGCAAAACAGGTGATTGGGCGATTTTCAATAAAGGCGTGCTGCCGTTCAGGGCGAATCTGCCAGACCTTCAGCATTTGACGTTGAACGCTACCACCAACATGATCAAGGGAATCAACCCCAAAACACTGAAAGGCATGAAGTTCGCTGAAGTAAACGAACTGGCCAACAAAATCTTTAAGGCACGTTTCATGAACGGTGCCGGTGAAATTGATGTTGAGAGCGATGGTGTACGAGATATCGTGCAGGAATTAACCTTTCACGGCGAGCGTCTGCGAGTGCTGGCGAGTGAGCCTGCATACCAGCAAAGCGCCTTGACCTTCGTCGACACAGCCAATTTGATTAGAGGTTTTGGCACGGCTCTGTACGAAGCGCCCGTTGCGAACGCTGATGCGTTTGCCTTCATTTCAGCGCTGCATGTGGTTGATGCCAGAGGAATGAAGGCGCTGGCGCTTGATTCAAGCACCAGCAGTGAAGCAGGCGTGATGCTGCTACAAGAAGTAGTGCTAGGCATGACCCAAAAAGAAAAAATGACCTGGGCGATTGACCAGTACATGAGCGAGCGTCTTTTCGGACAAGAATCGAAGATGGCTCACTATGGCGTTGCGCTGGAGAAATGGCAACGTCACAGTGAAAATCCTGATGCCGTCGAAGCCCTGGGTGCGAAGCTCGCGAATTTTATTGCCGATAACGTTCGTCACGAAGGTGACCCAGGCTTGGCGAGCGTCAAAAAAGGCATTGAACGCCGTGTTCAGGCTCGTTTGAGCGCTGTCCGATCCGGACACCTGCTCATGACCAGCAATGACGTGAATTCAGATGCAGCGCAGACAGAGACTCCCACGCATCAATACGCCGAGCGTGAAGCTGATTTTTCTCGCTGAAATTTAAAATAACAAGAGCGCTCCCACCGATGATTATCAAGAATGTGCAACGATTCCTTGCTGGAGCCACGCTAGTGGCCTGCGCTGGCATGGCCCTGTCCCCGACAGCTCAGGCCAATGACATTGGCATGAATACGGAGGTATCCGGATCATTCGCCAATTCGCTGGCTGCGCTGCCGTTTTTAAATGGACAGAACGTCGAAGGAAAACGGGTGCGTCTGGTCAGCGGAGAATTACTGCCTGAACACCTCAAGCAAGCCCTGGCCTCGCAGCAGGGCGGTGGCGCACTGAGGCTCAACACCAAGGCCGGTGTTATTTGCTCGGTAGTCACCCAGCGGCTTGCGGAAGCCAGAGGAGTACCGGGGAAAATCTACTACAAGGTTAGCTACGAAGATTCCGAGAACATGCTTCTTGACACCCGAGCGTATGACTTTTACATGGCTGCCCACGAAATCAGCCACTGCTTCAATCACGCGGAAGCAGCCTCCAATCGACAATTGACGCAATTGGCCACCAGCCCGGCTTTCAAACAACATGCGCCGGCACTGGCGTTGCTGGACAGCTCGATCCGTGAAACCTATGCCGATTTCAGCGCCGTGTTACTCGGCGCCAGCAAGACCGGCGATTGGACACTGTTCACCCAAGGCGTGTTGCCATTTCGGGCCAACATGCCTGATTTCAAGCACACCACGCTGAACGCGACCGCTCGACTGATCAAAGACCTTGACCCCAGAATGCTCAAGGGCAAGTCGTTTGCCGAGATCAACGCCTTTACCAATCAGCAATTCAAAAAGAGATTCATGAACGCCCAAGGCGAAATCGATCTGTCGAGCCCCGGCGTTGTTGATGTGTACAACGAGCTGAGCTTTCAAGGTTCACGTTTACGGGTACTGACGCTGGCCGAGGCCTATCGATCAAGCGCGCCTGAGTTCACCGCCATGGCGGACACTATTGACGGCCTGGGGCGTGCCTTGTATGCCCGCCCAACCCCCAAGGAGGACGTCTTTGGCTTCATTTCCGCCCTGCATGTGCTTGATGCCCGCGCCCAAGGACAATTGGCCAGGGAATCGCGGACAACCGAGCGTGAAGGTGAGCGCCTGGTTAGGGATTTCAATCAAAGCATGAATGATAAGGAGCGACTGGCCCGCGCCATCGATAATTACTTCAGTCAGCGCGTATTTCAAAACGCCAGCAAGCTCAATGCGAACGTCGACGCACTCGAACGCTGGCAAAGTCGCTCGGCTAATCCGGCTTCCGTCGCAGCGCTGGGCGCCAAGCTGGCTGACTTCATTGCTGAGAATGTCCGCTTTGAGGCTGACCCTCACACCGCACAAACCCATGCCGATTTAGAACGACGTATTCAGGGGCGTTTGAACGCTGTGCGCAGTGGTGATTTTTCGGGAAGGCCAGAGCAGGATACCAGTCGTGACCTTCAGGCGCAGCCTGCCTCCGACGTCAGTCGGGAGACCGATTCGTCAGAATTCAATCGATAATCATTGCGTGCCGGTGGATTAATTACTTGCCCGAGAAATTTAACATTCGTTTGATGATGCCAAAAACACTAATAAAATTGCGCCAAAGACTTTCTTTGGCCTGATTTCTGTGCATAATTCGGCCCTATTGAAATGGAGACAGGACGTCGACTCATGAGCGAACGGATTGTGAACACTCACCCATCGACATCTTTGCTTGGCTATGCGCCCGAGAACCCATCTCCAGGCCAAGGAAAAGAAACACCGACCAATCAATTCGCCTATTCCCTGGCTGAGCGGGAGATTGCCCACGGCCCTGCAACGAAGGTCAGTGGAAAACCTTTTTCAGAGCTCACGCAGGCGTGTTTGGCTGGCCGAAATGACCTGGTTGTCTTACTACTGGATTGTGGGTTTGACCCCAATGTCGACCATGGCGAGCCTTTGATTTGCTCGGCGACCCTGCGTAATGCCGAGGCGGTCAGATTACTCCTCAGTTATGGGGCACTGCCGAACGCCAGCGGTAAATTCAGAATCAACTCAGCTTTACACGAGGTCGCTCGACGGGAAATCGACTGGTATTTTCAAATGCCGAACAACCCGGTGTGGAAGCAGGTGGTCGAACAGCACCTTTACGAACAGTTCGTTGACCTGTACCGCCAGGCCGAGGTGCAAATCATCAGTGATTTGATCACTGCCGGCGCCAATCCCAACAATACATTGCTCGGGCTTGAAACACCGCTGCACGTCGCAGTGAACAGCGGATGCCTTGAAATTCAGGCCTACCTTTTTAAGCGCGGCGCTGACCTGGATATCGCTGATTACCGAGGATTGACTGCCAGAAAACTGCTTGGGGTAGAAAATGTCGATCGGATGATGGTGCGAGCCGATGAGATCACCTGGGCTTAGAGACCCAGGTCGTATTCAAGCATCGAGGTCAGTACGCTTGGGCTGAGCGTATCCAGCGCCATCTCCTGGATGCCGGACAAATGCAGCATCAACAACTGACCAGGCGAGAAGGATTGTTGACCCAAGCCCCACTCGTGAATACAGACCTCCAGCAACAAGTGGTAGGTCACCACCTTGGCCTGGGCCGATGATCTGAGCGAATTTGAATGCCAGGCATCGATCACTGAAGTGGTTTTAAATTTTTTGCCAGCGTGTAAGACCATTTCCATGGTCAGGTCGGCACCTGCTGGCGTTTTGAAACCGGTGCTGACTTCCAGGCAGATGGCTTTATAGCTACGGTTGGCCCACACGGGCTGGCGTTTGGCGTTGGGCCCCCACAAGCTCAGCTTTTTGGCTTCCCATTTTTGATCCTGAAAGTCATGACCCAGGCCTTGAGCCAGGTACCCTGCTAGCACATCGAATCGACTGCCTCGATACAGCTCAAAGACCAGTTCGTCGCTCGCAATGGTCTTCATGCCCCGACCGGGATCGACGGGGAAGTTGCCCTGGAGAACACAATCAGCAAAGGCCGTTTTGAAGTGTTTTTGCGCTTCCATAGTTACGACTTATGGTAGTATTGATTCTGGAAATTCTACCAGAAGGCAATGTTTAATGAAACTTGTGATTCCGCGACTGAAGGCTGACAAATTCAGCCTGATCAAACCCTGGGCATTCGGCCTCCACCACGAAAGCCGCAATGATGCATTGTTTACCTATTTGGGTTTGACCCCTATCACCGATTGGCGTGAACAACAGACGGCCACACCGGAGGCCGCCACGCTACCCAAAGGCACGCTGCTGAGCATCGAGCGGTACTACATCCGCCAGGGCAACGAGCAGTTCGATTCGGTGACCTTCATGATCCACGAGATCAACGGCGTCGCGCTGAAGAAAAAAATTCGTTTCTGGGTCAAGCTCGATGAAGCCTGCCTGGCGGAATTCAAGTACGTCTGATCCGGCTACAAGCCCAAATCGATTTCCAGGGCCTTCGTTCGCTCCGGGCCCTTTACGTGATCCAGGCACTCATTCCACTGCAAGGACTTGTAGAGCTTGAGTGCCCTTTGGCTGTCGCACAGAGCCAGGATCGCGTGCTTCCCTTGAAGCTGATTGAAATAGCCGTACACCCAGTCAGAGTGATCCTCAGGCTTCACCCCAGCAATGTAGTTCAAGCCAACCCTGGGTGATTTAGCGATCAGTGCATCAAGCCATTCAATGCGTGGATTTTCAGGGTGCCAGCGTTGATACTGGGAACCGATGTTCAACCAGTGTTCCACACGCCGGGTGGGGTTTTGCAGGTGAGTGGAAGCGATGCGTTCCATCGAGAACCGCACAACATCCATCAAAAAATACTTGTCTTCGATGAGTTCGACCAATACATCTAGAAAACGACTTTCGGCCTCTTCTTGCAGTTGCTTCGGATCAGCGGAGACAATCGGCACCAGGTTGAACAGGTATTCGATGGCGGCGCGCTTGCGCTTCTTGTCGTTGCCCACCAACGCCACAAGCCCTACCACCGTAAGATCGCCCTGCAGTAGGCGGATCAATGGGCGATACAGGGTTTCCGTGGTTGGGTGAATCGTGCCGTCGCCCTGAACTGGGGGTGATAATTCGTTGAGCTTCATGATGGTGGCCTGCATGTGTGAGAAGGATCGGGGGTAGACCGGCCTATAGGCCAAGTTCGAGTTCCAATGCGCTGGAGATGTCGGTTTCCTTCAGGTGAGAAATACACTCATCCCAACCGAAATTTTTATACAGGCGCAGGGCCTTTTGGCTACAGCTGACAGCAAGGATCTGATGCTTGTAGTCAAAAGCATTGAAATACTGCTTTGCCCCAGGCCATTGTGTTTGCCACATTAACGTCAGAAAAACCAGGCAAGCTTCCGGTGACTTTTCGGCCAGCCTGTTCAGCCAATGAATTTGTGCAGGCTTGGGCGCGGCATCGTATGGCCAACCACTCGCACTCACCCATATCCCCGGTGTCACCCTAGAAAAAGGAACAGATTCCTTGATGTTTTTGAGTCCCACTTTCCCAAGATCGACCACAAAGTAACCGTCGTCAATCAAGGCAATCAGCACATCAAGAAATCGATCTTCGACCGCTTCACGCACCTGTGCATGGCTCGCCGTAATGATGGGCACCAGGCTGAACAAATCAACCATGACAGAATAGCCTGATAGGCTCGCGTTTTCGATCTCTTGAATCAGCCCCGGCACATCAATGCCACCCGCAAACAAACTCATCAGAGCAGGGTATGCGTTGGCGCCCATTGTGTTTGGGGTCAGTTCATTTCTTCGGGTGCGAACGATGTCTCCGAGGAGCTTGAGATCGAGCTTCATCAAATCCCCTACAAACCAAGATCGGTTTCAAGCTGGCTGGCCCGCAGGGCAGGGCAGGCGACGGCAATTTCGGGTGCCAGTTTTTCCCTCATCAAGCCTTCCGCCACCACTGCACTTTGGGAGGCTGCGCTCTGCACAAAGGCTGAAATGGTGTCATTGAGTGCGGCACTGGTGCCCCACAGCTTTTCAACCACCTCCCGGATAACCTTGGGCTGATCGCGCTCCAGACAGTCAAAGCCCACCCAAGGGAAACCCGGTGTTGTGAGGTGGTAATACAGAGTGGCCAGCGCCACCTTCTTGCTCTGTGTTGAGGTTTGAGTCAGGTGCTTCTGTGTCTCATAGGACATGGCACAACCGATCTCATCCATGATCTTGAAGTGTTCCATGACCTGGGGCCATGACATCTGAGCCCTGGCGTAACGCCGTGACAGCTCGGTCAGACCCTGTTGGTGAAAATACTGGGCCATGCCCAGGGCCAGGGGCGACTGAGTCAGGTATTGGAACCTGAGGCCTTGAAGCAGTGTTTGAGCATGTTCTTTGAGGAATTGGGAGATCAGCACGTTTTCATGAGGCTGAGCCTTCAGCGAAAACACAAACAACCACTCGCAGATGTTTTCAGTCAGGTCGGCGGGCGCCTTGGCCTGATCAAGGCCCATGAACTTTTCGGCGACTTCCAGCAAAGCGTACGGCCTTTTCAATGCCGCAAGTTGGTGCATCATCTTGTACAAGGAAAAATCATTGAGGTGGATGTTCCGATCCACCAACATTGGTAAAAAAACCGAGGCGTTGGGGACGTAGGTGTGGGTTTTGAGGCGTTCGAGTGGATAACCCATTTCTTCCATCAGGGCCTGGGTCACGTCCTCCGACACGCCCTTCCTGTGGTAAAGCCCCTCCAATTGATGAAAGACACGCTCGATTGCCCGGCGCCCTTCCTCATCATTGAGAACGCTGCACAGGGAGTGCTCGCGGCGCAGGTTCTTGATCATGTCCTTGATCAGCGTACCGCTGATACGTAGTTCAGGGCGATCAAAGAAACTGTTGGCATACTCCACCAGGCCGGTCACGTTTCGATTGATCATGCTCAGATCCCCAGATCCTGTTCAAGTCGGTTGGTGCGAAAGGCTTCGATCGGGTCGAGGTACTCTGCTGGCAAATAGTCTTTGAGTTCGTTGTAGACAGTTTCGCTCTTCACCCCAAGGCTCACAGCGTACAAGGCCATAAAGGCATCACGTTTGGCCTCAAAATCCGGCCTGTGCTTGTGCTTTTCCATGATCTCAAGAATGGCTTTGGCTTGTTCTCTGCACATGGCGCCGACTTTCTTTCTATCACTCACAATGCTGTACGTACTGAGAGATGTGATCGATTTCAGGCCGGAGTGACCACTGTATTGTTTTTGGGTGGCGTCATTGAGGAAAAACCACCTGTTGGCTGGATCCTGCATGAAATATTCGACATACGCTTTGAAGGTTTTGATCGTGGTGTGATTACTCAACCACACGAGTTCAGCATCGATAAACTTCTTGCCAAACACCCGCTCAGCGTCAGTCAATTCATTCGGGCCAGAAAACTCTCCGTTACACCCGATATAAATTTTCAAGGCGACGGCAGGCATACCACGCTCAGCCAACTTTCGAATCAGCGGTCTGCTGCGCAGGTTGATGATGTGCACTTGACCTGGTTCAGATGCCCACTCTGCGATTTCGAAGAGGCGCGGCTCCATTTTTTCCAGAAATTGGGTGAAAAACAAGCTCTCAGGGCCGCTGGTGATGGCGGTGATGAACGCTTCGTTAATCTGAAAAAGACTGCCCTTCAAATCCTCATGGGTGAGCATCGCCTCAATCATTTTCGACGCCAGCACCGCCTCATTATTTTTCAGCAGATTCCCAATCAGGGTATAGATACCCTCCAGGCGGGAGTATTCTCGATCGTTTGATACTTGTTCTTCGTCGTTCCACTGGATGAATGCGCTGTTACGAATCAGCTGCTGAACCAGTCGGCTGTCTGATCCACTACTGTCGAGCAGCAGATAGCTGGCGGCGAGCTCTGGGTCAACGTTCAAAAAATCAACCACAAAGGTTTTGAACAGGCGGTTCTTTGCCAGCCCATTGTAACCACTGCTTTGTTTGTACTCCTGGGTAATCGTGAACTCCTGGAGGCTGTTGAGCAAATCCAGTGCCTGGTTGGCCACCACGTGGTAGCCAGCGGCAAAAGCAGCGCCCATGGCCTCCTTGTAGGCCTGAGTCTGAACTCTGGCATTTTTCCAGTCGTGCACCTTCAAGGCTGCAAAGATGCTCGCGTGTTGTTGGACGAACTGTTTACGGGTGTAGTGGGCTTGAGTCATGGTCTTCTCCGGCAATAAACCATTAAATCATGCGCCTTCAAGCTGTGAATACCCCTGCCGGCTGGACAGGCTGTCAGCGACGCTGCCACACTGAAATCAATCATTTCAGGCCTCTCCGCCAATATCACTGCGGATGGAGCGAGCCGCACAGCGCGAAGCAGGCTTCCCATGAATTCTTTTTTTCATACCGCTGACATCAGCAACCTCAAGCCACACCGGACTGAAGCCTTTGAGGACTTCGCTCAGAAACTGTTGGCTTTCAGCGCTGAGCGCGATCGCCCCAGCGAGCGTGCAGTGGACATCATCTTGGAAGATGAAGACATTCTCGCTGATTTCTGCATGCAAGACAGCATTCGCGAATCCAACCCCCTCATCTTTAACCGTGGCTCACTGGACTTTTTAGTGGCGTTTTTGGGGGAAGGCAAAGTTCTGGACGAAGATCTATGGGACAAGCTTTCGGAATGTGTTTTCTCCACGCTGCAAAGCGACCTGGTTGAGTTTGGCCTGCACAGCCTACATTTCAGGGTTGACCTGAAAACCCCCACCGATCGCATTGAAGCGGTGGTTCAGTTATCGAGGGCGTTGTTTGATGCCCACAGTGAAGGTGCTTACGCCGGGGAAAGTGTGTTTCCCATTGGCGTATTGTCCACCGTGCTCGCCGATGACTATCAAAGCTATGTCGATCAATGCCGGGCAGCAGAGGAGGACACAGAAGACAAAGAAGGAGAGCAGCCCTTTACCAATGATCAACTCAACGAATTGTTGTACCTGAACTTGAGGCAGCGATCGCTGCACCCAGAGCGCTCCTATGAGGATGGTTTGCGGCACATGATGAGCCATAAGGGCATCTTCAATGAGCTCATTTCCGCTAAACAATTGCCACGGCTCATTCAGTGCCAACAGATTGAAGTGGCGCTGATGGCGCTGGTCTACAACTACGGTTATCGACTCAAGACCGAGTACTGTTCCAACTATGACGTGAAGGAAGAGGTCGCACCGATCATTGATCGCTTGCTGGCTCCGCTGGAGGCTGGAGCTGAGTTCACAACTGCCCTGAAGCGTCAGATCCTGATCAACCTGTTCAGCGCCTTCCCCAAGGGACTGGAGATGTTCAATACCCGCCCTGAAGAGCTGCAAGGTGTGATGCTCAACCCGGTGCTCTTGGAGCATCCAGACGCCCGTTTTTTTGAAAAAACCCTCTCGGGCCCGCTGGCGCTGTTTACCCCTGGTGAGTCTTGCAGTTACGAGCACAGAGCCACCCAGCTGATTGATTTTCTGGCGGAAGCGGGTTATCCAATTTACATGGACATTGCCCAGAACGGCTTGTTGGGCAACACTCGCCATATTGAAAAACTGCTTCAATACGAGCCGACCATTTCCGAAACCCTGGATAGGGCGGTCAGCAGAGGTTTTGAGGGTCGGGGTATTCCGAAGATGCTGGGGGTGTGCCTGCTTGACACTGAACACCTGCTGCAATTGTGTGACAGATCCATCCTCAATCTTTTTGAAATGCACGCCGCAGACATCAACGTAACTCCATTCAGACAGTACGGTGAGTTCAACACGCAAAGCCAACGCAACTACGCGGATGTCTTCAAGCAGCGCCCCCATTTGGTCGACCCCGTGCTGGATATTTTTATTCAGGCTGGGCGCCTGGATGCGAAGTTGTTCAAAGTCCTTGGATTTGGCGAACAAGAACTTCGCTTGCTGGGCGATCGAGCGCCAGATGAACTGAAAGTTGACGTGCTGGCACAGGATCTTGGCCTATGAAACTCAAACGCATGTTTCATTCGGTGGCGCTTGAACAGTTCAAGCCCGAAACCCGCCAGGTGCTCTCAGAGTTACTCGATCGGATCAACCTGGAGGTGATGCCGGCTGCACAGCGTGCGGGTCACACGGAGGATTTTGAGTGCCTGACCGAACTTTATAAGGCCATGCCCAATATGCTGCTAAACCTGGTTTCCACTCGCGATGAGGCTGCGGATATTCGCCCACGCCTGAGGGGCCATGATGTGAAAGCGGCTTGGGTCATGGACGGCGGCAACCTGGATGACATTATGCAGTTCATGGATGTGCACACATCGGAGCTTGCGCCTACGTTGGCCACGGATGCCTGCATGAGGGGAATCCACCATTTTGTCTTCATGATTGGTTATGCGGACAGCACCCTGTCCCTCAGGGGGGCCTCTCATCTGATGCATCAATTGTTTCACTTCAGAGGCTCGCACTACAAAAAAGTCAGGAAATACGGCGTTCAAATTGAGCGGCTCTCATTGGCTGGTTTTTTAAAAAGCCCATCGCTGGAGATCACCGACAGTGCCGTGACAGCGGAGTGTTACTTCGAGAGCTTTTATCGCAGCAAGGAGAAAGCTGAAGATCTGTCGTATGACGCAATCAAGGCAATGGCGAAGGCGACTTATTACCAGTACCTTGAAGAAAAAATTGAGTGTGATGAGCCACTCGATCACATGCTTCGCACCCTGATCTATAACCCAGGACTTCGATTCAAGGCCCGTGGGTTGTCGACACAAGCCATCATTGATCGCTTGCAAGTGCCTCTGTGTGCGTTGACTGAAGTGATGCTGACCGATCGAATCGATGGCGATGCTGAACAAGTGCTGGACAGTTTCAGGCGGCAGGTCATGGTCAATTTATTCAGCCCATTCCCCGAAGACCTGGCGTATCTGGATGTCAGAATGGCCGAGCTGATAGGTCGACCGGGAATGAACAATGTCTGCCCCTCGCTAATGAAGCCCACTTACAAGGGCCCGCTGTCGATCTTTGCGGGGCAAGCGGACGCCAAGAACGCTGCGAGAGTCGCGGCAGGCATGGAAAATGGTGGCACCACCATTGACCTCTGTCAGGCCCTCACAGGGTTGTTGGAGAACTATGAAGAGATCACTGAGCTGGTCAGCTACAAAGGTACTTGCGAGCTTCTGGAAGGCTACCTGCGCAATGTGTGCTGGAACGGCCCAGCAGAAAAAGACTTGATCAAATACCTCTATCCGTTGACCTACTGCATGGACTTTTCCCGTTTGCCGATGGATTCGAAAATTGGGTTTGTTGGAGTCTGGTTGGAAATGGGTTGGCAGCGATTGGAAGCAGATGTGCCGCTGGATAAACACAGCGACTCGGATGCTCCGGTAGGCCTATTGCAGGCTGATCCAGATCTGCGTCGTTTCATGGTCGATTGGATGGTGATGAACCACAGACTGGATGCGCGACTGCTGCACTGGTGCGGGTATGGCGGTGAGGTGCTGGAGCTTCTGGGTGAGCAGGCTAACGACACATTGAAGACCGAGTTGCTGGAAAGTGACCTTGGCCTGTGAGGGTGAGCAGATGAACAATCAGTGGATTAAGCGGGAGCCACCCATGGGTCTGCAGCAGCTTTTTAAAAACACACCGATGAGTGTTTTTACGCCTCAAATGCAGAAGTTGCTGTCCGGCTTAAGGGACAACATCAGTCGCTTCGTTTCCATTCGCACACAGGATTCCGAGGGGCGCGCCGAAGAGTTCGACAGTCTGCTTTCGCTGTACACCAAGGCGCCATGGATCATCAAAATCCTGCACACCATGCAAGGACAGAATTTATCTGACGTTAACCTGTCGTCGTGCAGGGATATCTTTGCACTTCCAGCCTTTCAAGCTTGCTGGTTGCTTGACGGTGGTCACCCCGATGCATTCAGTACCGCATTTACCTGGCGCAACTTTGCTCAGCAAGCGTGCGAAATAAGTGTGCATGCTCTGTTGCTGAAAATGCAAATGAACGACCCGGATACAGCATTGCGGGCAACCGGCGCACTGATCAGGCAGTGCTTTGAAAAACACATCAGCAGCAATCACGAGTTATACCCAAGTACCAAAGTTGCCGATTCCTTTCAACTCACCGCTCTCACCGGATTCAACCGTGCTCCAGACCTTGTCGATACGGCACCCCGAGATCGAAAAACCGAGCTTAAAGACCAGATTGGGCTGATGGTCTTTGGTCGAAGCGAGATGGATGAGAGTGTTGCCCTGCTGCTGAAAAACCTGGTGTACACACCAGGTCTTAAGCTCAAGTCGCAGGGGTTTCAAGTGCATCAAATCATTCATCAACTGACTCCGGAGATCGAAGCGATCTTCGATTTCTGTACCGATTGGATTTCACCCCAAACGCCGCTTGGCAAACCCTATGCGGCGTTTCATCGACAGGTGTTGATCAACCTGTTCAGCCCCTTTGCTGATGACCTTGCATTTTTGGACGCCCATCCGGGCGAGCTGGTCGGTAATACCAGTGAGGTCGATGCCGATCGGAGCATTGAATCCTTTGTTCGCTCTATTGACGGTGCGTTGTTTGCGCCCACGTTTGCGGGGCCTTTAGTGGCGTTAGCGGGGAAAGCAACTGAAAGAGAGGCCGGTGATTTCTACCAGGGTTTTGAAGCGTTAGGCGTGAAACTCGACGCAAACCTGATGTTCGGCGGATTGATGGATAACGTCCACTTGCGCCGCAGAGTTCTTCGCCAGCATGGCTGGTGTCAAACAGTGGACAGCATGCTGGTATCCCTCAGCTACAGCGGTACGTCCGACCTGGAAAAAATGGAAACAGCCCTGCTGTATGCAAGAGACGATCAATTTGAACAATTCACTCGCCTGGCCAAGGTTGGTTTTATAGCCACCCGACTGGAAAAGGGCGCACGGCAAATCGACAGTGGCGTCGATCGCCTATGGCAGTCGGACGAATGCCCTAGACGCTTCTTGGACAAAGACCCGGCGCTAAAGTCAGATGTCCTTGCTTACATGCGGCGCAATGCACTGCTCGATCACGCATTGTTGGAATGGTGTGGCTTTGACAGCAGCTTGCTGGCGACGCTGGGCGATGAAGCCAGCATCAGCCTGCAAGAGTCGTTTCTTGCACAAGACCTGGGGATTTAAGGCCAGGCCGCGTTGCGCCTGGCTGGACGATCCGTACACGCCTCTGCCAGACTGAAACCAGTTGCGCGCACCCAGGTCGCGCTTTTATTGATGGCCTATTTCCCATGGCCACGCAGGCGGTGTGCCGTGAACTCCATTTTCAGAAACACTTCTTTCGACATACTGGCGCCAGAACGGGCGCAAGCGCTTGAATCTTTCGCCAGGCGCTGCTTGGAAAAGCTCAACGTAGATGGCTGGGATGTATCCGAGTCGACCAAGCTGAGTGACCTTGACGCGCAACACTGGCGAGAAATTTGCGACTCACCCGAGTTCTACGGCAAGAATCCGATTTTGGACACAAAAGGCGGTCTTGATTACATCGCCTTGTGCGAAAAAGCTGGCATTGACCTCTTTGAACACTGGGATAAGGTTTCCAGCACCAGCGGCGACGATATGATGCTGGAGATGGAGCGCTCCGGCTTGCACGGCCTGCACTTCAGAATGAATTTGCCAGACCCGGCATTGCGGTTGGCGGCGGTTGGTGCTCTGGCAGAACATCTGTTCTACCTTGAAGAAAAGGTTCTTACGACCACACCCAATCTCGATTATTGTCATTACCCTATTGTCATGATGTCGTGCGCCATTGATGACATCACCGACAAACTTGACGACTACCAGAATTGGATCTCACGTCAGGATTCAAGCATTCCCGAGTACACCAGTGCACGACTGATTGAATTGCTTCAGTTTGAAGGTGTAGGTAGTCACCCTGGCAGCAAGACACTCTTTGAACTGGCACTGAAGCAACTGATCAGCGAAAAAGGCATCTATCAGGATGAACTGGATGATGGCACGTTGGAGCGCGGCACGCTGCTGTTCCAAATTCAGAAGGCCCTGCACCCACTGGTTTACAACGTTGGTTATCGCCTGAAGATACAGGGGCACACCAATGAACAGGTGCAGGCGGCGGTGGAGCCGACGATCGATAGCCTGCTGAATCTGGCTCAGACCTCACCCAACTTCTCCAGGGCGCTGAAGCGGCAAATACTGATCAACCTGTTCAGTGCCTTTCCAGAAGCGCTGGAACAGCTTCAGGCGAAGCCAGAGGAGCTTCAAGGGGTGATGTTGAACGAAGTGCTGATCACGCACCCAGATGCCCGGCATTTTCGGAAAACCCTTGCCGGGCCGCTGGCGCTTTTCAGTGCCCAGGAGACCCTGAGCACTCAGGACAAGGGCTATCAGGTCATCGAGTTTCTGACTGCAGCGGGTTATCCCTTGCATGCCGACATTGCCGTGCGGGGAGAACTCTACGGCACGCCGTCGTTCGAGTTTCTGCTGCTTCATTGCCAAGGGGCCTGTGAGGCGCTGAGAACACACTACCTGACACGCTATCACGACTTTGGAATGCCCCATGAAATTGCACAGCATTTAACTCAGCCAGATGTTCTCTCGTGGTATGACGATCAATCAGCATTGACCATTATTGAGCTGGCGCTCCCCCATGCGGTGCCTGCCGGGATCACCCACAGGCAGTACGGGACACCTGAAGTATTCAGCAGCCTGGGTGGCTTCATGGAGGCGCGTCCCTGGCTGGCACAGCCAATTTTGGACATATTGGTCAAGCACCAGTACGTGAATCCATTCGCTTTTGAATATTTCGGCTTTGGCGGGAAGGAACTCGATCTGCTGGACAGCAAATCATCAGAGCGGATCAGAGAAGACATATTGGCGGGAGACCTCGGCCTATGAAGATCAAGCAGCTGTTTACCACCGTGCCGCTTGAGCGGTTTCAGGATGAAGTGCGTTCAGACCTCGAAGCCCTGCACCATCTGCTCCACAATGGCTCAAAGGGGAAAGAGGAATACGAAAACCTGGTGCAGGCCTTTGCTGCCAATACTGATTACGTCACGTCCATGATAGGTCTGATGGAGTTGGGATCGCGAGTGAATCCCTCGCCTCTGGAGTACCTTGGCTTCATCTCTGCTTGGCTGATGGACGGCGGTAGCCTCATTGCGTTGGAAGATTTGTTCGACTTGGAGAAAATCGGCAGAAGAGCCTACGCCCATGGCGCCCACCACCTGCTGTTTCACATGGGCCTCAAAGAACCTGATTTTGCACTCAAAGCAACCTGCGTTTTGCTCGATGCGCTGTACGATTACGAGCATCCGGACGAGTTTCACAAAATCACGGTTTCGCAGCCCATTTCGGGTCGTGCATCCCTGACCGGTTTTATGAATCGACCGCGCCTGCGACCTTCCTCTGAGAATCAATCCTTCCAGGCCTATATCCACCATCACTTTCCGGACGGTGTAACACCGAACACACTCGCGCCCAGCTCGCCGACGATCGTGCAGGAGTTGCTTGATCTCTTCTCTACCGGGTGCCGTGATCTTCCCACTCAGTATTTTATGTTGATGGCGATGATCTACAACCCTGGGCTGCGCCTGAAGGGGGTGGGTTTTAGCTGCCTGCAAATTGTTCATCACCTGCAACCGGTGGTGACGCAAATCGCAGAGATTTTTCTGGAGCAAGCAGGCCAGCCGTTCATCAGCAACGCCGACCGCAAAACGTTCGAGCATCAGGTGTGGGTCAATCTGTTTAGCCCATTCCCGGATGACCTCGCTTGTGTGAACGCCGAAATCCACGAACTCTCAGGTTATCCGGGACGATGGAGCAAAGATACGGATGAACGCCTCCTGAGCACACTGCAAGGGCCTGTTGCGCTGTTCACCGCCGAACGCTCCAAAGGGGTCTTTGAGTACTACGAGAGGATTGGCATGCCGCTTGATCTGGATGATTTTTTCCAAGGTCTGCTGCGCGATCACTCGGTCACCGACGGCATTTTATGGGCGGTTGGCAGGTGTAAAACCACAGATGCTTGGCTGGTGAGGCTTGTGGAGGAGGGGCCTGACAATTTGGAGCTATTGACTGATTTGGTGTCGGTCGCGCAATCCCTGGATTACACGAAGCTTGATGAGCCAGCCAAGGTGGGCTACTTGGCTCTACTGCTGGAAAAGGCCAAGATGATCAAAAAGCACGACAAGCTTTGGAAATTCACTACTCAAGACCCGCGCAGCTTTTTGGTTGACGCCCCTCAGCTTCAGGCCGGGTTACTTGACTACATGAGCCGGCACGACCTGCTGGATTTTGAATGGCTTGACTGGTGCGGTTACGACAGCGATATCCTGAACAAGGTCACGGGGCCGGTGAGCCTGGACACCAAAGAATCATACCTTTGTAAGGATCTTGGACTGTGAAACTCAAAAGCATCTTCACCTCAGTACCGCTTGAGCAGTTTAAGCCTTCGACCCAGGCTGCACTCCAGCAGTTGCTGGACGCCATCAATGCCGACATGCGAGCCAATCCGGACTCACTCGATGACAATGATGACTATGAAAGCTTCAAGGATCTGATTCTGCGCAACAGTATCGACACACTGTCGTGGTTTTTCGACAACGCACTACAGCGAACAGGTCAAGGGATCAGAGATGATTTGTGCGGTCTGGATATTTTGACGGCCTGGGTGATGGATGGGGCGCCGCTGACCACCGGGATGGTGCTGTTTGGACACAAAGACGACCCTACCGCTATGCAAGTCTTGAACGAGGGCTGTCATTTCGGTGCGCATAACTTACTGTTTCGCATCGGCTACAAGGACAGTGATCTTACCCTCAAAGGGCTATCGGTCTTGCTGGAAAAACTGCACCAGCAAGTCGAAAACGGCAGTGATTATTACTCGCCGAGTGGCACCTCACTCGATTGGTTAACACTGACTCCGTATGGCCAGTCATTTGTGAGTGTATCTTCATCGTCGACTTCAGCCGTGCACAACTACCTGGATTATTTTTATCCTGACCAATTCAACCATTACGACAACCCACCCGAAGTCACGTTGAAGCACCTGGTGAAAAACGCCTTTGCCGACGTCCAAAACTCTTCGTCGCAGAAGAATCTGACGCTCAATACAGTGATCAATCAACTGGTGTTGAATACAGGCCTTCGATTCAAAGGTGAAGGCATGCCGGCCCCCGTCATTATTGAAAAACTGACGCCGGTTCTTGAGGAAATCATCCAGCACAAATTTGGTTCGGATTACACCATTTCCGTTGAAGAGCTGGCTGGCTTTCGCCGCCAGGTGTGGGTCAATCTGTTCAGCCCCTTCGCTGCGGATCTGGCCATGCTGGATGTTCATCCCAATGAACTGATGGGGCATCCAAAAAACAACCCCACTGATCACTGGCCCTTTAATACGCAAGCCACCATGAGCGGGCCGATCGAGTTCTGCCGAGGCGATGCTAATTATTCAAGCACCGTAGCGATGATTCGCGGGCTGGAAAACATGGGCCACACGTTTGATCTGGACACCATCATGAGCGGTCTTTTGGCCACATCAAATGATGTCTACAGCCTGGTCAAGCTGTGGGGTGGTTGTGCAACCATCGACCGCCTGCTCGAACGCTTGCCCGTCGAAGGGCCTCCCCTGATCGTTAGACAGCATGATCTGCAGAGCATGCTCAGCGCCCTGGATTTTGAAAGGCTGCCGCCTGTGGCCAAGCTTGGATTCGTCGCGGCCCGCGTGGAATATGGTTATGAGTCGGCGATTCTTCGAAAGGAAAAGCTGTCTCGTGAGGATGGCTATTGTCCCTGCAAATTCATCACACAGCATCTTGCACTCAAGGACGACCTACTGAACTACATGGCCAAGTTCGATCGCCTGTTTCCGGAACTGATCGTCTGGAGTGGCTTTGATGGCGCGGCTTTGAATGTCTTGGGTGTACTTGCGACAGACGACATCAAAGCGACGCTGCTTGAACATGATCTTGGCTTGTGAGGATTGCCCATGAAACTTAAAGCGATGTTTTCGGCGGTAGCGCCCGAGCAATTCAAGCCTTCGACGCGCCAAGCGATGAATCAGGTGCTGGAGCTGATCAACAGCAACATTAAAAGCCTCGTGGATGCAGAAAAGTATCAAGGGGTGGAGTTCGAGGACTTTTTCCAGATATTTGATGTCATCGACCTGCGTAGGCTCAATGACTTGATTCAGACCACTCGGGTCAATGTGGATGCTAAGTCTGCCCACGCAGTAAACTTTCGCAATGTTATGGGAGCGTTGGATGTGCAGGCGGCGTGGCTTTTGGACGGGGGCAACCTCACCACTTATCTTTCCTATTTGCGAAGCAATAACACGCTCAACCTCCATGAACTGACCAATCTTGGTGCATTGTGCGGGATGCATCACCTGTTATTCAGAATCGGCTATTCGGATAGCAGCTTGTCCCTTAAGGGCTTGGACGCGTTATTGGAAGTTGTCGATGCCAGAGAGCACCAGCAGGTTCAAGATTTTGACGAAAGTCAGCTGGCGCGAGTCAGTCTGCTGGGTTGCTTCACGCCGAAACCCCAAGCCTCTGAGCTTTTGGCTTCGTCAGCAGAGCAATACTTGAAATATTTTTACCCCAGGTCTTTGAATCATCCTGGTGACGAAAGCATAAGCGCAGTACCCATGGTCAATTCTGCAGTCTTAGAATTCAAGCGGTTGCGCAATCAATGGTGGAGTCAGCTGGACTTCTTGCTGCGCGTGTTGATTTACAACACCGGGTTGCGCCTTAAGCTTGAGGGACACAACACGGAGTCCATCATTCAACGCCTGAATCCGGTGCTCGATGCCGTGGTTGATAGCTGTATCTGTGAGCCCGGCGTTGAGCTGACGGCTCTCCAAGCCCAGGTCTTTCGCAAGCAGGTCTGGCGCAACCTGTTCAGTCCGTTTCCAGACTGTCTGGCCGAACTTGGCACAACCACTGCGGATCTGTTGGGGCTCCCAGGCTTCACCGAAGGGAGTTGGAACAGCCTCACATTGAGCACTGTCGAGGGGCCGCTAGCAGTCTTTTCGGCTAATTTTCCACAAACAGGCAAGGCCCATGTACTGTTTGAAGGCATTGAAAACGCCGGCATCGATGTCGATCTGAATTTGGTGCTGCAGGGCGCGTTGAGGTATTGGGACGACTTGCCAGAGCTGGTTAAACTAAAAGGATCGTGCACATTGCTGAACGATGCTTATGCAGCGGTCATTGAAACAGGCCCCGATGCATCAGCCCATGAGTTTTTGAATCAGTTTGTGAATCACGTCGACATTGCTGCCTTATCGCGTGATGCCAGGCTAGGCCATCTCATTGTCAGATTTGAAGAGGCGAGGCTGGCTTTTTTGCAGGGTGCGCTGCTTTACGGCAACGATTCTGATTGCCCGGCAGAATACCTAAAGTCAAACCCCGACCAGAATGAAATTTTTCTTCAATATCTGGTCAAGCACAACCGACTGGAAGGCAGAATTTTGACCTGGTGCGGATACGACAGCGGTATTTTCGACAAGCTGGGAAACCAGGTAAGTGAAAACCTGAAGGCTTCAATGTTGGAAAGTGACCTAGGCCTGTGACCTCTGCAGGGGCTAGGCTTTTGTAGTTGATTGTAGAAAGGGGGCGCGTAGAAGCAGATGATACCCATGAGGAAAAATCAACGCAGAACCCACGTAAAGTCTAGTGGTGTCACCATTGTTCAACGTGAGGAGTCCGCCGCAGTTCAAGTTGACGTCCTCAATCGCTTCGTCTCTTGAATGAGCCAAAACCGAAGCAGCTGCCAGCGTAATTTCAGCGGCCATTTCACTGCTGAGCTCTTGGGTGCTGGTAATGGTTTTAAGGGTAGCCGGATCAGTTCGTCTGTAATCGAGATGTGCGTATGCTGGATTGATCGCGTAGCCCAGACCCACTTCGAGAACGGCCTCGTTATAGCCAAGCGCGGCGCATTGCTCCATGATCAAGACCAAGGGCTTGGTGTCGATCGGGCTTCCTGTTTTTAAGGCGCCCTGCTTCAAGATATGGTGGTTCAGCTCGATTAGTTTCATATTTTCTCAGTTCATTTTGAGGGTCAGGGCCTTGCTACAACTTGCTTTTTGATTTCAAAATCACCGGCCATGGCCAGGGGGATTTTGAAGCGTTTTTCTCCGAGCACGATGTGGAAATACGACCTTTCGACACTGACGACCTCGTATTCTTCACTGGATGAGATGTTTGCCCACCAGCCGTCCTCGATGACTTTCACGCTATCACCGGGTTCAATCATGCGCGCGTCAATCATGACCTCACTCATCTGGCGAGGGAGGGCTCAAGGGGCAGGTCTTGGGGGACTTTCCCGTTCAGATAATCCTGGAGGTAGGCGCGCACCCCCTTGGCATTGAGCAAACGACCCCAGTGCACGATCCGAAACGTGTAGCCTGCCTTTTTGATGCTCATCTCGTAATCACTGACCAGCTGGTCAATGTAGAAAGCGATTTTCGAGCGCTGCAACCCCGTCAGGTCGGCAATGCTGGCAATCGTAGCCTCAGGCAGATGGTCGATGGCCGCTGCGGTCAAAAAGAAACGGGCAGGGTGGGCCTTGGAGAGCTTTTTCGGTTGAGGGGTGTTAGCCGTTATCATCGTTTGTACCCTTAATCTGTTTCAGGCCGCGTGAAGCATGCTGGTGGCGAATGCGCGTCTGGTCAAGGGACTCACCACGCCGGAAGGCGTCGACATAGACCTCTCCCATTGTGTAACCCTGATCTTTTTCCAATTCTGCGGACAATCGCGTGATGCACTGGGAGACCAGTTTGTTGAGGTTCCTCAGGTATTGATGGGTGCGGGGCAGGCTGGCAACCCATTGATCAGCCATCTGCGCGTCGTTGTCTGCCAGTCCGAGCGCGACGCCCACCGAGACAGCCCAGTCAGCATAGTGACTGAACACCACCAGCAAATGCACCAGAGTTTTGGGGCCACGGGTGCGCACAAGCAGTGAGTCTTGAGGTGTAAGCAGGCTCAAGAATAAGGGTTGGAAGTCTACCGCTGGCAGAGAATCGGCACTTTCGTGCGTCAGCACGAGCTGAAGCTCACTGCAAAAAGTGGTCAGATCAAGCCAGTCACCTTCGACCGGTAAATACGGCGGGGGCGGCGGCAGGCGGTGAAAGCTCACTTAAACCAGCTCGCTATTTTTTCCCTGACCGCAGGCTCAATGGCTCGTCCCTGCTGTTGCGAGACATCCACCAACTCGGCATAACCCCCGGCATAGCAATGTTCCCAGCGAGCGAACATCTTGTTGATGGCCTGATCGAGGTCGGATTCAGCGTCCATGAGAAATGTCATGGCCTGGCCAAACGCGGTTCTTTCACCAGGCACTTGCAGGGAGGCAATCGCCGGCTCATGGGTCTCGTCGCCGTTGAGGGCCTGCTCCAGCGAGTCATACTGCTCCATCAGGATGAATGCGGTGCACAAGGGATGTAAAGGAAAGGTCGGGTACACACCGATCAGTTGCTGAATGCGTGCATTTGGGTTCATGGACGACTTCTCATGACAGGGCTTAGGGCCAAGGCAATAGTTTTTGGAGGGTGGCCAGAGCGGATCTACCCACTTTAATTACCGTAATGGTAATTGTCAAAAGTTTTGAAGGCTCCTAGTCTGCCCCCGCAGGCACTGACCCTTTGGGGCTTGAGTCTTCAATCTTCGCTGTGGCCGCGAGCTTCGCGCTTTCCGGCTTCGTAGCCTTTTTTCCAACCCAGCACTTCGCGCCATTGACCAAAGGCATAAGCCCCAAAGGCACTCCCGGCGAGGGCGATAATCGCGATACTGCGCGAGGGTTCAAAAAGCACGATAGGAATCATCGGGGCTATAAAAATCAGCATGAAATACTCAGCGAGCACTTTCCAGCCTTGATTTTTTCCGGTTTTTCGATCGGTGGTTTGTGTGGACATGTGGCGCTCCAGTTTACGACAAACGAAAATGTTGCGTTCTACACCCAGGCCAATAATGACCGGAGAACTTTGATCAGTAATATTCAGAGGCATCGACAAATTTGCCCGACGATCCCGCACAATTGGTGAACTCGGCGTTAACTTGAACTGCCGGCTGGATGATTGCAACCTGGCACCCACGATCAAAAATACTGACGCTCCGCGCTTCAATGGCGTAGGTATTGCCAGACACCACAGCCGAAAAAGAGAACCCAGCGACATCACCGGGCATCCAATCAGGCCATTGGCTTTGGATTGCATCAACCCCATTCAGAATGAGCCCCGTTGAGCCATTGCTCGACACCGGTTGCGTCTCGACAAAAAAGCGCAGGCGCCCCAACGCATCTTGGGCATCTTCGGTCGCCACGACATTCTTGAGGTGCACGCTCATCCAGATCAAAGCCATCATCAGGGCCAGAACCATCGCCACAATGAACCACTCAAAAAGGTTGTGCTTCCGTTTCATGATTGACATTGTCGACGTCCTGCAGCGTATTGGGGGAGTGGCGCCCTTAATGGGTGGCAATATTAGCAATAACCAGGCAGGCCCGCAATTGAACGTTTTGGCATGATTATGCCTATAATTGATGACCGGAGGAGCCACCCCATGTTCACGCTTTTTAAAAACACCCCGCTTTCAGCCTTTGCGCCGGAGCGCCAGGATTTGCTACTCAAGCTGCAGGGCAGCTGTCAGGCGTGGCTTGTCGAGTCTGGCTATGAGCCCGAAAAACACCCAACGCTGAAAAGCGCCTCGCTGCGGGCCGACAGTTTCTGGTGGGATGTGTTTCAGGACTCAGAGGTTGAAGCCCTGTTAACCGCAGAAAACCTGGACTTTATTGCAGCTTACGCGCTGGAAGGCGGTGGTTTTGACTCCTTCTGGATGTTTCTCGACGAAAATTGCAGTCATATCAGTGCAATCACCCTGAGTGGTGACCGTCATCACCAGGGAATGGCCTCCTTGCTTCGACGCATCCCCTTTGAAGACTCGAAACGGCGGTTGACGGCTGTGTCACGACTGCTCGATGTCATGGAGGCGCAAGATACCCGTCAAAGTGAAGCTGATACGCCCTTTGAGTTATGCCGGCTTGACCTCCATGTGTATGCCGAGAATTGCCTGTGGACGTTGTTCAAGCAACCAGGCAAGACCAGACTCCCTTTCCGGTATTACAACGATGTTTGCCAAAAGATCATGGCACCGATCATTGCGCCAGATCTGATGCGTTTTGAGGCTCAGGCGTTTCGCGAAGCGCTGTACTATTACGTCGGTTCCAGGTCTACGGCGGGTGAGATTGAGCTCCTCATTGACGCCGTGATTTATAACTCCATCGCCGTGATGGTCGCAGGGGCAGTGGGGGTCGCCGACATTGTTGCGCGTCTTGAACCTGTGCTTGAGGTGCTGCTGGAACAGATTTGCCCATCCCCGGTTGAGCGTAAAGCCGTCTCTCGACAAGTCCTGATTAATGGGCTATCCATTTACCCAGAATTGCTGGAGCAGATGCAGCCAACGCCAAATGAAATGCTGGGGCGCCACCCGCACTTGGTCAGCAATCCAACCCTGGACGCCATGATCAGAACCTTGTCAGGGCCGTTTGGCGTGTACAGCAATGGGTGGTGCGAGGCAGACATTGATGCGTTGCGTATCTACAGCGGTGAGGGCTCGGTCGTTGACCTGTACGATAGCCACTTAACTCGCGCCCACTGCTGTGTTCATATACCGCTGATCACCGCCAGCCAGAACACCCAGGCGATCGAACAGTTGCTCAGGGTTGATGGGTTGTTTCATGAGGCGGTCTGCCACAAATGGAAGGTGCTGAACGCTGTTGCCCCTGAATTTGATGACAAAGCTTACATGACCCTGATTCGGCACCACACGCAAGCGCTTGTCGATGATGAAGATTACGGCAATGGGTTTGATCACAAAGGCGGTCGGAAGTTATTGGCAGCCCGGCCTCACTTGATGCCAGAGGTTATTGATATGCTGGCTCAACATGCGAAGCGCGGGGTCGATTCCGAGCTTCTGTCTCGCGTGGCCAGGCTGTTGGATGTTGAAACGCAACTGCTCTTGAATCACCAGGCTTTCCAGGCTAATCACACTTTCCGGGCAACAACACTAGCCGGCGATTTGGGCCTTTGACTTCAAAGGTTTCAACTGGCGTCCGCACTCGCCTTTAGGTTAAATTGGTTCTTGAATTTCGCAATGGCGAGTGCTTGAATTACGAATTCAACAGCGCCGCAGGAGTTGTGAGCATGACCGACTATGAACTGATTAAGGCTGCACTTCGCGAACATGGTGGGACTGTGTTGTTCGAAGCGACGCACGTCACCACGGGCATTCGCTCTCGCTACAGAAAGGGCGAGCACCTGAATGTTGGCGAAGGTTGGTTGATGATGAACGTTGATGAGCCGTTGCCGTCGTGTGTTCCTCATATCAAGCTCAGGGAGTTTGTGGTGCTCGAACCGCAAACTAGTCTTGAGGCAAGTCGATCACCTGATCCACTGTGCCCCCTGTTGCCAAGAGGCTCTCATTAAAAGCCTTTTCGCAGTGAACGAGTTTGATAACCCCCATGGCATATGACCAGCGGCTCAGACCAGGGCCTGGGTTGATGGTGAACGGCTGCCAATCTTCATCTGCCGCCCGCAGGGCGCGTTCCACCTCGCTATCACGGATTGAGTATTCCAGTCGCAGCATCTCTGCCGCCTCTTCAGCGGTCATCTCGACGTGAGTGAACCCATCGGGGATGCTTGAAAAGCGGGCATACAGCCCATTGGGCTGCTTCAACAAGATGGCGCCCATTATTTGGCCTTCTCTTTGGGTTTGGCCACGGGCTTGATTGGGCGGGCGATGCAGTAATAAGCACTGACGTCCTTACCCAGGATGTCGAAATCCACCTTGGACGGTCGATTCCACTCATTCTGATCACTGTGCGCCAGATCGCCCCGACGTAGTTTGCCGGTGGTGACGATTTCGTAGCCTTTAGGGGGTTCGATCATGTTGGCCTCCAGGTTAAACAGGAAAGTTGGTGATCAGGAAAAACCAGCCAGAAAGCGCCAGCGCCGGGCCAAATGGTACGGGTTTGCTCAGCGAGGATCTAGGGGTTTTGGCTAGCAAGAGGGTGATCATCAAGCCCGCAGCGCAGGCCACCAGGCACATCACGGGCAATGCTTGCCAACCCAGCCAGGCGCCGAGCGCCGCTGTCAGCTTGAAGTCGCCATTGCCCATCATCTTCAGGCCGCGAAGACTGCTGTAACCACCCACAATGCACCACAAGACGGTGTAGCCGAAGAAAGCACCCAGAACGCCATCCACCACCTCGCCGTGGCCGTAAGCGCGCCACAGCAGGCCAGACCACAGCAGCGGGTACACCAGCAGGTCGGGCAGGAGAAAGTGATTCCAGTCGATGTGGATCAGTGCAATCAAGCCCCAGGTGATGAGCACTGCGGCCATTGCCGGTGGGTTAAACCCCATGTGCCAGACCACCACGCTGGTGGCCAGCAGCGTCAACAGCTCGTAGGGCAAATGGGTCAGGCGTTGTGAGCGAAGTGGCACCAGGTGTCGTACACACTCACGGTTAAGCCACAACGTGCTGAACAGACTGGGTGCTTGGGCCAACAGACCGCCTTCCTGGTCGACCTGCATTTCAAACTGCCACTCTCGCTCCATGTGCCGGACTAACAAGGGGCATACAACACTGATCAGCCTCCCCACCAGCAGGCTGCCGATCACCACCAAAAGCCAATACAACACCTCATGGGCCAGCATTATTTCTCCTTGGCCTGTGGCCAATATGCGAACGTGGGCAGCAGTGAATCCGTTAACAAATCGAATTTAGCTTCTGTTTCAGAGCGGCATTTCAATGAGAAAAGCCAGCCAGGACACTCAAGGTGGTGCCGACGTTAAATGTAGCCTTTGACTATAGCCACAGGGCCATTCATTGGCAATCCATCCTGACAATATTCACTTAATACAGCAGTGGCGCCAGTCGATTTGTCGTTAAATTGACTAACGGCGCGGGCCTGCTATGATGGAATTAAATAATAGAGCGGGCCTTCATGAGCGACTCAGCGATCACACGTTTCAGACAATGGTGGTGCAAGAAACCCAGGGCATCACTGCTTTGCGGCATCGGCATTGGCGTCATCACCGTCATGGCGGGGGAGGTGTTGATCAAACACCACCGGCAGGACATCCGATTCGATCGCCTCGAAGCGCTTCGGGAAAAATCGGAATACCACGACCACATCCTGAATAACTACCTGGTGTGCATGCGGGACGAAGAACAGCCGGAAACCAACTGCATTGCCAATGTGATTCAACTGGCTGATTTGAATGGCTATCACGACAAGATCAAAGGGGTTTTCGATGATGCTCACATCCCCAACCGTTAACGGCGGTGTGCTGGAGCCTGGCGCTAGCACACTGGATCGATTTTTGGATGTGGATGCAAGTGCACTGCGCTATCTGGCGGCGGTCAAGCACTTCAAGAAAATCGTCTTGTGGGGGTTTGCGGGGCTGATGGGGTTGGCGTTATTGGCCTGGGCCAGTCAGGCGTGGTTTGCGTTGATTTCCCTGATCGCTTGGATCATCATTGCCGGCACCTATTTCACACCCCAGGCTCAAAAGGACGTTACCCGCACGATGAACACGATGCTCGCAAGGATCTGGTATTTATCGGAAGTGGAAAAGTCAGGGTACGTTGAGCGCATGGAAAGTGTGACCCTTGCCAAGCAAGAGGTCGCCTACCAGCTGGGCCGCGATGTCTTTTGATGCGGGCAGTGCTTGAGCCTGCCTACCAAACACAGAGGTGACTCATGGAAACGTTGCACGATTTGCTGTTCTGGGTGCTGATTGCCCTTGCCGGGTGCTTGCCGGTGTTCATGGTCATGTGGGTATGGATGGCGCTCTACACCCGCAAGGATCAAGTCAGTGAACGCATCAAAGAGGGTCTTGAACTCAACTCGGGTGCTTTTGCAGCGGGGGTGACGGTCAAGATCGTCGGCTGCCTGGTGATTTGCTACGCCTTAGCTTATGTCAGCCTGGGCGCGCTCAGTGAGGGCGCCATCAGCACGGTTTCACAGGTCGGGATGGCTTTTTTGCCTACCACCACCGGCACGCTGCTCGGCGTTGTGGTGGTGATGATGGGCAAGTTGATGTACGAGCAGGAGTAGCGACGCTTAAACCACGTCGCCTTTATGTGCTTGACCTTTCACCGCCCTGGCGATGCCACGCAACGGGGCGAAATACATCCTCGGTGCAACCCGACCGGCTGAGATCATCTCCAACCAAAACGCTTTCAGACCACTGGCACTGCCGCCGTGCTGCTGCGCCGTTTTCAGGGTCTCAATATCCCGGTATTCGTTTCGAATGCTTCGTGCACAGCGAATTGCGGCCTTCGCCAAGGTCATCGCAAGCATTACCGAACCCAGCTTCAAGTACCTTTTCATAGACACCTCCGGTCAAATTCCCAGTGAATATTCTAACGCAGATGTGAGGATTTTTTCATCCTGGACGTTTTGTAAAAGTCGGGTGTCGCCACTGACTTTAAAGCCCAGTGATCTGGCTTTATCGCTGTGTCCGCAAATCTCCAATACCTCATCCGAGGTCAGGGGTTCCAGCAGCGCCTCAAGAAAAACCTGAAGGCGTAATTCTGCTTTGTCGAGGACATTCTGCTTTTGAGCCGACTCAATGCGCAGGATCAGGTTCTTCTGAAGCCAAAGTGAATCACCCTCATACGCATCGCGTATGTCATAACAATCGCCAATGGGTTTTCCAAACACCCAGGAAGCGATAACGATGTCCGGTTCAGGGTGGTAGTCTTGCAGGGTCTCATAAAATAGATTCAGTTTGGCCCTGAACAATGGGGTGGCATCGCAATCATCATCGGATACCTCTGCATCTTCACCGTAGTTATCTGTCATGGCGCCCTTGGCCTGAGCGACTCTAAAGTCAACCAAGAAGCCGTTTTTCAGGTAAGACGGGTGACAGATGAGGACAGCCAATCGGTCGTGCAGTTCGCCCATTGAATGCGAATCTGAGGCAATGTAATCGATGAGGTCGGCTGCTATGCTAGAGCACTCCTTACCCGTTACCAATTTATCGCCCACAATCAATCGACGAATCTCACGCGCAGGCTCATAGGACAAAGGAAGGATGTCCCTCTCGATCAAGTCCAGGCAGTTTTGCTCGGCACTTGCCCATTCGTCATGGGTCTCGGAATCTTTTTTCAGCAATTGCAGATATTGGTGAATTCCAGGCACGTTATTAGCAAGGTCGTAGTTTTGGTAGGCCTGCAAGTTTTTCGGGCCATTGAGCAGTAAGCAACCCAGGGTGGCATCACCCCATTGGTTCTGCTTGATGTTCAGATAAGAATAATTTGGAACAGCCCAAAACCCGCGACGGAAATACTGGGTAACCAATGAAGTTCCCAGGTTTCTGGCAATGTCAGTGACACCTTCCCACAGCACTTTCATGTTTGCCCGGTCTGAGGCGCAGCTCATGCCATAGGCCGCTGCAAAGCCTTCAGCTGCACCGGGAATCAAGGCGTTGCGAGCCGCAATCGCCTTGAATGCTTCGCTTGGCGTTTCAGCAACTTGTAGTGCTTCTTGCACCAGTTCTGCGCATTGATTTTGGAAGGTTGTGCCACTGACCGGGTGCAACATGTCGAAGGAACCATCCGCCTTGCGCGTCGCCCAAAAACTGGAGAAATCTTCGTTGAGTTTTGCAAACTGATGGGCAAGTTGTTCGGTCGACGTGGTCATGATGGCTCCTCGCTAATGCTTACAGTATGCAGGGGCCCTATCCTGAGCGTCAACGCATGCGAGCCACACCTTAGATGTGTGCCCGTTAAATTCCGAGCGAATACTCCAACGCAGATGTTAGGACTTCATCTTTTACAGCCTCCAAGAGCCGTGTGTCACCACTAACCCTGAAGCCTAATTCTCTACCCAGGTCGCCGTGGCCGCACACTGCCCTTACTTCGTCCTGGCTTAGTGATTCCAGCAAGCCTTCCAGAAAGGCCCATTCTCGTGAATCTTCGGCATACCTCATCTTGGATCTAACTCGTTTTTCCACCACATCAGTTTCCAACTTGAGCAATAGCTGCTTTTGAATCCATAAATGATCACCTTTGTAATGAAGGTCGCGCAGGTCACGACAGTCGTCCACGGATTTTTGAAGAGCCCAGGCAGCGATGACGGCGTCGTGATCGGGGTTGTGCTTATTCAGAGTCTGATGCAGCAGATTTAGCTTTGCTCTGAATAGAGGAGTGGAGCTGTAATCATTAAAAGATGCACCACTGTCATCATCATCGTAATCATCATATTCACTTGAACTGGAATTTTTGGCCAAAGTAGCTTTAATGTCCGCCGAGAAACAGCGCTTCAGGTATGCCGGGTTATAGGTCAGGACAGTCAGCCGTTCGGTCAGGTCTTCCAATGAATGAAAATCAGAAGCGATGTATTCTATGAGACCTTTAGTCACTGCATAACACTCTCTTTCGGTCACCAACTCATCGCCAAACACAAGGCGGCGAACGTCTCGCGCCGGCTCGTAGGAGATAGGCAGGATGTCGTGCTCAACCAAGAAAAGACAGACTTTCACCGCACTTGACCAGTCCGCTTGGCAGTCAGGATCACCTTTCAACATTTGGAAATATTGATAAATGGCTGGAACGTTATTGCCCAAGTCGAACTGCTTGTAATTCTGCAGGTATTTGGGGCCGTTGAGTAGCAAGCAGCCCAATGTGGCATCACCCCACTGACTCTGTTTAATGGTCAGATCGTCATGATCGCGAACTGCGTAAAAACCGCGACGAAAATGCTGGGTGATCAACGAGACCTCAACATTTTTTGCGATGTCACTGATGCCTTCCCATGACGCCTTGATATTTTTCAAATCTGAGGCACAGCTCATACCATAGGCGGCAGCAAAACCCTCAGCAGCACCATGAATTGTGGTGTTATACGCTGCCATCGCCTTGTATGTTTCGCTTAGGGTTGGAGCAATCTGAAGGGCTTCTTGCACCAGTTCCTCGCATTGAGCATGGAACGTTTTACTACTCACTGGGTGCAGCATGTCGAAGGAGCCATCCGCGTTGCGCGTCTCCCAAAAGCTGGTGAAATCTTGGTCGAGTTTTGCAAACTGATGGGCAAGTTGTTCGATCGACGTGGTCATGATGGCTCCTGGCTAATGTATACAGTGTGCAGGGGCCATATCCTTAGCGTCAACGGATGCGAGCCACGCTGTAGAGCGTGTGCGCCGTTAAATGCCCAGGGCATGCTCCAGCGCCGAGGTCAGGGTTTTTTCATCCTCTACCGACTCCAAAAGCCGAGTGTCGCCATTAACCCTAAAGCCCAGTTCTCTGCCCATGTCGCTGTGGCCGCAGATCTCAGACACTTCATCTGGGCTCAAGGGCTCCAGGAGGAGCTCCAAAAAGATCCAATCGCGCTCACCCTGAGCAAACGCCGCCTTTGACCTGACTCGTCGATCTCCAAGCGTTGCTTCCAGCTGATGCAACAACTGCTTTTGTATCCAAAGAGAATCGCCCTCATGCTGCTGACGAATATCGAGGCACTCTCCCATACGTTGTTTAAATATCCAGACCGCCAAGATCATATCGGGCGCGGGATGATGTTTAACCAACGTTTCACGCATCACATGGAACTTGGCCTTGAACAGCGCCGTGCTGGTGAAACCTCCATTATCATCGATGGGTACGTCATCCTCCCCATCGTTGGAGGCTTTCAAAACAGCAGATGCAAAATCTGCCGAGAAACCATCCCTCATGTACGAGTCGTGGTGTGCAAGGACAGCCATGTTTTCTGTAATGTCTTTCAGCGTGAAAGAGTCATCGGTCAAGTACCCTGTTAGGTCGTCAGTGATGGCCGAACATTCAGTTCCCTTCACAATTTGGTCACCCAACACGAGATGACGGACATCCCTTGCCGGGGGAAACGCCATGGGGAGAATGCCCTCTCTGACAAGTATCTCAAAGTTGCCTTCAACCTCCATCCAATCGTCCTTGCATGCGGGGTCATTTTTCAGCAATTCAAAATAGCGGTAGATGCCTGGAACATTGTTTGAGAGAACGCCAGCCTGATGGGATTTGAGGTGCTTAGGGCCATTGAGCAGCAAAGCACCCAAGGTCGCATCACCCCATGTTTGTTCTTCGATGCTTAGCCACGAATAATTAGGTGCTGCCCAAAACCCGCGACGAAAATACTGGGTAACCAAGGAAGCCCCTAGGTTGGTAGCGATATCCATGACACCCGCCCAATAGGTTTTGAGGTGTCCTGCATCCCATCCACAGCACAGGCCATAGGCCGCAGCAAACCCTTCGGCGGCGCCGGGAATGGCAGCGTTGAGCTGGGCGATTTTCTTGAACGCTTCGCTGGGTGACCCCAGCGCACGGAGTGTATCCTGCATCAGCTCAAGGGATTGCTCCCGAAACCCCTGGGTATTCACCAGGTGCTTGTCGGCAAGATACACCTGTTGCTTACGTGCCTGCCAGAAGCTCGAAAAATAGCCGTTGATGGTGGCAAATTGTTCGGCAAATTTTTCGGTTGAAGTGGTCATGGCGGCTCCGGACTGATGCTTTCAGTTTGAGCGAGCCGCTACTCAAGGGTCAAGGTAGTGTGCTGCAGGGGGCTTCCCCGACAACATGGAGCATTTCCCGATCAACCAAAGGTTGGGATGGCGTGCTCATGGATGGCGTGCAACAGTGGCCTTGTAAAGTCCCGCTCAGTATCGACGTCGATAACGCCTTGCGCTGCCAACACCCCCTGGACAAACCCCATGCAACTCCAGAGAGCATTCGCGGACATGCTCATCGCGTCAGTTAGGGCACTCTCGCACAAATGAATCAGATGAGCCGGGCGGCAACGCTGCGGCAAGTGTTCTGAGGCAGCCACGCTGTTGGAGGCTACCGTTCGATAACGACTAAACAAGGACTTGAGCGCTGAGAGTTCGGCGGTCGAGGGGGTTCTGTCGTCTGGCCCGGAATCCGGGCACTGCGCTACCCAATGCAAATGGTGACAGGCGAGCACACCCTCGACAAAGCCTTGCCACCGGCACAGCTTGTCCAGTGGGTAACGATCGGGATTGGCCAGCGCTTCTTCACACAAGGTGATGAGGTTCTCCCCGCGACAGCGTGCCGGCAATCCAGACAACTTGCTAAGGTTGGCTGATGCAAGTTGCCTGCACTGTGCGAATGCGTCACTCAACGGGGGCAGTACAGCGGCGGGATCACGCATTCACACACCCATAAAGTGAAGAGGTTAAGGCCGGCAAATCAGCGATGAACATTTTAAAATGCACCTGGCCCTCAGGAAACTTCACGCACATTGCGTCCAACAATCATGATGCGCGGTGCCGGCTCATCACCGAGAGTGTGGTGGTCAATGAAGGACTGCGGACTCAAGAACACCGACTGACGATCGGCGGGCAAGCGCAGCAGGTCGGGCTCCTGTGCCTGCTTGCAGCGGTTGGCAAAATGGATGGCTCTACCAGCACATTGAGGGGCCTGGTTCGCTTGCTGCTGCCAATCCTGCTGCTCATAGTTAACATGAAGATGGCAGGGCATGCGAAGCTCGGCCTCCGAGGTCTGCAAAAACTCAACCGGGGTTGACGCACCCAGCCAACCTTTCATGCTGTTGATTCGCCAAGGGCATTCCCGACAGGGTGTGCTGTGCTGTTGCTTCATGACAAGGCCTCCCACAGGTGCGTTCGTCAGCGGTTCGTAGTGCTGGTGAGTATGGCGCATTGAGCCAGCAATGGCCAGAATTCAGCCTTGAAATTCCAGTCAAACCGACAGGGCAGGGCGCCGCTCGGCAGATCAATATACACGATAGTTGAAATGACGCTCGATGTGCGGCAGAATCGCCCTCATTCTAAAAGCGACCCGACGCTTCGCCGGGTCTACAAGCCGATTACCCAGGGTTTCCCATGATCGCCGAACTCAAGCAAGCACTGACCAATGTCGTCACCGTCATCAACAAGCACCGTACCGAGGACTGGAAGAGCGTGGACATGGCACGCATTGCAAGCCTTTTGGCCGAGGCCAACCCCCGCAAGACCGAGTTGTACTGCGGTTTGAAAGTTGCTCTCAGCTTGGGAAAAACCCTTGAACATTTGCTGTCTGCCGAGGATCACAAGGTGCTGCGTTACGCTCAAGCGGATCTGTACGCCGGCATCGAATACAATGGCGTTGATCTGGAAGTTGAATTTGATGACGAGCTGAAAAAGACGCTTGATGCCTTCGCGCTCCGCCACAACCTGTCGCTCAACCAGGTTGTACAGGATGCCCTGGCGATGTTCGTCAGCGGCAAAAGCTTTACTCAGCGCGCCCTGGAGGCGCCTGCCACTCAAGCCTGAATCACGTTTGACTGAAGAAACCCGCCAAGGCGGGTTTTTTGCTTTCAAAACTCTCGGTTTTACTTATAATTGGATAGTCGTTCAAAACAGCTGTGCGCAGGGCTATTGCAAGAAGCAGATCGGCTTCACGCCGCTCAGCGGGAAGTCCTACGGAATAACGGATTGGGATTTGTTAAAGTTTCCGCTTCATGCGGCTTAGAAATACGCGAGTTGTTGGTTAAAATGACCAGAAATACCTCACCGCAGTTTGCGGCTTAGAATTACAGTTACAGCCTGGCCAGAGCTTGCTGCATTTTCCCGCCTCGTTGCGGCTTAGAAAACACCTCGGCACACACTTTCACCGACGCCATTTCCGCCATTGTGCGGCTTACCCATTCAGGCACGTTGAATCCAACAGTTGTGCGGGGGTGATGGGGCGTCCGGGCCTTTGCTGCGCTCCAGACACCCCTTGAAGAGATCAAGCGACTTTGATTTTGCGCCCGTCCATCAAGGTATCTGAGAACACGCTTACCTCGTCGCCCCGGCGCTCCAGGCCATCAACCAGCAAGCGGTCTGTCTTGAGCAAGGTCTGGTGGTGCATCATCTTTCGCAGAAACGTCATTGCCTTCGTTAGATACCAGGCTTGAGCGGTCAGCGCCTCATCATAGGTTTGGCACCCATGGGCAAAAGCGAACGCTTGCTCCGGTGAGTCGCCACGCAGCAGGGCGAACCACGCATACCCTCCGATCACGACCGAAGCCTCACAGCCGTGGACACGCTCCACCAGTTTGCCCAGCAGGAACAAAGCGAAATAATCCGTGCGCACAGGGTTCCAGCCCATCGTACCCAGCGGGCCTTCGTTGAAGTCCTCAAACAGCTGATACAGCTGGTCTGGGGTCAGTCCTTGCAGTTCGGGATACAGGGCCTGTAGCTGGTTGGCGGTGTCCTGGTCATCAGCATCCAGCTCAGCCGGTTGAACCGGCAGGCTGACGATCGACAGTGCTAACAGACGTGGCCAGATCAGGGCCAGGTTATCTTGAGCAATCTGCGTCAGGCGGTCATTGTCTTTAGACCATTGACCCATCAGCTCACCGAACTGGGCGTAGCGATCGGCATCAACCAGCGCAAACCCCGGCTCATAACCATCGACATCAAACCAGTTGTAAGCCGTGACAGGCGCACCCTGATCGAACTCAAAGGCGGGCTTTTCCGGCAGTGGCGGTTGAACCCGGCTCACCAGGCGCTGGTGCTCATAGCTGAACTGTCCCTCACAGGCAATAGTTCGCCCCAACAGCAGTTTAGCCATGGCTTCCTGGGCTTCAAGCTCAATTGAAAAGGTCACTGGAATAATGGCGTCAAAGGCGGTGTGCACAATGACATAGTCTTTACCCGACGGTGCGATGCTGTAAGCCCCCGGTTTAATCCGCCAGTGCTGAATCGCCTCCAAGGGCTGCACCCAGCACTCATCCACCAGCTTGGCAACCAGGTCTGGCTGCATGACGGGGTCAATTTTTTCATTACGCACACGCTGCACAAGGTAGTCAAAAACGAACACACGACCATTTTTGACCAAATAGGTGGCATTGGGGATGGCTGGAAGGCTTCGAATCTGCTTGATCAACCCGAGTGCATGGGTGACTCGCCAAAACTCATCGATCATAACGGGTTTGGACACTGTTGCCGGCAGGGCAGGGGTATTTGCGATCATCAAGGACACTCCAGCAACCATAGTGTTTCAAAAGATGCTCGCGATTCTAACGATTAAGCCAACAATTGCAAGTGGTTTCAGGTGCTCTGAGGGCAGTCGCCGCTTCCGGCAGCGCCGGCCTGCTGTGTGAATTTCGCGTTGAGTGTAGTTATGTTGCCGGTGTCTTTTTCCGAGTACACATCATCTATTTTGCAGTCTATTAATAGAAGGGTATATTGACGCTGCTTAACCTATTTTTTACTTTATTGGTGCGAGTATTTTGGTACTATAAACGTATAACTACTCGATCGGATTGGCTGGCAGGATTCGGCAATCACTCGGTGAAAAATAATAACAATACCCCGCAGGGGACTCATCCCGGTGGTCTACTGAGTCAGGTCAAGATTCCCATGAAAAATCAGCACGGCTTTACCCTTTTGGAGCTCATGTTGGTCATTGCACTCAGCGCCATCGGTACCTTGATGAGCTTTTACAGTGATCAGGCCGATCTGGAGCAGAAGGCTGCCAGTGAAGTCGGCAACGTGTTGTTTCAGTACAACAACGCTGTTCGAAGCTTTCTGGCCAAAAACAACGCGGTGGGGAACTCAACCCAATTCGGCAGTGCCTGGCTTAAAAACACCACCTGCGGTGGCTCGTTGGCGGTTGGTGCTGAGTACCTTCCCTGCAGTTTTCCGGCAGCCACTGCCGCTTCGCCAACCAAGTTCGGTCGATTAAGTCTTTCCACTAGTATTGTGGGCACTGGCACGGCACCTAGCCGCAAGGTAACGGCCACCACGACCACCACCGCGTATACCCTGTCGCACTCAGGCACCCCAGAAATCAGGTCAGACCTGTCGGGAATTGCGGCGATTACCGCCTCGTCGGGTGGGCTGGTCAACTCATCCGGTACCGGCTACAAAATGGCCACGGATGCCAGCTTCTCATCCAATCCACAGAATGCCACCATCACCATGACGGCCAGCAATAACGCCGATCAGGACATATGGTTGCGCACCGACGGCGGCAACAGCATGCACGCCAACCTGAATTTTGACAGTACCAATCCCTTGAGCCGGCAGATTACCGGGGCTTCGCGCATTCAAAACCTCGCCGCACAAGCCATGTATTTGGGCTCACCGACCGGCATTGCTGCAGTCTCTGGCGCGGGGGTGGTGGTTGATGCCAATGCCGAGGTGATTGGTAACCTTCGGGTCAGAAATGCATTGGTTGTCGACAATGGCGCGGCAGTGGCCGGCAATGTCTCAGCGTCTGGGAGTATGATTGCTCAAGGCAATGTCAGTGCTGCTGCTAGCGTTACAGCAGGTGGCAATGTCAGTGCAAATGGAAGTGTCACCGCAGCAGGAAACGTAACAGCAGGTGGGGCGGTCTTGGCACCCATCTATTATGACTCAAACAACACGGGATACTATGTTGACCCGGCTGGCACATCCAGCATGAACTCGGTTGTAACCAACTACCTCACTTCGTACGGTCGTGTAAACGCCAATGAGTACCTGGCCATTGGCGGTTATGCCAGTCCTGGCGGAGGTTGTGCGCCCAATGGTTTGATCGGTCGTGACGCTAAAGGGGCGATTATTTCTTGCCAGAACGGCGTTTGGGCCTCCAACTCGGGCAGTGTGGGTGCACCTCAAACCTTGTGGTATTCACCGGCCATGGAGAACTCGATTTGCCTTTCCATGCCGCAAAACACCATGGTGACCGTTTCCGCACCAGGTGATCTACACGTCTATATCAATGGCCTGGTTATCGGTCACAACTACGCGCACAGTGGTCGATACATCGACGTCGCAATCGACGCTACGATCAGCCACATTGCCGCCGCAGGCAGTACGCTTTGTGCCTACAACAGTGTGGTCGATACCGGCATGGGATACACAGAAGGCATGCGCATTGTGGGCACGGTCTTGAACTGATTGAGAATGACCGACAACCCACGGCAAAGGATGCTCTGGGAAACAACACATAAGGCCAAACAAAAACCCCGCTCCCAGCAGCGGGGTTGTTTGCTGTATCGACTCAAGCTTGCTTCAGGAGTCGTGCCTGGGTGAGTTCCTTGCGGCGTTTTTCGTCACGTCGATTGAGCATCTCCTCAATCTCGATCTTGCGTAAAATCAGGTCGGGATGCAGACCGCGCAAGCGCCAGCGCAGGGCTCTGGCCAGAGGGGCAGGGTGGGCAATACGCTCCTCCAGCAGCGGCAGTATCGGGTCATCCTTGAGCAGCGCCTTGAGTTCTGGGTAGTGTTTGATGGTGTAGCTGTCCCGACCACTGGCCAGCCCGACCAGGTCATCGAAGGTCACACGGGTGTCGAGCTTGTTGAGTCGAACCACGTCCTGTTTAACCTTGCGCTCGTGTTCTTTCATGGCCCCTTTGGGCAATTTAGGCCATTCAGGCACAAATGGAGCCGGCTCACGATCCAGGACGTAACGCTGGGCCGTCAGATCCAGATCGGCGTGCATCCAGTCGTCGAGGATCAGCAAAAACAGTTGGTTAAACTCATGGGCCCAGCCACGGGGGAAAACCGGGGCTACGGAGTTGTCGAGGTTACTCCAACCCAAGGTACTCCAGACCTGTTCCAAGTCCGCAGGCAGGTTCGCAGCAAATTTCAGGTGTGCCGGGGCACCCAATGGCGCATCAGTGCCCTGTGCGGAACTGAGCACGATGAAATCCTGATCACACAACGCCTGGACGTAAGGTGCGATTTTTTTGTCTACAAAAAACACATTGCCGGTGATCAGGGTCACTTCCACTTGTTGATATTGGGGCGTGTATTCCACAAAATATTCGCGCCAGGTCGGGCAGTGCCGAAAGTGCATGATGAACTTTCGCAAGTAGCGGGGTGAGTAGTCCTCTTGAGGGATTAAAACCTGATAGTTCTTTTCATTCAAGCGGATCTCCAGGCGAACAAGCCCAGCCAAGGGGCCCTCTTGCGCCGGGGAATAAATTTCAAGTTGCCCGACATGACCGTCCGGCGTCTTGAAGACAGAGTCACTTTTTTTGATGATATCCACGAATTATTCCTGCTTACTGTACTCAGACAGCCTGTCTATAAAGGGATCGGGGTTGTTGTGGGTGCAGACCGCGTAGGCGCAGTAAAGCGCGCAGGTCGTCATCCGTTAAAATCTGATAACGCTGGTTGGCGGTAACGAGTTCCTGGGCGATCTGCCAGGCGCTGGGGTTGTTCCTGCCACCTTCCTTGATCAAGGTTTGCAAAGCATCCAGGCGTGCCCGTAGCCATTGCAGTGCCGGTCTTTCGAGGCGACCGATCAACAACTGTATGGGCTTGATGACAGCCTGGTGAGTCATACGGGGACGAAACGGTGTCGGCTCCTGCACTGAAAGAAGCGTCGTGAAGTCCGAAAGCTCCTGCAGATACCGATCCAGGTTAGCGCGAATGGGCATGGGCAGGGCCAGATCGATCGACTGCCTGATCAGCACATTCAGATCCAGGTGTTCCAGCATGCGCCGAAGACAGAAGGGCTGTTGCATATGGTCACGCAAGAACACTTGCACGCTCAGCACGGTGGCCAGAACGCTGTGTGTCGTCAGGTCTGCCTGCGTTGTCAGATCCAGATTCATCAGGGTCGACATAAACGCCAGCAATTGGGCATGCGTGGCGTTCCGGTAGGTGCAATTCCCGTAAGTTTCGATCAGCGGCTTTAAGGTCGTTAGACCGAGGGACTGAAAGGTGTTGAGAAATACCACCTGGTTGGAAATTAACCGATCAAGCATGGGCATGATCTGACTTTGATCAAGCTGTACGCTTTCGCTCAAGGCGTGCGTAAATCGCCTAAGGTTACTCAGGAAGTGAGTGGTCATCTGCAGATTCTTTATTGTTATTGTTATATTGAAACTATAACGTCAGACCTGTTTGCGAACAACAACGATAATCATCTATACCCAGTAATAAGGGCTTTGCAAAATAGGTGATATTGGATAGATCGAAAATAATGGTTCCCGAAAGGCTGAAAACAGGTAGAGAACGGGATAAGCGTAAATTGACGATCCAAGGTTATCTGGGTATGGTTGGTGAGGGATCAAGACCCTAACCACCCATTTTCGCCACGAGGCACTCCGATGCAACCAGCGACAGCCGCCGCACAATCGCAACTGTTTGAGGTCATTTCGACAACCGGCCATCGCCGGTTCATCCAGGCTGAGACCGCCGACCACATGGCGACGATGCTGAAGAATTATCCGAAGATGATGGGCCCCGGAGTTGCCGCCGAATCGACGTTCCAAGTCGTCCAGGGCGATCGCCTGGCGCAATTGAGCTACGTGATGCAATTCATGCAGGCTGAATGGCGCGAGCGCTGGTGCGGTGGTGGGATGTGTGGTTGCATGGGCTGCTCAAATGTCAGCGGCGGGCTGCTGGCGGCAGGCTTCACAGAAAGCGACTGGAAAACCTGGAAAGCCTCACGGGTGATTGCTGGCGCTATCGGCGGCAGGCCGGCACCCTTCATCAAGTGCGAGGGGCAACAGCAGGCTTGAACCGCCTTGACCTGCAATATAATGCCGATTTCGCGGTGTTTTCGACCCGCTATCGGCAATATATTGCAGATTACTAGCAAGAAGGGGATGCGGCTGATGCTTGATCCAAGGCTTTGCGCGCTTCCACCAACGGCGTGACAAAAAACTCGATCACACTACACTGGTCAATCAGCATCGACTTGGCCAGTTCGTACACCGCTTTCTGCTCGGGAAAGTTTAGCTGAGCCTGCTTGGCCATCGGCAGAAACCAGGTGGACACCTCCTGTACGTACTTCAGCATTTTCTCTGGCGTGAAGACCCCCTTCATGGTCGACAGGTTGTGCAAACGGTCGAACAACTTGACCACGGAGCTGACAGGACATTGTGCCATTTCCCCAAAATACACGGGGTAGGGGATGGTCACGCCGTTTCGAATTTTCGATAAGCGCATGCTGAAAGGTAAAACGTTGGGAAACTTGAGTTGGATTTCCGCTTCCTTTTCGGGGTTATCCTCCACCAGGTCATGTGATAGCGCCGCCAGATACACATCCACCGGATCCAACAAATTAAGGTGTTGGGTCAGAAGAATCGCAACAATGCTCAACTGGTGATAGAACTCTTTGGTTCGCCCATCCTTGCGTAAGCCGTTGTGAACTTGTGCACCGTACTCCATCAACCGCAGCACTTCGTAGTAGCGTGGCTCATCACGTGCCATGCCACTGAATTCAGTGCGAAGCACGAGGCGGAGTTTGGAAAAGTCGGTGGAGTTCATGAGCGCTGTCCTCTGAAATACGGTCTCTGAATTTCCATTAAAGCATTAATTGCTTCGAGAAAAATAGAGCCTGAAGCGACATTAAGGGCATCCAGACACTGGGTTAACCAGTACACCAACGCTACAGACCGAGGTCACTTTCCAGGCGGTTTTGCAGGACTCCTGGATGGGTCAACACACTGGCTGGGTATTCGGACAACACAGCGCCAACAAAATCAGCCTGAGCTTCATTTTCAATCAGTTCCAAAAGCGCTTGCGGGGTGACGCTTATCAGCGGCATGAGTTTTTCCGCATATTGCGAAACGTACTCCCTGAGCCGCATTTGTTCGAGCCGGAAATGGCTTTGCATGAACGGGTGGAGTGCCATCAGCTGTTGGGCCATTGAGGCGGTTGGTACAAGCTCAACATACTCTGGAAAGATCCGGGTGGCTTCCAGTAAAAATTTCAACCCCATCAACGATGCAGGCGCGGCGGTCACCACCTCCACGGGCATGCACAGACTGAAGTGTGTGCCCTGTAACAGCTTCGGGCTTAAGGGCGTGTGAACGAAACGCCCCGCATAGCGCTCGGCCAGAGCCAGCACATTCACATTCCAGCTTTCATCTTGACCGTCAGGGCCAGGTCTGTAATGCGCCAGTATCTTTAGTAAGCCCCCGTGGGCCTGATTCTTGCGCCAATGACTAAGTATTGTTTCATCGGGGTTATCACAGAGTGATGCCAATACCTGCAGGGCTTCCTTCTCCATCCGGGAAGGGCCCGTATAGCACTCGATAGTTTGGCGTTGCATGTGCGGGTAGTGCCCAGGTGTACGAGCAATTAGGTTGACCAATGGAACAGATATCGTGTTTCCAGATCTCGGCAGAAAGGCAGCGATGTTCTGCCTGACCGCGCCGGAAAAATCACTGGGAGGTTCACTGCTGCGAGTGACTATCTGGCAGAGGACATTGGCATGCTCCAGTGTCGCCTCCAGCACGATGAAAATCTCAGGGGCGCGGGCCAGCAAGGCTTGTTCGCGGGTCGGATTCATGTCCAGAAGGTAAGCCGCAACCAACGCATGATCTTCAAGCGTCTCGGCATCGACCACGGCGTCACTGATCATACTCGCCAAACGGTAATGGCCATTGATGTACAGGGGAAGACCCAACTGAACCCAACTGTTCACTGAGCCTGGCCTGGAACATTGACGCTCAACAAGTTGAGCAAGCCCTGCCTCCACATCGAATTTCTGTAGGGTCAGCGCAATTTCGGTGGAAAGTTCGAGATAGCCTAAATACGCCGCAAACTCTTCCAGCAGTATCAGTTGCTCTGGCATTGAAACCGAGGACAGCAAAATGCTCTCGATATCGGGCGTACCAGGGTCGCGGGGCGTCGTTCTGCGTATCATGCTCAGGCCTACCTTTAGCCAGCCATATAGGGAACTCCAGCCTACAAGCCGAGGTCGTTTTCCAGCTTCCAGTTGAGCATCAGCTCATTGTCGGCCAATTGGGGCGACAAGGCCGGATCGGTGAGCCGCCCAACCCATTCTGCCTGCAAAGAATTCTGCACTCTGGCCAACAGCTTGTCGGGCACCAACTGGTATTTTTTGACAACAAATGCGCCGTACGTCACCAGTACGTCGCGAAAGACTATGCCTTTGCCGCCCATGTAATCAATGGCCACGAGGGGAGCCAAGGCCATCAAGCGATCAATGACTTTGCTGCTGGCGGTTGCTGTCGGCACCAGATCTGGAGAGAGTCCACGTGTCAGTTCCACGAGGGTGTTGAAATTCAACGTGCTGAACTTTTGTCGGCATAAACGGAACGCCACTTCACCTATTTTTTTGTGGGCCATCTTCTGGACATCGGGGTTTTGAACATCGATCCTGGCCTGTTCATCCACTAGCACAAAGCGCTTGCTGTACAGATCCAGCATTTCCAGCAAGTTGGCGTTCTGGTGGTCTTCATTGAGTGCCGAGAATTGACCAATCAGCATGAAATAGCGCGAGAGTGACTGGCCGGCGCTTTCCTGAATCACGACTTCGGGCTTCTGGTTGCGGCACAGTGTTTCCAGAATGCCCAGCATCGTGCTCTTGTCCATGGCCATGGTGCCTAGATAAGCATCCAGCACGTCGGATCGCAGGCACGGAATTGGGCTTGTGTGGCTGGCGATGCTTCTCATCAACTCACGTGAGGCGGAGTTACCGTCGGCAGGCACAAAGGTGTTCAGGCGATACTGGACTTCATCCCAGATTTTCGAAGAAATCGGGTCTTGTTGGCGCGGTGGCGCCATCACCTGTGCACGCATTTGTCCAATCTTTTCCTCCATGGCGTCAAGCGTGTCTCGTGTAAAGCGTCTGATCAACGCGGCGCTGGCCCGATCATTTTCCACCATCAAATAGAGTTCGATCAGCGCCTCATCGGGAAGCTCCTCGGTACGCGTGATCGAATCGATGAGCTCGCTGGACTGCTTGCCGAACCCTGCGCAGAGCAGTGGAAATGCCACCAAGGCCCTGACGGGTTCACACATGATGTGATACTCGATGTCATTGGCGTGGAAATCTTGCGCAATTAGATCTTGTATCTGTGGATCAGCCATCACCCGATGCAAGATCGCTGAGGCTTCGGCATAACCGAAGACCTTGATCAGGTCGATCAGGACGCCCTTGTCATAACGGTGCAGTAGATGCTTGGTGGCCCAGGCCACGGGATTCTCACCCCTGACCAACCCTTGTGAGTGCGGGTTGAGCGGATATTCTGTCTTCTGTCTGTCCTTCACAAACCCAACTCCGTTTCTAAAATGCCTGTAATGTCATTGTGACTGAGACGGTCGATCATCTCGGGGATGTCAGATGAACCCAAACCGGTAAATTTGAGGTCGACCAGGCTGATATGATCCTTTGCGATCCACTGATCAATGATAAAGGTCTTGAGCGCCGGGTGCGATGCGATGGCCTGAGTGAAGTACTTGGCGTATGCCGTCCCCACACTGCTTTTGATTTCCACGTCAAGCAAAGGTGTGAACAAGCTACACACTGCCTGACTGGAATACTTCGTCCATGCGCCTGTGTAGCCACCGATTTTTTCAATCACTGGCAGAACAAAACCGATGGTGAACTTATGTTTCGTCAAGGTTTCATCGAGGTACTGGACGTATCCACGACCCTCATCGAGCATGGCGTGCAGGAACTGGGGGTTGTCGGTAACGTGCTCCAGCAGCTGAGTGTTCACCTTGTTTCCGTAGTGGGTGGCGAAGAATTTCACACTGGCGTTCATGCACGCTGAGTAGGGTTTGGCGAAACCGATGACCGGGCCGGCAAAACTAGGTACGCTGCTTCGTGAGGCTTTGGGGGCGACCACCCACTGATCAGCCAGTGGAAATATTTGCCGCAGACTCTGAGGGAAGGTGGAAAGAGCGTTGAACACCACCTGCGACAGCTCCACTTCAATCGATTGAAAGTAGTAACAATCCAAAATGGCTCGGGCTTTTTGTTTGACCAGGTGCGCAACTTCCAGTGCTCCGGCACCTTGCAGCATCAGTGAATAGGCGGGCGTATACACCGCGATAGCCAACAAGTGCTGTAGATGATCATTGCTGACATCCTCATCATCGGTCGCATGATCAACTAGCGCCCGGACAGCCCGGACAGCGTTCTGAATCGCGTCTGTGTTTGAGGGCTCCAGCGTGACCAGCAAGCGCCGCTGCTCGTAGGGCAATTTACCCTGGTAATGCTCAATCATCTCGCCTGTGACACAGTGGAGAAGCGACTCATGCCCCAGCCAAAGCAATTCCTCCCGCGAGGACGCATATTGAATTTCATTGATATCGCGGAGCGTGAGGCTTTGTACCGCAGCAAAAACATTGGCTACCAATAACTCGAATGCCTTGATGTTGGCGATTTCCGCCGAACCGTCATGGAACCACACCGCAATCGACTGAGGCCCATGATAAAGGGCCTGGTCGATCAGGTCTGAACCATCAATGGTTGAAAAGCCGTAGCTGTTGATGAAGCTGCTAAGTCGACCCCCGCTCATGCAGTAAGCATGAATGAAGTTGATGTCCTTGATGAAGTCTTCATCATAATGCAAGTTGAAAAATGGATGCTTTACTGGATCTTGGCAGTATGCTTCGAGGTATTCTTCAAAGTAGTCCCCCGCAGCAAATTCTTTGAGCGAGGCATAGGACTGACTCTCGCCGCCATCAGCGTCGACAAAAAGATTGATGGCATCACAGATCTGCTCAGCTTTAACCCGCTCAGCAACGGTAAAATCGTTCATGCAGCTGGCGGGGAAGAGTGTGATCATGAGGCGCTCGGATGGAAATTCTAATGTTTCATCATTGCAGGAAACACAACAAAAAATCCAGTATATTGAGTACAACGTTGCGCTACATACTGGGTGCCTGGCGCCCTCATTAACAGAAGGATTTTACGATGAGTGATCTGCTAGAGGCGCCTTTTATCGGCACCACGATTCAACACCTAAACACCTTTCAGACCCACACCTCGGGCGGATTCATTGGCCACCCCTATACCTGCGCCAACCGAGGCGATGGCCAGCACGGTAAGGAAGGCGGAGATATGGGGATCTTGATTGCCACTCATGAGGGCTGGGTTTGCCCACATTGCAGTTACACCCAGAAATCAGCTCATCCAATGATGGCGGCAAAGCCCACCCAGACTGCGCCTGCTTTTCGATCTTTTGGTGTAAGCACCGCGCAAACCAAAGAAACCCTGGTTCGGCACATTGCCGAATATCAGGCACTAGCGCAGCGTAAACCGGAGGCTGCCGGTGTTGCAGTGATGATCAAGTCATTGAGCGATCGCTTAGTGGAATTGTCCTGAGAGTGATCGGTTGAGGCATTAAAGCACGCCGGGTTGACTCCATTTTTGACATGGAGGTCTACGCCTGTGACTGGCAACACGCATTTGTTAGTCTCTGGACTATCGATTGCCCATACTTGCTTTCTGAACTTTGAGCACTCTCACAATATACGGACAAACATGGTCATAGCCAAAAATGGAGACCAGCTTAGAAGGCGCAATGATGGAAAAATGTGTTGATGAACAGGAGCCTACACACTAATATTGGTTCAAATAATAAGAAGTCTTGACACAAAGACCCCATGAAAAAAGCATTCGGTTTTACCCTGTTGGAAATGATACTGGTCATCGGTTTGGCGGCTACCGCGACTTTGCTCAGCTTTTACAGCAAGCAGGAGGAAGTTGAGCAGAAAATGGCCGGATCGGTTGGCGGCGAACTTGCCCAATACAACAATGCCGTCAGAAACTTTCTGGCCAAGAACCTTAACGCCGGCAATTTCACGCGTTCGGGCAGCGCCTGGCTGAAAAACACCGGTTGTGGCGGCACGCTGGCCATCGGCGCAGAGTATCTTCCGTGCAGCTTTCCTTCGGCCACGGTGGGCGATCCTATTTCATTCGGTAACCTGAGCCTGACCACTACGGTGATTTCAACCGGCACACCCCCTAATACCACGATGACTGCCACCACTCTCAGCACGCCATTCACCCTGCCAAGATCGGGCAGCCCTGCGGTGCGTTCCGATCTTGCAGGTCTTGCCGCGATTACCGCCTCGGCGGGTTATTTACCGGGCTCACCCGGCGCTGGTTTCAGCGCCACCACTGACGGCAGTTTTCAGTCCAACCCGGCCAACGCCATCATTACGATGACAGCCAGTAATCATGCCAATCAGGATATCTGGCTGCGCACCGACGGTGGCAACCAGATGCACGCCGCGCTCCAATTTGATGCTATTAACCCATTGGGTCGGCAGATCATAGGTGCCTCAAGATTACAGAACCTGGCGGCGCAAACACTCTACCTCGGCGCAGCAACGGGTGTGTCGCCCGTGACAGCCGCTGCGGTCGTACTGGACGGAACCACAGAGGTCATCGGTTCACTGCGAGTGCGAAGCGGCCTTACCGTGGACGGTGGTGCCTCGGTGACAGGCAACGTTGCAGCAACCGGCAACATCACCGCAGCAGGCTCCGTAACCGCCAGCGGCAATGTCTCCGCAGCTGGGAATGTCACCGCAAACGGTGCATTGGTGGCGCAAATCTTTTATGACTCAAATAACACCGGTTATTACATAGACCCCAGCGCCACTTCAAACATAAACGCCCTGCAAGCGAACACTGTGGCTGCCGCTGGCCGTATCCGTACCGGCGAATTTCTTGAACTGGGTGGCATAGCCAACGTGGGTTGGGGCTGCTCGCCGAGTGGCTTGCAGGGTCGTGATCCTCAAGGTGCAGCTCTGTCATGCGTCAACGGCGTTTGGAAGAAGGCAGCCAGCTCCACGTTTCAGGGCAGTTACATCGTCGGCACGTTCGACCACTTGTGCCACCAAGCAAACCCGTTCACAGGGTCATGCGGGTGCCCTGGGGGATCAAGTGTGTTCTACATGGGTCAGCTTTTTCGTTACAGCCAATGGGATGAAACGGCACTTATGTGTTATGAGACCCCCTAGTCCAACCTCAATGGCATTTTTAGGGGATCGCAGCTGCGTGATCAGACTAAGCAACATTGAATTTGTTGTTCTTTAGTTGTATATTGATCGCTGTACCTGTCATTTTCCATGGATCCCATGAACCCCTATTTACCGTACCTGTTTTCCTTCTTCGCTTTTTGGATCGGTGGCGCCATCACCATGATGCGCATCTTCTGGATCAGAACCAAAAAAGACACCTCCAAAGTCCGCTGCTTCTACAGCATTCTGGTGATGATTACATGGCCGTACCTGTTGAAAAAAATGTCCACAAGCTGATCCACTGGATGGCGCTGCGCCGCCTGGCCTTTCGGTTTGATCCCAAAACGAAGGTGCTTTGTGTGGTCGGGTTCGTGCTGCCTGGGCTGGTCGCGGTGAGTGTTCCGTTCATGATTTACGTGGCGGCGGTCATCGGGTTGATCGTGCTGGCCGTGGTGCCAGTGTTGACCGGCATGAGCGCGGCCAAGGAGATTCGAGAGCGGTTTGGCGATGAGGTGCTCAAGCGCGTCTTGCGCAACTGCACCTTTGGCCGCTACATGCGCAACAAGCATTTCACGATTGGCGATATTCAGGATCAGATTGAAAAAGAGATGATCCTCGCTGCCGCCAATGACGACTCAGTTGAGTAAGGCTGATATTGACAAATTGGCAAACGTCTTCAATACTCGCTCCAGTGATGGATGGCGTCTTTCCCTTCAACGGAGCAATAGCCTTGAAAAAATCAATTCTTCTGGATGGAACCGAACAGCGCTTCTTCGAGCTATTGATGCCGGCGCACTTGAAGCTTGACTTTGCACGAGACCAAGCAGGCGGATATCTCAACTCGATCACCAACTCGCTTTACGCAGGCTTCCTGATCGGTCAGCTGGCAGGCATTGCCCAGGGAACTCAGATCACCAAATTGGTGTTTGATCAGGCCTACGCCGAGGCCACGAAAGGTGCCAATTGGGCACATGCCGAGGTCGGCACGAGTGCTGGACTGCGCGTCATTGATGAGCTGATCGAATCCACTGGAAATGATATGTTCGTGATGTCGGATCTGCAAGGTGGTAGCGAGGCCTTTGGTGCTACCGCAATGATTGTGCACGGCGAAATCGTGCGCACCATGGCCACCGAACAGCACCTGGCTTGTGTCGACAAAGCCTCCTGATATTTTTCAAGGTACACAACATGTCAAAGCTTTCTTTGCCGGATTATCGACCCAATGTGGGGCACATTGGTCATGCGGAGCCTGCCGGATTCGGCATGAGTTTTATCTATTCGGCGCACTTGATCCAGCAGTTCCTTCGCGACATGTGCACACGAACCACTGGTTCGATGACTGATTCTGCTCAGCATTTCTTGCGCACACCGCCCTTCACGCGTTCGCGCCTGAGGTGTGCCCTGCAGGCAAGCCTCGTCCGACATCAACCTGCCGATCAAGGGCGTGGCTATGAGTCGTGAATTCTTCGATACCCAGGGTGAGGGACTGGCCTTTATTCGAGGCCTGCAAAAGGGCCCATTCAACGCCAAAGACCCGCAAAAAGCTCCGAATGGGTTATGGGTTGTCGAATACTGGCCGACCAGGTAACGGTTTTTTCTCAGTGGTGATGCTCGCATGATGCAACAACAAAACCTCGATTGGCACACGGCCCTGCGGTCAGCGGCTGAAACCGTCGTTGCCTGGCGGGCTGAAACCGTCGTTGCCTGGCGCCTGAATCTCGACAACGACCCTACCCTGGCCGAGCCAGCGCCCGGTGGCTCCTTGGTGATTGGACGGGGTGAGGTGCGGGTGTTCCATACGGGCCTCAATCGTTTTCTCCCAGTAGGCCCCCGGAACTCATTGTTAAGGGCGCTTTGAAATTTTCGTGTGAATGCCCCCTGGCATTCTTTTGCACAGGTGGCAGAAGGTCAAAATGAGCTCACAAGCCAATATCATCGTAAAAGACAAGCGAGAAAGGACGAGCATTTTGCTTCGGTTCGCCAGTGACGGTGGGCCAGAGCTGCTGACGGAGTTCGTTTTGCTGCCTTTTTTGCACGCAAAATTCATTCGTCTGTTTCGGGCTTCTTCAATCACCAAACTTCAAGAAAGAGAAATGGAAGACGTCATTGGCAAGGCCTATTTTCTCAATAAATCCTTGATGTTTTTCGATGAGTACGGCCATCTGTTTGGCATCTCCACTGAATATTTCAGTCAGGTGATGATGTACTCGTTCCCATTCAAATGTATCCCTCTGTCGAAACAGAAGCACGGCTGGGGGTGTGATGAAAAACCGATCATCAGCATTGAAGCGAGCGACAATTCCAAAATCGCGTACGTTCTCGGTGATGTAAGCAACTACGGGGCTGCCGAAAATTACATGCCGAAGGTTCACGCAGAGATTGATGGGATTAATGCGTTCTTGAAAGAACAACTCGGCTCAGAAGATGCCGAGCTTGTGCTACTCAAACCTACGAAAAAGGGCTTCGAGTGTGCGCACAATCAATTGGTGGTTCAAATTCTTCTGCATGATTTGGATGTAGCGTTTTTCTCCCCCGACTAGAGACGTTGCCATGTTCAACAATCAACCTCACCCGAGTGTCATGGCCTGGATCAACAAGGGGAGCTCGCTACAAGTTCAGCATTCCCATTTCCGCAGCCAGCACCTTGCGGCTGAAACGCTCCTGAGCGCCGGCTTCTGCCAGGATCAGTTCGAGCGGGGCCAGCAGTTGTTTCAGGGGCTTGAGCTGGAGCAGAGGAACCATGTGCACACCTGGGTGCGCTGGTTTGTCCAGAGTCAGCCCAATGATCTCGATGCCCTGGGGATGCTTCAGGACACCCTGTTTGCGGTGGACGACGATGGCAACAAGCTCATCCTCGACCGTCAAGGTCATTGCATCGCCAGCCACAGTCACAAGCGTCAGCCTGACCGTCATGAATTTGAGGTTTACCTGGCCGAGGGCTATACGGTCTGTGGCTCAAACACCCTGAGCAGCGCAAAGGTTTCAGGGGCGGATTCCCCCTTGTTGACGGTCTATGAACTGACGGCCATGTTGGTGTCCGCCATCATGCTGGCGCTCACTGACACCCGTCTGCTGCTCGATGCTGCAGATCACAATGAGGTGCAGGCCCCAGAGGGCTCGCGGGCTTTGGTTGAAGTAGGCCTGTTGAGTTCGATCAAGGTGTTGTGGGCCGATGAACTGATTCTGAGAGAAATCAGGGCGCTCGGGATTTCTGACGTATTCGATGCGCTGAGTGCGGCGACGCCGGGGCGGTATGCTTGCTGCTTCAGCACCCATTGCGAGGACATTGATGAGCACGACTCAGGCAGGTACCCGGTGTCGGAATTGCAGAGCTTTCGCCTGTTGGCGCGAGACTGCACCCTGGTAAAGCCCTACCTGGACACACCGCCGAACCATTGGCAGCGCTGGAGCACGGAAACCGTCTACCAGTCGATTGGAGAGGGCGTTCCAGCAGAACTGGGGGAGGAGATCGAATATTGTGACGTTCAGCTGCGCTCGGGGGATGTCCTGCAGTCTGTCAGCCCCTACGATTTGAACTGGGGGGTGTACGGTCGAGGAACGATCGAGTTGTTCAGAGTCCGCCAACGCCCCTACAGCGGGCTGGATACGCAACTGCTACAGCTGTTTGAGCAATGCCTGGCGGCGTTCCTTGATCGAACACCGTTCGTGGACATCACCACCGACTATGACCGATCAGGCGACTGGATTACCCAGATTGAAGACAAGAAGCTGGGCAAAACCGTCTTGCTCGTTCAGGCCGTCCAAAAATCCGCCATGCATCAGCAAGCCATTCAGCGCCTGTTGTTCATCACCCCGAACTAGCGGGTGGCAAGGGGAGGTCGACTGACCCCCGCGTGCTCAGCTGAACAGCCCCTTGATCGTTCCGCCAATTTTCCCACCCAACTGCGTAGCGGCCTCGACTCCGGAGCGCACAGGCGCCAAAATCTCCAGTGCTTGTAGGCGGCTGGTGAGCTCTGTCAGATCGATAAGCTTGGGGCACTCACGCTTGGCGCGGGTCAGCAAGGAAACGGCACCTTGGCCCGGCAGGGTGGCTTGGCGGGTGGCCAGTTCTTGCGCTTTGCGCGTGATCTTTTCTTCCATCTAGCGGTGCAGGGTACTCCATCCATAGCGCGAAGCGTTTGGGTGGAGCTGAATGCGCCAGCAGGTCGTCGACCGGCTAATGCTTTTTTGTTGACCATTGTACTGTTTGTACATACAGTACAGTTACTCCCATGGGAATTGGCCATGCACCGAGCAGAAAGAATTCTGATCAAGCCGTCCGACACGAATTATCGTGCCGTGGCGCGTATTTGCCGAGAAGCAAAGACGGTGTTCAACTGCGCCAATTACCTGATGCGCCAGTCATTTTTTAATGGGAAATTGATCCCCTGGGCCACTGCCGACAAGCTCCTGAAACGAGGTTTTTCGGAGCATCCGTCTTATTCAGAGCTTCCCGCCGTCATGAGCCAGGCGATCATTCGGCGCCTTGGCAGTGACTGGAACGGGTATTTCGCTGCGTTAGCCGAGTGGAAAAATAATCCCTCCAGATTCAAGGCTAAACCCAGG
>Ga0182007_10000040_pt1 | contig 120364 bp, 108 predicted proteins | sample Sormic07211113_1_FD_123023 | JGI IMG/M metagenome (GOLD analysis project Ga0182007, IMG submission 123023) | Rhizosphere microbial communities from Sorghum bicolor, Mead, Nebraska, USA - 072115-113_1 MetaG | ecosystem: Host-associated > Plants > Roots > Rhizosphere | place: USA: Nebraska...
GCCCGCTGCAGCGCGGCAATGCCGCCCGCATGGTCCCAATGGGCGTGCGAATTGAGGATGACTTTCACATCCTCGATGCGAAAGCCCAGCGCCTTGATGTTCGCGATGATCAGGGGCGCCGATTGCGGCAGCGCGCCGTCGAGCAGGATGTGGCCCTGCGGGCTTGTCACCAGCACGGCGGACAGGCCTGCCGTGCCCACATACCAGCTATTGCCATAGATGTTGAATGGCTTGACGGGCGCATTCCATTCCTTGCAATTGTCGCAATTAACAGGTTTATCCTGCACCGGGGCCGGCGTCTTTGCCTGCACCGTGCCTGCCGCCATGGTCGCAACCGTAGCCAGCATCAACTTCGCCAATAGTGTCATTGTCATCTCCAGAGTGTAAAAAGAAAGGCGCCCGCACTGGCGCGCCCGAGGGGGGGTATCAATGCATGGGGCCTGGGCTCCCGGCCAGGGTGTCGCGGATGTGGCCGGCGTCGAGCGAGCGCCGCTGCGCGCCGTCGGCATCGAGCAGCACCACGGTGACGTGCTTGCCGCCGCTGCGCATGCGCATGGTCAGGCAGCTGCCCGCCTCGTGGCTGCTGCCCGTCTTGGACAGTAAAATATCCCAGCCCTTGCCGCCCACCAGCGGGTTGGTGTTGCGCAGGGTGCGGACCTTGCCATTGACGGCCACGCTGGCCTGCGGGTGGCTGGTGATGCGGGCGATGTCCGGATAGCGCGCGGCGGCCGCGACGATCCTGGCCACCTCGCTGGCCGTCGACGTATTCGCCGGCGAACTGCCGACGGGGTCCGTCAGGGTGGTGCGGCGCAAGCCCAGGCTGCGGATCTTCGCTTGCAGGGCCTGCTGAAACGCCGCGCTGCCGCCCGGATAGGTGCGCGCCAGCGCGGCGGCGGCGCGGTTTTCGGATGGCAGCAGCGCCAGCTGCAACAGCGCGCCGCGCGACACGGCCACGCCGTCGGCCAGCAGGCTGCGGCGCTGCAAGGATGCATCGCCATCGGCGCGCACGATGCGCAGCTGTTCGTCGGGGTCGAGGGCCGCATCGAGCACCACCATGGCCGTCATCAGCTTGGTGATCGAGGCGATGGGCACGACGGCATCCGCATCTTTCGCCATCAGCACCTGGCCCGTGCTGTCGTCAAATACCAGCATGTGTTTCGCGCTGACGGGCAAGTCCAGCATCGCGACGGCGGCATCGGCCAGCATCGTCCCGTTGACGGCAGGCTTGCCCTGCACCTGCAGCAGCAAGGTGGCGCAGGCCAGCAGCAAGGCGGGCACGGCCAGTTTCCAGCCGGCCGTGTCGGCGCCCGGCGCCATCAGCCGTTCGATGCGCGTGAGCAACGCTCCGCCCCGGGCCGACATCAGCAAGCCGGGCTGGCCCGGCGCGGCAGCGTGCAGGGACAAGGCATGCAGCGCCGTGGCCAGCTGCTGCGGGTCTTGCAGCGCCTGCGCAGCCAGGGCGTCGGCCACCTGTTCCCGCTCGGCCCGCATGCGCGCCGACAGCCACCAGACGACAGGGTGAAAAAACAGCAGCGCCTCGGCCACGCTTTGCAAGAGGTTGACCAGGTAATCCCAGCGCCGCACGTGCGCCAGTTCATGCGCCAGCAACGCTTCGAGCAAGGCGACGGGCATGCCGCTCAGCAAGGCGGCCGGCAGCAGGATGACGGGGCGCCAGAATCCCACCGTGACGGGGCTGGCCAGTCCCCCATGCAGCTTGAGCGGCACTTTCCGACTGCCGTGCAAGCCCATGCGCAAGGCCAGCGCATCGAGGCGCGCCTGCCAGATGGCCGGGGCAGCGACGGCCTGGCGGCGCAGCTTGCCGACCCAGGCCAGGCCCAGGCACAGGCGTAAGCTCATCAGGGCGACACCGGCGCTCCAGGCCAGCACCAGGGCCGGCATCCACGCTTGCAGCGCGGTGCGCCAGGCGGGCGGCGCGGCCACCGGCAGCTGGGCCGGCGACGTGCCGGAAAGCAGAGACAGCAGGTGTAAAGAGGGAATACACAGGCACAGCAGCAACGCCAGCGCGCAGACGGCATAGCGCCAGCGCGCGCTGGCATGGCGCAGCAGCCAGAGCAGGACTGCGGACACGGCACCGACGATCAAGCCCTGCCAGACAAAATACAGCAAGACCCAGCCCAGCGCCGGGACAAGGTTGCCCACATCGATGCCGAGGCGCATGTCCAGGTTCATGGCTGTTTGCCATCCTTGCTGCGCAGGATTTTTTCAATTTCCAGGCGTTCCGCATCGCTCACGTGCTCGCGCAGCGCCGTCAGCACGAGCGCCTTGCCGGAACCGGAAAACACCTTGCCGATCAAGTCCTTGAGCAGACTCGTTTGCAGCTTTTCCTGCGCCTCGACGGCCGCATACAGCTGCGGCCGCTGGCTTTCGTCGCGGCTCAGCAAGCCCTTGCCATGCATCAGTTGCAACTGGCGCAGCACGGTGGCATAACTGGCGTCGGCACGCTCGGCGGCCAGGGCGTCGTACACGGCGCGGGCGTCGGACGGACCGCGCTGCCACAGGATGCGCAGCAGATCCAGTTCGGCGGCCGTGGGATGGGGAGTGGAGGTATTTTTTAACATGACGCTAGAATACCGATTCTAGAACGCTATGTCTAGAACTTTTTTTCTAGCGCATGCCTGACTAAAAATCGCGCAAGCGGTCGAACAAGTCCAGCAAGGCCTCTTCGTCGACCAGCGCCGGCCCCAGTTGCTGCGATAGCTGGGCCAGCAGCTCCGCCAGCACCGTGTAGATTTCCTCGCGCTCGACCGTCTCGATGATGCCCGAGCGCCGCTCGATCTTGTTGAATTGCTCGACATAGGCGGTGACCATCTCCTCCAGCGCGGCGGTGGCCGCCGTTGCCTGCGTGGCGGCATCGAGGCTGCGCGTCACGGCCAGCATGTTCTTGTAGGCCAGCGCCGCCTTTTTCGCATACGCGGGGGAAATATGCTCGCGGCCATCCCAGTCGCGGAACGGGTTGAGCAGGTTTTCCGCCAGCCATTCCGGCTTGCGCGCCTTGGTCACCGATAAGTCAAGTCCCTGCGCCGCCGCTGTCTTGTAGCCGGCCTTGATGGCCTTGGCAACATCGGCGGGCAAGCTGGTCAGCCACAAGGCCGACAGCTGCGGCAATTGCGTGGCCGATGGAAACTCTTGCGCCGTGTAACCGAACAGATCATAGGCGGTAAACATCCGCAGCTGGGCCAATTGCGCAAGGCTGGCCATCTGCGACGCCATGCCCGGCTTGCCCCAGATGCGCAAGGCCGTCAGCTGGGGAAAGCGCTGCGCCACTTGCGCCAGATCAACTTCTTTCATGCTGACCAGCGACAGGCCGCCCAGCCGGTCGAGACCGTCGAACGGCGGCAGCGCGTGCGTGCACTGCAATGTCAGATGGCGGCCACCGGCGCCATCGTCGATGCGCAGCGCCGGCGATGGCGCACCGCGCAGCGAAAGCAGGCCCAATCCCTCGTTCAAGACCAGGCCGGTGACGCCATCGGGCTGCAGGATCAGGCGTTCCAGGCCGCTGCCGCTGAAATCGAGCGCATGCACAGTCGATGATTGCCAGTCCAGCTCATTGATGAAGGGATTGCTCCGGATGAACTCCATCAAGGCTGGCGTGCCATTGCTGGTCTCGATGGACATCAGGCAAGGCAGCTGCTCCAGCTCGGACAGGTCGCCCAGCGCCTGCAAGACGCTGTCATTGATTTTCGTCGCATCCTGCCGGAAGACGTGGCCGCCGAGCGTCACTTCGCGCTCGCGCGACGCGGCCTTGAATTGCTGGCGCCGCAGCGGATCGATGCGCTCCCAGTTGCGCTGGCGCAGCACGCTGTCGCCCACGTTCCAGCCGCTGCGGTAGCTGTTGACTTCCACATCCACCAGCGGCGCGATGTTGCCGACCAGGGTGTAGGCAGGCGGCACGTTTGCCGTGGCATAGCAGTGATCGTGGCGATTATTCCAGAAGAAATAGTCGCACACGAGCGGCCGCATGGCTTGCACGGCGGCCGCATCGGGCAAGGCGTCGCCCGTCCAGTCCAGTTCTAGCACGGCAGCTACCGGCCGAGACGAGGAAGCATCCTTGACGTGGGTGACCTGGCAAGCCACGTACCGCTGCAACTCGGGGGAAAACACACTGTACACATCTCCAACATTCGCTAGCACTATGGTCCTTTCCAGAAAACCTGATGGTCGAATGTTGCAAGATAGCAAAAAAATTAATCCCCTGTCGTCCCGTTCAGTCCGCGTGCAGCTTGTGGTGCATGCGGCGCAAGCCCAGCCAGACGGCCGCCGCCACGAACGGCACCAGGGCGCCGACGAGGATTTCCGGATTCACGGGCAGCCCCAGCACCTTGGCCGCCTTGCCCGTATAGCTGAACAGGCCGATCACGTAGTAGGAAATGGCGGCCACGGACAAGCCTTCCACCGCCTGCTGCAAGCGCAGCTGCTGGGCCGCGCGGGCGTTCATCGATTGCAGGATTTGCCGGTTCTGCAATTCCTGCACGATGCCCACGCGCGTGCGCAGCAAGTCATTCGTGTTGGCAATGCGCTGCGCCATCGCTTCCTGGCGGCTGGACATCGCTTCGCACGTATTCATGGCGGGCGTCAAACGGCGGTCCATGAACTCCTCGACCGTGGGAATACCTTCGATGCGCTCTTCGCGCAACTCCTCGATGCGCGCCTTGACGAGACCCATGTAGGCTTTCGAGGCGGAAAAACGGTAGCTATTGTCGAGCGACAGCTTTTCAATGCGGGCCGCCAGACGCGTGATGCGGTCGAGCAAGGCTTGCTCGGAAACGCCCTCATCGCCGGCTCCCGGGGCGTCGTCCGTATCGACCATGGCGGCGGCCAGGGTGGCCAGTTCATTCTCGATGGCATTCAAGGAAGGCGCCGCCTGCATGGCGTAGGGCAAGCCCAACAAGGCCATCATGCGGTAGGTTTCGATTTCCAGCACGCGCTGCACCAGACGGCCCGACTGCTGCGAGCGCATGCCCGCGTCGCGGATGACGAAACGGCTGAAGCCGTCGGACTGGATGGTGAAATCCGTCCACAATTCGCCGCCCTGCAGCACCTTGCTGCCGGCCAGGGTATTGCCCTCGAACACGCGCGACAAGCCTTGCATGAAAATTTCGGCTGGTTCTGTCGCCTGCTCGAGCACCACGTGCGCCGCCACCATCAGCTTGCCCTTCAAGCCCACCAGCCATTGCTGCGGCAACTGTTCCAGCGGCATGCGTTCGAACGCCTGTTCCAGGGGCAAGGCGGTACCAGGATGCTCGGCAAAGGTAAACGTGGCAAATTCCGTGTGGCACTCCCATTTCAGGCGGAAGCGGCCAAAGTCGTAATAGAAATACTTGGCTTCGGCAGCGGGCGGCGTGACGCCGAAATGCGTGCACAGGGCCGCCAGGGTGGCGTGCTGGGCTGTGATATTCGACGCACCGGGCGCCGCGCTGTCATCCTTGTAGACGGCCAGATGGGTGATCAGCTCGGGAGCGTCGAGCTGCAAAAACGGCCGCGAGTGGATTTCCGCAGCCAGCGGCACGCGCAAGGCGTGGTTCAAACTGGAATTAATCAAGTGCATGATAGCCAAAGGTAAAGTTGCAAAACTGCTTAGACCCGCACGCGTGCTGCTGTGCCCGCAGCGGGGGTCTGATTGTCACAGTGTAACAAAGCAGAATGCATGCCATCTTTTTCCAAGGCCCGTCATATTGTTTTGATAACTCCTGTCACGCCCTTCCCCGCCCCTTGCCGGCTGCCCAGCCACCAGAATGCGGCGGCCAGCACGACGGCCGAAGCCTGTCCCAGCGCCAGTTTGAATGCGCTGTCGAACAGCAAGGGTGCGACAAAACCGGACACCAGCGCAAACACCAGCATTTGCACGAAATTCTGCAGGGATGCGGCCAGGCCCCGCATCTGCGGGAAAATGTCGAGCGTGGACATGGTCATGCCCGGCAAGGCCAGCGACATGCCGAACGCGTACAGCATCACGGGCACGACGGCGAACGGGATGCTGGCCGCAAACCAGTGGTTGTAAGCAATATTGACCGCCCCCGTGGCTGCCATGGCCAGCAAGCCCCAACGCACCAGCACGGTGCTTTTCACCACGTGGGCCAGTTTGCCCGACAGCGCCGAGCCCAGCACCAAACCGGCCACCATGGGGATGAACATCCAGCCAAACGCCGTTTCCGGCAGGTGCAGCAGTTCCAGGATGAAATGCGGGGCCGAGGCGATGTACAGCGCAAAGCCGCCAAAGGCAAAGGCCACGGCCAGCGAACGCAGCAGGAACGCCCGGTGGCGCAAGGCCAGCCAGTAATTGCGCGCGATGTTGCCTGGATGGAAAGGCTGACGTTGCTCGACGGCTAAACTTTCCGGCAAACCTTTCAGGCAGGCGAGCGCCAGCAGCACGGTGACGGTAAAGGTGAACACGAACGTCGATTGCCAGCCGTAGGCCACGTGCAGCCAGCCGCCGATGATGGGGGCGATGGCCGGGGCGATACCGAACACCATCATGATGTTGGCCAGCATCTTTTGCGCGGCCGCGCCAGCTAAACTGTCGCGCACGATGGCTTGTCCGATCACCCTGCCCGCACCGGCCGAAGCGCCCTGCATGCCGCGGAAGAACAGCAGCCAGCCAAAGCTGGGCGCGAAGGCGGCGCCGATGGAGCCGACGGCAAAGATCAGCAAGGATGCCAGGATCACGGGACGGCGGCCGAACGAGTCGGACAAGGTGCCGTAGAACAGGGTCATGAAGGCATAGGCGGCCAGGTAGACGCTCAGGGTCTGCTGCACCAGCACGCTGCTGACGTCGAAATGCGTGCCGATCGCGGGAAACGATGGCAAAAAGGTATCGGTGGCGAACGGGCCCAGCATGGCCAGCCCGGCCAGCACCAGGGTCAGGTTTCTGGTTTTCATGCAAGCTCCTGCGCAGCATATTGGCGGCGCAAGCCGTCGAGGGCCGCCAGCGAGAAGGCGGCAATATGCCGGGCGATATCGGCGATACCCGCCCCGTCATAGGTGATCTCCGGCACCACCAGTTCATGCACGATGCGCGAACGGGCATAGAACACCACCTGGCCAATCACGCTGAACACGCATTTCTGCACCACGTCGTCCGGCATGGCCGGCCCCACCACGCCACGGATCAAGCCCGTAAACAGGGCGTGCTGCGGGCGCACATTGCGCTCGGCCAGCTTGTGGATGGCAGCCGTCGGCTCGATCAGCTCGCGCGCCACCAGACGGCTGAACAGCGATGCGTGACCCGAACGCAGCATATCGGAGACGAGCGCCTCGATAGCCAGACGCAACTGTTCCACGGGCGGTAACTGCGCCCGCGCGCTGGCGGCGGCCACGTCGGCGGCCGAGGCGCGCGCCAGTTCGCGCGCATGGTCAAAGGCGGCCAGATACAGCTCTTCCTTGCCATGAAAATAATAATTGACCATCGCCACGTTGACGTGGGCCGCTTCACATATCCGGCGCACGGACGCGAGCTTGTAGCCATCGTCGGCAAACAGCTGCACCGCCGCCTGCAGGATGCGTGCGCGCGCCGGTTCGTTTTCTTTCTCTTCCGCCATGCCATTCCCATCATTTAAACAGCTGTTTAATATTGTGCGGAATTATATCAAACAACCGTTTAACTTTCAGATGGACGCAAAAAAGCCCGGCGTACCGGGCTTTTCAACGGTGCAGCGGCAGGCTTAGTGCTTCATCGCCGGCATCGCAGTTGACGTCGAGGTGGCGCCCAGCGGACGGGCCACGGCGGTCACTTCGATGGTTTCGCGGTGCTTGTCCTCGCCTTCCAGCACCAGGGTCAGCGGGATCTTGTCGCCCGCCTTCACCTGGCCTTTCAGGTCCAGCAGCATGACGTGGTAGCCGCCCGGCTTCAGTTCGACGGCTTTGCCGGCTGGCAAGGCGATTTCCTTGACTTGGCGCATGCGCATCATATTGTCCGCCATGCTCATTTCATGGATTTCCGCCACGCCCGCCACGGGCGAGCGCACTTCCAGCAAACGCATGGCTTTCGGCGCCGTGATCTGCATGAAGGCGCCCGTGGCTTTTTGCTGCGGCACGGTGGCGCGCACCCACGGGTCGGTGATCTGCACGGAAGTCTGGGCAGCGGCGGAGAAGGACAGCACGGTCAGGGCCGTGGCCAGCAGGGTTTTCAGATGGGTCATGATCATTTCCTCGGTAGTTATAAGGTGTATTTCGATTTCATCAGGGTCTTGATGTCCTGCACGCACTCGTCGCCCGTCAACTGGTGCTTCAAGCCCAGGCGCATGCGCCCCTCGGTGTCGAGCACATAGCTGATGGCCGTGTGGTCCATCGTGTACGAACTGCCGCTCGGCACGCGGCGGTAGAAGACCTTGTAGTTGAAGGCCGTCTGCGCCGTGTCCTTCGGGTCCGTGCGCAAGCCCAGGAAACTGGGGTCGAAGGCGCGCATGTATTCGCCCAGCAACTCGGGCGTATCGCGCTCGGGATCGATGCTGATGAAGATCACTTGCAGTTTATCGCCATCGGCGCCCAGTTTCTGGCGGATTTCCAGCGCGCGCGACAGGGCTGTCGGGCAGACGTCCGGGCATTGCGTGAAGCCAAAGAAGACCATCACATACTTGCCCTTGAAGTCGGCCAGGGTATAGACCTTGCCGTCGGGGCCGCTCAACTTGAAGTCGGGCTTGTAATCGCCTCCCGTCAGGTCGAGGCCGTTGTAATGGGGTTTCGGCGCTTGTTCGCAAGCGGCAAGCGTGAGCAATCCCGCCGTGCCGGCGAGAAGGAAAAGACGACGTTTCATGGCATTCTGGCCCGATGGGCGTAGTGGAGACGGTTAAGACGTGGAAGGCGTGACTGCTGCGCTCAGCCGGCCAAAGGCGGACCGCGCGGGCTGGCGGCCAGCCACGCGAACGGCGCTTTCGGTGCCTGGTAAAACAATGGCGGATAGTGGTCGTGGCCCGTGATGACGGCCAGCGGCGAGGATGAGGATGGCGGCAAGCCCACGCTGCCCACATGGCTCATGCAGAAAGGGCAATGTTCGATGTGGTGCAGCACGGAATCGGTGGTGGATGTGGCGGCTGGCGCCAGGTCCGCCTGCGTGTAGACGGCGCCGCTGGCCGAGCAGATTTCGACGGCGGCATTGTTCGCGTTCGCATGCAGCGAAGCAAACGCATACGACAGGGACGGCGACAGCGCATTGAGCAGTATCGCCAGGCAGGCGAACCACATATGCCACTGTTTGCGTTTCAATAAAGATCCCATGGCCCCGATTATAACGGAGTCTGGCTATCCGGGCGCCTGTCCCCGCAGGAACAGGCTGGGGCGCACGCCCGCCACGTCCACGCAGGCGTCGCAAAACGCGGGGATCGAGGCAAAGCCGGAACCGGCCGCCACCTGCGCCAGGTCGCGCTCGCCGTCGTCCCCATCGGCGTCCGCTTGCGCCGCCGTATGCAGCGCGTGCGCCAAACGCTGTTCGCGCACCAGGCTGAGCAATGCCTCGCCCTCGGCAAACAGGCGGGCACGCGCCTTGTGCGGCGTCACTTGCCACAGGGCCGCCAGCCGGGCCGCCGTCCATTTGCCTTGCGGCGTATCAAAGATGTGCTGTGCCAGCGCCTGGCTCCAGCGCTTGCCGCCGCCGTGGCCGCCATCGGGTTCATCGCCTTCCAGCGCCAAGGTGAACACGGCAGGCTTGCCCCGCCCCGGCATCACGTCGCAGGCGAAGCGCAAGAAGGCGGGCACGACGAAGCTGTCGCCGCTGCCCAGCTTCTTGGTGGCGATTTCATTATGCAAGGTCACGTAACCCTGGCGCACGGTGACGCGCAGCCTGAGCGGAAAGCGCAAGCCCAGCAAGTGCAAGGGATGGTCGGAAACGAGTGCCATGCGTCAGGTCAAGGTGGTGAACGAGCCGCCAGCATGCCACACATCGCGCGCCCAGTCTGTCATCACAGCGACGCTACGCCATAACGGCGCAAGCCATCGAGGTCGACGACGCGGATAGACTGGTAGGCGATGCTGATCAGCTTCAACTCGGCCAGATGGCCCAGCGCCTGGTTCACCCTCTGGCGGGAAATGCCGGTCAGCATGCCGATTTCTTCCTGCGACAGCTCAAGCACGCGTGAGGTGCGCGGATATAACATGGGGTGGAACAGCTGCGCGATCGCTTGCGCCACCTGCGCGTCGACGGCCAGCAGACGCTGGTTCTGGATGGTGGCGATGAATTGCCCCATGCGCTCGTTCAGCTGGCGGATGACGAAGGCATTGAAGGAAAGGCTCTCGGCCAGCAGCAGGTGAAACAGGTCCACGGGCACGAGGATGATGTCGGCGGCGCGCACGGCCACCACGTCGTAGCGGCGCAGCTCGCGCTTGAGCACGCTGCCCTCGCCGCACCAGCCGCCGGCCGGCACGCCGGAAAACGTGGCGCCGCGCCCATCGGCGTTGTAGACGGCCAGCTTGATCAAGCCCGCGTGCACGCCGATCCAGTGCGCCGACGGTTCGCCGCGCCGCGTGATGAAGGCGCCCGCCTCGTAATGCTTGATCACGCTGCCGGCACGCAACAGGGCCTGGTGCCGCGCGACGAGGGCCGTGAACCAGTCGTGGCTGTCGAGTTCGGGTACTGCACTGATCACGCTGTCGTTGCTGTCCATTCCACCTTCCAGACCTGTCACTAAGATGACAGTGATTTTATCGCACCGGTGCTATGCTCACCCCTATCAATCCCGAAACAGGGAGCTGCAGAATTTTATTTAACAGGAGACAAGCATGACTGCTGATTTCAATACCGGCCTCGGCAAAAACAGCGCCAACTACGCCGCCCTCACCCCGCTCGACTATATCGCCAGGGCAGCCGCAGTATATGGCAATCGCCTGGCAATTGCACATGGCAGCCTGCGCCAGACGTGGCGCGAGACCTATGCGCGCACGCGCCGCCTGGCCTCCGGCTTGATCAAGCTGGGCGTGGGCACGGGCGATACGGTCGCCGTGATGCTGCCGAACACGCCCGCCATGGTGGAAGCGAGCTTTGGCGTACCCATGGCGGGCGCCGTCCTCAATGCGCTGAATATCCGCCTCGACCTGGCCTCCTTGACCTTCATGCTGCGCCACGGCCAGGCGAAAGTCTTGCTGGCCGACACGGAATTTGCCGAGCTGGCGCGCCAGATGGCAGCGCAGATTCCCGGCTTGCGCGTGATCCAGGTCAACGATGTGCTGGGGCCGGAAGTGGATGCGTTTTCCGACCTCGACTACGAAGCCTTGCTGGCCAGCGGCGACCCCGATTACGACTGGCAGCCGCCGGCGGACGAATGGGACGCCATCGCCCTCAACTACACATCCGGCACCACGGGCGACCCGAAAGGCGTGGTCTACCACCACCGCGGCGCGGCCTTGAATGCCCTGTCGAACATATTAGAGTGGGACATGCCCAAGCATGCCGTGTATTTATGGACCTTGCCGATGTTCCACTGCAACGGCTGGTGCTTCCCGTGGACCGTGGCCGCCCGCGCGGGCGTGAACGTGTGCCTGCGCAAGTTCGAACCCAAGCTCGTGTTCGACCTGATGCGCGAATTGCGCATCACCCACTATTGCGCGGCGCCCATCGTGCATGCGGCGCTGGCCAACGCGCCCGCCAACTGGCGCGACGGCATAGCCTGGACCGTGCGCGGCATGGTGGCCGGCGCGCCGCCGCCGGCAGCCATGGTGGCGAAGATCGAAGCCATGGGCTTCGACTTGATCCACTCGTATGGCTTGACGGAAGTCTACGGCCCGGCCGCCATCTGCGCCGAGCAGGACGAGTGGGCGGCCTTGAGCCAGGAAGAGCGGGCAGTATTGAAATCGCGCCAGGGCGTGCGCTACCACTTGCAAAGCGCCGTGGCCGTGCTGGACCCGGAAACCATGCAGCCCGTGGCGGCCGATGGCGAACAGATCGGCGAGATCATGTTCCGTGGCAACATCTGCATGAAGGGTTACTTAAAAAATGAAAAGGCGACGCAGGAAGCGTTCGCGGGCGGCTGGTTCCACACGGGCGACCTCGGCGTGATGTATCCGGACGGCTATATCAAGCTGAAGGACCGCAGCAAGGACATCATCATCTCTGGCGGCGAAAACATTTCCAGCGTGGAAGTGGAAGATGCGCTGTACCACCACCCGCAAGTGCTGGCCGCCGCCGTCATCGCCCAGCCCGACGAGAAATGGGGCGAGACGCCGTGCGCCTTCGTCGAATTGCGCGAAGGGGCGACGGTGACGGAAGCGGAATTGATCGCCTTCTGCAAGAACAACCTGGCGGGCTTCAAGGTGCCGAAAGCCATTTATTTCGGTCCCCTGCCCCGTACGTCGACGGGCAAGATCCAGAAGTTCGAATTGCGCAAGCGCATGCAGTCGGACAAGGCCATCGACGTCTAGACGCTTAATTGTCCTTGCCAGCCAGCCACGCCGGCTGCGCCACCACCAGGCGCGAAAAGCTGGCGATGCTGGCCACGGCGGCAAATCCTGCCGCCAGGCACAGCGCATACGTCGTGCCCCGGCTGGCGGAAACAGTAAAACAATACGCGACCAGCGCCGCGCCCGTCGCCTGGCCGATCAAACGCGAGGTGGCCACCACGCCGCTGGCGCCGCCTGCCCGCTCGGGCGGCGCGCTGCCCATGATGGCTTTCAGATTGGGCGCCTGGAAAAAGCCGAAGCCGATGCCGCACAAGGCCATGCGCCAGCCGATGTCAAACGCGCTCGGGTGCGCCGGTATCCACACCAGTGTCAGCAAGCCGCCCGCCAGCGCGGCCAGGCCGATGCCGCCCAGCACGCCCGGCGAATAGCGGTCGCTCAGGCGCCCCGCCACGGGGGCCATCACGGCCACCAGCACGGCCCACGGCGTCATCAAAAAACCCGTCTCGACGGGAGAGCGGCCCAGGGTGACTTCAAAATAGAATGGCAGCGAGACGAAGGCCAGCCCCTGCGCGGCAAACGTGCAGATGGCCGTCAGCGACGACAGCAAAAATAGGGGACGGCGGAACAGGTCGATGGGCAGCATCGGCGCCGCATGGCCCGCCTGGCGGCGCAGCAGCAATATAAAAAAGACCACCACGGCCATCAGTTCCGGCAGCAAGGTCGAGACGGCCGCGTGATGGGCCGCATCGCCGAACAGCAAGATGAGCAAGCCGAAGGCGCCCACGTTGTACAGGGCCGTGCGCGCATCGAGCGTGTGGCCGGAAAGTTTAGTCGCCGGCAACATGCGGCTGGCGAGGAAGAAGCCGGCCACGCCCAGCGGCACGTTGATGGCGAACAGCCACGGCCACGATGCCGTCGCCAGGATCAGCGAGGCGGCCGTAGGCCCGATGGCGAACGCGACGGCCACCACCAGCGCATTGTTGCCGAACGCGCGGCCCAGCAAGTGTTTCGGATACAGGGCGCGCAGCAGCGCCGTGTTGACGCTCATCATGGCGCTGGCGCCGACGCCCTGAAAAAGCCTGGCCACCACCAGCGACGGCAAGGACCAGGCCAGCGCGCAGGCGAGCGACGCCAAAGTAAACAGGAACATGCCGGAGATAAACACCCGCCGGTAGCCGGCGATTTCGCCGAGGGCGGAAAACGGCAGCAAGGTCGCCACCATGGCCAGCTGGTACACATTCACGATCCAGACCGAGGCGGCCGGCGTCGTGTGCAGCTCGCTGGCGATGGCCGGCAAGGCCGTGTTGGCAATCGCCGTATCGAGCGAGGCCATGCCCACGCCGATGGCCAGCGCCAGCATGGCCCATAAACGGGCGCCGGGCGGCAAGCCGTCCTCGCCCACGAGGAAAGGCTGCGCCTTATTTTTCTGCTTCATCATGTTGCCTGTTCGTCTAGCCCGTCCGGGGCGGCATACGGTGCCGCAGCCAAGACACTAGCATGGATGGACGGACTCTGCCGGGCAGGCAACGCCCATCACTTCTGGCAGTCGATCACTTTAAAATCTTTCGAATAGCAGATGCGCAACTCGCCCGAGTGCTTTTCATAGCCGAGCCAGCGGCCTTTCAGTTGCGGATTGTGCTGCTTCATCCACTGGAACAGCGCGTTCTTCGGCATGGTGGAATCCGGCAACTTCAAGGCCTGGAATAGTTCGCGTTCCTTCTCGAAATACTGCTTGGCCGTATCGAAATCGCAGGCGCCATGCTTTTCCCATTCGCCCTGCAGCAAGGCTTCGCCGGGCTGCATGCACATGTACGGCAGGATGTCCGATGGCGCCAGCTTCGGCAGATTGCCCTTGCAGTAACGCGGATGCATCTCCGTCTTGCGCGGCGGCGTCACGGAAATGTCTTCGCACGTGCCCGGGTTATTCGACTGTGCCCACAAGCCATGCACGATCCAGCCGAAGTGGTTGCTCTCGGCGCACTGGAAGGCGGCCTTCTTCGACACTTCGCCGCGGCGGCGCTGGCTGTCGCAGAAGCCTGGCGACCACGACAGCGCCAGCATGAAGTAATCGGTGGGCACGTTGGTGCTTTGCTTGTAGCAGGTGTTTTTCTCGTCCGACGGCTTGACGTCGTAATCGACATAGCTGACGTTGCGCGGAATGGCGCAACTGGCGTCAGCTGAGTACGCGGCACCGGCGGACAGGCTGAGGAAAACGGCGGCCAGCGCCGGCAAGACAGTTCTCAATTGCATCGTGTTTCCCTTTCAGAATATAAAACGCCGGCAACACAGTGCCGGCGCGGTATCAATCAAGCAAGCTGATTAGCAAACCTTGTGCATCCAGCCGTGGGTGTCTGCGGCCGTGCCATGCTGCAGACCCAGCAGCGCTTCGCGCAGGGCCAACGTGACGGCGCCGTTTTCATTGTTGTTGATGGTCATTTCAAAGCCATTGGCCTTGGCCACGCCGACCGGCGTGATCACGGCGGCCGTGCCGCAGGCGAACACTTCGGTCATGCGGCCCGAGGCGATATCGTCGCGCCATTGCTGGACGGACAATTTACGCTCTTCCGTCGCATAGCCGAGGTCTTTCGCCATTTCCAGCAGGCTGCGGCGGGTGATGCCTGGCAGCAAGGTGCCCGTCAGTTCCGGTGTCACCACGGTGACCTTTTCGCCATCCTTGTAGACGAAGAACAGATTCATGCCGCCCATTTCCTCGATGAATTCGCGGTGCACGGCGTCGAGCCAGACGACCTGGTCGCAGCCCTTCTCTTGCGCTTGCGACTGGGCCATCAGGCTGGCCGCGTAGTTGCCCGCGCACTTGGCTTCGCCCGTGCCGCCCGGCGCGGCGCGCACGAAGTCTTCGCTGATCCACACGGTGACGGGTTTCACGCCTTTCGGGAAGTAGGCGCCGGCCGGCGAGGCGAACAGCACGAACAGGTATTCTTCCGATGGACGCACGCCCAGGTAGGGGTCGGTGGCGATCATCAGCGGACGCATGTACAGGCTCTCGCCCGTGTTCTTCGGCACCCAGTTACGGTCTTGCGCGATCAGCGCGTCGCCCGCTTCCAGGAACAGCTCGACGGGGATGGCCGGCATGGCCAGGCGCGCGGCGCTGCGGTTGAAGCGCTCGGCATTTTGTTCCGGACGGAAAGTCTTGATGCTGCCATCGGGCTGGGCAAACGCTTTATAACCTTCGAAGATGGCCTGGCCGTAGTGCAGCGACGAGGCGGACGGGTCCAGCATCAGCGGGCCGTAGGCCTTCAGTTCGCCCTGCTGCCACTTGCCGTCACGGTAAGGAATCACCACCATGTGGTCGGTGAAGATGCGGCCGAAGGCGGGATTGACCATGCGCGCGGCGCGCTCGGCGTCGGACAAGGGGTGGGCGGATGGGGTGACGACGAGATTCGGTGTGGAAGTGGTCATGGCAGCAATGGGAACTAGTGAACAGTATCCCTATTGTAGCGCCTAATCAGGCAAACGAGGATGGCCGGGACTGCGCCCCGCTCCGTGTCAATCCGGCTGAAAAAAAGCGCCGTCCACCTTGCGATGGAAACGGCGCTTTTGCATTACAGCAAAATCACTGCATCAGAACTTCATGTTGGCCGTCAGGGTGGCCGAGCGGCCCGGCGCCACGCCGGCGTAGTGCGGCGAAGAAACCTTGTCGAAATACAGCTTGTTCGTCAGGTTCTGGATGTTCAGCTGCAAGGTCACGTTGCGGCTGACAACATAGCTGGCCATGGCGTCGAAGCGCGTGTAGGCCGGGGCGTACTTGTTGTTGGCCACGTTGGCATAGACCTTGTCGACGTAGTTCACGCCGCCGCCCACCGTGATGGCGGGCGTGACCAGGTAGGACGTCCACAGCGAGGCGCTGTTTTTCGGCGTGGTCGGGAACTGGTTGCCGTTGTACGGCGACGGCGCGTATTGCGTCACGCCATTGATGACGCCATTCGTCACGTAGCCATTGTTTTCCACGATGGCGTTCAAGTGTGTGTAGCCGCCGAAGACCGACCATTCGCGGGTGATGTTGCCGCTCACGCCCAGCTCGATACCCTTGACTTGCTTGTCGCCCACGTTTTGCGTGCTGCCATCGGGCGCCGTCACGCGTGCATTGCTCATGTCGCTCTGGAAGTAGGCGCCGCTCACGGACAAACGGCCGCCCGGCAGCACTTCCCATTTCGTGCCCAGCTCGAAGCTCTTGCTCTCTTGCGGCTTGAGGTTCTGGATCGCCACCGACAGGCCGTCGATGCCGTCGCCGCCGTCATTGCCCGGGGGCGTGGACGAGGTGCCGTACGACACATACACGCTGCTGTTGGTCGATGGCTTGTACACCAGGCCAGCCTGGTAGCTGGCGAACGTGGCATGCACCCGGGCGCTGACGGCGGCCGTGGTCTTGCCGTCGAGCGTGTATTGCGGCGTGTTCAGCGCACTCTTGTAGTCATCCCAGCGGATGCCCACGTTCAGCAGCCATTGCGGCGTAAACTCGATGGTGTCGAAACCGTACACGGAACGCGTGTTGGTGACGATATTCGTGCGGGCCGGCGACACCGAGCGCGTGTAGACCCACGGGTCGTTGGCGTTCGGATTGAGCAAGGGCGCGCAGTTGTACAGGGTGGCCGCGCCAGAGGTCGGGCAGCTGGAGCCGACTTTTTCCAGCGGATTGTTCGTCCCCGGGTTGAACAGGTAGGAGCTGCGGTCCGTTTCTTCGCGGCTCAATTCCATGCCCAGCGTGTACGTGTGCTTGACGCCGCCGGCCAGCCATTCGCCGCCCAGGCTGGTGGCGTTGGCCAGCGCGTCCGTATCGGTGGTGCGCGTGTTGGCGCGGCGCCAGACGGTACCGTACAGCATGGTATTGCCCTTCGAATCGTCGGGCTGAGTCCACACGTAGTCGTTGCTGGTCTTGCCGTAGCGCGTCACGTTGCGCAAGACCAATTTGTTGCCGAAATCGTGGCGCACGTCGATGGTGCCGATATCGCTCTGCGTGTCGCGGAAGTCGCGGTTCACCAGGCCATAGAAAGTCTCGCGCGGCACGTTGACGGGCGTGCCGTTGCCGTTTTTCGACACGTTGGCACCCGAAGAGAACGGGTTATTGAACGGCAAGCCGGTGTCCGGCAATTCGCTCGACTGCATGTGGTAGTAGCTGAGGGTCGCCTGCGTGGCCGACTTCAGGCCGAACGTGACGGACGGCGCGATGCCCCAGCGGTCGCCGTTGATGTAGTCGCGGCCGGCCACGTGGGCGTCGTGCGCCATCACGTTGAGGCGCACGGCCACGTCGTCGCTGACGACGCGGTTCGCATCCAAGGTGGCGCGGCGGTACTTGGCGCTGCCCAGGCCCACGGTGGCGTTGGTGAAATCGTCGACCTTCGGCGTCTTGCTGATCAGGTTGACGCCGCCGCCCGCGGACGAGCGCCCGCCGTAGGCCGAGTTCGGGCCTTTGACGACTTCGATTTGTTCCAGCGCAAAGATTTCACGCGATTGCGAACCCGTGTCGCGGATACCGTCGATATACGTATCCGTTTGCGCGTTGTAGCCGCGGATAAACAAGTTGTCGCCCACGGGGTTGCCGCCTTCACCGGCGCCGATGGTGATGCCCGGTACGGTGCGCAGCGCATCCGTCAGCGAGACGGCGCCCGTTTGCGAAATGATTTCGGCGGGAATCACCGTCACGGATTTCGGCGTGTCGAGCAGCGGCGCCGTCAGCTTGTCGTTCGCCGATTTGACGGGCGCCTGGATCAGGCGGTCAACCGTGCCCACGACTTTGACTTCCTGCAACTGCTGCGGCTTGTCCACCGTTTGCGCATGCAGCGCCAGCGGCATGGCCAGGGTAGCGAAGGCGGCCAGGGCCGTGCCATGCATGCGCGGCGCGGCGGCGATCTGGTGCTTGCGGCTGCGGATGGCAGCGGCTGGCTTGGCGGCGCCGGCGGTGTGTTTCAATGTCATCGTTCTCTTTCAATCTATCAAGTGGGCTGAATATAGCTGGCGAATGCGCCGTAGCGCCTGGCTGGCCATGCTTGCTTGGGTACTACAAAGGTAAAACTGCCACAGCACCGTCATGCGCGGGCGCCCAAGGCGAGCCGGGCGGAGCGCAATATTGTCATTGCTGTGGGGAGTGTCCTGCCCCGGTGACACAGCCAGCCATGCTGGCTCGCGCACAGGCAGCTGAAACGTCGATGGCGGACACGGGAAACGCACAGAGGATGCCGGCTTGCCTGCCAAGTGGGTCAGCCTGTATCAGCAGTGCACGTTCGAGAATTCAGGACGAGTTCATAAGTACGAATGAGAATGATTTTTATTTTTACATAATTTCACTGTGATGTAAATTATCAAGGTGAGCATTTTTCAATTCCGTGGCTATTTCTCCCGCCCCAAGGGGCTTGCCATTATTTGCGAATGATTCTCGTTTGCGTTAATATGTCAGCCTTCCTTCTTCCCTGCCATGCCTGACGCCCTGCATGGCAGCGCTATCGAAAGCCGCAATGACGACCTCCGCCCTTCCATCCCCCCTGCCGCGCGCCGGCGCCGACGATGCGCCGGAAACCGGCCAGCGGCGCCAGCATGCCGCCGCGCCGCAACAACGGCGCTGGCACTGGAGCTGGAAGCAGCTGTGGTTTCAATTGCACTGGTTTATCGGCATCACGGCCGGCACGGTGCTGGTGATCATCGGCCTGAGCGGCGCCACCCTGGCCTTCAAGGATGAATTGCTCGATGTCATGAACCCGGGCGTGCGCCATGTTCCCGTGGAAACGCGCGCGCCGCTGACGCCGGCCCAGCTCGCCAGCATTGCCGCAGCCGAACACGGTCAGCGCGTCGCCTCGATCACCATGTATGCGGAAGCGGGCGCGGCGCCACGCCTGTTTTTCGCGCCGAAGCATGGCCAGCGGCGCGGCGAGTCCATTTATGTCCACCCGTACACGGGTGCGACCCAGCCGGCGCTGGCGGGCGCGGCATTTTTCGAGTGGACGGAATCGCTGCACCGCTGGCTGCTGCTGCCCCGCGATCCGGGCCGGCAAGTGGCGGGCGCGCTGGCCCTGTGCCTGCTGGGCCTGGCACTGTCCGGCCTGTATCTGCGCTGGCCCCGCCGCCCGCTGGACTGGCGCACGTGGCTGACCTTCGACCCGGCATTAAAAGGCCGCTCCTTTTTGTGGAATCTGCACGCCGTGGCCGGCACCTGGTGCTTAGTGGTATACGTGGCGCTGACCCTGACGGGGATTTACTGGAGCTATGACGTGGTACGCGACAATATCGACGCCTGGGCCGGCAAGCCGCCCCGGACGGCGCAGGCGCCCGGCAAGAAAGGCGCGCCGCAGGCGCCGGCGCCCGCCGCCGACACCGGCCTGGCCTGGAGCGTTTTCCAGCAGCACGCCCCCGGCTGGACCCTGGCCACGGTGCGCCTGCCCGTGCGCCCCGGCGAAGCCGTGCAATTCACGTGGCTGGCCAGCGATGCGCCGCACGAACGGGCACGCAGCCGCATGAGCATAGCGCCGGCCGACGGCACGGTCACGGAAAACGAACCGTACAGCCAGCAGGCGCTGGGCTCGCGCCTCGTCAACATCATTTATCCGCTGCACATGGGCACGTATTTTGGCTTGCCCGGCCGCATCATCGTGACGCTCGCCAGCCTGGGCCTGCCCCTGTTCGCCATCACGGGCTGGATGCTGTACCTGGGCCGCCGCAAGGCAAAACGGGCTGTGCAGGCGCAGCGCGCGCTGCTGGCTGGCATGCCGGGCAAGTCGGACACGGGCTTGCCCACCCTGGTGGCCTACGCCAGCCAGTCGGGACAGGCCGAGCGCCTGGCTTTGGCAAGCGCGCGCGCCTTGCAGCAGGCCGGCGTGGCCGTCGATGTGCAGTCGCTGGACCGTTTCGATCCCGCGCAATTGCGCCAGTACGAACGGGCCCTGATCGTCGCCAGCACCTTTGGCGAAGGCGAGGCGCCGGACGGCACGCGCCGCTTCGCGCGCCTGCTGCGGCAAACATCGGGCACGCCGCTGGCCGGCCTGGAATTCGGCATGCTGGCCCTGGGCGACCGCCATTACGGCGCCTTCTGCGGCTTCGGCCATGCGCTGGCGCAACAATTACAAGCGCTGGGCGCCACGCCCTTGTTCCCGCTGATCGAAGTGGACAAGCATGACCCCGCCGCCCTGGCCGCCTGGTCGCAGGCGCTGGCCGGCTGCGGCGGCAGCGCCATCGACGCCATCGGCGTGCAGGAAACAGCGTCGTACACCGAATGGCGCCTGGCGCGCCGCGTGCTGCTGAACCCGGGCAGCCTGGGTGGCGAACTGCATGAAATCACCTTGACGGGCCCCGCCGATGCTGCCTGGGAAGCGGGCGCGCTGGCGGAAATCATCGGGTGCAACGCGGACGGCAGCGAAGGCGACGCGCAGAGTGCCCGGCATGCGCCGCGCAGCTATTCGCTCGCGTCGCTGCCGTCCGATGGCGAACTGCAATTGCTGGTGCGCCAGGAACGCCATGCGAGCGAGGAAAATAAGGGCTACGGCCTCTGTTCCGGCTGGCTCACGCGCTTCGCCCCGCTGGGCGCCGGCATCCGTTTGCGCCTGCAAGCCAATCCCGCCTTCGCGCCCGCCCTGACCGACGTGCCCTGCATTTATATCGGCAACGGTTCCGGCCTGGCCGGCCTGCGGGCGCACCTGCGCGCGCGCCAGCGGGAGGGACTGGCACGCAACTGGCTGCTGTTCGGCGAGCGCCAGCAAGCTGTTGACAGCGTCTGCGGCGCAGAGTTGCAAGGCTGGCTCGACGCTGGCCACCTGGCCCGCCTGGACCTGGTCTTTTCGCGCGACGGCAACGAGGGCGGCAAACGCGAATACGTGCAGGACCGCCTGCGCGCCAACGCCGGCGAGCTGCGCGACTGGCTGGCGCAAGGGGCCATCGTCTACGTGTGCGGCAGCTTGCAAGGCATGGCGGCAGGAATCGATGCTGTGCTGCAAGAAGTGCTGGGACAGGACGGCCTCGACGCCCTGCTGGCGGCCGGACGCTACCGTCGCGACGTGTATTGATCTGCATCAGCCCGCCCTGCCGCGCCACTCGGCTATGTGGGCCGCCGCACGGTCAGCGCCAGCCATCGGACTACAGTGGGGACATCGCGGCATGGCAACATGCCCGTCCCCAACCACTGTCTGCGAGGCTAGCCATGAAAAACCCCTGGATGAGCATGTACCTGAGCGCCGCCAACCGCATCGCCAACACGGCGCGCGGCCATGCGACGGCCGCTGTCAAGCGCGAGGCGGCAAAAAATACGCGCCAGTTGACGCAAGTGTGGTTCGACTCTTTCCTGCCTGCCGCAGGCAAGCCGCGGCGCAGCCGCAAGGCAAAATAAAGGGGGCAACTGGTGCAGTGCGTCACAGCAACTAGTTGAAGTTTCAATCAGATGAACTAAACTGCAAGCATGGTAGTACATAGAACGTGACCGGCAGGCGCCGCATCCCCGCGCCGCCGCCAGGACACCGGGAGACGACCATGTTGACGCTCAAAGTGCTGCTCTGCCTTGCCTTGTCCGCCCTGATGCTCGTGCCCCTCGTGCTGAGGGATGCGATGCAGACGTCGGCCGGCCAGCAGTTGCAGGTGCCGAATGTCGATGCGCAGGGCATGTGGGCCCACTGGCCCAGGCAATAAGACGCGCGGCTGAGAAAACGTCGCTGGCTGCGTTGCTTTGACTTGCCGTACTAGCGTACTGTCTGCGTCAAAGACGCCTTGCCAGCGGCGTTTTTCAGCGACGCTCGCTAGTGGTGTTCAGCTTTAAAAACCGCTTTATTGCGGATGGGAATTTGTTCCTTTTTCCATTTGTTCTTGTCTCGTTCCCTCGTCCCCTCTTCATCAGATTTTTGATCCAGGTCATGGATTTCCACCTTCGCTGCGTCCACACTGGAACAGTCCGCTTCGCGCCGCGACGGACTTAACCGGGGGCATCGGCATGGGTAAATCGCATTGGAAGGATGAGATGGCGCTGGGCGTACCCGCCATCGACGAGGCGCACGAGGCGCTGTTTCAGGAGCTGGCGCGGCTGGGGCAGTTGAGCGACCGGCATTTCAGCGTGGCGTTCCGCGAGCTGATCGCGGCCGTCGAACGCGATTTCCGCGAGGAAGAGGATTTGATGGAACAAATCGGCTTTCCCTCGCTGGCGAATCACCGCGAACAGCATGCGCGCGTGCTCAGCGGCTTGCACCATGCCTGGGCCGCCGTCGATGAAGGCGACCTGGAACAGGGGCGCCATGCGCTGTCGCTGTTGCCGCAATGGCTGATCTTCCACCAGGCCACCATGGACCTGGCCCTGGCGGCGGCGCTGGAACTGGTGCAGCGCCAGCCTAACTAGCAGTTAATTACAGCAGCAGCACCGTCGCCTGCTCGGGCATGACCACGCGGTAGTGTCCCGGGTATTTGTCTTCGCCGTCGAAAATCTTGCAAAACACGGGCTGGTTGATGTCGTTGACGGCCGCCTCGTTCATGGGCAAGGTCGCGATCAGCTGTTCGCCATCCATCAACTGCAAGGCGCTGCCGCGCTCGGCCGCGCAAAAGGCCAGCGATTGCACGTCGCTGGCAAATGGCCGCTTGTACCACGGCGTGATGGCCCGCACGGCGCGGCGGGCGTCGTGCAGGACTTGCCCCACGCGCGTGACGTTCCAGGCATCGCGCGCCACGGATGGCTGCAGGACGATATTGGCCGTCAGTTCGCCCCTGCCCTTGTTCACCAAAAACGTGCCATCCTGCGCGGCGATGTCATCGTTGAGTGGCACGACAAACACGCCGCCGGCCGATACCTTGATCGGCACGGGGGCACCATTGCCTTGCAAGGCCACGCGCACGTCGTCGATGGTGGCGCTCAGCTTGGCAGGAATCAGGCGCAGGGCCATGACCACGCTACCGCTCGACACTTGCCACACTTTCCTGGCCGTCAGATAACTTTCGCGGTACGCCGTGAAGCGCACGCGCGGCGCCTTGGCATCGCTGCTGGCCGTGATCGTCACCGTTTGCGAGGGCAAGGCTTCCTCTGCGCTCGCCGCTGGCGCCGGCGCAACGGGCGTGGCTGGCGCCAAGGGCGGCGGCACAAGCGGTGGCGACACGGCGGCGGCAGCGGGCGGCGCGCTGGCGCTCTGCAGCGGCGCGGGAACAGCCGGCGGCGGCGCGTGTTCCTGGGCCTGGCCCAGCGACACGACACACAACCATCCGGCACAAGCGATCCATATACGCATGCATTTCTTTCAATGAGGAAAATATTTTGTCAGCGCTTGCATTATCGCAGAAGGCCGGACGATGCGCCGCCCTTGGGCTGCATGCACTCCGCTGTTTGCACTCCTTTGGTGCACACGCTTGATTATTTGGCAAATACCACTTATATTGATAATGATTCTTATTCGCAAAGCATGAACGGAATCATGCACGACCTTTCCACTGCCAGGCGCGGGTGGAACTGCTATCCGAGCCAGATCCCGGGCCAGCGTCACGCCATCCCCCAGCTACTGCGCCACTCGCCAGACGAGATAGGAACACACACGACTAAAAATACTCCAGGAAAATAATGCAATCGACCACCGTCTTCTCTTCTTCGCGCCTGCCCGCCTTGCGCCCCCTGCCCCGTTTATTACACATCAGTCTGCTCAGCCTTGCCGCTGGCGTGGCCCTGCCGGCACTGGCCGCCGACGCCGCCCCGGCCGACGTGACCATGCCGGCCGTCACCGTGCTGGGCCAGTCGACGCCGGCGACGGAAGGCACGCAGTCGTACACGGCCGGCGAAGCGCGCAGCGCCACGCGCATGGACCTGTCGCTGCGCGAGACGCCGCAATCGGTCAGCGTCATCACGCGCCAGCTGCTCGACGACCTGGGCGCCGTGCGGCTGGACCAGGCGCTGGCGCAGACGACGGGTATCCAGGTGGGCCAGAACGATACGGAGCGCACGCGCTTTTATGCGCGCGGCTTCGGCATCAACAATCTCCAGATCGATGGCATGGCGCGCGGCGGCAATGCGCCGCTGCAAGACACGATTCTGTATGACCGCATCGAGGTCGTGCGCGGCGCCACGGGCCTGATGGGCGGCACGGGCGACCCGTCGGCCACCATCAACATGATACGCAAGCGGCCGACGAAGGACTTCCAGGCCAGCGCCGGCCTCATCATGGGCCGCTGGGATGACCAGAGGATCGAGGCCGACCTGTCCACGCCGCTGAACGGGGAGGGCAGCGTGCGCGCGCGCACAGCCCTGACGTGGCAAGAGCGCGATTCCAACCTGGACATGTATCACGAGCGCAAAACGGTCGGCATGGTCATCCTTGAGGCGGACTTGCACCCCGGCAGCCTGCTGACGGCCGGTGTCGACTTCCAGGACAACCAGCCTACGGGCGCCACCTGGGGCGCCGTGCCCTACTGGAATGCGGATGGCAGCCTGGCGAACTTGCCGCGCAACACCAGCCTCACGACGCCATGGAGCACCTGGGCCAACAAGCAGCACACCATCTTCACGTCGCTGGATCAGCGCCTGCCCGGCAACTGGAACATGCACCTGGGCTACGCGCGCACGGAAAGCACGAACCGCACCACCGTCGCCTACGCGGGCGCCGGCCATCCCGACCCGGCCACGGGCGCAGGCATGCGCCTGTGGACGGGGGCGTATGGCGCAGGCAAGAATACAGGCGACAACTTCGACGTCTACGCCAGCGGCCCGTTCACCTTGCTGGGGCGCAAGCACACGGCCATCGTCGGCTGGAACGGCGGCAACCAACGCGCCCGCTCGCTGGGCGGCGAGGCGGAAATCAATTATCCGGACTTCATCCCCGATTACCGCAGCTGGACGGGCAACATCCCCCGCCCCGTCTTCCGCCCGGACGGCTCGCACACGGAAACGGTCACGCGGCTGGCGGGCGGTTACGTGGCCACGCGATTGAGCCTGGCCGACCCGCTGCATGTGATCATCGGCGCGCGCAGCAGCACTTACCGCACGGATACGCGCAGCTACGACACGCAAGGCGCGTACATGGGCAGCGGCGACTTTGCCGAGACGCGCAATGAAGTGACGCCCTACGTGGGCGCCGTGTTCGATATCAACAAGCAATATTCCGCGTATGCCAGCTTCACGCAGCTGTTCAACCCGCAAACGAGCAAGGACCGCAACGACAAGTTTTTACCACCGGAAACGGGCGACAATGCCGAGCTGGGCATCAAGGGCGAATTTTATGAAGGCAAGCTGAACGCGTCAGCCGCCCTGTTCCACACGAAGAAAAAGAACCTGCCGGAACTCGACCGCACGGTGCCGCCCGGCTTCCTGCTGCCCGACGGCGGCCAGGCCATGGTGGCCAATGGCACCGGCGTGACGGCCAAGGGCGTCGAGTTCGACGTTTCCGGCCAGTTGTCTCCCGCCTGGGAAGCGAGCGGCGGCTACACCTATCTGCACGCGGCCGAGGCCGATGGCCGCCGCGCTGCTACCACGCAGCCGCGCCATTTGCTGCGCCTGGCCACCAGCTACCGCTTCGACGGCCGCCTGGCCGGCTTGAGGGCGGGCGCCAGCATGACGGCGCAAAGCGCCACCTACAGCGAATCGTGGTACGGCCGCCCGCCATCGGGCACCATCACCAACATCCCGCAAGCAGGCTATGCGCTGGTCAACGCCATGGCCAGCTATGCCCTCAACCGCCACGCCAGCGTGCAGCTGAACGTGAATAACTTGCTCGATAAAAAGTACTACCGCAACGTGGGCTTCTTCGACGGCGTCTTCTGGGGCGAACCGCGCAACATCAGCCTGGCCGTGCGCACGGCGTTTTAATCATCTCGTCACCAGCGCCAGCACGGCGGACGAAGCCCTGTCCGCCGTGCCTGGAATGGCATGCCCATGCCTATGCGATAGCACATTCATTGATATCGAAGTGAAATATCCAGCAATCATCGATGAACACGCCCTTGAATTGATATTTTTTTGATATTATCAAAATTTAAAATAGGGATATCTGATGAACATGAAAAAAACGACTGTCTGGACGGCGCTGGCGCTGTTATGCGCCAGCGTGCTGCCCTTGGTTTCCGCCAACGCAACAACGCCCTCGTGCACGAACTGCTTCGAAAAACGCTGGATTTATTTTGGCGGCAATATTACGGCGGCAGCTTCCACGGCCGATGCCAATTTCAACAAGCTGATCGAATTGATTCATCTCGCCAAGGCGGAGGGTTTTAACGGCATCGCGCTCAGTGCCGGCGGCAGCGGTTCCTATGTCGCCATGCTCGATCCCGCCGCCACTCCCGCCAATTTCTACCCCAATTTCGCCCTCATAGTGCAGGCAGCCAAGGAAAACGGCATCGAGCTGATACCGGTTGGCGGCGGTCCGGAAGTGCCGGTCAGTGCCGCCCCTGACCTCATCGAAGCCCTGCCCGTCATCGATACGCCGTTTATCGTCCAGGACCGACGCGCCGTGCCGGTGGGTCAATCAATGATCAGCGATAACAGTTTCGAGAATAACAGCTCTGCCTGGGGCCTGTTTGAAGAGAAAATTGGGAATGTCGTGTACGATCTGGAGCCGCACACGGGTAGCCGCTCCATCAAATTCAGCATGGCGTCTACTAGCAGCAAGTCGGCGCGACTATTCCGTGAATTAAAGAATCTGCAGCCGCATACTGCCTATCGCGTATCGTTCTGGATAAAAACGGAAAACTACCATCCGGACGCCGCATTCCGCATCCAAGTGACCGAGCCCTCGAACCAGGCGCCCATGTATACAAACGCCAGCGCCGGCCTGGGCTGGGGTACGACCAATGGGAACTGGAATGCCAGCGGCAATGTGCTCGCCGCAACGCAAGGCTGGACACAGTACAACCTGGATTTCAACACGGGCAATAACACGATTTCCTACCTGTACGTCGGCAGCTGGCATGTAGACCAGATGCCGGTCGGGAAAGTCTGGCTCGACGATATGGACATCAAGCAAATCGGACTGGCACACACGATCCGCCGCACTCCCGCAAGCTTGCCCGTCACGGTCAAGTCCGCGGATGGCAGCATCACGTATGTGGAATCGGTCGATTATGTGGTCGGCAAGGAGTCGCTAAGCCTGCCCCCGCAAAGCACCATCGGTGAAGGCGTTCTGCTGCGCGTATCGGCGTATCAGTCGGCGCAGAACATGACGTCCATGTGGGGCACGCCGGCAAGCGCCTGTTATCAGAAATTTTTTGATATTCAAAAACAGTATTACGACAATATCCACAATCTGTTCGAGGGTCCGCAAAAATTCTTCCTGTATTACGATGAAAATCGCGTACTCAATTGGGATCCCGCCTGCGGCAACATCACGGCAGGCAAATACCTGGCGGACATGATCAAAAAACATCAGGAAACCCTGCTGCAAGCCTATCCCAATCTGGAACTGTATGTCTGGAATGACATGTTCGACCCGAAGATGAATGCCATTCCCAAATATTGGGCAGTCAACGGTGACTTGAGCAATTCATGGGAAGGCTTGAAGCCGAATACGGTCATCGTCAACTGGAGCAACGAAAGCACGGCCAAGCGCAAGGCGTCGCTGGAGTTTTTTCACGGACTTGGTCAAAAGCAAATGATCGCTGGATACTATGACGACGACGCCATCAGCACAGGCAACATGCATTCCTGGATGGATGCGCTGGCGCAGGCGGAGAGCAACGGGGTGACGGGCGTGAATGGCTTCATGTATACCACCTGGCGCGGCAATGCAGGCTATGCCAAGGTCAAGGAGGTGGCGAAATACATGAGAGACAATTACTCCCAGCGCTGGCCGCAGCAGTAGGTCCTGCCAGGCTGGCGGTGCTGCTGCCGCCAGCTATGCCGACGTACTGCGCCAGTGCGCGGGCGCCGGCAGGGTAAAGCCGTCGAGCAAGGGACCGCCCACGGGCGCCAGCACGGCGGCGGCGACTTGCCCGAACGCGCGCTGGCCGGCCGGCAAGTCGCTGGCGGTCAGGCGCAGCGCGCTGTCGAGCTGGCCGGCGATGACGGGATCGAAGGCCTGCAGGCGGCGGAACAGGTGCTTGCCGCCGCCGCTCCACTGCCCCGCCGCGCGCAAGTGCAGGTCGGCCAGCGCTTGGTACAGCTGGCAAGCGACGGCCAGCGCCTCGCCCGGGTGCGTGCTGTCGACCAGATCTTCCAGCGCGGTGGTGATGGCGTAGCGGCGGCGCTGCAGGTTTTCCGCGTCGAGCGCGGGCGGCCCGGCCGTGACGAAGGCGTGCGCCAGCGCGTGCAACTGCGCGTAAGCGTCGCCGGCGGCGAGGATGTTTTCCCCTTCGACGACCATCATCGCCAGCGGCACCGTGCCGCCCGGTGCATCCATTTCCTTACAAAAATACGTGAACGTGGCCAGGTCGTGCGCGAACAGTTCCACCGTGCGCCCCTCGGCCACGATCGTGTCGCGCCAGGCGCAGTCGACATGGTCGAACAGCAGCAGCAAGTCGATATCGGAACTGGGCGTTTGCCGGCCCGTGGCGAACGAGCCGCCGATGATGGCCGCCACGGCCGTGGGATAGCGTTGCTGCACCAGCCGCTGGGCAATCGCGCGGATGGCGTCGTAGGTGGGGATCGTCGTCAAAGCCGGTGCTCCATGTCGATAAAACACTATCCTACACGCAATACGCAGGCTGCCGCCATCCTGCTACACTGGCGCCATCTGATCAAGGAACGAACATGGAATACGACTGCATCGTGGTGCCCTCGCCCGTGGGCGAGCTGACCCTGGTGGCGCGCGGCGCGGCGCTGGCCGCCATTTTGTGGGAAAACGACAAGCCGAACCGCGTGCGCCTGGGCGCGATGCGCGTCGATGACAACTGTGCCGTGCTGCAGGAAACGGCGCGCCAGCTGGGCGCCTATTTTGCCGGTACGCTGCAATGCTTTGACGTGCCGCTCGATTTTTCCGGCACGCCATTCCAGCAGGAAGTCTGGCGCGCGCTGCTGACGATACCGTACGGCCAGACGCGCAGCTATGGCGAGATCGCGCGCCAGATCGGCCGTCCCGCCGCCGTGCGCGCCGTGGGCGCCGCCAACGGCAAGAATCCCATTTCCATCATCGCTCCCTGCCACCGGGTCGTCGGCGCCACGGGCGAGTTGACGGGCTTTGCGGGCGGCCTGCATGCCAAGGAAACCTTGCTGGCGCTGGAAGGCATTTCCCTGTCGAGCGACCGCGAAGCGCTGAAGACGGGCCACGCCCGCCGCCGCGCCGTGCACGTCGATACGGCGCAAGGCTGTTTATTTTAGGCGGCGCCATCGCTCCCGGTGTGGGATACTCACGCCCTCACTGAAGCCACCACATCCTATGCCCTACCTTGTCATCGCGTTCTTTGTCGTCCTGTATTTGCTGGCCACGTTCTTTTTCCATATTCCCGCCCTGGTCGCCCTCGTGTATGGCGTGCTGAGCCTGAGCTGTTTCGTTGCCTATGCGATCGACAAGTCGGCCGCAAAAGGGGGCCGCTGGCGCACCCCGGAGCGCACCTTGCTGCTGCTGGGACTGCTGTGCGGCTGGCCGGGCGCCGTGCTGGCCCAGCAATGGCTGCGTCACAAGTCGAGCAAGCGCTCGTTCCGCATCGTGTTCTGGATCACGGTCGCCATCAATATCGGCGCTTTCGTGTATTTCAGCATGCATTACGCGGCGCCCGATATCGGCACGGACGTCGCTCCCATCGAGTTATAAGGTCACTCGCCCAGCAGGCGCAGCGATTCCAGCCAGTCCGCCTTCCACTCGCGCAGCAACGGTTGCGTGGCGAACGCCTTTTTCAAATGCGCCATCGGCACGCGGTGCACATCATGCAAGCCGAACGCCAGGGTGACGGGATGCCACAGGTGGCTGTTCTTGCCGCCGCGCGAATTCTTGCGCGCGCGCGCGCCATCGTCGCCAAAGATGCCCACGCCGCTGGCCAGTCCCTGGTCCAGGTCGACCTTGCCCACGCCGGCAAAGGCGGTCAAAATCTGTTCGCGGCCCAGGCCCTTCAAGGCGCTGGGCAAGACCACGGGTGCCTTGTCGGCTGCCGCTTCGGCCGGCGCCGGATGCTGCAACTCCTTGAGCAAACGCAAGAGATCGCGCTCCTGGAAGTGCAAGCCGTCCAGCGGCACGCGCAGTCCCGGCGCCTTGAGTTCGATAGCAATATTGCTGGAGTCGCGCGTAAAACGCAGCCACACGTCGCCAGCGTCCGAGGCCAGGTATTGTTTGTCCTCGATGAACACCACGGGCGCCGCGTAGCGCGTCACACCGTCATGGAACAGCTCGCTCCACTGCTCGCTGTAATCGAGCCACACATACGGCAAGCCGCCCTGCTCGAGCAGGCGCGCCAGGGTCCACGGGGTGCCCGTCTGTTGCGCCAGCCAGGCACAAGCTTCGGTTGCGGTGGCGCGGTATGGCAGGGATGGGGAGGTCATGGCGGTTCCGTCGATAAAAGTGGAGCGCAGTGTAGCAGACGCCGCCATCCGCTCCTGCGGCAGGCGCATCCGGCGCGCCATTCCTGCGCGATGTGCTAGGCTGGATGCATCCGTCCGCGCCCAGGCCACCCCGGCCCCATGGCGCACCACCGCGAGGGGAATATCATGCATTCCAGCACCAACGCCGCCACCACGCCCGCCCCGCCTCCGGAGCGCGATTCGCCCACGCCGGCCGGCGAAAGCCACGCCGAGGAAGCGCTCGATGAAGCGCTGAAGGAGAGCTTTCCGGCCAGCGACCCGATCGCTGTTGCCGTACCAAAACCTTCACCCAAGACACCGGCCTGAGTGCCCTGCCTGTCTTGGAGCACAAGGCCGCTCACTCAGGTCACGCCTGCAATGTAAACATGCGCACGTCCTGCATCATGTTGTGCGCCTGCTCCTGCATGCTGGCCGCTGCCGCCGCCGACTGCTCGACCAGGGCGGCATTCTGCTGGGTCACTGCATCCATCTGACTGATGGCCTGATTCACCTGTTTGATGCCATCGTTTTGTTCCTGGCTGGCGACGGCGATTTCCCCCATGATGCCCGCGACTTGCTGGACAGAGGACACGATTTGCTTCATCGTGCCGCCCGCTTCATCGGCCAGATTGCTGCCAAGCTCGACTTTTTCGACCGACTCGGCAATCAGCTGCTTGATCTCTTTGGCGGCCGTGGCGGAACGTTGCGCCAGGGCGCGCACCTCCGATGCGACGACAGCAAAACCGCGCCCCAGCTCTCCGGCGCGCGCCGCTTCGACCGCCGCGTTCAGGGCCAGAATATTGGTCTGAAACGCGATGCCGTCGATCACGGAAATGATCTCGACGATACGGTTCGAGCTGTCCTTGATCGATACCATGGTCGCGACGACACGCTCGACCACCTGCCCGCCCTGCACCGCTACCGCTGAAGCCGACAAGACCAGTTGATTGGCATGCTGAGCGCTTTCGGCATTTTGCTGCACATTGCTGGTTATCTGCTGCATCGCCGACGATGTTTGCTCCAGTGCACCGGCCTGAGCCTCCGTTCTGGCCGAGAGGTCCAAATTTCCAGCGGCAATTTCCTGCGAGGCAGTCGAGATGGTTTCAGTACCGCCACGCACACGACCCACCGTATGACGCAGGCTCTCCGTCATGCTTTTCAGAGCACGCATCAATTCGCCCGGCTCGTCGTGATAATCGGCCGCGATATGGCTGCGCAGGTCACCGGAAGCGACAATGCGGGCAACGTCCACGGCATCCTGCAGCGGCCTGGTAATACTCTTGCTAATGAGCACAGCCACCCCAATCGCCGTGCCCAGCGAGACCAGCAGTATCGCCAGCAGCAAGCTGCCCGCCACCGTGATGCGCGCGCCCGAATCCGCCTCGATCGCCGACGCGCGTTGGCTGGTCATCTCGACCAGTTGCTTGATTGCCTGCAGATGCTGGGCGTAACTCATCGTCATTTTTTTCATCGCAACGGCGGCGCCAGCCTGATTTCGTGCCTCAATTGCGGGAATGAACTGTTGCAGTGCGACCGTGTAGAAGTCCAGCGCCGGCGCATGCGCTTTGTTCAGCAACAGCCCGGCGATATCGGCATCCAGTTTCGCGTCGTTCCAGAATGCATGGCGCTCATCGTAATCATGTTTGAGCGTGTTGAATCGTGCGATTAACTGCGCCTGTTCGGCACGATCCTCGGCCGCCAGCAGCTGAAAACTGACCAGATAGGATTCCAGTATGTACTCCGGCGGCGGCAACACGTCCGCAATCAGATCCTTGCTTTGCACGATTTTCTGATAGACAGGGCCATTCACTTTCCATTCCTGCAGAGTCTTGAAGGACCATAGACCATAGAGGATGAAACCGACTGAAAAGATCACAATCAGCACAGCTAACCGGTGCGATAGTTTGAGTCCTCTGAGCATACTCATGACGTTTTCCTTAAATTAACCATGCTTGCCTCTGGTTCCGCTACTGAGGTGACACTGCTATCGCATGCGTGGCAGGCGATCATTCGAAGCGCGATACATTGCTAAATCGTGATTTTCTTCATAGAAAGCAACTTATTTTACAGCGAATCCGCACCAATTAAATCGAATTAAACAAAAATACATGAAAACAACAAAAATAAAACAAAATACATAAATTTCCGGTGCGCCGGCGAGTTCCATGTTGGTCGCACAACCAATCTATCCTTACTTCACAGCATTCTTATTGCTGCGGTTGCTTTCCGGCAATCCGCGGAAACCATAAAAATGCCCCGCCGGGCAGCGATGGCAAAACCATCACGCCGGGCGGGGCCAGTCAAGCCGCCACGCGCCTAGTTCGGCGTGTCGCGGTATTGCTCGGGCGTCGTGTCGCCATCGGCGATTTCATACCACATCGCATTAAGCACGGCGAACGTCGCCGCCAGCGGAAGACCCAGTATCCAGGCGAAATACCACATAGTTAATTCCTTTCGTAAAGTCTTAGTAGGCGTGACCGGTGTCGTCTTCGATGGCTTTGCCATCAACCTTACCCCACAGCACTTTATATACCCAGGTCGTGTAGGCCACGATGAGGGGAATGAAGATGGCGGTGACGACCAGCATGATGAACAGGGTCATGTGGCTGGACGAGGAATCCCACACCGTCAGGCTGGCGCGCGGGTCGATCGACGATGGCAGGATGAACGGGAACATGGCCGCGCCCACGCTGAGGATGATGCCGGCGATGCTGGCCGCGCTGGCCAGCAAGGCGGGCACTTCGCGGCGCGCGCGCAGCAAGGCAAACGCCAGCAAGGGGCCCAGCAAGCCGGCCGCAGGGGCGATCCAGGTCCACGGGTGGGCGGCAAAGTTGAGGAACCAGGCGCCCACGTGCACTTGCGCCGTTTTCAGCATCGGGTTCGACGGGCCGTCGACGACGACGGCGCTGGTGACGCGGTAGCCATCGACCCACAGCCACAAGGCCGCGCCGGCTGCCGCATACAGCACGACGGTCGCAATCGCCGCCACGCTGCCATAGCGGCGCGAACGCTCCGCCACGGCACCGTCCGTTTTCACTTGCAGCCAGGTGGCGCCGTGCATCACCAGCATGGCCACCGAGACGAGGCCGCACAGCAAGGCGAACGGGTTAAGCAGCGCAAAGAAGCTGCCATCATAGAAGATATGCATGTCCGGCGAGAAACGGAACGGCACGCCCTGCAGCACGTTGCCGATGGCCACGCCGCAGATCAGGGCCGGCACGAAGCCGCCCACGAACAGGGCCGCGTCCCAGCGGGCGCGCCAGCGCGGGTCTTCGCGCTTGCTGCGGAACTTGAAGGCGACGGGACGCACGATCAGCGCCACGAGGATGACGAACATGGCCAGATAAAAGCCCGAGAACGAGACGGCGTACAGCTGCGGCCAGGCGGCAAAGATGGCGCCGCCGCCGAGGATCAGCCACACCTGGTTGCCTTCCCACACGGGACCGATGCTGTTGATGATGACGCGGCGCTCGAGGTCCGTCTTGCCGGCAAACGGCAGCAGCATGCCCGTGCCCAGGTCGAAGCCGTCCGTGATGGCAAAGCCCACCAACAGAATGCCGATCAGCAGCCACCAGATCAGGCGCAGGGTTTCATACGAAATCATTTCATGCAAAATCATGGTCTGGCCCTCCTCAGGCGCGTTGAGTATGAATGGCTGCGGCCGCTGGCATGGGTGCCCGCGGCGTCTCTTCCGGCCCCTTGCGGATGGCCTTGAGCATGAGCTTCATTTCGATAATCAACAGCACGGTGTAGATGGCGGCAAAGCCGGCGATGGTAATCAGGAGCGTCGACGCCCCCAGGTTGGATACGGCCACGGCCGTCGGCAGCACGCCTTCGATGACCCACGGCTGGCGGCCCACTTCGGCCACGATCCAGCCCGCCTCGATGGCCACCCACGGCAGCGGAATGGCGAACACGGCCACTTTCAGCAGCCAGCGGTGCTTGTCCAGGGTACGGCGCGTCGACAGGATGAAGAACGTACCAGTCAACAAGATAAAGAACATGCCCAGGCCTACCATCACGCGGAAGGACCAGAACAAGGGGCCCACGGGCGGTACGGTATCGAGCGCGGCCTTGCGGATCTGCTCGGGCGTGGCCTGGCGCGGATCGTCGACATAGCGTTTTAATAACAAGGCATAGCCCATGGACTGGCCTTTCGACTCGAACATGTCTTTCGCGTCCTGCGGCACGGGGCTGCCCGGCGCCACGCTGCGGATGGTCTGCAGCGCGTCATACGCCTTGATGCCATCCTTGATCAGCAGCTCGCCGCGGTCGACCAGCTGCTCGATACCGGGGATTTCCGTCGTCAGCGAACGCGTGCCGATCAAGCCCATCACCATCGGGATGTGCACGGCGTAATGCGTCTCGCGCGCTTTCGCGTCGGGAAAGCCGATGGCCGTGAAGGCGGCGGGCGCCGGCTCCGTGGTCCACATGGCTTCGATCGCGGCCAGCTTCATTTTTTGATGTTCGGACGACAGGTAGCCGCTTTCGTCACCGAGCACCACCACCGACAAGGTGGCGGCCAGGCCGAACGAGGCGGCCACCGTCATCGAGCGCTTGGCCAGCTGCACGTGGCGGCCCTTCAGCAGATACCAGGCGGAAATACCCAGCACGAAGATGGCCGCCGCCGTATAGCCGGCCGACACCGTGTGCACGAATTTCGCCTGTGCCACGGGATTCGTCAGCACGGCGCCGAAATCCGTCACTTCCATGCGCATGGTCTGCGGATTGAAGGCCGCGCCGACGGGATTTTGCATCCAGCCGTTGGCGATCAAAATCCACAGGGCCGAAAAGTTCGAGCCGATGGCCACCAGCCAGGTGGTGACCAGGTGGCCCCGCTTCGACAGCTTGTCCCAGCCGAAGAAGAACAGGCCGACGAAGGTCGCTTCCAGGAAGAAGGCCATCAAGCCCTCGATGGCCAGCGGCGCGCCGAAAATGTCGCCCACATAATGGCTGTAATAGCTCCAGTTCATGCCGAACTGGAATTCCATGACGACACCCGTCGCCACGCCCATGGCGAAGTTGATGCCGAACAAAACACCCCAGAACTTGGTCATGTCGCGCCAGATGGGGCGGTTCGTCATCACATAGACCGTCTCCATGATGGCGAGGATCACTGACAGGCCTATCGTCAGCGGAACGAATATAAAGTGGTACAGAGCTGTCAGCGCAAACTGCAGTCTGGATAAAGCGACAATATCGAAGTCCATATGATTTCCTTGGTGTTTCCCTACTGTAATTGTAAACTTGGTATCTATCTGATGCGATTCGATTGGTTCCGCCGCCCTCAAGCCGGCATACGGACCGCCTGTGTCTCCCGTCTTTCCTTCATTCCTCAGTCTCCGCGCAAGCCCGCCAGCGCCGCCTCGAAGGCTGGCGTGCCACGGCGCGCGTCGCCGACGATGCGGCCATCGCGCAGGCTGACCAGCCGGTCCGCCAGCGCCGCTTCGCGCCGCAAGTGGGTTGCGATCAGCAAGCTGCGCCCTTCGCAGCGCGTGGCCAGGCGCTGCAGGACATCGCTGGCCGTCCGCGCATTGAGCGCTTCCGTCGCCTCGTCCAGCAGCCACAAGGTCGATGCATGCAGGAACAGCCGCGCCAGCGCCAATCTGCGCGCCTGGCCGCCCGACAAGCCCAGGCCGCCCTCGCCCAGCATGGTGTCCAGGCCGCCCGCAAAGGCCCGTACTTCGTCCTCCAGGCCGGCCGCCTGCAGCGCCGCCCACAGCTGCGCATCGCTGGCGGACGGATCGGCCAGGCGCAGGTTGTCGCGCAAGCTGTCCTGGAACAGTTCCGTCTTCTGCGTGAACAGGCAGGCGCGCGGCGCACTGACGCTCCCCGACAGGGGCGCCAGCTCGCGCGCGGCGATGGCCAGCAAGGTGGACTTGCCCGCGCCGCTGGGGCCGATCAAGGCCACGCGTTCACCGTCCGCGATGTGCAGGGAAATATCATGCAAGATGGCGACATGGCTGCCCGCATGCGCGGCGCTCACGTGTTCCAGGCGCAAGCCTGGTGCGCTGTCAGCCGGCGGCACTGCGATCTCCTGAGCATCGAGGCGCGGCGCCAGGCGGCGCATGGCCAGCAGCATGCGTCCCGCTTCCAGCGCGCCGCGGCGCAATCCCGCAAACGGTTCCACGGCCGTCAGCGCGATCAGCAAGGCCAGGGCCGCCAGCGGCACGGTCAGCGCTTGCTGTTCCACCAATGCGGCCACGGCCAGCAGCACGCCAGCCAAGGTCGCGCTGCCCGCCACGCCATACGCGGCGCCGGCCGCCGTTTCCAGGCGCAGCAGGACGAAATCGGCTTGCGCCAGCGAGCGGTCGATCTGTCCCAGCGCGGCGCACTGGGCGTCGATGCGGCCCGCCATCACCAGGTCCGTCTGGCCGGCCACCAGGTCGATGGTGCCGGAGCGCAATTTTTCGATGGCGCGCGAGCGCACGATGGCGGGACGGCGGGCGCGGCGCGCCACGATCCAGCCGATGCCGCCGCCGGCGGCCAGCAGCCACGCGGCCACGCCCAGGCCCAGCTGCCACTGCATCACGCCCAGCGCCACCCCGGCCAGCATGGCCACGCACAGGGCCGTGAAGGCGGGCACCAGCAGGCGCAAATACAGCGATTCGAGCGCGTCGATATCGGCCGTCAGGCGGAACAGCAGCTTGGCGGGCTGGCGCAGCAAGCGGCTGGCCGCTTCCGGGCGCGACCAGCCGCGAAACAGCTGCACGCGGATGGCCGCCAGCGCGGCGAACGTGGCGTCGTGCGTGACGAGGCGCTCCGCATAGCGCGAGCCCGTGCGGCCGATGGCCAGCAGGCGGATGCCGGCCGACGGTCCGAAGACGTCGAAGACGATGGCGGTGGAGGCGTGCAGGCCGGCAATCGATGTGGCCGTGATGAACCAGCCGGACAAGCCCAATAAGGCCATGCCGGCCACGGCCGTCAGGGCCGCCAGCACGGCGCCGCCGATCAGCTTGCGGGGCTGGGCCAGCAGCAGTTGCCGCAGGACGGGGTTGGAAATCAGGAAAGTGGTCATGCCGGCTGTTCCTGCTCCCATGGCTGCGCCTGGGCATCGACGTGCACCGTGCGCTGCAGCCGGCCAGCCAGCACGGGGTCGTGCGTGGCGACGAGCATCGTCTTGCCTTTCGCCAGTGCCAGCAAGGCATCCGTGACGCGCGCCGCCGTTTCGCTGTCCAGGTGCGCCGTCGGTTCGTCGACCAGCAGCACATCCGCATGCGGATGCAGGGCCACGCGGGCCAGGGCCAGGCGCACGGCCTCGCCGCCGGACAAGCCCTGGCCGCCATCGCTGAGCATGACGGCCGGCTGCGCCTGGGCCACGCTAGCCAGGTCGGCCAGGTGCAGCGCCTGCGTCACGTGCGCGGGGCTGCCGCTGGCGCCTGCGCGTCCCAGGGTCACGTTCTGGCTGACGGACGCGGCAAACACGTGCGGACGCTGGCCCATCCACGCCATGCGCTGGCGCAAGGTATTGACGGTACCGTCGTTCAGGCGCACGCCGCCGATGCGGATGTCGCCGCCGCTGGCGGGCAGCAAGCCGGCCAGCAAGGACAGCAAGGTGGTCTTGCCGGCGCCGCTGGCGCCCAGCAGGGCCACGTGTTCGCCGGCGCGCATGCTCAAGTCAAAGCCGTCGAACACGGGCGCTTCGCCGGGATGGGCAAAGCGCAGCTGATGGATATCAATGGCGGGTGGCGGCGCCACCGCCATGGCGGCGGCGGACACGGCAGCCGCTTCCATGGCGGCGCCCGGCAGGGGCACGCCCTCGGCGGCCAGGTCGTGCAATCCGGCCAGGCCCGCCTCGCCGGCCGCCTTGTCGTGCCAGACGGCGGCCAGTTCGCGCAGCGGCTCGAAGAACGCGGGCGCCAGCAGCAGGATGAACAAGCCCTGCCCCAGGCTCAGTTCACGGCCCCAGGTGCCGAAATGGAGGCTGCCCAGCAGGGAGAAGCCGATGAAGGCGGCCACCATGGCCACGCCCAGCGCGGAAAACAGTTCCAGCACGGCGGACGACAGGAAGGCGATGCGCAGCACCACCATCGTGCGCCGGCGCACGGATTGCGACGAGGCATCCAGCCGCGCGGCCGTGGCATCGACGGCATCGAGCGCGCGCAAGGTGGCCAGGCCGCGCAGGCGGTCCAGCAGGAAGGCGTTCATGCTGCCCATTTCCACCATCTGCGCGCGGCTGGCCGCTTGCGCGCCCATGCCGACGAGCGCCATGAAAACGGGAATCAGGGGGGCGGCGACGAGCAGGATCAAGGCAGCGATCCACGACAGCGGCGTCACGACGGCGAGGATCACGAGCGGCACGAGCATGACTTTCCAGCGCGCGGGCTTGTAGCGCACCAGATACGGCACGATGGCTTCGGCCTGCTCGGCGATGACGCTGGCCGCCTGGCCCGACTGCGCGCGCTGGCGGTCCAGCGGCGAACGGCGCGCCAGCGCCTGCGCCACTTGCCCGCGCAAGGTGGACAGGTGCTCGCGCGCCGCCGCATACATGCGCCGCGCGCCCCACGCTTCGCAGCCGGCGCGCAGCACGCCCAGCAGCAGCACGCCGGCGGCCGGCAACAGGGCCGCGCGCCACGGTGCGCCATCGAGCATGGCTTGCACCGCCCAGGCCAGCAAGGCCGCTTGCGGCAGCCACAGCAAGGCGGCGCCGCCTTGCGCCAGGCTAGCGGCACGGGGAAGAATAAAGCGGGGCAAGGACAGTGGCGAGGTCGTCATCTTATACTTTTTGAGTTTTCAGAATTTTCTGTAAATTCGATTTTTTGTATAATACTGCGAAACATGACATATATCAATTGACCCTGGAGGTTTGGCGTGAAAAAATTCAGATAATTATGAAAACTCAAAATATCCAAATGACGCCGCTGATCCTGACCTTCGTCAGCCATTTCGGCGAGATGGGCAGCCGCTGGGGCTTTAACCGGACGGTGGGGCAAGTGTACGCCTTGTTGTTTGTCGCGGAGCATCCTTTGCACGCGGATGAAATCGCGGAACACCTGAGTTTCTCGCGCTCGAACGTGAGCATCGGCCTGAAGGAATTGCAGGGCTGGGGCTTGATCCGCCAGTCGCGCATTCCCGGCGACCGGCGCGAGTATTTTTCCTCGCTGGGCGATGTGTGGCAAATCTTCCGCGTGGTAGCCGCCGAGCGCCGCCGCCGCGAGGTGGCCCCTACCCTGACGGTGCTGCGCGAAGCGCTGCTGGCGCCGGCCACGGAACCGGTGGATCAATATGCGCAGGAGCGCATGCGCGAAATGTATGAACTGGTCGACCTGGCCAACACCTGGTTCGACGACTTGCAGCGCCTGTCGCCCGAATCGATGGCGCAACTGATGAAAATGGGCGCCAAGGTGCAAAAGCTGCTCAACGCCAAGGATCGCCTGTTTGGCGTCAGCAACAACAACGACTGAAGCACCCGCCTCCCCTCTTCCCAAACCAGGATGCCGCTAGCACAGGCTGGCGCGCCTTGTCACGCCATTTCCTCCCGCCATATTGGCTATCGCTAGCACATCCATACATAGCCGTATGCGATGTTGTCAACTAAACCAATAGTATTATTTAAATTGTATTAATCTACATCAAGAGTAAGCTTGCATTTGCGTACCCAGTACGTGCAGGAAATAGCTAAAACGATAGCTAAAAAACGGGCAATGGGATGGCTTCCTCGGCAGGCAGGGACGCGTCCCAATACTAGAAGCGACTGTCTCAAGCACAAGGGGATTTTCATGAAAAGCATAAAGAGCATTGCCGTCAAGGCATCCATGCTGGCCGCAATGACCGTATTGGCAAGTGCGGCGCAAGCGGCCACCTGGGTCGATGTGGGGCCGGCCAGCGGTTTCGTCATCGCCGGCAGCACCGTCACCTATTCGCCATCGCCGGCGCTGATGGTGAAATATTATGACGATAATCTGGTGCCGCAGAGTCCCTCGGACATCCAGGGCTATATCAATGGCGTGTTCGGCAGCAGCCTGGGCGCCGCCGTCTCGTATTGCGACAGCGCCACCTCGGGCTGCAGCGCCGGCACCACGGCAGGCTTGAGCGGCGGCGTCAATTCCTATACGAGCGCAGCCGCCTATGACTATCTGGCCATCCACTTCGGCCAGGGCGAACTGGTGTTCCACTGGGCCGCACCCCTGGCTGCCGGCACCACTTTCACGGTAGCGGGCCTGCCCAAGGACCTGAGCAACTACCGGGCCTTCATTTCCGCCGTGCCCGAACCTGGAACCTATGCCATGCTGCTGGCCGGCCTGGGCCTGCTGGGCTTCATGGCGCGCCGCCGCCAGGGAAAGTAAGCCTCGTCATCAGCATCATAGCGGCAGCGGCGCGGCAGCGCCCGCTGCCGCCTTCCATATCCGCCGCATCTTTACGCCGCGCTTGCGGCGCCAGGCCCACTGTTTACACCATTTTTAGATCCCCCTCGCTATGCTCGACTGCATCAACTGCTGATCGACGAAGGAGATCTCATGCACGAACAACCGTTTCAGCCACGCGCGCGCAGCGTGATCCGCCAGCACCTGCCCGTGCGGGAACGGCTGCGCCTGGCCCGGCTGGCCAACAAAAAAATCGTTTCGGTATGTTCGGCGCTGCTGTGCGCGGCGCCGCTGCTGTATTTGCTGAGCGTGGTGCTGCTCGCGCAGCCGTGACACGGCAGGCAAAAGATGAAGAGGTGAAGAATGATGGCAATGCGACAGCTTGTCGCCTGCATGACCAGCAAGGACTGGTCCGCCCAGAGGGAATCGAACCCCCATTCACGGTTTAGAAGACCGTTGTCCTATCCGTTGAACGATGGGCGGAAAGGTGCAGCATTTTAGTCTATGCGCGCCAGCAATGCCAAGGCGCCGCAGAATAGAAAACGGGCTGTCATCTCTGACAGCCCGCTTATGACTTTGGTCGGAGTACAAGGATTCGAACCTTGGACCCCCTGGTCCCAAACCAGGTGCGCTACCGGGCTGCGCCACACTCCGAAGACAAGATAATAACGCCCCCGCCCAATTTCGTCAATTGCCCCAGGCGAATTAGATGGAAATAACTATCGCGCCTGCTTGAAGAGGCTTGCTGAAAACATTCAGGGCAAGGCGCGCTGCCGAAGACAGTACGCTAGTACGGCAAGGCAGTGCAACGCCGCCCTGGGCGTTTTCAGCTGCCGACCTTGTCGGCGATGCGGCGCGCCATCGACTCGGCCTTCTCCTTGTCCTTCGCTTCCACCATCACGCGGATCAGCGGTTCGGTGCCCGAAGCGCGGATCAGCACGCGGCCCGTGTCGCCCAGTTCGGCCTCGACCAACTCTTTCTCGGCCACCATGGCGGCATTCTTCTGCCAGTCGAAACCGGGCGCCACGCGCAGGTTGATCAGGGTCTGCGGGAACAGCACCAGTTCGGCCAGGCATTGCTGCAGGCTCTGGCCGCTGCGCTTGAGCGCGGACAACACTTGCAGCGCGGAGACGATGCCATCGCCCGTCGTGTGACGGTCCAGGCACAGCAAATGGCCCGAGCCCTCGCCGCCCAGTATCCAGCCCTTTTCCTTCATGACTTCCAGCACGTAGCGGTCGCCCACCTTGGCGCGCGCGAAGCCGATGCCCTGCTGCTTGAACAGCACTTCCAGCGCCATATTCGTCATCAACGTGCCGACGGCGCCGGCCACGGGCCCCGTCGCCAGGCGGTCCTTGACCATGACGTACAACAGCTCGTCGCCGTTGTACAGGCGGCCCGTGGCGTCGCACATGATCAGGCGGTCGGCGTCGCCATCGAGGGCGATGCCGAGGTCCGCGCCGTGCTCGACGACGGCTTCGGCCATGGCCTTGGTCGCCGTGGCGCCAAAGCCCGCATTGATATTGAAGCCATCGGGCTTGTTGCCGATGGCGATGACTTCCGCGCCCAGCTCATGGAAGACGTGCGGCGCGATATGGTAGGCGGCGCCATGCGCGCAATCGACGACGATCTTCAGGCCGCGCAAGTCCAGCTCGTTCGGGAAAGTGCTCTTGCAAAATTCGATGTAGCGGCCCTGGGCATCGTCGAGGCGCTTGGCGCGGCCCAGCTTTTCCGATGCCACGCAAGCCATGGGCTCGTCGAGCGCCGCTTCGATTTCCAGTTCCACGCTGTCGGGCAGCTTGGTGCCCTGGCCGGAAAAGAACTTGATGCCATTGTCATGGTAGGGATTGTGCGAGGCGGAAATGACCACGCCGGCCGACAGGCGCAGCGCCCGCGTCAGATAAGCGATCGCCGGCGTCGGCATGGGACCGGCCAGCATCACGTCCACGCCGGCGGCCGACAGGCCCGCTTCCAGCGCCGCTTCCAGCATGTAGCCGGAAATGCGCGTGTCCTTGCCGATCAGCACCGTCGGGCGCGCCTTGCCGCCCTGCGACTTGGCCAGCACCTTGCCGGCCGCATAACCGAGGCGCATGACGAAGTCGGGGGTGATCGGAGCGGTGCCCACCAGGCCGCGGATGCCATCGGTGCCAAAATATTTACGCGTCATAAATTTCTCTTTTTGTTATTTATAATGAATCTTACAGTTTCAATGCGCCATGCGCCAGACCTTCAGGGCATCGACGGTTTCTGCTACATCATGCACACGGATAATTTCTGCGCCTTGCGCTACCGCAGCAAGCGCACCGGCAACACTGCCGGCCAGGCGCTGCTCGACGGGACGTCCCGTCACGGCGCCGATCATCGACTTGCGCGACAGGCCCGCCAGCACAGGCAGGTCCAGTTCGCTGCGCAGCTGGCGCGTGGCGCGCAATAAAGCGTAGTTCTGTTCCACCGTCTTGCCGAAACCAAAGCCGGGATCGACGCACAGGCGTTCGCGGGCGATGCCGGCCGCCGTCATCGTGTCGATGCGCTCGCGCAGAAAGTCGATGACTTCGCGCACCACGTCGTCGTATTGCGGCTGGTCCTGCATGGTTTGCGGCACGCTTTGCATGTGCATGATGCACAGCGCGCAATCGCTGTCGCGCACGGCGTCGATGGCGCCCGGCGCGCGGAAACCGTTGATGTCGTTGATCATGTCGGCGCCCGCCAGGATGGCTTCGCGCATCACTTCAGGCTTGTACGTGTCGACGGACAGGGGCTTGCCGCAGTCGCGCAAGGCGTACAGCACCGGCATGACGCGCGCAAGCTCGTCCTGCAGCGGCAGCGGCGGCGCGCCGGGGCGGCTCGATTCGCCGCCGATATCGATGATGTCGGCACCGTCGAGTATCATCTGCTCGGCGCGCGAGAGGGCAAATTCCAGGTGCTGATACTGGCCCGCATCGGAAAACGAGTCGGGCGTGATGTTCAGGATGCCCATCACCAGCGCCTGCGCGCCGGACAGGTTGAAGCCGAAACGGCCGAATTGCAAATAGTGTCGCATGTGAATCTTTGTAGTCGTCAGGGAAATCTGGTGCGCCAACGAAAAAGGGCAAGGATTCGCTCCTTACCCTCGTTCTTTTGCCATACCCTTGCGTGCCGCCCGTCAGGGCGGCCCTTGTCAGGCTGGCGCCGTCACGTTCGGCGAAATGCCGCCCGTGCCGCTGTCGCCCGCATTGCGGCGTGGCGGAATGACTTTCGGTGGACGTGGCTCCAGGCCGGCCATGATGTCATTGATTTGCTCTGCATCAATGGTTTCCCATTCCAGCAAGGCTTTCGTCATCATTTCGACCTTGTCGCGGTTGCCTTCCAGCAAGGTGCGTGCCAAAGCATATTGCTTGTCGAGAATGTTGCGGATTTCAGCATCGACCTTTTGCTGGGTCGCTTCCGAGATCGTCTTGGTGGCGCCACCGAAGAAACCTTCGTTTTCGCTGTCTTCGTAGACCATCACGCCCATGCTGTCGGACATGCCGAAGCGGGTCACCATGGAACGGGCCAGCTTGGTGGCGCGCGAGAAGTCGTTCGACGCACCGGTGGACATTTGTCCAACGAAGATCTCTTCGGCGATACGACCGCCGAACAGAATGGAAATTTCTTCCAGCATCTTGTCCTTGTAGGCGGACAAGTTGTCGTGTTCCGGCAACTGCCAGGTCAGGCCCAGGGCCCAGCCGCGCGGCATGATCGTCACTTTATGCACGGGATCGGCTTTCGGCAGCAGTTTGGCGACGACGGCGTGACCGGACTCATGGTAAGCCGTATTGCGACGCTCTTCCTCGCGGATGATCATCGATTTACGCTCGGGACCCATGTAGATCTTGTCTTTCGCATCTTCGAAGTCAGCCATTTCCACCAGGCGCTTGCTGCGGCGGGCGGCAAACAGGGCTGCCTCGTTGACCAGGTTGGCCAGATCGGCGCCCGAGAAACCGGGGGTGCCGCGGGCCAGGATATCGGCTTTCACGTCGGTACCGATAGGCACTTTGCGCATGTGCACGTTCAAGATCTGTTCGCGGCCGCGGATATCGGGCAAGCCGACGGAAACCTGGCGGTCGAAACGGCCCGGACGCAGCAAGGCTTTGTCGAGCACGTCGGCGCGGTTGGTGGCGGCCACGACGATGACGCCGGAGTTCGCTTCAAAACCGTCCATCTCGACCAGCAACTGGTTCAAGGTCTGTTCGCGCTCGTCATTGCCGCCGCCCATGCCGGCACCGCGGTGACGGCCGACAGCGTCGATCTCATCGATGAAGATGATGCATGGCGAATGCTTTTTCGCGTTTTCGAACATGTCGCGCACGCGGGACGCGCCCACGCCGACGAACATTTCCACGAAGTCGGAACCGGAAATCGAGAAGAACGGCACCTTGGCTTCGCCGGCGATGGCGCGCGCCAGCAGGGTTTTACCCGTGCCCGGAGGACCGACCATCAGCACGCCGCGGGGAATGCGGCCGCCCAGTTTCTGGAATTTGCTCGGATCCTTGAGGAAGTCGACCACTTCGTTGACTTCTTCTTTCGCTTCGTCGCAACCGGCGACATCGGCGAAGGTGACGGTGTTGCTGGCTTCATCCATCATGCGCGCCTTCGACTTGCCGAACGAGAATGCCCCGCCCTTGCCGCCGCCTTGCATCTGACGCATGAAGAAGACCCAGACGCCGATCAACAGCAGCATGGGGAACCAGGAAACAAAAATAGTTTGCAGGAAAGACGCTTCCTCGGGCGGACGCACATCGAAATGCACGCCATTGTCGCGCAAGTCGCCGATCAGGCCCTTGTCGAGGCTGGTGGCGGTGGTACGCACCTTGGTGTCGTCCATCAGCTTGGCGGTGATCGACGAACCTTCGATCACGACATCCTTGACGCGCTTGGCTTTGACTTCATCCAGCAAATCGGAATAAGCGATGGCCTTGCTGCCGCCTGTGGCGCCATGACTGTCGAATTGCTTGAACAGCATGAACAACAGCAGCAATACGACTACCCAGATGGCAGATTTGGAAAACATGTTATTCACGAAGACTCCTTGGATGCAGTGCGCATCTCTTTACCTATAGCTAGAAACACGATTTTACTCGCAATAAGCGGGCCGTGCCAAAGCCCGCCGATCCGTGCGCGCGAAAAAACCGCGTTCACGCAAAAAAATGCAGTATAAACAATTTAGGCTTTTATGCCATCAGACGCTACTGCACTTCTCGTTCCCATGTGCGGATTCCCGCTTAAATATCAAGGGCGGGATCATCTTCTTCTACGGCATTTTTCAGCGGATTCTTGATTCCACGACCCATCAGGAAGATTTCCGACGATTTATCGCGGCTGGCCTTGGGCTTTTTCTGCACCACGACCTTGAATTCAGCGCGGAATTTCTCCACGATCTGGCTGAAACCCATGTCTTTAAAGCATTTCACCAGCAAGACGCCCGATGGTTTCAAATGCAATTGCGAAAATTCGATGGCCAGGTCGATCAGATGCTCCATGCGCGCGGCGTCCGCCGTGGCGATGCCCGACAGGTTGGGCGCCATGTCCGACAGGACCAGGTCCACCTTGCGGCCTTGCAACACCACTTCCAGCTGGCGCAGCACGCGCGCTTCGCGGAAGTCGCCCTGGATGAAGTGGAAATCGGCGATCGGCTCCATTTCCAGCATGTCCAGGCCAATCAGGGTACCATTGACCCCGCCGCCGTCCTTGCCGGCCAGCTTGCGCCGCGTGTACTGAGCCCAGCTGCCGGGAGTGCAACCAAGGTCGACAATCACCTGGCCAGGTTTGATCAGTTTCTCGTCTTCATCGATTTCTTTGAGCTTGTATGCTGCCCGGGCGCGGTAGCCCTCTTTTTGCGCCAACTTCACATAAGGATCATTTATGTGGTCGTGCAACCAGTTTTTGTTTAATTTCTTCTTTGCCATTCGCGTAGAATACTGCTTTTAAGGGAATTACTAAATATTATTATGCTAAAACTTACACCCGTAGAGCGCAGCGCACTGCGCGCCGAAGCACACGCGCTGAAGCCTATCGTCATCATTGGCGAAGCGGGCTTGACACCTGCTGTCCTCAAAGAGATCGACCTTGGCCTGGATTCGCACGGCCTGATTAAAGTCCGCGTGTTCGGCGACGACCGCGAAGCCCGCGTCGGAATGTACGATACGATTTGCGGCAATCTCGGCGCCGCCCCGGTACAACATATTGGCAAACTGCTGGTAATCTACCGTCCGAAAAAAGAAGTGGTTAAGGAGAAGGTCAGCGCCGGCAAAGGCATGCGCGAAGTGACCATCGTCAAGGCCAGCGCCAGCGGCACCAAGCGCCCCAGCGTGACGAAAGTCATGATCAAGGGCAATGAGCGCGTTACCGAAGGCGGTTCCATCAAGCGTGCCAAGCCACGTCAGAAAAGCGCCAAGAAAAGCGCACTGGGCAGCAAGTAAGCCTGTTCACCCGGCCACCGCGAGGCGGCCGGGCTTGAAACAAGAAGCGGAGCACGGGATATTTCCTGCTCCGCTTTTTTATGACAGCCACCCCAACAGCAAAGGCTGGGGTCAGACCCTCAGGGTCTGACCCCGGATTTTTTGCCCCTGGGGTTAAAGCGATTACTGCTGCTTCCAGATCAGCACGCCCGCCAGCAGGCTCTGCACGGCAAAGATCACGGTCGACACGCCATGCAGCATGCCAAAGCGGCTGCGCATGGCCTCGTCCATGATGCCCGACGGCGCTTGCGCCTTGAGCTCGGCAATCAGCGGCGTGATGCCGAAATGGCTGAGCAGCGCGCACACCAGCATGGACAGCACCAGCGCGCCCAGCAGGCGGCGGCGCTTGAGTTCCAGCGCACCGGGGCTCCATTGCAGCAAGGCCAGCAGTACCAGCGCACAGGCGATGGACAGCCAGGCCTCGGCGCGGAACATGCTGCCGGCGATATTACCTGCCAGCACGCGGTCGCTCAAGGTGCCGAACAGGGTGGGCGCCACGATGAAGCCGATGGTCCACAGGCTGCCCGCCCACAAGGTGGCAACGAGGAAGCGCACGCGGCTGAGCATCAGATGTACAGTACTTCCAGGATTTCGTATTCGCGCGGGCCGGACGGCGCCTGCACTTCCACCACGTCGCCGGCGTACTTGCCGATCAGCGCGCGGGCGATCGGGGACGTCACGGAAACCTTGTTCATCTTCAAGTCGGCTTCATCGAGGCCGACGATCTGGTACGTGACTTTCTGGCCCGATTCCAGGTCTTCCAGGTTCACGGTCGAGGCAAACACCACGCGGCCTTCCGCGTCGAGCGCGGTCGGGTCGATGATTTGCGCTGCGCCCAGCTTGCCTTCGAGCTCGGCGATGCGGCCTTCGACGAAAGCTTGGCGTTCCTTGGCGGCATCGTACTCGGCGTTCTCCGACAAATCTCCGTGCGAACGCGCTTCGGCGATCGCATCGATGACGATGCGGCGTTCCTTGGTCTTCAAATGATGCAGCTCTTCCTTCAGAAGTTCTGCGCCGTATTTGGTCAATGGGACTGAGGTCATGTTATCTCTACTATCTGCTAGTTATCGGCGCCGTTGTCCGTGTTTTGCCACGGTTAACGGACTTACCAAGTGAAAACCACAGAGGCCGCGCGCTACTCTGCACGGAACTCTGTGGTTGATAAGCATGCAGTGTACCGCCTAACGGCGGTCACTGCAAACGCACTTAGTTCAAGGTCTTGTGCAGACCTTGCAAATCATACACACGCAACTCATCCAGATGGCGGATGCCTTCGACGGCCGCTTCCGCGCCCGCGATGGTCGTGTAGGTCGTCACGCGCGAGGCCAGGGCCGAGGTGCGGATGGCCCGCGAATCGACGATGGCGCTGCGCTTTTCTTCCACGGTGTTGATTACCAGCACGATTTCATGGTTCTTGATCATGTCGACCACGTGCGGACGGCCTTCGATCACCTTGTTCACTGGCGTGACGGCGATGCCGGCAGCAGCGATCACGGCGGCGGTGCCCTTGGTGGCAACCACGGTGAAACCGGACTCGACCAGGTCACGCGCCACTTGCACGGCGCGCGGCTTGTCCGACGCTTTCACGCTGATGAAGACCTTGCCCGATTTTGGCAGGTTCACGCCGGCGCCCAGTTGCGATTTCACAAACGCTTCGCCGAACGTCAGGCCCACGCCCATGACTTCGCCCGTCGATTTCATTTCAGGGCCCAGGATGGTGTCCACGCCAGGGAACTTGACGAACGGGAACACGGCTTCCTTGACGCTGAAATATGGCGGCACGACTTCCTGCGTGATGCCCTGCGACGCCAGCGACTGGCCGACCATGCAGCGCGCGGCGATCTTCGCCAGTTGCAGACCGGTGGCTTTCGAGACGAAAGGCACGGTGCGCGACGCGCGTGGATTGACTTCCAGCACGAAGACGACATCTTTCATTTCGCCGTAGATCTCCTGTTTCTGGATCGCGAACTGCACGTTCATCAGGCCGACCACGTTCAAGCCCTTGGCCATCAGCGCCGTCTGGCGTTTCAGTTCTTCAATGGTTTCCGGTGCCAGCGAGTATGGCGGCAAGGAGCAAGCCGAGTCGCCCGAATGGACGCCAGCCTGTTCGATGTGTTCCATCACGCCGCCGATGAACGTCGTTTCGCCGTCGGAGATGCAATCGACGTCGCACTCGATGGCGTCGTTCAGGAAGCGGTCCAGCAGCACCGGCGAATCGTGCGAGACCTTGACGGCTTCGCGCATGTAGCGCTCGAGGTCGCGTTGCTCGTGGACGATTTCCATGGCGCGGCCGCCCAGCACGTACGATGGACGCACGACCAGCGGGTAGCCGATTTCCTGCGCCAGCGCCAAAGCGTCGGCTTCCGTGCGCGCGGTGCGGTTAGGCGGCTGGCGCAGTTCCAGCTTGTGCAGCATTTGCTGGAAACGCTCGCGGTCTTCGGCCGCGTCGATCATGTCGGGCGAGGTGCCGATGATCGGTACGCCATTCGCTTCCAGGTCCAGCGCCAGTTTCAATGGCGTCTGACCGCCGTACTGCACGATCACGCCCACCGGTTTTTCGATGGCGACGATTTCCAGCACGTCTTCCAAGGTCAGCGATTCAAAATACAGACGGTCCGAAGTATCGTAGTCGGTTGAAACCGTTTCTGGGTTGCAATTGACCATGATGGTTTCGTAGCCGTCTTCGCGCATGGCGAGGGCCGCGTGGACGCAGCAATAGTCAAACTCGATACCCTGGCCGATACGGTTCGGGCCACCGCCCAGCACCATGATCTTTTTCTTGTCGGTCGGATTCGATTCGCACTCTTCGTCGTACGTGGAATACATGTACGCCGTGTCGGTCGAGAATTCCGCCGCGCACGTGTCGACGCGCTTGTAGACGGGACGGATGTTCAGCGCATGGCGCTGCTGGCGCACGGCCGTGTCGGTCGTCTGCAACAGGAAGCCCAGGCGGCGGTCCGAGAAGCCCTTCTGTTTCAACTTGTACAGAGTGTTCTTGTCCAGGTTTTCCAGCTTCTGCGTGTCCAGCCACAGTTCCAGGTCGACGATTTCCTTGATCTGGATCAGGAACCATGGGTCGATCTTGGTCAGCTGGTGCACTTCTTCCAAAGTAAAACCCTGGGCAAATGCGTCGCCCACGTACCAGATACGCTCAGGACCAGGCTCGCCCAGTTCTTCTTCGATCTTTTCGCGGTCCTTGGTCTTTTCGTTCATGCCATCCACGCCCACTTCCAGGCCGCGCAAGGCTTTCTGGAACGATTCCTGGAAGGTACGGCCGATGGCCATTACTTCGCCGACGGATTTCATCTGCGTCGTCAGGTGGTGGTCGGCGGTCGGGAATTTCTCGAACGTGAAACGAGGGATCTTCGTGACGACGTAATCGATCGACGGTTCGAACGATGCCGGCGTGGCGCCGCCCGTGATTTCATTGCGCAGCTCGTCCAGGGTGAAACCGACGGCCAGCTTGGCGGCGATCTTGGCAATCGGGAAACCCGTCGCTTTCGATGCCAGGGCCGACGAACGCGACACGCGCGGGTTCATCTCGATGACGATCATGCGGCCATCAACAGGGTTGATCGAGAATTGCACGTTCGAACCACCCGTGTCGACGCCGATCTCGCGCAGCACCGCCAGCGAGGCATTGCGCATGATCTGGTATTCCTTGTCCGTCAGCGTTTGCGCAGGAGCGACGGTAATCGAGTCGCCCGTGTGCACGCCCATCGGGTCGAGGTTTTCGATCGAGCAGATGATGATGCAGTTGTCCGCCTTGTCGCGCACTACTTCCATCTCGTACTCTTTCCAGCCCAGCAACGATTCTTCGATCAGCAGCTCTTTCGTCGGCGAGGCTTCCAGGCCGCGCTTGCAGATGGTTTCGAATTCTTCTTCGTTGTAGGCGATGCCGCCGCCGGAACCGCCCATGGTGAACGATGGACGGATGATGGTCGGGAAGCCCAGGGTGCGCTGCACGGCCCACGATTCTTCCATCGAGTGCGCCACGCCGGAACGGGCCGAACCGAGGCCGATCTTGGTCATCGCGTCCTTGAACTTGGAGCGGTCTTCCGCCTTGTCGATGGCTTCCGGCGAGGCGCCGATCAGCTCGACGTTGTATTTCGCCAGCACACCATTGTTGAACAGGTCCAGGGCGCAGTTCAGCGCTGTCTGGCCGCCCATCGTCGGCAGGATGGCGTCAGGACGCTCCTTGGCGATGATGCGTTCAACGACCGACCAGGTGATCGGTTCGATGTAGGTGACGTCGGCCATTCCCGGGTCCGTCATGATGGTCGCGGGATTGCTGTTGACCAGGATGACTTTGTAGCCCTCTTCGCGCAGGGCCTTGCACGCTTGCGCGCCGGAATAATCGAATTCGCAGGCCTGGCCGATCACGATCGGGCCAGCGCCAATAATCAGAATACTTTTGATATCTAAACGTTTAGGCATTTTTCTTTTTCTCCTCCGCAGCCATCAAGTTGATGAAGCGGTCAAACAGGTAAGCAACATCCATCGGGCCCGGCGACGCTTCAGGGTGGCCCTGGAAGCAGAAGGCCGGCTTGTCCGTGCGGGCAAAGCCCTGCAGGGAGCCGTCGAACAGCGATTCATGGGTCACGCGGCAGTTCGCGGGCAAGGTTGCCGCGTCGACTGCGAAACCGTGGTTTTGCGAGGTAATCAACACCTGTTTCGTTTCCAGGTCTTGCACCGGGTGGTTGGCGCCGTGGTGGCCGAACTTCATCTTCAAGGTTTTCGCGCCGGAAGCGAGCGCCATGATCTGGTGGCCGAGGCAGATGCCGAAGGTCGGGATGCCCTTCTCGATCAGCTCCTTGGTCGCCGCGATGGCGTAGTCGCACGGTTCCGGGTCGCCGGGACCGTTCGACAGGAAGATGCCGTCCGGATTCAGTGCCAGGGCATCGGCCGCCGTCGCTTGCGCCGGCAGCACGGTGACTTTGCAGCCGCGTGCCGTCAGCATGCGCAGGATGTTGCGCTTGACGCCGTAGTCGAAGGCGACCACGTGGTATTTCGCGTCCGCGTCGGCCAGCTGGCCATAGCCTTCGCCCAGGGTCCATTCCGTTTCGCGGTACTCGTAGGCGGCCTTACTTGATACCACCTTGGCCAGGTCCATGCCGGCCAGGCCGGGGAAGGAGCGGGCCAGTTCCAGCGCTTGGGCGCTAGATGGCTCGTTGCCTTGCGTACCGACGAGGATGGCGCCGCCCTGCGCACCTTTTTCACGCAGGATGCGCGTGAGCTTGCGTGTATCGATGCCGGCGATGGCGACGATATTTTCAGCTTTCAGGTAATCGGACAGGGAGAGCGTGGAACGGAAATTGGATGCCAGCAATGGCAGATCGCGGATGATGAGGCCAGCGGCGTGAACCTTGGAAGACTCGACGTCTTCCGGATTGACGCCCGTATTGCCGATATGCGGATAGGTCAGGGTGACCATCTGGCGGCAATAGCTTGGGTCGGTAAGGATTTCCTGATACCCGGTCATCGAGGTGTTGAAAACAACCTCGCCCGTGGTATGACCGGCGGCACCGATCGAAAAACCTTTAAAGATCGTTCCATCAGCAAGCGCTAATATGGCTGGAACGGCAGGGCCAGAAAAAAATGGCGGCAAGGGCAACTCCTGATAAAGTTACCGTAGCTGCGCCACGTCAGACCGACCGCCTAGTTACCCGAGCCAGATGCACTCAGGGTGTTTCAACGGTCATTTTGAATGAGGGGATGGGTAGTCGCTACGGTATATGTGTGATTGGCTAAACCTTTGAATTATAACCAAAAGGAAGCTTTTCCACAAGGAAGAAAATGTGGAATGGGCGGCATTTTTTTGCGCAGCAACATAAAACCGGCGCCCCATGAAAAAAGCCGCCCGGCTTGCGCGGGGCGGCTGGTTCTGCAACTGTGGCTACTACTTAGGCCGTCAGGGCCGCGATGCCCGCTTTCGCGATTTGCGCATCTTCCGCCGACTTGACGCCTGAGACGCCGACGGCGCCCACGTAGTGGCCTTCGTACACGATGGGCACGCCGCCTTCGAGCAAGCCGTCGATTTCCGGCGCGCTCAGGAACGACACGCGGCCGCCATTGATCATCTCTTCATAGATGCGCGATTCGCGGCGGCCCAGTGCGGCCGTCTTGGCTTTCGATGGGGCGATGTGCGACGAGATCGGCGCCACGCCATCCATGCGCTGCAGCCATACCAGGTGGCCGCCGTCGTCGACGATGGCGATCGTGACCGCCCAGTTATTCTTGACCGCTTCCGCTTCGGCGGCGGCAGCGATTTTCTTTACGTCATCCAGGGTCAAAATCGGTTTCGATTGCATGAGACATCCTTGTTATGTTGAAGCAAAATTGTATACGAAATGTACAGCGGAAATGTACAGCGGCGCGATCGCGTCATGATCGCTTACTGCTCGCGCTTGGCTTTCAGCTTTTGCTTGAGCTGCGCCATGACGGCAAACGTCGCCTGCTCGCCCGCCAGGATGGCCTGGTTGCGGCTGTTGAAATCGTTGCCCTTCATGGTGCCCAGGCTGGGCTGGATCACCACGTCCGCATCCTTGAGTTCGAACTGGTTGATGCGCTGGCCCATGATGGCGAAGGTTTGCATGATGACTTCCATCGAACTGATGGCTTTTTGCGTATCCGTTTGCGACGAAATATTCACGGCGATGATGAAGTCGGCGCCCATGTCGCGCGCAAAGCGCACGGGCACGGGAGCGACGAGGCCGCCATCGACATAGGTGTGGCCGGCGATCGTCACGGGCTGGAACACGCCCGGCACGGCCGACGAGGCGCGCACGGCCATGCCGGTGTTACCGCGCTGGAACAGGATCGGCTGGCCATTTTTCAAATCGGTCGCCACCACGCCAAACGGAATCTTGAGTTTTTCCAGCGGCACGCCGCCGACAGCCTTGTTGACATAGCTTTGCAGCGCCTCGCCTTTCAGCACGCCGGACGACTTGCCGAACAGGGGCAAGGCCCAGTCAGAAATGGCGGCCTCGTCCATGTCGAAGGCCATCTTTTGCAGGGTGAAGCCCGAGTTGCCCGCCGCATACAAGGCCCCAACCACGCTGCCGGCGCTGGTGCCGGTGACGATATCGGCGTTGATGCCTTGCGACTCGAGCGCCTTGATCACGCCGATATGGGCGAAACCGCGCGCCGCGCCGCCGCCCAGCGCCAGGCCGATCTTGATCTTGCGCGGCGTGACGGCGATGGGTTCGGGCGGCGTCAATACTTGTACGGGTTTCGGGGCGGTGGTATCGCAGCCGGCCAGCACGAAGGCGGCCAGGGCAAGCAGGGTCAGGCGTTTAGGGAACATGGTGGAGAGTGAGAACCGCACGCGGCAGTGGCAACAAAGGAGAGCCGATTGTAGCGCAAGCGGAGCCGCCCGCACTGAAGGCCGTCTTAAATGTTTATAGTGACAAGATTCGTGCGCGCCACGCCGGCTGCTAGACTGGCGCCTGGTTTTTTACTTGCTCCCGACATGTCAGAACATCAATTTGCCGACAGCCGCGCCCTGGGCGTTCCCTTCGCACAACGGTTATCGCAGCAGCCGCCCGATGGCGCCCTCGCCTGGCTGAGCGCCGTGCTGGCCACGCAGGCGCCCGCGCTGCGCTCGTCGAACGCCATCCTGCTGGCCTACACGGGCAATCCGGCCGCCCTCGCCTGGATCGACGCGAATGCCGGTTCGCCCGTGGCGGGGCAATGGGGCGTGGCGGCGGCCCTGCTGGACACGCCCTGGCCGCAAATCGTTGACTGGCTGCAACGGGGCGGCGCGCACCGGCTGATGGCGCTCGATACCCTGCTCGCTTATCGCAAGCCGGCCGTCAACATGTCGCCGCTGGAACAGATCGCCGCCCCCGTGCTGCCGCAGGCGCCCGCGCGCGCCGAATTCGACGCCGCGCTGGCCGCCTGCCTGGCGGCATCTTCCACGCCGCGCATCCAGGCGGCCATCGACTCGATCAACAAGCATGTGGACGAGATCCTGCGCGGCGGCCCACGCGGCGTGGCCGTGGCCGACCTGCCGCGCCTGTACCTCGACCCGGCACCGTTCAAGGATGCATCCGCCATCCTGGAACAGCACGAGGCAGTGGTCGGCGGCATGCGGCAAAACCTGCAGAACGTGCTCAAGGGCATACTATGAACAGGCGCGCCCTTGTGACAATCGACTTGAGCGAGATCAACTCGCCGCGCCAGTTGCACGCCGCCCTGGCCGCCGCGCTGGGCTTCCCTTCCTTCTATGGCATGAACTGGGATGCGTTCTGGGATGCCGTCACGGGCCTCGTGGACATGCCGCAACAGCTGGAGCTGCGCGGCTGGCAGGGGCTGGCGGCGCGCCTGCCCCACGATGCAGCCCTGTTGCGGCGCGGCCTGGAGCGCGCGCGGCAGGAAATGCCGAACCAGGCAGCGCACGTGCACTACATGTAAAACGGAAACGCTTGACAGCCCCGCCCGACATCCCTTACATTGAGTGCATGTCCTCCTTCAAACATTCCTCCCCTTCCCTGCTGTCGCTATCGCGACTACTACTAGCACGCGCATAAGTTTGCCGCATTGCTTCGCCTGGCCACACGCCGGCGTGTTTCAAAAACCCTGGAAGGTTTGATGATGTTTGCACCATCCCCATACGTACACGTAATCCCCGCTGCGACCGCCCCTGCCGGCATCGCGGCCGCACTGCTACCGCTACCGATCGCTTGCCTGGCCTAGTGTTGCGTGGCCGCCCGGCAAGCTTGCGCCACAACCATTGATTTCCCCCTATCTTCAGGAGTACCCGATCATGATGTTGCAAAACCCAGCTTCCAAATACCGCGCCTTTCCTCCAGTTAAATTGACCGACCGTCAATGGCCGAACCAGATCATCAGCAAGCCGCCCATCTGGATGAGCACCGACTTGCGCGACGGCAACCAGTCCTTGATCGAGCCGATGAGCGCGGAAAAGAAGCTGCGGTTCTTCGAGATGCTGATCGCCATCGGCCTGAAGGAAATCGAAGTGGGTTTCCCATCGGCATCGCAGACGGATTTCGACTTCGTGCGCAAGCTCGTCGATGAAGGCCGCATCCCGGACGACGTCACCATCATCGTACTGACACAGTCGCGCGAAGAATTGATCCGCCGAACGGTGGAATCGGTCGTCGGCGCCAAGCGCGCCATCGTCCACCTGTACAACTCCGTGGCGCCCGTGTTCCGCAAGGTCGTGTTCGGCATGTCGCGCGAAGAAATCACGACTATCGCCACCACCGGCACCACCCTGGTAAAACAGCTGGTGTCCCAGCATCCTGAAACGGAATGGGGCTTCGAATACACGCCGGAATCGTTCTCCACCACGGAACTCGATTTCTCCAAGCATATCTGCGACGCCGTCAGCGCCATCTGGAAGCCGACGCCCGCCAACAAGATGATCATCAACCTGCCATCGACCGTGGAATGCAGCACGCCCAACGTGTATGCGGACCAGATCGAATGGATGTCGCGCAAGCTGGCGCGCCGCGATTCCATCATCATCAGCGTGCACCCGCATAACGACCGCGGCACGGCCGTCGCGTCGGCCGAGCTGGCCGTGATGGCAGGCGCCGACCGCGTGGAAGGCTGCTTGTTCGGCAATGGCGAGCGCACGGGCAACGTCGACCTGGTGACGTTGGCGATGAACTTGTACACGCAAGGCGTGCACCCTGGCCTCGATTTCTCCGACATCGACACCGTGCGCAAGTGCGTGGAAGAATGCAACCAACTGCCCGTCCACCCGCGCCATCCGTATGCGGGCGACCTGGTATTCACGGCATTCTCCGGCTCGCACCAGGATGCGATCAAGAAAGGTTTTGCCAAGCAACAACCGGACAGCATCTGGGAAGTGCCCTACCTGCCGATCGACCCGGCCGACCTGGGCCGCAGCTACGACGCCGTGATCCGCGTCAACAGCCAGTCCGGCAAGGGCGGCATGGCGTACCTGCTGGAACAGGAATACGGCCTGGTCTTGCCGCGCCGCCTGCAGATCGAATTCTCGCGCGCCGTGCAAGCCGTGGCCGACGCCACGGGCCGCGAAATCGCCGCGCAAGATATCCATGAAATTTTCCAGAAGGAATACCTGGAGCAGACGGCACCGTACGCCTACGCTTCGCACCGCATGGTGGAAGACACCAGCAGCGACGAATCCGTGCAGATCGACATCAGCCTGTCGCACCGCCAGACGCCGCTGGCCCTGCAAGGCGGCGGCAACGGCCCCATCGACGCATTCGTCAATGCGCTGGGTCTCGACATCAAGCTGATGGATTACCATGAGCACTCGATCGGCTCGGGCGCCAACGCGCAAGCGGCCTGCTACGTGGAATTGCGCCTCGACAACGGCCCGACCCTGTTCGGCGCCGCCATCGACAGCAACATCGTCACCGCCTCGTTCAAGGCGGTCCTGTCGGCCGTGAACCGCCGCATCGGACAGACGGAAGCCGAAAAAACAACAGCGGCCGACGTCGCTGCCAGCGCCGCCTGAGCACGGCTCGGCCATCCCTCATAGGGAAAAAAAGCGGTACGGCTTGATCGCCGTGCCGCTTTTTCATTTCTATCAGGCAATTAGTAGTGCAAATCAGGTATCGCCGACCGTATAATCGTTTCATAACAAGACCAGCGGAGACAGATCATTAGCTACCGAGGGAATCAGTATGAAATTGACGGACATGAAGATAGGCGTGCGCCTGGGCGCCGGTTTTGGCGTGGTGCTGCTGCTGATGGCAGTGCTGGTGGGCACGGGCCTGTTCCGGCTGGACAAGATCGGCGCGCTCAGCGAGTCCATCATCGAGAAGGACTGGGCCAAGGCGGACGCCATCGCCACCATCCGCAGCACCACGCGTTCGAACGCGGCGCTGGTGCTGGAACTGTTCATCCATGAAGATCCGGCCCGCGCCAACGCCATCCATGGCGAAATCGATGCCAACAAGGCCACCATCACCGATGCGCTGGCCATCCTCGACCGCCTGATCGTGCTGCCTGAAGGCAAGGAACTGCTGGCCACCCTGAAGCAGCAGCGCAAGGCCTATGTCATCTCGTTCAGCCAGGCGGACAAGCTGCTGGTGGCGGGACAGCGGGCGGAAGCGGCCAAGCACGTGCGCGACGATACCCTGCCCGCTCTGAACCGGCTGCAAAAGACGGTGAACCGCCTGAATGACATCCAGCGCGGCGTGGTCGTGCATGGCGGCCAGCAAATCCAGCAGAATATTTCCGCGGCGAATGTGTTGATGGCCAGCCTGGGCACGGCCGCCCTGCTGCTGGGCGTGCTCTTTGCCTGGCGGGTCACGCGCTCGATCACCACGCCCATCGCGTATGCGCTGCGCGTGGCGCAAGCCGTGGCAGGAGGCGACCTGAGCAGCAAGATCGTGGCCGACGGCAAGGATGAAGCGGGCCAGCTGCTGCAGGCCTTGCGCGACATGAATACCAACCTGGCCACCCTGGTCGGGCAGGTGCGCGGCGGCACGGGCACGATTGCCGTGGCGTCGAGCCAGATCGCCAGCGGCAATGCCGACCTGTCGGCCCGCACGGAAGCGCAGGCCAGCGCGCTGGAAGAGACGGCTTCGTCGATGATCGAACTGACGGGCACCGTGCGCAGCAACAGCGACAATGCGCGCCAGGCCGACAGCCTGGCCCGCTCGGCATCGGCCATCGCGCAGCGCGGCGGCACGGCCATGGCGGAAGTGATCGGCACCATGGACGCCATCAATGCGTCGTCGCGCAAGATCGTCGACATCATCGCCGTCATCGACGGCATCGCTTTCCAGACGAATATCCTGGCACTGAATGCGGCCGTGGAAGCGGCGCGTGCCGGCGAACAGGGACGCGGCTTTGCCGTCGTGGCGTCGGAAGTGCGCAACCTGGCGCAACGCTCGGCGGCGGCGGCCAAGGAAATCAAGGAACTGATCGCCGACTCCGTCACGCGGGTCGGCCAGGGCGCGCAGCTGGTCAGCCAGGCGGGCGCCACGATGGAGGAAGTGGTGGCCAGCGTGGGCCGGGTCAGCGCCATCGTCGGTGAAATCAGCGTCGCCAACCACGAGCAGAGCGAAGGCATCGAGCAGATCAATGCCGCCATCATGCAGATGGACCAGACGACGCAACAGAATGCGGCCCTGGTCGAGGAAGCGGCCGCGGCGGCGGCGGCCATGCATGAGCAGGCGGGCGAACTGGAAACCCTCGTCAGCCAGTTCAAGCTCGAGCAGAGCGCCAGCGCCAAGGCACCGCCCCGCCCTGACGCGCCCGCCGTCCCGCGCCTGCACTAAGTTGTTTATTCCACCTTTGCTTATTCCACCTGGCGCGCCAGGCGGATGCCGGAAAATTGCCAGCGCGCGCCGGCCGGAAAGAAATTGCGGTAGCTGGCGCGCGCATGGCCGGCAGGCGTGGCGCACGACGAGCCGCGCAGCACATACTGGTTCAGCATGAACTTGCCGTTGTATTCGCCGAGCGCCCCGGGCGCCGTGCGGTAGCCCGGATACGGCGCGTAGCTGCTGCTGGTCCACTGCCAGCAATGGCCGAACATCTGCCGCAATCCCGTTCCTGGCGTCGCGGCCGCCGGATGCAGCCGGCCGACTTGCATTTCGGCACCCTGCGCCGCCAGTTCCCACTCCGCTTCCGTCGGCAGGCGTGCGCCGGCCCAGTGCGCATACGCATCCGCCTCGAACAGCGACAAGTGCGTGGCTGGTGCCTGCGGGTCCAGCGGGCGCAAGCCGAATAAAGTGAATTCCTGCCAGTGTCCTGCATCATCTTGCTGCCAGTACAGCGGGCAGGACAGCTGCTGCGTGCGCACCCAGTCCCAGCCTTCGGCCAGCCACCAATGCGCCGTGCGGTAGCCGCCCGCCTCGATGAAGGCGAGAAATTCGCCATTCGTCACCAGCGCGCTGGCCAGTTCGAACGGCGCCACGTATTGCGGGTGGCGCGGCAATTCATTGTCGAAGCAAAAACCGTCGCCCGCATGGCCGATCTGCGCCAGGCCGCCGTCGAAGGCGAGCCAGACCGTGGGCTGCGCGCGTTCCTGCGCTGGCGCCACCGCGCCGTCGAGATAGGCGGGAAACAGGGCGCTCTGCGCCAGCAGGTGCTTGACGTCCGTCAACAGCAATTCCTGGTGCTGCTGCTCGTGTTCCAGGCCCAGCGCCAGCAGCATGGTCAGCCGCTCGCGCGCGTCGCGCGCCAGCTCGCCCGCCAGCAGGCGCGCAACGCGCGCATCGACGTTGGCCCGGTAGGCGCGCACCTGCGCCATGCCGGGGCGCGTCAGCAAGCCCCGCTGGGCGCGCGGGTGCTTCTCGCCCACGCCGTTGTAATACGAGTTGAACAGCACTCGGAAAGCCGGGTGGAATGGCGCGAACCCCGCTTCCAGGCTTTCCAGGATAAACGTTTCGAAAAACCACGTCGTATGCGCGAGGTGCCATTTGACGGGACTGGCGTCCGGCATCGACTGGGCGCCGCAATCCTCGTCGGACAGGGGTTCGGCCAGCCACAGCGAGTGCTGGCGCACCTTGTTGTAATGATCGATCAGCATCGTCGCCTTTAGTCCCGGATGACGCGTGCGTAGATGACGGCAAACCACTGCTGCGGGTCCGTCCAGACTTGCACGGTAGAAAACCCCGCCTGCTCCAGCAAGCCGACGAACGTTGCGCGCGTGTATTTATAGCTGTCTTCCGTATGGATACGCTCGCCTTTCGCGAAGCGGCGCTGGCCACCTTTCCAGTGAACAATTTGCTCGCTGCGCGCTTCCAGGTGCATCTCGACGCGGTTCTCGTCGGCATTGAAAAAGCCGTGGTGGCGCCACGCGCGCACGTCGAAGTCGGCGCCGATCAGGCCGTTCACGTGGCGCAGCATGTTCAGGTTGAAGGCGGCCGTGACGCCCAGTGCGTCGTCATAGGCGGCGTCGAGAATGGCGTCTTCCTTGATCAGGTCGACACCGATCAGCAGGCCGCCATCGCCATCCGCATTCGCGCGCAGGCGGCGCAAAAAGGCGGTCGCTTGTTCAGGCGCAAAATTGCCGATCGACGAGCCGGGATAGAAGAACAATCGCCGCGCCTCGCGCACGCTGTCGGGCAAGTCCAGGCGGCTGGAGAAATCCAGGCCCAGGCCCGTCATCTCGATATGCGGAAAGCGCTGCTGCAGGCGGCTCAGCGATTCACTGAGGAAATCGTAGGAAATATCCACGGCCACATATTGCGCCGGATGCAGCAGCGGAAACAGGCTGGCGGCCTTGGCGCAATTGCCCGCGCCCAGGTCGATCAGGGTGCTGCCCGGCCCCACGGCGTGCGCGATCTCGGCGCCGTGGCGGGCAAAGATGGCCGCTTCCGTGCGCGTCGGATAGTACTCGGGCAAGGCGCAGATGGCTTCGAACAGTTTCGAGCCGAGCGCGTCGTACAGATACTTGGGCGAAGTCCAGGCCTCGCGCGCCAGCAAGCCGCTGCTGATCTCGGCTATCGTGGCAGGAGTGGCGCTGGCCGCGCTGGCGTTGCTGGCGGGATACAAATCGGACTGCTGTTGCGCGAGTGGCATGGTCATGGGCTGGCGTCGTCAATGTTAGGTTCACGAAGGGCTTGCACGGTCAGCCACCGGGCGCGCCGCCCCTGCCGCAGCGGTTTGCGGGCGCCTTGCCGATGACTTTTTTCCATCATAGCGGAATCCGCGCAAGCCAGCCGTGCGGCAGGTAACTTAAGGTCGAACAGCCGGCGTACACATAAAATTGGTATTACCCAGCAAAAATGATAAGGCTGTCGTATACTACACATTGCCGGCCAAACAATCCGCGCCCCTTGCAGTTCCCAGGCCCCCCTCTCCCCCGCGTGCCTCCCTTTACGATAGCCGTTATTAATCAAGATCACCATGCTCGAATTGCGCCATCTGTCGAAGTCCTATGCCAATGCCCGTCCCGTGCTGGCCAATATTTCCTGCCGCTTCAAGGCGGGGGAATTCATCGCCATCATGGGCGATTCGGGCGTGGGCAAGTCGACCTTGCTGAACCTGATCGCCGGCCTCGATACGCCCGATGCGGGTGCCGAAGCGCACCCTATCCTGGTGGACGGCATTGCCATGTCCAGCCTCGATGACGCCGCCGCCACCCGGCTGCGTCGCGCCCGCATGGGCTTTATCTTCCAGGCGTTCCACGTCTTGCCGCACCTTACCCTGCTGCAAAACGTGGCCTTGCCGCTGCTGCTCAACGGACTGCCCCAGGAGCGTGCCGCCAGCATGCTCGAGGCCGTCGGCCTGGGCGGACGCGGCGGCGACTTTCCGCAGCAATTGTCGGGCGGCGAAATGCAGCGCGTGGCGATTGCCCGCGCGCTCGTGCACAAGCCGGCGCTGGTGCTGGCCGACGAGCCAACCGGCAACCTCGACCCGGACACGGCACACAGCATCCTGCAATTGCTGCGCGCCGAAATCAAGGCCAACGGCAGCTGCGCGATCATGGTCACGCATTCGCTGGCCGCCGCCGAAATGGCGGACCGGACCATGATCCTGACGAAAAGCGGCTTACAAAATACAACAATCGTCAACCAAATTAATCAAACAATCAGTTAATTTAACTGACCATCTGTCACAAGTTTTGTTATCGTAGTATTATTGAAAACACTTGCCTGGTTATCAATGTTGTAACGCGAATGTTGTACTACGTCACCCAGACAGCCGTACTGCGATGACGAACTATAGCCGGGACCATAGAAAGTGGTCTCGTCCCTTGCATAACCTGAAGGAGGAGTAAATGAACGTTCGGCAAAAGAAGCTGGAAATGATTGAAGCGATGAACCGGGCGCGTGCGCTCGAACCATCGAGTTTTGTGCCCAACAAGCTGCTCGATACGCTGATCGAGAAGTTGAACTTGAAAAATGATGCGGAACTGTGCCGCGTCCTGGAAGTTCAGCCTCCCATCATCAGCAAGATTCGACACGGCAAACTGTCGGTCGGTGCAACGATTTTATTGCGCATGCATGAAAAATCGGACATCACCATCCGCGAACTGAAGGAACTGTCCGCCACGCCAGTCCATTGAACCACCCGCTGTTGTAATGCCATGCCAGGCACCCAGGTCCCCGGCGCCATGAACTTTTGCCATACAATTCGCGTAGTTCGCTCACCGCACAACATCCGAGCACGATAGCGAAGAGACCCAGCCCAAACCATGCTGACCGTTTCTCTGCCCTTCCGCTCCAGTCCCCCCCAGCTTCTCCCCCTGCATTTCCACTCAAACTTGATCTGACACAACACGCATAGTCCCCGCAGGCATCAAGGTCAGCTTTTAACCAGCAATCTCAACCGCATGTCCAGCGACCCTCTTGCGCCGCCCGTGCTGCGCCTGACGCTCACGCGCGATCCCCTCGCCAGCGCCGGCGACTGCCCCGCCGCGCCCGGCTGGCACAGCGAAACCCACGTGCTGTCGAGCGCGCGCGGCATCGGCAGCTGCCGCATCGCCCTCGATATCGGCGCGGCCGACGTGGTGCAGCTGCTGCTGTGCGACGGCAGCTCGCTGCTGGCAGGCAGCCTGGACCTGCCACGCTACCTGGGGCCTGCCACGCTGGCACGCGACGGCGCGCCCGCCAGCATCGAAGTGGGGCTGGCCTTGCGCCCGCAGGCGGCGCGCCAGCCGCCCGGCGCCAGCCGCGACGGTCTGGGCGCCTGGATGCTGCGGGCCGTGCGCGTGTACCGCTGCGGCGCCGCCGCCATGACGGCGCTGGCGGCGGCGGGCGCCTTCCAGGACCGCCAGCTGGAACAACGGCTGGGCCTGTACCGCTGCGGCATCGAGGCGGGCGGCATGACGGCCGTCGCCAGCCTGCCCGCCGGGCCGGAGCCGGTGCTGCTGCTGTTGCACGGCACGGCCTCGTCGACCCAGCGCAGCTTTGCCGGCCTGTGGCGCAACGGCCTGGCGCCGCAGCTGGCGGCGCAGTACGGCAACCGCATCTACGGCTACGAGCACCGCAGCCTCAGCGACAGCCCCATCGAGAACGCGCTGGCCCTCGTGCGCCAGGTGCCGCACGGCGCCGTGCTGCACCTGCTGACGCATTCGCGCGGCGGCCTGGTGGGCGAACTGCTGGCCCGGGCGCAGCGCATCGACAGCCGCGGCGCCGTCGACCTGGCCGGCGACGGCCTGGAGCGGCTGAGCGAAAACACGGTGGGCGGCGAAGCGTTCAACAGCCACGATATCGAGCACTTCACGGCGCAGGCGCGGCTGGGCGGGCGCGGCGGCTACGACGCGGATGCGGCGCGCCTGCACGAATTGAGCGTGGAACTGAAAACGCGCGCCATCCGCATCGCCCGCTTCGTGCGCGTGGCTTGCCCCGCGCGCGGCACCACCCTGATGTCGGGCCGGCTCGACCGCTGGGCCAGCGTGATGTTCAACCTGCTGCTCCACGGCGGCGTTCCCGATGGCGCCATGGCCTTCCTGCTGGCCGTGGTGCAGCAGCGCTGCGACGCGCGCATCCTGCCGGGACTGGAAGCGATGATGCCCGACTCGTCCCTGGTGGCGCTGCTCAACGCGCCCGACGTGCGCGTGGCCAGCCCGCTGCACGTGCTGGCCGGCGCGTGCAGCGGCGACGGCCTGCTCGGCTGGCTGGGCGACTGCCTCGACGACCAGCTGTACGGCGGGCAGAACGACCTGGTGGTCAATTGCGCCTCGATGGCGGGCGGCGCCACGCGCAGCACGCCCGTGCGGCAACTGCTGCTGCGCGGGCCGCACACGCACCACCTGAGCTACTTCGAACGCGCGCCCTCGAGCCAGGCCGCCGTGCAGGCGCTCGCCGGCGACGAGACAGCCTACCAGCCGCTGCCCGGCATCGAGCACGGCCCGCTGGCGCGCGGCGGCGAAGTACCGAAACGTCGCGCGCACGCGCCCATCGCGCTGCTGCTGCCCGACATCATGGGCAGCCACCTGCAAGTGGGCAGCAACCGCATCTGGTTCGACCCCGTCAACCTGGTCGAAGGGCGCATCGAACGCCTGGCCGTGGGCCAGCCGCACATCGTCAGCGCCGGCTGGATCGAGTCCTGCTATGAACCGTTCGCCCGCTTTCTCGCGCAAAGCCAGGAAGTGCGGCCCTTTACCTATGACTGGCGCCTGTCGCTGCAGGAGTCGTGCCGCACCTTCCTGCCCGTGCTCGACGACGCCATGCGCGACGCCGAACAGCGCGGCCAACCGTTGCGCATCATCGCCCACGGCATGGGCGGGCTGGTGGCGCGCCTGGCCCTGAAGGACCGCTGGCAACGCTTCGGCGCCCTGCCCGGCAGCCGCCTGCTGCAGGTGGGCACGGCCAACCGGGGCACGCAAGCGATGGTGCAAGTGCTGCTGGGACGCGACCGGCTGGTGCAGATGCTGGCCTGCTGGATCAGCTGGAAGCACACGCGGCGCCAGTTTCTCGGCTTCGTGCGCGCCTTTCCCGGCGTGCTCGACATGCTGCCGTGGCCGCAGGCGGGCGGCATCGATTATTTCGACGCCGAGACCTGGGCGCAGCTGGCCGCCGGCGACGCGCAAGCGGGCCTGCCCGGCGGCTGGCAGGCGCCCGAGGCGCCGGCGCTGGCCGCGGCGCGCGCCACCGTGGCCTTGCTGGAAGCGGCCCCGCTCGACGCCCGCCATTGCAGCTACCTGGCCGGCTGCGCCGACACGCCGGTGGCGCTGCGCCTGCGCGACGGCGCCATCGAGACGGCCTGGTCGCAGGACGGCGATGGCCGCACGGCCTGGCAAGGCGCGGTGCCGGACGGCGTGGCGGCCTGCTACCTGCCCGTGGCGCATGGCGACCTGCTGCTGCAAAAGGAATACTACCCGGCCATCGCGCAACTGCTCGACGGCGGCCAGGGCGCCGCCCTGCCCCGGCACCCGCCGCACGTGCCTGGCGGCGCCCCGCCCCGCTTCTACCCCTACGTCCCCGACGCCAAGCCGCTGTACCCGCAGCCGCAGGAATTGCTCGACGCGGCCATCGGCGCCGCCGGCCCCGCCAGCGCGCCGGAGAGCCGCGCGCCGCAGCTGAGCCTATCGGTCATCCACGGCAGCATGGCCTCGGCCGATGCGCCCGTCATGAGCGGCTGCTACGCGTCCGAATCGCTGCGCGGCAGCATGAGCTTTCTCGACCGTCTGCTGGCGGGCAAGCTGCAGGAAATCCATGCGCTGGGACGCTTCCCGCAGCGCCCCGACTCCGCCCTGGTGGTGCTGCAGCCCGATGCGGCGCGCCGGCCCGGCGGCGCCATCGTCATCGGCCTGGGTGCGCTGGGCGAACTGACGCCGGGCGAACTGGCGCGCGCCTTTGCCGGCGGCCTGCTCGAATACGCGTGCGTCTGCCTGCAGGTGCGCGCCGCCGGCCATGTGGCCGCGCCGCCGATGGGCGAGCACGGCTTGCGCGTGGCCAGCCTGCTGTCCGGCTCCGGCTACGGCGGCTTGAGCATCGCCCTGTGCGCGCGGGCCTTGATCGACGGCGCGCGCAGCGCCAACCGGCGCCTCGAAGACGCGGGCATGACCTGCCGCATCGGCCACATCGCCATCTATGAACAATCCGAGGCGCGCGCCATCGCCGCCGCCGTGGCCATCGAGCAGATCATGGCTGAAACACGCTACCAGGGCAGCTTCACGTTCGAGCGGCGCATCCGCCACAGCCCCGGCGGCTACCGGCGCATCCTGCCCAGCCTGAGCGGCGACAACGGCTGGCGCCGCGTGCAGATCGTCGCCGCGGATCTGTCGGGCGCCCTGCGCTTCACGGTGCTGACGGACCGCGCCCACAACAGCGTCGACGAGGAGCCGAACCAGCGGCAAGCCGTCGATGGCCTGATCATGGATGCCACCGACAACACCACCGACCAGCCGGGCCTGTCGCGCGCCCTGTACGAACTGATGCTGCCCAATGGCTTGAAGGCGGCCATCCCCGAGATGCGCGGCCTGATCCTGGCCGTCGACCAGAGCGCCGCCATCTATCCGTGGGAACTGATGCGCGACGAGGCGGGCAGCGAGGAAAGCCCGCTGTCGACGCGCATCGGCATGGTGCGCCAGCTGGCCAGCCTGCGCGAGCAGCCGTCCGCCGTCAGCCCGCCCAGCAACAGCGTGCTGGTGATCGGCGACACCGATTCCGGCCTGCCCGAGCTACCCGCCGCGCAGGCCGAGGCGCAGGACGTGGCGCGCATGTTCGGCGCGTACGGCTACCAGGTGCGCGAGCTGCTGCGCCCGCAGGCGCAGCGCGTGCTGGTACACCTGTTCGACGAGCGCTATTTCGCCATCCACCTGGCCGGCCATGGCGAAGTGGCCGGCCCCGGCATCGCGCATACGGGCCTGGTGCTGGGACCGAAGACGCGGCTGACGGCGGCGCAGGTGGGGAAATTGAAGCGCGTGCCGCAATTCGTCTTCATCAATTGCTGCCACCTGGGCGACATGCGCCCGGACGCCATCGCGCCATGGTCGAAACTGGCCTCCAGCCTGGCCACGGCCTTCATTGAAATGGGCTCGCAGGCGGTAATCGCGGCCGGCTGGCGCATCGACGACCAGGCGGCCAGCATCTTCGCGCACAGCTTCTATCACGCCATGCTGAGTGGCGAATACTTCGGCGACGCCGTGCGCCTGGCGCGCGAGGCGGCCTATCTGCAATTCCCCGCCTCGAACACCTGGGGCGCCTACCAGGCGTATGGCGACGACCGCTACCGCTTCCCGAACACCCAGAGCCGGCCCTGGCAAGCGCCCGATTACCACTATCATGGCCACCTGCTGGCCGACCTGGAAACCCTGCACGCGCGCCTGGCGGGCGCCGATCCTGCGCGCCGCGCGTCCATCGAGGAAAAGCTGGGCAGCATCGAGGAAGCCGTGCGCGCGCGCTTCTTCGGCTGCGCCGACATCCGCGAAAACATGGCCGCCACGCGTGCCGGCCTGGGGGGACTGGACAACACCCTGCGCGCCATCGAACATTACCGGGCGGCGCACAGCGCGGCCGACGGCAAGGTGGGCTTGCGCGCGCTGGCGCATTGGGCGGAACTGGAAATACGCCAGGGCGCGGCCCTGTGCGGCCTCGATGCGGGCGCCGGCATCGAGGTGCCCGCCGTACCCGACCCGGCCCAGGGACGCCAGTTACTACAGGATGGAAAACAGCATATCGACCTGCTGGTGGCGCTGGCGCCCACGGCGCAGCGCCTGGCCCTGCTGGGTCGCTACTGGGCCTTGCAGGCGCGCCTCGCCTGCCGCGAGGGAAGCTCCGGCGCGCCGGCCCTGCGCGCCATGACGGACGCCTGCCTGGCCGCGCTGGAAGAAGCGCGGCGGCGCAGCGGCGCGGCCGACTGCGACCTGATTTTCCAGGTGCTGGCGGGTGCCCTGCTGTTGAAAGCCCATGGCGACAGCGGCGCCTGGCGCGCGCTCGATCCGCAGCTGGGCGACCTGCTGCACGACGCCATCGCCTATGCGCGCCAGCGCCACGCGGACGAACACCGCGCCATCGACGCCGGCGCCCCCGTGCGCGCCGCCCTGCTGGCGGCCCTGTGGCAGGTGCCGGACGGCCAGTCCCTCGACGCACCGGCGCGCGCCGCCTTCCTGGCCTTGTACCACGACGCCGTGCGGCGCCACGGCAGCATCGGCGAACCCGAAACGATCACGGCGCCGCTGCACTTCCTGCTCGAACTGCTGCCGTCCGACAGCCCGGACGGCGGCTTGCGCTGCGCCGTGCAGGCGCTGGCCAGCCAGTTGCAAGCCTCGCTGCCCGGCATGAGTCCTGGCAGCCTTAGCCTGGCACCACCCCGTAATGGCGCGCATAGCGCTCGTCCAGATTCGCCAGCGGCATCATCATGAACATGTCGGCGCTTTCGAAATCAGGGTCCCAGGCCGGTTCGCCGCAAATCCAGGCGCCCGAACGCAGATAGCCCTTGATCAGCGGCGGCACTTGCGGCTTGTGCGCCGCTTCCACCTGGTGGATGGGGAAAGGCAGGTGCGGCGTGACGCGGTACTCGCTCGGGGCCATGTGCTTTTCGGCCAGCGCCTGGTACACGGCGACGGCGTTATGGCCGCCATCGGCCAGGCTGATGCTGGCGCAGCCGACCAGGTAGTCGCAGCGCTCGCGGCGCATGTACTCGGCCAGGCCAGACCACAGCAGCATGATCACGCTGCCGCCCCGGTATTTCGGGTGGATGCAGGCGCGGCCCGCTTCGACCATGCGGCCGCGCAGGTTCTTCAGGCGGCTCAGGTCGAACTCGTTTTCCGAATACAGCCGGCCGATCTTGGCCGCCTTGGCCGCGCTCAGCACGCGGTAGGTGCCCACCACTTTCAGAGTATCGGCATCGCACACGATCAGGTGATCGCAGTGCGCGTCGAATTCGTCGCTGTCGAGGCCATCGGCGTTCGCCAGCGACGTCAGCCCCATCGTCTCGATAAACACCTTGTAACGCAAACGCTGGACTTCGCGCAATTCCGCCGCTGTGGTGGCCTGGCTCAGCACCAGTTGGACCGGCCGCGCCTTGGCTTCGTTTGATGCGATTATGTTTTGCATGGTTTCATCCCTGTGATCAAGACGACTCCAGCGTACTTGCCTAATATGTCAGGAAAATGACAGCCGAATGTCATTTCCATGACGCAAGTCAATGCCATGCGGGGATCATGCATAATTACCACACTCGCCCAGCCGAAAGAGCCCATGAAAGACACCGACGCCGTCCACATCACGCCCTACACCAAGCCTGCCGCCGGCTGGGACGCCTTGAAACACGTGGCCATCAGCCTGCGCCAGGAACGCGTCGCACCCGAAAATCTGAAGGCGCTGCTGGCGCAAAACCAGCCGGACGGCTTCGATTGCCCCGGCTGCGCCTGGCCCGACCGCCACCACGCGTCCACCTTCGCCTTTTGCGAAAACGGCGCCAAGGCCGTCGCCGCCGAAGCGACCAGCCGCCGCGCCGGCCCGGAACTGTTTGCCAGCCATACCGTCACGCAGCTGCTGGAACAGTCGGACTACGCGCTCGAGCAGCACGGCCGCCTGACCGAACCGATGGTCTACGACGCCGCCAGCGACCGCTACGTGCCCATCGCCTGGGACGACGCCTACGCCCTCGTGGGCCGCCACCTGCGCGCCCTGCCCGATGCCAACCAGGCCGCGTTCTATACGTCGGGCCGCGCCAGCAACGAAGCGGCCTTTTTGTACCAGCTGATGGCGCGCCTGTACGGCACCAATAACTTCCCCGACTGCTCCAACATGTGCCACGAGGCGACCAGCCGCGGCTTACCGGCCACCGTCGGCATCGGCAAGGGCACGGTGACTTTGGCCGACTTCGAACTGGCCGACACCATCCTGATTTTCGGCCAGAATCCCGCCACCAACCACCCGCGCATGCTGGGCGAACTGCGCGAGTGCGCGCGCCGCGGCGGCAGCATCGTCTCCATCAATCCCCTGCGCGAACGGGGCTTGCAGCGCTTCATGGACCCGCAAAGCGCGCGGGAAATGGCGACCCTGGGCAGCACGCGCCTGGCCGGCCTGTTCGTGCAACCGACCTTGGGCGGCGACTTCGCCCTGATCAAGGCCGTCGCCAAGCGCGTCGTCGAGCATGACGATGCGGCGCAGGCGGCAGGCAGGCCCGCCGTCATCGACCACGCTTTCATTCTTGAGCACTGCAGCGGTTTCGACGCCTTCCGCGACGACCTGCGCGCGGAGAATTGGGAACTGCTGGTGCGGGAGTCGGGCGTGGCGCGCGCGCAGATCGAGGCATTGACGGACATTGTCGTCAAGGGCCAGCGCATCATCGCCACCTGGGGCATGGGCCTGACGCAGCACAAGCACAGCGTGGCGGCCATCCGCATGCTGTCGAACCTGATGATGCTGCGCGGCCAGATCGGCAAGCCGGGCGCCGGATTATGCCCCGTGCGCGGCCACTCCAACGTGCAGGGCGACCGCACGGTGGGCATCGAGGAAAAGCCGACAAGCGCCTTCCTCGACCGCCTGGGCCAGGTGTACGGTTTTACTCCGCCGCGCGCGCACGGCCACGACGTGGTGGCCACCATCGAAGCCATGCAGCGCGGCGACGTCAAGGTGTTCATCGCGCTGGGCGGCAATTTCGCCGCCGCCACGCCCGATACGCCCGTCACCTGCGCCGCGCTGCGCCAATGCGCGCTGACGGTGCAGGTGGCGACCAAGCTCAATCGCAGCCACCTGGTCATCGGCAAGGAAGCCCTGCTGCTGCCCACCCTGGGGCGCACGGAGATCGACCTGCAGCACGGCGTGGCGCAGGGCGTGACGGTGGAAGACTCGATGAGCATGGTGCATATCTCGTACGGCCGCAATGCGCCCGCTTCGCCGCAGCTGCGCTCGGAAGTGGCCATCGTGGCCGGCATGGCCGAAGCGACGGTGGGCAGCGGCCTGGTGGACTGGCGCGCCTATGCGGCCGACTATGCGCGCATCCGCGACGATATCGAAAAGGTGTTCGACGATTTTTACGACTACAACGCCAGGGTGGCGCAGCCGGGCGGTTTTCATCTGACGGTGGCCTCGCGCGAGCGCGTGTGGAAGACGGCCAGCGGCAAGGCCAGCTTCCTCGTCGCCCCGCTGGACCTCGATACGCCGCTGCACCGCGCCCGCAAGCGCCACGGCGAACGCCTGATGGTGTTGATGAGCACCCGCTCGCACGACCAGTACAACACCACCATCTACGGCATGGATGACCGCTACCGGGGCGTGTACGGCACGCGCAAGGTCGTCTTCGCCAATGCGGCCGATATCGCCATGCTGGGTTTTAAGGATGGCGACATGGTCGATATGATCAGCGCCTGGGACGACGGCGTGGCGCGCCGGGCCGACGGTTTCCGGCTGGTCGCCTACGACATCCCGCGCGGCTGCCTGGGCGCGTATTACCCGGAGACGAATGCGCTGGTGCCGCTGGCCAGCACGGCCGACGGCGCCGGCACGCCCACGTCGAAGTCCGTGCCCGTGCTGCTGGAACGCAGCGCAAGCTACAAGGCGATGCCGGGCGTGTAATCGACGTATGCATCCTGGCGGCAGAAGCCCGCCAGCTTCATGCCCGCCTGCGTGGCGATGGAAATGGCCAGCGAACTGGGGGCGGATATCGTCGCCAGCAAGGGAATCTGCATGCGCGCCGCCTTGCGCGCCAGCTCGTAGCTGCCGCGGCTGGACAGGAAGACGAAGCCGCGCCGCATGTCGATATCGTGCAGCGCCAGGTAGCCGATCAGCTTGTCGAGGCCATTATGCCGGCCGACATCCTCGAACACGTGCACGATGTCGCCCTCGGGCGTGCACCACGCGGCCGCGTGCACGCCGCCCGTTTCCCGCATCAGCGCCTGATGCTCGCGCAAGCCGCTTGATGCGCGCGCCAGCGCGGCGGGCAAGTCGACGCGAATCAGGGATGGCGGCAGCGCCGCGGGCCGCAAATCGAGCATGTCGATGCTATCGATGCCGCACACGCCGCAGCCCGTGCGGCCCGTCAGCTGGCGCCGCCGGTCCTTCAGGCGCACGAAATCCTCCTGCGCGATGGTCAAGGCCACTTCGGCGGAATCGGGACGCAGGAACACTTCGCAATCGAAGATCGCGGCGGCCGATGCCACCACGCCTTCCGTCAGCGCGAAGCCATACGCGAATGCTTCCAGGTCGCGCGGCGTGGCCATCATGACGACGTGGGAAATGCCGTTGAAGACCAGCGCGACGGGGATTTCCTCGGCGACGTGGTCGATGGCATCGGTGGACTGGCCCGCGCGATGGCGGACGATGGCGCGCTCGACGAAGCCGGCGCGTTCGGTATTGGTATCTTCTGACATGGCAACCATGGGGGAACTATCACAGGCCCCATGGTAAACCAGAACGGCCAGGCAGGGGGCGGCCCCTGCCCGCGCCATCAATCCTTCTTCGGACGGCCCGTTTTCAGCTGCGGCAAGCCGGCCAGCACGTTTTGCAGCGTGGCCAGGTCGATCTGGCTGATCAGCGCCACGCCGATGCGCAGCAATTCGCTTTTCTTGATCTCGAATCCGGCCTTCAGGCAGGCTTTTTTGACCTGGCCCAGGACTTCGTATTCCGCTTCCGGCATGGTGAAGCTGTCGCGCACCAGCTTCGGCTTGCGGGCTTTTTCCTTGACGGCGGCGACCTTGGCAACTGGCGCTTTTTTCGCTGGCGCAGGCTTGGCGGCGGCCTTGGCAGCCGGTTTGACGGCGGCTTTCGCTGCCGGCTTGGCGGCGGGCTTTGCAGCAACCTTGGCCGCTGGCTTGGCAACGGCTTTTACTGCCGTCTTGGCGGCCGGCTTGGCAGCGGCCTTGGCGACAGGTTTGGCCACGACGGCCTTGGCCGCCGGCTTGGCGGCAGGCGCCTTGGCGGCGGCGGGCTTGGCGGCCACAGGTTTCGCAGCGGCCGGTTTGGCGGCCACTGGCTTGACGGCGGCCTTGGCCACCGGCTTGGCTGCAGGCTTGGCGGCCGGTGCGGCCTTGGCCGCTGCCGCGTTGATCGATGCGCTGGTCGGGAACATCGACACGGGCGCGCTGTCGGCCTTTTTCGCTGGGGTGGTTTTGGTCATGAATTCTCCAATCTAGTAAATAATATAAACAATATATACTGTTTTTTGAAATCTTGCTTGCTGCACATCAAGTCATGCGCATGTCATGACCTTCTAGGCGCTGGCGCGGATGGTGAAATCGACCCCCACCTCATCCCAGAATTCCTGCTCTTTCTCGATCCAGAACGACACGGTGGGATGGTGCGCAACCCAGCCGCGCTTGATGTCGAGTTCGATGCGGTTCTTCATGCGCAGGCGCAGTTCGCTGAAATCGGCTTCGATGCGCGCATGCATGAGCAGAATCGACAGGCGCAGCGCCAGCACGGCCTTGGCGAAATCGGGGTCGGACAGCACCTCGCCGATCTTGCGCAAGTTGCCCTTCTGCGCCAGGATCAGCCGGCTCATGGTCTTCTGTTCGCGCGTGGTAAAACCGGGCAGGTCCGCATTTTCCACGATATAGGATGCGTGCTTGTGGTAGCCCGTCTGCGACACGGCCAGCCCCACTTCGTGCAGCAGGCTGCTCCAGCGCAGGCATTTCACCAGGGCGTCAGACGTGGGCTTGAGCTGCGCATACATGGCCAGCGCCTGCTCGGCCACCCGGCCGGCGCGCTGCTGGTCGATGTGGAATTTCTCCATGCAGCCCTGCACCGACTGTTCGCGGCGGTCGCGCTTGGTCGAACGCAGGTACAAATCCCACATCACGCCCATGCGCAGGCCCGCCTCGATCGGCGTCATGGCGGGAATCGCCAGTTCGCGGAACAGGCCGATCAAGATGGCCAGGCCACCGACGATGGTGCTGGCGCGGTCGGGGCGCAAGCCGGGCATGTCGATGCGGCTGGTGTGACCGAGTTCGATGAAGCGGCGCGCCAGCGCATCGAGGCTGACGCTCGTGAGCAAGCCGTCGCCAAGCTTGTTGCGGGCGATGATGTCGGCGATGGTGCGGATGGTGCCGGAAGAGCCGTAGGCCGTCTTCCAGTGCTGCGGATGGTATGGCGGCGCGGCATCCTCGAAATGGCTGCGCGCCGACAGGATGGCCGCCTCGAACGACGGCGCGTCGATGCGTCCGCCGATGAAGAATGACAGGCTTTGCTTGACGGTGCCCAGGCTGAAGGATTCCACGCGTTCGATATCGTTGCCGCGCCCCAGTATCAGTTCCGTCGAACCGCCGCCGATGTCCATCACCAGCCGGCGTTCGCCGGGAATGGCCAGCGCATTGGCCACGCCCATGTAGATCAATCGCCCCTCTTCCTCGCCCGAGATGATTTCGATCGGGTAGCCGATGGCTTGCTCGGCCAGCGGCAGGAAGACGGCGCCGTTGCGCGCCACGCGCATGGCCGACGTGGCCACCACGCGCACGGCTTCAAGCTCGAAACCGGCGAGGATGGCGCGAAAGCGCTGCAGGCAGGCCAGCGCGCCCTGCATGGCCGCTTCGGTCAGGTCGCCATTGGCGTCCAGGCCGGCGGCCAGGCGTATCGGATCGCGCACGCTCTTGACCACGCGGATGGTGTCGCCATCATGCTTGCCGACGTGTAAACGAAAACTGTTGGACCCCAGGTCCACCGCTGCATACATACTGGCCTCTTGTCTTGTCATGACTGTGCCAACTGAAAAAGTTGGCAAATTCAGTTACTAAACTATATAAATCATTTAAACGATTTAAAAATCCTACCACACTACCCTCATCGTATGACAGCGGCGTGACAGGATTGTGACAAAACGGCAGCCGTGCGGCAGCTTACGGGACGATGGTGGTGAACAGGTACACGGCGAAAATCACCAGGTGCACCGTCCCCTGCATGACCGTGGTGCGGCCCGTGCCCAGCGACAGGGTGGCGACCATCAGCGACAGCAGCAACAGCACCGTCGACTTGATATCGAGTCCCAGCGTAATGGTCAGGCCCGTGGCCAGCGACACCACCACCACGGCGGGTATCGTCAGGCCGATGCTGGCCAGCGCGGAACCGAGCGCCAGGTTCAAGCTCGTTTGCAGGCGATTCGCGCGCGCGGCGCGCACGGCGGCCAGGCCTTCGGGCAGCAGCACGATGGCGGCGATGACGATGCCGACCAGGGTTTTCGGCGCGCCCATGGCGGCGATCGCCGTCTCCAGCGCGGGCGCCAGCGACTTGGCCAGCAGCACCACGGCGCCCAGGCACACCAGCAGCGCACCGGCGCTGACCCAGGCGACGGTGGGCGTGGGCGGCGCCGCATGCACCTCTTCATCGCCGACGGCTTCCTTGGGCAGGAAGTAGTCGCGGTGGCGCACCGTCTGCACCAGCACGAACGTGCCATACAGGACCAGCGAGATGACGGCGATGAAAATGAGCTGGCTGGAATTGTAGTACGGGCCGGCGGCGCTCGAGGTGTAGTTCGGCAGCACCAAGGTCAGGATGGCGATCGCCGCCAAAGTGGCCAGCGACGCGCTCACGCCCAGCAGGCCGAAGGTCTGCTCGCGGTGACGCCCGGCGCCCAGCAGCAGGCAGATGCCGACGATGCCGTTCAAGATGATCATGATGGCGGCAAACACGGTGTCGCGCGCCAGCCCCGTCGTTTCCGGCCCGCCAGCCAGCATCAGCGAGACGATCAGCGCCACTTCGATCAGGGTCACGGCCAGCGCCAGCACCAGGGTGCCGTACGGTTCGCCGATGCGGTGCGCGACCACTTCCGCGTGGTACACGGCGGCCAGCACGCTGCCGATCAGGCCAGCCACGAGCAGGATCTGATAGGCGCCGCCGACATTGAAGGTGGAACCGAACAGGAACAGCCAGCCGGCAAGCGGGGCGGCGAGCGGCCATACAGGCAGGGATTTGAGCATTTTCATTATGAGCCTGGCAAGAGTAAAAAAAGAGGGGCGCGGTGCGGACGGCAAAGGACAGCCTGGCGTGCATGCCACAGCATAACTTGCCTAGCTTAAATACAAGTTAGGGAATACACATCTCGAGTGACGGCAACCCGGGCCAGGCCCACCCTTCAATCACCTTGCCAGAGTGCACCTGCTTGCTACCAGTAACTATAGTCCCTTTGGTAACATGCCGTTGCAATTTTCTTGTCTTTTTGCTTCCTGAAGCCGTCATACTGCAGGGCACGCCTTCCCGGCACCGACCAAGGACTAACCATGATTTCAATAAACGGCACCGCCATGTGCATGTTCGTCTTCGCGGGCAGCCTGCTGTGCGCCGCCGCACACGCGGACACGGACACACCGCCGGTGCGCGAAGCGCAGGTTGACGCGAACTGGGCCACACCGCCTGCACCCGCCGTAGAGGCACGCTGGCAAGACAGCCTGCCGCCCGCGCCACCGGTGGCGCCACGCGAAGAAAAGATACTGCCCAAGAGCGAATGGCTGAGCGTGGAGCCGGTGAAGGCGCAGGACCGACGCTGCGATCCCGGCCTCGACGCCTTGTTCTTGCCCAAGGAGTGCGGCAAGGAACCGAGCTGGCTGGGCTCGCGCAAGAAGTAATCCGGTTTAGATATCGAGGGTGCTGGCGCCCTGCGCCTCCACCACCCTGTTGCGGCCCGCCTGCTTGGCCGCCTGCAGCGCCTCGTCGGCCCGCTTGAACAGGCTGACGGTGCTGTCTTCGGCGCGGATGGTGGTCACGCCCAGGCTGGCCGTCAGCTGCAGCACGGCGCGTTCCGTCTTGACGGGCAGCGCCTCGACGGCGGCGCGGATGCGCTCGGCCACCATCAGCGCATCGGCCAGGGTGGTGCGCGGCAATTGGATGGCGAATTCGGCGCCGCCCAGGCGACCCATCAGGTCGCTGTCGCGCAGCTGCTGGCGGCACGTATCGACGATGGTTTTGAGCACCGCATCGCCGACCGGATGTCCATAGCTGTCGTTGACTCTTTTGAAGTGGTCGATATTGAGCACCACCAGCGCCGTCGGCAAGCCGGGCCGGCGCGCCAGCGCCATCCACGGCGCCAGCGCCTGGTAAAAGCCGCGCCGGTTCGGCACGCCCGTGGCCGCGTCGAGCACTTCCAGGCGCGCCAGCTCGCCGCCCAGTTTTTCGCGCGACAGCAGCAGATAGCCGAAGGCATTCGTCAGCATCATCAGGTACAGGGCGCCGAAGCCGGCCAGCTGCATCAGCTCCGCATCGAAACCGGGGACGGCGGCGGCAAGCACGCCGCGCGCGGCGATCAGCAGCGACAGGATGCCCATGCTGACGACGAGGAAGCGGCGCAGCATGCTCGCCTCGCGCCATTTGAGGCACAGCGCGGCCACGCCGGCCAGGAAAAAACCGGCCACGATGAGCGAACCGCCGGCGCTGCGCAACAGCGGCGCCACGTCGAACAGGTAGCAGGCGGCAAACAGGGTCACCGCCAGGCCCAGCGCCGGCAAGACATAACGACGCCAGCCGCTACGCCCGGCCGCCTGCCACAGCGCGCCCGCATCGAGCGCCATGCCGGCAAACAGCAGGCTGTTACCGAGCAGGATGGAGAGGAAATCGGGCAGCACGCCGCGGAAATACAGCAGACACCAGGCGATGGCCTGGCATTGCTTGGCCACAGCCCAGGTGGACATGCTGAGCGACTTCTTGCGCTCGTATTCGAAGAAGAACAGGGCCGCGCACAGGCTCAGGTTGCCAAGCGCCAGGGCCAGTACCAGGGTCTTGATATCCATGGGTTACGCCATCGCCGCGCCGCCGCGGCACGCTGGTTCAGATTTCGTGTTCGACATTCGTGCTGCCGTCGCCGATCTTGCTGGCCCACGCCTGCACGAAATACTGCTTTTCCACTTCGCTGGGCGCCTCGTGCCAGAACACGATGAGTGTGCCCTTGTGATCGTGGATCTGCGCCACTTTTTCAATGAATCCGAGATTGGCAGCCTGGTCGGCCAGCGCCGCCGCGTAACCGTACACGCGCGTCAGCCGTTCGATGCGGTCAGGCTCCGTAAAACTGTTCGTCGCCGTAATAATGGGGTGATCCAAAAACATGCTTGTCTCCATGGTGCCCGACTGCGCGGCCGTGCCGCCGCGCGCCATTACGCATGCTCGGCGCGGATTAATCGGGTATGCTCACGGGAGCTTATCAGATTTCTCTGAATGCAACAAAGCATCTCCCCAGTCCACTCAGCGAAGTCGCCCCATGCCGGAAAACAGAAGCACCACCCCGCTTGCCCCGCAGGTGCATACCTGTGGCGACCGGCGCCGCCTGGAATTCCAGCCAGGCATGATCCAGAGCGAAATGCTGCTGTCGCGCCCCGACCATCTGCTGCTGCGCTATGCGCGCGCCATGATGTGCTTTACCCTGTTCGTGCCGCGCCCCCGGCACATCCTGATGGTGGGCCTGGGCGGCGGTTCGCTGCTGAAATTCTGCCACCGCCACCTGCCCGATACCCGCATCACGGTGCTGGAATTGCGCGCCGACGTGATCGCCCTGCGCGAGCAGTTCATGCTGCCGCCCGACGACGCGCGCCTGCGCATCATCGAAACGGATGCCGTCAGCTATATCCGCCAGCATCCGGGCTGCGCCGACGTGCTGCTGCTCGACGGCTACGACGAAACGGGCTTGCCGCCTGCCCTGGGCAGCGCGCGCTTCTATGCGGACTGCCTGCGCGCCCTGCTGCCGGGCGGCGTGCTGGTGGCCAACCTGTTCAGTTATGACGAGCACTATCCCGCCATGCTGGCGCGCCTGATGCTCACCTTCCGCGGCGCCGTGTGCCACTTCGACGGCATCGCCGGCAACAACCGCATCATCTTCGCCGCCAGGCCGGACAAGCTCGGGGCGGGCCGCGCCCTGCGCGTCGTGCGCCTGGTGCGCTGGCGCCGCGCCGCGGGGCTGGCTTTCCTGAACCGGCTGCTGCCGGCATGGCAACTGTGGCGCCTGCGCCGGCAATCAAGCGCACGCAACAACTGATAGTCGCCCGCCATGGCCATAGATATTGTTGCTTATTAGCAGCGATCTGGTGCAAAATTCGCATGATGGATGTGGTTTATGACAAACTACGGCCTGCGCGGGCCCGCAGGTGCTGCCGAGCAATTGTGTCCATGAAGTGAGATAGGAAAACCCATGCTGCATGGCCGCCTGCCATTGTCGATTTCCGCCGCGGCCGCGCTGACCTTCGCCTGCGGCGTCAGCGTGACGGCCGTGCTGTTCGTCGCCATCAGCCAGCTCGAATACGACAAGATGAGCCTGAGCCTGCAGCAGCGCGCCGGCGCCAGGGTGGCCGCCATCGAGCAGGGACTCGACGACGCCGTCGAGGTGCTGACCACGACGAACCAGCTGTTTGCCGCCGTCGTGCCCGTCACGCGCGAGCAGTTCCACGCCTTCACCACGCCGCTGCTGCAGCGCCACCCGTTCATCCAGGCCTTCAATTTCCACCGTATCGTGCCGCATGCCCAGCGCGATGCCTTCGAAGCCGGGCTGCGGCGCATCGCACCCGATTACGCCATGACGGAAATGCGCGATGGCGTCGTCGTGCCCGCGACGACGCGCGCCACCTACCTGGTGGTCGATTACCTCGAACCCATGCAGGGCAACCGCCCCGCCTTCGGCCTGAACGTCAGCCCGAACGGCGTGCTGGCGCGCGCGCTGGAACAGGCCATCATCAGCGGCCAGACCACCGCCACCGGCCTGCTGGCCCTGGCGCAGGGACCGCAGCAGGGCTTCGTCATCGTGCGTCCCGTGTACCGCCACGGCGTGCCCCTGCAGACGGTGCAGCAGCGGCGCGCGGCACTGATCGGCGATACGGCGGTCATCGTGCGGGCCGGGGAACTGGTACAGAAAATCCTCGCCGGCGCCGACCTGCTGGGCGACCCGCAGCTTGAACTGAGCGTCTACGCCGACGCCGGCGCCGACCCGCGCCAATTGATCTTCCGGCATGGCCGGGCGCCTGCCGACGAGCCGGGCGGCGCCTGGGAATCGCTGCCGCGCTGGCTGCACTTCGCCTACCACAGCCACTATGACCGGGCCTTCATTTCCGCCGGCCGGCCGTGGCATGTGCGCGTGGTGGCCCATCCGCGCCCCTTCCTGGCCGACCATCTGGGTTCCCTGTTCACCCTGATCACGGGTTTGCTGTTCAGCATGCTGACGGCTGCCTTCGTGCAGTCGCTGACACAGCGTTCGCGCCGCGTGCAGCTGCTGGTGGAGCAGCGCACGGCCGACCTCAAGCGCAGCAACGAGCTGCTCAGCGCCGACGTGCGGGCGCGCCAGCGCACGGAGCGCGCCCTGCAGGAAAGCGAAAAGCGCTTCCGCCGCCTGCTGGCCCTGTCCTCGGACTGGTACTGGGAACAGGATGTCAACTTCTGCTTCACCCACATCACCAGCGGATTCACGGACAAGTCGAACATGCCGCTGGAACGCTTCATCGGCATGACGCGCTGGGACAACAACCCGGAAATGCGCAATTCGCGCTGGGGCAAGCAGCATATCGCCAACCTGGAAGCGCACCTGCCCTTTTCCAACCTCGAGTATGCGATGCATGACCGCGATGGCCAGCTGCGCTGGTTCAGCATCAACGGCGAACCGCTGTTCAACGAGCTGGGCGAATTTCGCGGCTACCGGGGCACGGGTTCCGAAATCACGGAACGCAAGCTGGCCGAGCAGCAAATCCAGCACATCGCCCACCACGACGTGCTGACGGGCTTGCCCAACCGCGCCCTGCTGCGCGACCGCCTGGCGCAAGCGATGGCCCTGTCGCGCCGCAAGAACCGCGCGCTGTGGGTGCTGTTGATCGACCTCGACCGCTTCAAGTTCGTCAACGACAGCCTCGGCCACAAGGCCGGCGACCTGCTGCTGAAAACCATCGCCACGCGACTGCAGGCCAGCCTGCGCGAAACCGATACGGTGGCGCGCCTGTCGGGTGACGAATTCGTCGCCATCCTGTGCGAACAGGCCGACGAAGTGCTCAGCGCCGCCATCGTGCAGCGCGTGATGGATGCCGTGGCCCAGCCGGTACTGTTGGATGGCAAGGAATTCTTCGTCACCTGCAGCATCGGCGTGGCCGTCTACGACATGTCGCGCTACGACGCTCCCGGCGACGTGACCCTCAATGGCGAGACGCAGAACCTGATCGAGCAGGCAGACATCGCCATGTACTGCGCCAAGAAACAGGGCCGCAACAACATCAAGTTCTATACGACGGCCATGAACCAGGCGACGCTGGAGCGCCTGCGCATCGAGACGGCGCTGCGCAACGCCCTGGAGCGCGAACAGTTCGTGCTGCATTACCAGCCGCAGGTGGACCTGGCCAGCGGGCGCATCGTCGGCGTGGAAGCGCTGCTGCGCTGGCAGCACCCGGACCTGGGCATGGTGGCGCCGCAGCGCTTCATCGCGCTGGCCGAGGATACGGGCCTGATCGTGCCGATCGGCGCCTGGGTCATGCGCGAGGCCTGCGCGCAGGTGAAACGCTGGCATGCGGCGGGACTGGACACCTTGCGCCTGGCCGTGAACCTGTCGGCGCGCCAGTTCAACGAACCGAACCTGGTCGCCTCGATCGCCGCAGTGCTGCTGGAAACGGGCTTGCCGCCCGCCTGCCTGGAACTGGAACTGACGGAAAGCCTGTTCATGCACGACGTGGCGCTGGCCGTCAGCCAGCTGCACGACATGAAGGCGCTCGGGGTGCAGCTGTCGATCGACGACTTCGGCACCGGCTATTCCAGCTTCGCCTACCTGCGCACCTTCCCCATCGACGTGCTGAAGATCGACCGCAGTTTCGTCGGCGACGTGGCGCGCGACGCGGACGATGCGGCCATCGTCGTCTCCATCATCGCCCTGGCGCACAATCTGAAACTGCGCGTGGTGGCCGAAGGCGTGGAAACGGCCGAGCAGCTCGATTACCTGCGCCGCCATGGCTGCGACGAGGCGCAAGGCTATTACTTCAGTCACCCGCTGCCCGCGCACGAGGTGGAACTGCTGCTGCGGGCGGAAACGAAGGAAACGAACGCCATAGCCTGACGCGGCGTGCGCGCAGCGCCTGTTCCTCCCGGTCGTCAGCGAGGCCGGCTGCCGCCAGAAACTGCTACACGCCCTCGCTGGCGTCGGTGTCGGGCGCGCTGCCCGGCTCGGCCCACAGATTGTCGCATTCGGCGCAGACGATCACCCGCTGCCCCGTTTTTTTGACCGTGGCATGCACCAGGTCGCCATATTCGCCGCAGGTCGGACACTGCATGCCCTTTTCCTTCATGCCCGGCCTACAGCTTGTGCTGCAGGAATTCGAGGAAGCAGCTGATGCGCTGCGCCAGCTGCGTGTTGCGGTAGTAGACGGCGTGGATCTGCTGGCGGTAGCCCGTGTAGAACGGCTGCAGCACTTTCACCAGGCGTCCGGCGGCGATGTCGTCACGCGTCATGAAGTCGGACAGGCAGACGATGCCCTGGTCGTGCAGGGCCAGCTGGCGCAGGGTTTCGCCGCTGGAGGCGGCCAGCGCGGGCACGATCTGCAGGCTGTTGCCCGCTTCGTGGCGCAGCGGCCAGTTGTTCCCCAGGTCGTATTGGGCAAAGCCCAGCAGCGCATGGCCGGACAGCGCTTCCGGCGTGGCCGGTTCGCCGTGGCGCGCCAGGTAGGCGGGCGTGGCCAGCACGTGCAGCGGGCTGGCAGTCAGCGCGCGCGCATGCAGGGTCGAGTCGACCAGGGCGCCGATGCGGATGGCGATATCGGTGCGGTGCTCGAGCAGGTCGGCGATCTGGTCGTTGCTGGTCAGCTCCAGGCGGATGTCCGGGTACATGGCGCGAAATTCGGCCACGTGGGGCACCACGCAGTGGAGCATGAAGGGCGAAGCGGCATCGACGGACAGCCGCCCGGCCGGCTTCTGGCGGCGGATGCGGATCGACTCTTCCACGTCCTCCATCGAGGCGAGGATGGCGCGCGCCTTGTCCAGGAACAGCTGCCCCTCTTCCGTCAGTTCCATGCGCCGCGTGGTGCGCGTCAGCAGCGACGTGGCCAGCTTGTCTTCCAGGCGCGACAGCGCGCGGCTGACGCCCGAGGTGGTTTGCCCCAGGTGCACGGCGGCCGCGCTCAGGGTGCCGCTGTCGATGACGGTGACGAAGATTTTCAGGTCGTCCGAGTTGATGTCCATTGTTGCCTTAATTTCACATATCTCGCCATTATAATGGAATCGCGGCAACAGTGATGATTACAGGCAACGTCAGGCAACGTAGAACAAAATGGCGATAAAATGACAGCTGCTGCCGGCCAGCACGAACAAGTGCCAGATGCCGTGGCCGTGGCGCAGCTTGTGGTCGGTGGCATAGAAGACGATGCCGCCCGTGTAGCAGAGGCCGCCCGCCACCAGCCACAGGAAACCGTTCCACTCGAGCGCCGCCAGCAGCGGCTTGATGCCGATGACGATCAGCCAGCCCATGGCCACGTAAATCACCAGCGACAGGATGCGCGCGCCTTTCGCGTACACATATTCCTGCACGATGCCAAACAGCGCGAGACCCCAGACGACGCCGAACAGCGACCAGCCCCACGGCCCGCGCAGGGTCACCAGCATGAAGGGCGTGTAGGTGCCCGCGATGAGCAGGTAGATGGCGCAATGGTCGAGCCGCTGCAGCACGGCCTTGGCCTTGCCGCGCACGCTGTGGTACAGGGTGGAAGTGAGGTACAGGGTCAGCAGCATGGCCGCATACACGCTGCAGCTGACGATTTTCCAGGGGTCGCCCGTGCGGGCCGCCGCGACGATCAGGATGACGCCGCCGATGGCCGCCAGCGCGGCGCCCACCGTATGGGAAATGCTGTTGAACCGTTCACCGTGGTACATGCTTAAGCCGAGCGTATCGAGACGCAGCAAAATTCCGGGGTCGGACCCTCAGGGACTTGGCGTCCCCGTCCGACCCCAGTCCTTGCTTTGGGGTTGCAATCAAGCCGCTTCCGCCTTCTTGCGCGCGGGACGGCGTGCCGGGGTCTTGCGCGGCGCCTTGGCCGGCTTGTCTTCCGCCACGACGACTTCCACCGGCGCCGCCTCAATCACAGGCGCCGCTTCCGCCACGGCGTCTGCCGTCTTCTTGACCGGCTTCTTCGCCGCTGCCGTCTTGCGGGCCGGCGTGCGCGGCTTGGCCTTCGGCTTCGCTTCGGCGACGGTTTCCACAACGGCCTCGGCTACCGGCTCGGGCACCGGTTCAGGCGCTGGCGCCACTTCGACCACCTCGGCGCGCGCTTCACGGCCGCCATCGCCATTCTTGCGGCCGCCACGGCCATTGCGGCGCGAACCGCGCTTGGCGTTGCCCTCTTCCGCTACGACCTCGACTGCGGCTTCGGCCACTTCATGCTGCACTTCCGGCTGCGGCGCCGGCGCATACTGCTCGACGATTGTTGTTTCGGCGTCGGCCACCGGCACGAAAGCCTGTGGCGCGGACTCGCCGCGGCGCTGCTCGTTCTGCTTGCGGCCGCCACGGCCATTGCGGCGCGAATCGCGGCGGCTGCCGCCATCGCGGTGATTGCCCTCTTCCGCCGTCACGCCGGCTTCGCCGCTGGCGATGACGTCACTGGCGGCTTCCCCGTTCACGGGCGCGGCGACAGGCACCAGGCCGCTGCTGCGGTAGACATAGGCGCCCGATTTTTCATCGCGGCCAAATTCCAGCAAGCCGCGCGTCTGCGCTTCTTCCAGCAGATTGCCGAAGGTGCGGAAACCGTAATACGATTCGCTGAAGTCCGGCTTGCGGCGCTTGATCGCTTCCTTCAGCATCGAGGCCCAGATCTTGCCGCTGTCGCCCCGCTCGGACACGAGCGCGTCGAAGGTGGCGACGGCCATTTCGATCGCTTCCGTCTTGCGCGACTCGTATTTTTCCTTGCGGCGCACTTCTTCGTCGGGCGAACGCTTGGCCGCCGGGGTTTCGCGCGCGTCGCGCTTGGCGGCCGTGCGGCGGCTTTCGCGCACCAGGTCATCGTAGAAAATGAATTCGTCGCAATTGGCCACCAGCAGGTCGGAGGTCGACTGCTTGACGCCCACGCCGATCACCTGCTTGGCGTTTTCGCGCAGTTTCGACACCAGCGGCGAAAAATCGGAATCGCCGCTGATGATGACGAAGGTGTTCACGTGGGCCTTGGTGTAGCACAGGTCCAGTGCATCGACGACGAGGCGGATGTCGGCCGAATTCTTGCCGGACTGGCGCACGTGGGGAATTTCGATCAGTTCGAAGTTCGCCTCATGCATGGTGCCCTTAAAACTTTTATAACGGTCCCAGTCGCAATATGCCTTCTTGACAACAATGCTGCCCTTGAGCAGCAAGCGTTCGAGGATGGGCTTGATATCGAATTTTTCGTAATTTGCATCTCGCACGCCGAGCGCGACGTTCTCGAAGTCGCAAAACACGGCCATGCTGAGGTTTTCTGGGGATGACGCCATAAGGGTGAATTCTCGCTGATGATAAGGGCGGACGGGAAGCGCAACGCTTCCCTTTTCGCCTAGTATATTCGCCCATCCCCCGTTTCGGCGACAACTATCGTGCGCGGCGGCCTATTGCGCGCCGCCGGCGGCGCTCGCGCTGGCGCCGGCGACCGGCCAAACAACGCTTTCATCGACCGAATACAGCTGGCATGGCAGGCTGCTGCGGCGCTGGCACGAAGCGAGCGCGCGCACATCGGGACTTTCGCCCTCCTCGGCCCAGCCCCAGGCGCCGCTGGCCGACAAGGCAAAGGCGCGCGGCGCGGTTTTCTCGAGGAAGACGCGGTAGGCGGCGCGGCCCTGCTCTTCCAGGTAGGGCACGGCGGCGATATCGTCCTGCGGCGCGAAATGCGTGGCGGGCGGCGACGGCGCGTCGGCCACGCGATAGACCTGGCGCACCGGCATGCCGATCTTCTGCAGGAAGCGTTCGGTGGCGGGCAGCCACACGGCCACCCCGTCGCGGCTGCCCAGGGTCAGGTGGGCGTCGCGCTTGAACGGGCCGTAGGCCAGCAGTTCCGCCCGGCCGCCTGAACCGGTAAAGGAATTGAACAGCCGCCGCGCCAGCGCCGGCGAAAAATACGAATCATTCGCGCCATACAGCCACAGGCTGGGAATGTGGTTGTAGGCGCCCAGGGTGGCGAACGTCTTGGCCAGCGCCCCTTGCCAGTCGCAGCCCGGCACGTCGACGCGCAGGCCGCCGGAAAAATTGAGCACGCCGCGCACGCCGGGCACCATCCGGGTGGCCAGCGCCAGCGCCGCCATGCCGCCATACGACTGCCCCGCGACGACGATGCGCTGCGGGTCGACCCAGCTCTGGCGGCGCGCATACGCCAGCGCGGCGAGCATGTCGCGCGCCTGGCCCTGGGCGTTGCCCAGCATGTCGCAGCCGAAATCGCGGTAGGCGCCCGTGGAGCGCGCAAAACCGGCGCGCATCGGCAGCATCACGGCATAGCCGCGGCGCACGAACTCGGTCGCCATATAGATGAAGCGCTCGCGCGGCTGCTGCCGGGCCGCGCCGGCCTGCTTGCCGTGATTCATCAGCAGCAGCGGGAACGGGCCGGGGCCGGCTGGGCGGAACACCGTCGTTTCCAGCGTTTCGCGCAAGCCGTCGCCGGCCGGTACCATGATCACCTGCTCGTTCAGGCGCGCATCGAGCGGCAAGGGCGAGTGAACAAGCTGGGCTTTCAGGGACAGGCAAGGCAGGCTGAGCAGAAAACCCAGCAAAATGGGGCGAAGCAGGTGGAAAATGGCGGACTCCGTGGATGACTTCCCTGCCAGTCTAGACAGTGGAATGCCACAGAACAATATAAAAAAATTACGTGACGCACATATTTTTTGCGGCTAGCACCTGCGGGAACAATTGTTGCCTTGCACCAACCACTTTTCCGTCTGGCGGGAGTAAACTGGAAGCCTTCTGAAGGAGTCGCCATGTCCATATCCGCCCTCACCACCGGTACCTCGGGGCTGACCGCCAACCAGCGCGCGCTGGATGTGGCCGCCAACAATATCGCCAATGCGAATACGCCGGGCTTCCAGCCGCAGCAAGCCCAGTTCCAGGAAGCCAGCCCGGCCGGCACGGGCGTCACCCTCTCCGTCGAAGGACGCAAGCTGGCCGCCGGCGAAAGCGTGAGCGGCGCCAATGCGACTGCGGCCAAGGCGGCCGAAAGCCGGCCGAACGGCGTGGGCCTCGCTTCCGAACTGACCGATAACCTCGTCTACAAGGCCGGTTTTAATTTATCGGCGAATGTCGTCAAGGCGGCCGACCAGGCACTGGGCAGCCTGATCGACGTCAAGACGTAAGCACGGTCACTAGCGCTTAGATAGTCTGCTTTTGCATTTCCAGCGCCAATGGCGCCATCGCCGGCGTGATCAGCGCCAGCAGCCGTTCGGCCGGAATGCCGTCGCGCGCCTGCACCGACAAACCGTGCAGCAGCGCCGCATAATAATCGCCCAGCGCCTGCACGTCCGCCTCCGCTTTTAACTCTCCCGCCAGTTGCGCCGCGCGCAGGCGCTCGATGACGGCTTGCGTGCGCGCGCGGCGGTGCTGCGCCAGCCAGTCGGCGATGCCCGCGTTTTCCGCACTCGTGTTCGTGGCGGCCGTGACCACCATGCAGCCTTGCGGCTGGCCGCTGCGCGTGTACAGCAGCACGGCTTCTTCCAGCATGCGCGCCACCGCGTCGCGCACATTCAGGCTGGCCGCCAGCGCGTGCACGGCAAACGCGCCTTCTCCCGTTTCATACAGCTCCACGGCTTCGCGGAACAGCTGCTCCTTCGAGCCGAACGCCGCATAGATGCGCGCCGAGGCGATGCCCAGCGCCGCCACCAGGTCGGCCATCGATACCCCCTCGTAGCCGCGCGTCCAGAACGCGTCGCGCGCCTTTGCCAGCGCCAGCGCACGGTCGAATTCCCTCGGTCTTCCTGCCATCTTGATCCTCTGCTTGCGAAGTGGCGGCCAGTATAACGCCTGGCGCCCGCGCCGCGTTCCCGATTAATTTTGCATCGGTGCCTTGACCGGACGGGAAATTTCGCCTATTCTTTGTCGATCGACAAACAATAGGAGCCGATATGAAAACCATCCAAGGACCAAGCCTGCACCTGGCACAATTCGCCGCCGACACGGCGCCCTTCAACACCCTGCCCGCCATCGCCGAGTGGGCGGCCGGCATGGGCTTCAAGGCCCTGCAGATTCCCGCCTGGGATGCGCGCCTGTTCGACGTGGCGCAAGCCGCGCACAGCCAGCAATATTGCGACGACCTCGTTGCCATGCTGGCCAGCCATGGCCTGGTGATCAGCGAACTGACGACGCACATCCTCGGCCAGCTGGTGGCCGTGCACCCGGCCTACGATGCGCTGTGCGACAGCTTCGCCCCGGCACATCTGCACGGCCAGCCGGCCGCGCGCACCGAGTGGGCCATCGAACAGGTCAAGCTGGCGGCCATGGCCTCGAAACGCCTGGGCCTGACCGACATGGGCACGTTTTCCGGCTCGTTCGCCTGGCCATACCTGTTCCCGTTCCCGCAGCGCCCGCCCGGCCTGATCGAAGCGGCTTTCGACGAGCTGGCACGCCGCTGGCTGCCCATCCTCGACGTGTGCGAGGAACAGGGCGTCAACCTGTGCTACGAAATCCACCCGAGCGAAGACCTGCATGACGGCATCAGCTTCGAGATGTTCTACGAGCGCGTGGGCCGCCACCCGCGCTGCAAGATGCTGTTCGACCCCAGCCACTTCGTGCTGCAGCAGCTGAACTACCTGGAATTCATCGATATCTACAAGGACCATATCCGCATGTTCCATGTGAAGGATGCGGAATTCAATCCGACGGGGCGGCAAGGCATTTACGGCGGCTACCAGTCGTGGGAAAACCGCGCCGGGCGCTTCCGTTCGCTGGGCGACGGCCAGGTCGATTTCAAGGCCATCTTCTCGAAGATGGCACAGAACGATTACGCGGGCTGGGCGACGCTGGAATGGGAATGCTGCCTGAAGGACCAGGAGGTGGGTGCGCGCGAAGGCGTGGCGTTCATCAACGCCCACATCATTCCCGTCACCGACAAGATCTTCGACGACTTCGCCGGCGCCCCCGTCAGCGCGCAACAGATCCAACAATTGCTGGGCATCCAGCATCACTAATCAAGGAAACATATGAACGACTTCATACACGACTACGTCCGCATCGACGGCCAGCGCCTGCATTGCGTCATCGCCGGTCCCGGCACCGGCAAACCCGTGCTGCTGATCCCCGGCTGGCCGCAAACCTGGTATGCGTGGCGCCACGTGATGGCGGCGCTGGCCGCCAATGGCTATCAGGCGATCGCCATCGATCCGCCCGGCAGCGGTCACTCGGACCGCCCGGCCGGCGGTTACGACACGGGCGCCGTGGCCGCCACCCTGCACCGCGCCATGCTGGCCCTGGGCCATGCGCAGTACGACGTGGCCGGCCACGACATCGGCATGTGGGTCGGCTACGCGCTGGCCAGCGACTTCCCGCAGGCCGTGACGAAACTGGCGCTGACGGAAGCCGTGATTCCCGGCCTGGCGCCGGCGCCGCCGATTTTTGTCGCGCCGTCCGACAACATCTTCCTGTGGCACTTCATGTTCAATCAGGTGCTGGATTTGCCGGAAATGCTCACGGCGGGCAAGGAGCGCGAGTACATCCGCTTCATTTTCGACCGCTGGTCGTACCGCCGCGACAAGGTCGCCGTCGACGTGTATGCGGATGCCTACGCCACGCCGGGCGCCCTGCGCGCCGGTTTCGCCTATTACCGCGCCATACCCGAAACCATCCGTCAAAATCTGGAACGGGCAAAACGCAGCCTGGCCATGCCCGTGCTGGCCATCGGCGCCGACCATGCGACCAATGACGCGCCCCTGCTGACCATGCAGGGCAAGGCGGACAATTTGAAAGGCGCCATCGTCGCCGAATGCGGCCACTTCATCATGGAAGAACAGCCGGAAGCGTTCATCGCCCACCTGCTGCCCTTCCTGGCGGGAGAAAAATCAGGGAACAACGCATGAGCCTCGATCCGCTGATCGCCGCCTGGCTGGAAGAGATAAAAGATGCGCCGCCGCCCGCCTCGCTGGCGGACCTGCGCGCCGCCACGGAAACGGGGTTGCGCCAGCTGCATGGGCCACTGGAAGAGGTCGACTCCGTCGCCGATTACGTGCTGCCGGGCGAGCATGCGCTGACCGTGCGTGCCTACGTGCCGGCCGGCGCGGACACGGGCCAGCCCCTGCCGGCCATCGTCTTCGCGCATGGCGGCGGATGGTGTTTGTGCTCGCTGGACCTGTACGACAATCCCTGCCGCGCGCTGGCCAACGCCACCGGCTGCGTGATCTTTTCCGTCGACTACCGGCTGGCGCCCGAGCACAAGTTTCCCGTGCCGTTGAACGATTTTTACCGGGCCCTGTGCTGGGTCGCCGACCAGGCGGAGATGCTGGGCATCGATGCGAAACGGCTGGCCGTGGGCGGCGACAGCGCGGGCGGCAACCTGGCCGCCGCCGCCGCCCTGATGGCGCGCGACCAGGCGGGACCCGCGCTGGCGCACCAGCTGCTGCTGTATCCGGCGCTCGATTTTGCCTTCGACACGCCGTCCTACCAGTGCTATGCGGAAGGCCATTCGCTGACCCGGGAAGCCATGCGCTTTTGCTGGTCGGCGTACCTGAGCGAACCGGCCGATGGTGACAACCCTTACGCGGCGCCCCTGCGGGCGACCTCGCTCAAGGGCTTGCCGCCGGCGACGGTGCTGGTATGCGAGTACGACCCGCTGCATGACGAGGGAGAAGCCTATGCGCGGTATTTGCGCGACGACGGCGTGGCGGCGCAATGCGTGCAGCTCGACGGCATGATCCATGCATCGATACACATGCCGGGCTTGGCGCCAGCGGCGCGCGGCCTGTTCGACGTGGCGGGCAAGGCCATGCGGCAAGCGCTGGCGGCATAGAAAAAACGCGCCGGGGATGGCTCCACGGCGCGTTTTTTTAGTATCAGCTGCGCATCACTCCACCAGCTTGCGCACCTCGATGGCCTTCAGCCACTTCACATGGCGCGGACCCGTGCGGATATCCTTGGCCGAGATGAGGGCGATTTCGCCATCGCTGTCGTCGAGCGCCTTGCCGTTCTTTTCGTAGTAGACGATCACGCCCTCACCGGCCGGCGCGTTATACAGCTCGCCCCAGGAAAACACTACCGCATAGCCATCGGTGGCCGTGGCGATGATGGCGAGCTTCTTGACATCGTTGTGGCCGGGCGCATCGAGCGCCGCCTTGTCGAGGATGTCGCGCAGGCGCACTCCACGATAACTGGCGATGGTTTCGGCCTTGTCGCCATTGTGGCGCGTGACGGCGATGTCTCCGCCATTGGCTTGCGGCAGTCGGCGCAAGTCGGCCACCGTCAGGATCAACGGCGTTGCCACCTTGCCCGTCACGGTGAGCGCGCGGCTCATGTTGTCGCGCGCGGGCGCCGGGTCGGCCCACGCGGGCGCCGCCGCCAGCAGTGCGGCCGAAGCCAAACCAAGGAATATTTTCTTCAACATGCTGTGTCCTTTCATGACAGTGAAAACTCAGAACTGGTATTGCGCATTGGCCAGCCAGGTGCGGCCCGCGCTGGGAAACCCATCGGCCAGCGCGTAATTGCGGTCAACCAGGTTGCTCACGCCCGCTTCCAGGCTCAAGGCCGGCAAGGGCCGGTACACGGCTTTCAGGTCCACGGTGGCAAAGCCGCCCAGTGCCAAAGTGTTCGAGACCCAGCGTCCGCTGTTCGCTTCCGCGATGGCCACCACGTCGACCTGGCGCGCCGCGTGCAGCACGGCGTGCGCCGTCAGCTTGTGGCGCGGCACGTCCGTCAGGCGGATGGCGCGGTCGCTGACGTTCTTCATGTCCGTGTACGTGTAGTTGCCGCCGAAATCGAGCCAGGCGCCGGCGCAGCCGCGCACGCCCAGTTCCACGCCGCTGATGTGCGCCCGGCCCGCATTCTGCATCTGCGCACGCACGCCCGCCACATTCGCCACGCTCTGGATCTTGTCCTTCACGTCGCTGTAGAACAGGGCGGCATCGAGCGCCAGCCCGCGCACGGTTGCTTGATACCCCAGCTCATAATTGATCGCCTGTTCCGCGCGCAAGGCCGGGTTTTCAATATACGTGCCCAGGCGCTGCGAGTAGCGGTCCTTCAGGGTCGGCAGGCGCGACTTGCGCGCCACGGTGGCGTACACGCGCGATGCAAGTCCGGTCTTGTGGAACAGGCCAGCCTGCAGGTCGGTGGCCGATTGATTCTCGGGCAAGGTATACGCATTGCCGGCGCTGTAGACGGCGTCCGGGCGCAGCGCGTTGCGCGAGGCGCCCAGCGACAGGTCCGTCGCCGCATTGAGGGCGATGCTGTCTTCCGCGCCCAGGGTCCACAGGGCATCCTTGTACCAGGTGGTGCGCATGCCCTTGGCGTCGAGTTCCTGGTGTTCGTCGGCCTTGTAGCTGGCCACAAAACGCAGGCTGTGCGCGGCCAGGCGGAACGATTCGAGCTCCACCGCGCCGCCGTTCGTGCGGTCGTTATAGATGCTGCGCCCGCCGCTGACGCTGCCCTGGCCGCTGGTCTTCAGGGTCGCGTAGCTGCCGTTTGTGTAGGACGTGATTTCATTATCATAGCTGTCGTGATACAGGCGCAGTTTCAGGCGTTCCTGCTGGCCCAGGCGCGTCTGCGAGACGAGATACACGCTTTCCTTGTTCCAGTACGGCCATTGCCAGTAGCGCGCGCCGATGGGATTCGTCGATGGCGGCTGGCCCTTTTCGCCATGCTGCTTGTAGTAGCTGAGCGCATATTCATCGCCCGCATGCGCGCCATCGGGCGTCAGACCCACCTTGAACGACACCTTATGGTCCTTGCGATAGGCGTTATTGCGCATGCCGCCGTCTTCCGTGGCCGTAGGGCGGAAATCGGACGACAGGGGAAAACCGTCGCTGTCGATGTAGGACACGCCCGCCTGCAGATACCACAGGCCCTGGTTCGTGCCCACGTTGGCCGACACCTGGCGCTCGCTGCCCGAACCGAATCCCACTGACGCATCGCCTTCCATCAAAGCCGTCGGTTTGCGCGACACCAGGTTGATGGCGCCGCCCAGGGTATTGGCGCCGTAGGCCACGGAACTGAAGCCCTTGGCCACCTGGATGGCGGCCAGGTCGCTAGTGGTAAAGCGGTTGAAATCGACGTAGCCGTCATACGGCACGTAGACGGGAATGCCGTCGATGTACAGCGGCACCTGGCGCGCATCGAAGCCGCGGATGGCGACGGTTTTCTCGTTGCGCGCATTGGTCGACAGCGACACGCCGGACAGCAGATTGAGGGCGTCGCCCACGTTGTCGCGGTTAAAGCGGCGCATCTCGGCGCGGCTCACCTGCGTGCCCACCTGCTGTTCCGCCTGGCCTGCCTGCTCGCGCTGGCCGATCACCGTCACCGTGCCCAGCACGAACGGCGTAGCCTCATCCTTGCCTGCTGTCTGCTGCGCCTGCACCGTCTGCGCCAGCGCCAGCATCACGGCGCCTGCCACTACCTGTTTCACCATCGTCATCTTGCTCTCTTCCGTTATATATCGCCTTATATAGCGATATGCAAAAAAGCGGCCACTCGTGCGGCGGCCGTCATCCAACAGCGCAATATACAGACGTATATAGCGATGCTCAAGCGGGGAGAGGCAAAACGGGCGCGCAAGTCAATTTTCCGGCGATTTTTCATGCACCGCACCATTTCGCTGTGCGAACGAATGTTTCACAAAACGGTTGACATGCGCGAGTCGGCTAGGCAAACTGATTTCCAGGGAGCCAGCAAATGAATGCAAATATGACAAATATTCAGGCCGCAGCAGATCCGGAAATCATCGTCTTCAGCGATGACGAGGAAGGCAAGGATCGCCAGTTCGTCAACGCGCTGGCGCGCGGCCTCGAAGTGCTGCGGTGCTTTCGTCCCGGCGAAGTCTTCCTGTCGAACGCGGACATGGCCAAGCGCACGGGCATCCCCAAGCCCACCATTTCGCGCCTCACCTACACCCTCACCAAACTCGGCTACCTCAATTATTCGGACAGCCTGGGCAAGTACCAGCTGGGCGCCGGCGTGCTGGCCCTCGGCTACCGCATGCTGTCGAACCTCGACGTGCGCAAGATGGCGCGCCCGCTGATGGAGGAACTGGCCGAACATGCGCAGGCCTCCGTCTCGCTGGGCACCCGCGACCGCCTCAGCATGGTGTACGTGGAAACGTGCCGCAGCAGCGCCAACGTCACCCTGCGCCTCGACGTCGGTTCGCGCATTCCCCTGATGACGACCGCCATGGGCAAGGCCCTGCTGTGCATCCTGCCGCAGGCCGAGCGCGACTACCTGATGGACCATGCGCGCGTGCACGAGACGGAGCGCTGGCCGCGCATCAAGGCCGGCATCGAGCAAGGCTTCAAGGATTACCAGGACCGGGGCTTTTGCATCTCGGCCGGCGAATGGCAGAACGACGTGCATGCCGTGGGCGTGCCCATGCTGGGTGCCGACGGCGAACAGGTGATGGCCTTCAATTGCGGCGGCCCCGCCTTTTTGCTGTCGCGCGAAAAACTCGAATCGGACCTGGGACCCCGCCTGGTCGCCCTGGTCAGGACAGTGGAAAAAAACCTGGGCCGCGGTTAGACTGCGCGCCCCCTCTCAACAACAGATCAAATCAAAGCGCCGAGGAACCCGATGATACGCGACGAAGAAACCCTGAACATCCTGCTCGACAGCATCGCCCGTTTCGTGCGCGAAGTGCTGGTGCCGAACGAGGCGCTGGTGGCTGAAACGGACACGATCCCGCCCGCCATCGTGGCGCAGATGCGCGAACTGGGCCTGTTCGGCCTGTCCATTCCGGAAGCCTACGGCGGCCTGGAACTGAGCATGGAAGAGGAAGTACGGGTCGCGTTTGAAATCGCCCGCACCTCGCCCGCCTTCCGCTCGCTGATCGGCACGAACAACGGCATCGGTTCGCAAGGCATCGTCATCGACGGCACGGAAGCGCAAAAACAATACTATCTGCCCAAGCTGGCGGCCGGCGAGATCATCGGCTCGTTCGCCCTGACGGAAGCGGGATCGGGATCGGATGCGGCCTCGCTGCGCACGACGGCCGTGCGCGATGGCGACTTCTATATCCTCAACGGCAGCAAGCGCTACATCACCAACGCGCCCGAAGCGAGCATCTTTACAGTCATGGCCCGCACGGACCCCGTCAAACGCGGCGCCTCGGCCATTTCCGCCTTCATCGTGGAAAAGGATACGCCGGGCCTCTCGCTGGGAAAAATCGATAAAAAGATGGGCCAGCAAGGCGCGCATACCTGCGACGTCATCTTCGAAAATTGCCGCGTGCCGGCCGCGAACATCATCGGCGGCAAGGAAGGCGTGGGTTTCAAGACAGCCATGAAGGTGCTCGACAAGGGCCGGCTGCACATCGCCGCCGTCTGCGTGGGCGCGGCCGAGCGCATGCTGGCCGACGCCCTCGCCTACGCGATGGAACGCCAGCAGTTCGGCCAGCCCATCGCTGAATTCCAGCTGATCCAGGCCATGCTGGCCGACAGCAAGGCGGAAATCTATGCGGCGCGCAGCATGGTGCTGGACGCCGCGCGGCGGCGCGACAACAAGGAAGACATCTCGACGGAAGCGTCGTGCTGCAAGCTGTTCGCTTCCGAAATGTGCGGCAGAGTCGCTGACCGCTCCGTGCAGATCCACGGCGGCGCCGGCTACATCAGCGAATACGCGGCCGAGCGCTTCTACCGCGACGTGCGCCTGTTCCGCATCTACGAAGGCACGACGCAGATCCAGCAGATCGTCATCGCCCGCAACATGATCAAGGCAGCGCAAAAGTGAAGGAGGCCGCGATGGACATTCCCGCCCTGCTGGCCCACTTGCCGGCGCGCCTGTCGGCCATCTCCATCTATTGGGCGACGCGCGCGCCCGACGCGCCCGCGCTGCATGAAGCTGGCCGCAGCTGGACCTACGCCCAGCTGCAGCACAGCGTGGAAAGCGCCGCGCAGCTGCTGCGCCAGCTGGATGTGCGCGCCGGCGACCGCCTGATGGTGGTGGGCGAGAACTGCGCGCTGCAGGTGGCGCTGATTTTTGCTGCCGCCAGCATCGACGCGTGGATCGTCAACGTCAATGCCCGCCTGTCGGCGCGCGAGATCGACACCATCGCCGCGCACAGTTCCGCGCGGAGGATGCTGTTCCTGGCCGGCGCCTCGCCGGAAGCGGCCGCGCATGCGGCGCGTCTGGGCGCGGCCAGCGCCACGGTCGACGGCATGGGCGAGCTGCTGGCGGGTGACTTGAACGAGGCGGCCATCGCGGAAGACACGGTGCCCGGCAACGAACAGGTGGCCGCGCTGATCTACACGACGGGTACCACCGGGCAGTCGAAGGGCGTGATGCTCACGCACCGCAACCTGCTGTTCATCGCCGCCGTCTCCAGCACCCTGCGCGGCCTGACCAGCAGCGACCGCGCCTACGGCGTGCTGCCGATTTCGCACGTGTACGGCCTGGCCTCGGTGGCCCTGGGCACCCTGTATGCGGGCGCCGCGCTGTACCTGGTGCCGCGCTTTTCCGTCGACGGCCTGCTGGCCGCATTGAAAGACGATGAACTGACCATCGTGCAGGGCGTGCCCGCCATGTACGCCAAGCTGCTGCAAACCCTGGGCGGCGCCGATACGCCGCTGCCCACGCGGCTGCGCTTTGCGTATGCGGGCGGCTCGCCGCTGGCGCCGTCGCTCAAGCATGAGGTGGAAAAGCTGCTGGGCACCGCGCTGCACAATGGCTACGGCATGACGGAAAGCGCCCCCACCATCAGCCAGACGCGCCTGGAAACGCCGCGCCTGGACGATTCCGTGGGCATGCCGATCCCCGGCGTGGAAGTGCGCGTGGTCGACGTGACCGGCCAGGATGTGGCGCCGGGCGAACCGGGGGAACTGTGGATACGCGGGCCGAACATCATGGCCGGCTATTACCGCGAACCGGCCATGACGGCGGCCACCATGCGCGACGGCGGCTGGCTCAATACAGGCGACATGGCGCGCCAGGGCCCTGACGGCGCGCTGTTCATCGTGGGCCGCACCAAGGAACTGATCATCCGCTCCGGCTTCAATGTGTATCCGCTGGAAGTGGAAACGGCCCTGAACGCCCACGCTTCCGTGGTGCAGTCGGCCGTGGTCGGGCGCACCCTGGCCGATGGCAACGAGGACGTCATCGCCTACGTGGAGCTGGACCCGCGCCAGCCCGCCAGCGTGGCAGAATTGCAGGCGTGGCTGGCGCAGACCCTGTCGCCGTACAAGTGCCCGTCCGCCATCATCGTCATGGAAGCGCTGCCGGCAGCGGCCACGGGCAAGATTTTAAAGGGGCAGCTGCGGCAAATGGCGCAGAATGCACGATAAGTTGACCATGTAGTAGCAGACCCGACAATAAAACCAAGCCACATCACCGGAGGAGACACGATGAAACGCACCTACACACGCATCGCCATGGCAGCGCTGGTTGCCAGCGCCTGGATGGCACAGGCCAGCGCCGACGAATTCCTGGTCGGCGCGGAAATCCCGCTGACGGGCAACCTGGCGCGGGTCGGCGCCGGCATGCAGGAAGGGATCATGGTCGCGGCCGAGGTATTCAACAAGACCAACGGCAAGCACACCATCAAGATCATCACCGTCGACGACGAATCGGCGCCCGCCAAAGCCATCGCCGCCGTGGAAAAGCTGGCCAGTCAGGGCGTAGTGGCCATCACGGGCGGCTACGGCTCGAACAATATTTCGCCCGCCTCGGACACGGCCAATAAACTGGGCCTCGTCTACATCACCTCGGGCGGCGTGGACGACAGCCTGGTGGCCAGCGGACGCAAGAATTTTTTCCGCATCAATAACACGGCCGGCTACGAAAAAGCCATGCTGGGACTGCTGCAGGATGTGGGCGCCAAGTCCGTCTCCATCGTGTATTCGACCAAGGATGCCACCACGGGCCTGGCCAAGGACGTGGAAAAGGCCCTGGCCGCCAAGGGCGTGAAGGTGACGACGCACTCGTTCGACCCGGCCATTACCGACTTCAAGCCCATCATCAACAAGATCAAGCTGCAGGACAAATCGGAAGTGGTGGCCATGGTCGGCTACGAAAACGACTACGTGGGCATCATCCGCGCCGCCCGCGTGCTGAAACCGAAGGTCAAGGCCATGGTGGGCGTGTGGTCGCTGGCCACGCCGAAGATGGCGGCCGACTTCCCCGACCTGATGCCGAACGTCTTCGGCACGGCCCTGCTGCCCTTCCCGACCGAATTCAAGACGGCCGACGGCAAGGCCTTCAGCGACGCCTACAAGCAGCTGTACAAGAAGGAGCCGGACTACCTGGGCCAGTTCGGCTACGTGCAGTCGATGCTGCTGTTCGAAGCGATCGCGCGCGCGGCCGACAAGGGCACGCTCAAGAAAGGCGGCGTGGCCGACGAGATGCGCAAGACGGACCGCGAAACCCTGATCGGCCGCGTGCAGTTCGCCGCCAACGGCGACAACCAGAACTTCGTGCACCGCATGGCGCAGCACCAAGACAAGAAAGTGGTGATCGTCTGGCCGAAGGAACACGCGACGGGCAAGCTGAACTACCCTGCCCTGCCCTGGTAAGCAGCCTCCCGCTGCACACGCGCGCGCCCGCCGGGCGTGCACCGATGAACGGCGGTCCTGGTGCCTCTTCGCGATGCGCCCGGGCCGCCTGACGGGATGACGACATGACAGAATTAATCTTGCAAGCCCTGTATTCGGGCTTGCTGCAGGGCGGCTCCTACGCCCTGATCGCACTGGGACTGGCGCTGGTCTTCGGCACCATGAAAGTGATCAACCTGGCGCACGGCGAACTGGTGCTGCTGGCCGCCTACATCGCCTACAGCGTCGAATCGGGCCTGGGCCTGGGGCCCATGTTCGCCATTCCTATCGCGCTGGTGATCGTCAGCCTGACGTCCGTGGGCGTCTACCTGATCGTCAGCCGCATCAAGAAAGACCGCGAAATCAATTCGCTGATCCTTACCTACGGCATCGGCGTGATCCTCACCAATTTCATTTTGCTCGTGTGGAAGGCCGACATCCGCTCGACCTCGTCGAGCTGGCTGCAGGAAGGCTTCGAGATCGGCCCGTTTTTCAGCATGCGCAGCGAGGTGATTTTCTTCGGCGTCAGCCTGGTGCTGATGGCGGCCCTGTGGCGCTGGCTGTCGACCAGCTGGTATGGCCGCGCCGTGCGCGCCGTGTCCAGCAACCGCGACGCGGCCAAGCTGATGGGCATCGATCCGGGCCGCACGGAACTGGTGTCGTTTCTGGTCGCCGGCATCCTGGCCGCCTTCGCCGGCGTGGCCCTGTTCAGCTATGGCGTGATCCAGCCGGCCTACGGCGGCGCACTGACGGTAAAAGCCTTCATCATCACAGTACTGGCCGGCATCGGCTCGATACCGGGCGTGCTGCTGGCCGCCGTGCTGCTGGGCGTGGCCGAAGCCTTGACCGTCACCCTGGCCAGCTCCGCGCTGCAGGAATTGTCCGGTATGGTGCTGTTCTTGCTGGTGCTGTTCATCATGCCGAACGGCCTGTTCGGCGCACAACGGAGGCGCGGATGAAGCGCTCGACACTGATTTCCACGGCAATCCTGCTGCTGGCCGCGTATGTCGCCGTGCCGCTGGCCCTGGGCGCCAACCAGTATGTGATGAGCATGGTGGTGGCGGCCCTGATCATCGGCGGCGTGGCCATGTCCTGGGCCCTGCTGGGCAACCTGGGCGGCATGGTCAGCTTCGGCCATGCGGCATTCTTCGGCGTGGGCGCGTATGTCTCCGCGCTGGCCACCGTGAAACTGGGCGTGCCCGTATTTGCCGCCATGCTGCTGGGCGGCGCGGGCGCGGCCATCGCCGCCGTCATCATGCTGCCCGTACTGCGGCTGCGCGGGCCGTATTTTGCGCTGGCTATCCTCGCCTACGCCCACATCTTCCGCATCCTGGCCACGGAATGGAGTGCCGTGACGGGCGGCGCCGGCGGCATCAACAATATCCCGGCTTTACCCACCGTCTTCGGCTTCGATCTGGCCAGCAAGACGGGCGCCTACCTGGTCGTGCTGACCCTGGTGGTGGCGTGCGCCTTTGCCTACAGCCGCATCCGCGCCAGCCATTACGGCATCGCCCTGCGCGCCATGCACGACAGCGAAGACGCCACGCGCGTCGTCGGCGTCAACAGCACCTTGCTGAAAGGCGCGATGCTGCTCGTGTCGGCCTTCATGGCGGGCCTGTTCGGCGCCTTCAACGCCCATTACATCAACTTCCTCGAGCCCGACTACGCCTTCAACAGCCTGTGGGTGACTTTGCCGATCGTGGCGGCCATCTTCGGCGGCTACCGCACCATACTCGGCCCCGTGCTGGGCGCCGTGGTGGTCTACCTGGTCGACCAGCTGATCTTCAAGTCGCTGATCCCCACCGGGCACCAGCTGGTGCTGGGCGTGCTGCTGGTGGCGATGATCGTCTTCAGTCCGAACGGCTTGCTGCCACTGCTGACAAAAGCGCTGATCAAGGAGAAAACGAAGGAGAAAGCACATGCTTGAACTCGATAATGTGTCCGTGCGCTTCGGCGGCCTGACGGCCGTCGATTCCGTCACGTTAAAAGTGGGCAGCCACGACGTGATCGGCCTCGTGGGCGCGAACGGCGCCGGCAAGACCACCCTGTTCAACGCCATTTCCGGCCTGGTGCGCCCCACCGGCGGCAGCATCCGCTTCGAGGGACGCGACATCATGGCCACGCCCATGTACCAGCGCGCGCGCCTGGGGCTGGGCCGCACCTTCCAGATCCCGCAACCGATGCATGAACTGACGGTGCGCGAAAACCTCGTCGTGGCGCAGCGCTTCGGCACCGGCAAGGTAGACCAGCGCAAGATCGATGAAATCCTCGATTTCACGAGCCTGGCGGACAAGGCCGGGCGCGACGCGGCCAACGAACTGGCGCTGACGGAATTGAAAGCGCTGGAAGTGGCCAAGGCGCTGGCCACCAATCCGAAACTGCTGCTGCTCGACGAAGTACTGGCTGGCCTGGAAACGAACGGCAAGCGCCGCTTCATGGGCATGCTCAAGGACTTGCACGCCGCCTTTGGCGTGGGCATCGTCATGATCGAACACGATATCGAAACCATCAGCAATCTGTGCCAGCGCGTGGCCGTGCTCAATTTTGGCCAGCTGATCGCCGACGGCACGCCCGATTGCGTCTTCCGCGATCCGGCCGTCATCGAAAGCTATACGGGAGCCGTTCATGCTTGAAACGACGCTTAACATAGAAAACCTGCGCGCCGGCTACGGCGCCATCAATGTGCTGTGGGATGTGTCGCTGTCGATCCAGAAGGGCAAGCTGACCACCATCATCGGCCCGAACGGGGCCGGCAAGACGACCCTGCTGCGCGCCATCATGGGCCTGCTGCCCGTGGGCGCGGGCAGCATCGCGCTCGACGGCACGCCCATCAACGGCACGCCGACGTGGAAGATGAGCGACGCAAGGGTCACGATGATCCCGGAAGGCCGCATGACGTTTCGCGACATGAGCGTGGAAGAAAACCTGATCATGGGCGCGTTTCCGAAGGAGCACCGCAGCCACATGCCGGCGCGCCTGGCCGAAGCCTATGCCATGTTCCCGCGCCTGCACGAACGGCGCAAGCAACTGGCCGGCTCGCTCTCCGGCGGCGAGGCGCAGATGCTGGCGATGGCGCGGGGATTGATGTCGGATCCGTCGTTATTGATCATCGACGAGCCGTCGCTGGGCCTGGCGCCGCTGGTGGTCAACGAGCTGTTCGAGATCCTCGCGCGCCTGAACGACGGCAAGCGCACCATCATTTTAGTGGAGCAGAACACGGCGCGCGCTGTCGGCGTGGCCGATCACGTCTACCTGATGCAAAGCGGTAAGGTGGCGCTGTCGCAGGCGGCGGTCGATGTCGACCTTGAGCATCTGCACGCACTGTATTTCGCGCGCTGAGCGAGATCGGCCGCACGCGGCCGACGTCACTCCTCCTCGTCGGCCAGTTTATCGAACACCTGCAGCTCGCTCTTGCCGAATCCCGCCGTCACGAAGGGATCGTCGGCGGGAAAGCGGCCCGTATCGACCAGCATGCGCAGCTTGCTCAAGCGCTCGCCCAGCGCCAGCGCTTGCGCCTGCGGGTCGGCATCGGTATCGGCAGCGGCGCCGGCCTGCCCGATCGCGCGCGTGACGGACGCGGGAAACTCCCATAGTTCGGCGATCCGCACCGACAAGATGCGCGCTTGGGCAAACACCTGGGCAATGAAGGCGTCCGATTGCGGGAAGGCATCGGGCGCATGCATCTGGTCGATCAGCCGGAAGGCCACCACCAGGCCGACATTGGCCATCAGTCCCGCCAGATAGGCGTCGAAGGCGTTGGCCTGCATGGCCGGCGCGACCAGGTTGGCCGCCAGCGCGCATTTCTCGGACTGGCGCCAGATCAGCGGCGCCGTGCGTATGGTCAGGCCGCCGCTTTGCATGCTGACGATGGGACGGAAGGCGACGCGGGCGAGCAGCATGCGCATGCCGTTTTGCCCCAGCAGCATGATGGCGCCTTCCATGTTGTTGATCGACGGGCTGGCGTTGTAGCGCGAATGGTAGCAGGGCCGGTTCGCTTCGCGGTAGACCTCGGCGACCAGCAGCACGTCCTGCGCCAGCTGGGCCGACAGCTTGGCCGCGCTCATGTTTTCATCTTGCAAGGTACGCATCAGTTGGGGAATGATGGCCGGAATGCGCGGTATCAGCGCAGCGCCGGCGACCGGTTCACGGACCAGGCGCGCCAATTCGTCCAGGATCTGCTGTTCCACCTCCGCCGGCGCCTGCGCCGAACCGGCGGCCGCCAGCCAGCGGTAGTAAATGGCATCGATTTCGGTGATGGTCGCTGGCTGCCGTGCCATCTCGGGCGCCGCCGCTGCCGTGAGGGGCGCAGCCTTGTCGTCGCCGCCGCGCAGTAATTTTCCTATCCAACCCATTGTATTCTTCCAGCCCTATGTGCATCACTATCGCGAAATCCGCCCCGCGATTTTACTTGATGACAGCAGCGCCGGTGCGGCGGGCGTGAGCGCTTTGTCCACCTGCCGCAACATGCTAAAGTGGCACGACCTGCCCCCTTCCCTGCCCGACAAGCGATCCATCATGAACAATCCACTTGCGCACTACCTCACCAGCCAGGCGTACAACAACGCCTGGGCCAACCACCGCCTGCTGAAAGCGTGCGGGCAGCTGACCCAGGCCGAGTTCCAGGCCACGCGCGTCAGTTTTTTTCCCACCATCCAGTTCACCTTGAACCACATCCTCACATGCGACTGGTTTTATCTCGACGCGCTCGAGCGCGAGCTGCGCGGCGAAGCGCCCCATCCCGACTGCTACGTCTTCTTTGCACAGGACGAGCCGTTCACCGATTGCGCGGCCCTGCACGCGGCGCAGCGCGCCTCGGACCTGCGCCTGATTGTGCATTGCCGCAGCCTGTGCGACCTTGACCTGGCGCGGCCCGTGACGATCTTGCGCGACACGCCGCAAGTCGACACGCGCCTGCGCCTGCTGGCGCATCTGTTCCAGCACCAGATCCACCATCGGGGGCAAGTGCACGCCATGCTGGCCGGCACGCGCATCGCGCCGCCTCAGCTCGACGAATTCTATTGCGCCGGCGAAGCGGACGAGCGGGCGCTGGATTTTGCGGAGCTGGGCTGGACGGAAGACGAGGTGTGGGGAGAGCGCTGAATTATTCCTCGCCGTGGCAGCAGACGCACAGCTTGTTGCCATCGAAGTCGCGGAAGTAGGCGCCATAGTAGTTGGCGTGATAATGGGGGCGCAAGCCGGGCGGCCCCTCGCACACGGCGCCCAGCGCCAGCACGGCCTGGTGGCAGCGGTCCACCTGCGCGCGGCTGAAGGCCAGCAAGGCCGTCATCTGGCCATTGCCGGGCGTCGCCGGCAAGCCATCATGCGGCGCCGTCAGCACGAACAGGGGACGCGGCGCCTGCCGCGCCATCCAGCCCGCCCAGGGCTTGGCCGGATCATGAAATTTTTCGATCAGATCGAGTTCTCCCAGCAAGGCCGTATAGAAGGCGTAGGCGCGGGGAAAGTCGTTGGTGCCGAGGCAGAGATGGGACAGCATGCTGCTCCTTCATGAAGTCAAACGGGTGTGCGGCGAAGTGCGCCAGCTGATTATAATGGCGCATCTCTTTCGGACCAGATCCCATGCCAGACCTCGACCGCCTCCAACTGCTTCCCCCCACCAGCGCCGACCTCCCCGACTTGCTCGCCTTCGAACTGGACAACCGCGCCTATTTTGAAACCTGGGTCACGGCCCGGGCGCCGTCCTACTATAGCCAGGAAGCCATCGCCGCCGCCATCGAGCAGGCGCAGCGCGAGCGCGAACAAGACCGCGCCTACCAATACCTGGCCAAGCTGGACGGGCAGATCGTCGGCCGGGTCAACCTGACGGCCGTCACGCGCCCCTATTACAACAAGGCGGCGCTCGGTTACCGCATCGGCGAGCGGTTCGGCGGACGCGGCTACGCCACGCGCGTCGTGGCCCTGCTGCTGGAAGAAGCATTCGGCCCACTGGAACTGTGGCGCCTGGAAGCGACGGCGCGGCCGCAAAACCTGGGCTCGGTCGCCGTGATGCAGCGCAACGGCTTTCACCAGTACGGGCGCTCGGAAAAAGCCATGCTTTTCCAGGGTGACTGGTCGGATTTGCTGTATTTTGAACGGCGCAACGACAAGGCCACGGGCTAAGACGCGGCATTTTCCAGCGTCAACGCGACTTTCAGCCTATCGGTTGCGACTTTGTCACAACGCAAAGCAGGACGATATTGGGCTGATAACGTCAAGGCTCGGGAATTTTTAATATCTTGCCAAGTCCAACATGAAACTGCGTCAACGCCTGTTCGAACACGTGCTGCTGGTGCTGACCTTGGCCATCGTCATCTTTGCCGCCGCCATCGTGCTGGCACGCATGACGCAATGGGCGGAAGCGCAGGAACTGCCCGCCTACCTGATACAGGGCATGCACCTGGTGGGCAAGGTGCTGTTTTTCCTGGACGGCGGCATCGTCGTCGCCGTCAGCAGCATCCTGGCCGCCCGGCTGTTCCGCATGCTCACCAAGGAGGATATATGAAGCACCTTCATTACCTGTTCACGCTCCGGCATCCGCGCCGTTTCTGGTGCAGCGCCCTCGTCATCGCCGTGGCCTCGGCCATCCTGCTGGGTCCCTGGCTCGACAGCATGCCATGGCTGGTGGCCATCCCCCTCGTCGCCGGCGGCCTGCTGGTGGCGCTGGGCGAACTGTGGGATGAAATGCATGGCAAGCGCCTGCCGAACGGCAACGACGATACGCAAGCGCCATGCCGCCATCCCTGATGGCTGGCACGGTGATGCGTGCACGCAACAGCGGTCACGCCATCGGCCCCGCATGCGCTTGATTTAAGACTGGCTTCAGCCTGGCCGTGCATCGTGATATGGCGCCAGCAGCAATGGCGCCTCCCTTCACCATCACGGGCACAGCCCAGCGAAAGAGCCGACATGAGCACATGGATGCGCGCCAACAAAGGTTTTTTGATGTTTCTTCTGCTGTTCGGCGTGTTCCGCACGGCCGTGGCGGACTGGAATCCCATCCCGTCGGCGTCCATGCGCCCCAACCTGCTCGAGGGCGACGTGGTCTTCGTCAACCGCCTCGCCTTCAACCTGAAAGTGCCGCTCACCGATATCGTGCTGCAGCGCCTGGGCGAACCGCAGCGGGGCGACATCGTCACCTTTTCCTCGCCGAAAGACGGCACGCGCTTGATCAAGCGCATCATCGCCCTGCCCGGCGACACGGTGGAAATGCGCAATGAACAGCTGGTCATCAATGGCCAGCCCGCTCAGTACACGGCGCTCGACACGGCACCCGAAACCATCGCCCACGTGGGCCAGCTGACGGCGCAGCGCATCAGCGAGCGCAACCAGACCGAGCAGCACCGCATCCAGGTCTTGCCGCAAATCACAGGCGCGGCGCGCAGCTTTGCCCCCGTGACGGTGCCGGCCGACCATTTCCTCATGCTGGGCGATAACCGCGACAACAGCGCCGACTCACGCTACTTCGGCTTCGTGCCCCGTGCATTGCTGATCGGCAAGGCGGAGCGCATCCTCGTCTCGGCCAATATCGAGGAGCATTGGCAGCCGCGGCTGCAGCGTTTCGGCATGAAGCTGGAGTAAATGTTGCCCATGCAACGGCGCCGCGCTTTTCGGTTAGCATGGCGCATCATGCACAACTTTCCTTCATCCAGCCAGCAGCCCGCCAGCGACGATCCCGCCCTCGAGCAGCTGGCGCAGTTCCTGCAGCGCCATCCCGACGTGCTGCTGCTGACGGGCGCCGGCATCAGCACGGCGTCCGGCATACCCGCTTACCGCGACACGGAAGGCGTGCGGCGCGGCAATGCCCCCGTACAAGGTCCCGATTTTCGCCGCCAGGAAGCCGTGCGCCGCCGCTACTGGGCGCGCAGCATGGTGGGCTGGCCCACCCTGGCGCGCGCCACGCCGAACTCCGGCCACCTGGCCATCGCGCAACTGGCACGGCATCAGCAGATCGGCGGCCTGGTCACGCAAAACGTGGATGGCCTGCATCAGCAGGCCGGCAGCGCCGCGGTCACGGAGTTGCATGGCAGCATACATGGAGTCGTATGCCTTGATTGCCGGGCCCGCCACACACGCCGCCTGATCCAGGATCAGCTCGAACGCGACAATCCCCAGATGCTGGGCGCCACGGCCACGCCGGCGCCCGACGGCGACGCCTTGCTGGAGCCGTCCCAGCTGGCCACCTTCCACCTGCCTGTGTGTCCCCGCTGCGGCGGCACCCTGCAGCCCGACGTGGTGTTTTTCGGCGATGGCGTACCCGCCGCCTGCGCGGCCGAGGCCGAAAGCAAGCTGCATGCGGCCAGCGCCCTGCTGGTGGTGGGCTCATCCGTCATGGTGTATTCGAGCTTTCGCCTGTGTCGCATGGCGGCCGAGACGGGCAAGCCCGTGGCCGCCATCAACATGGGCAAGACGCGCGCCGACCATTTGCTGGCATTCAAGACCGATGCCCCGGCACAAGACATCTTGCCTGCATTAGCGGCCATGCTGGCCTGATCCCGTGCCGGCCCCGCGCCGCTCTGGCTATACTGTGCAATTAACGAGGAGAATTCATGCTGGAACTGTTGAGTGAACACGCCTGTTTTGGCGGCGTACAACGCTTTTATCGCCACGACGCGCAAGCCATCGGCTTGCCCATGCGTTTCTCGGCCTTCATTCCGGACACGGCGCCAGGCAGCGTGGTCACCACCAAACGCCCCGCCCTGTTTTACCTGGCAGGCCTGACTTGCACGGAAGAAACGTTCATGATCAAGGGCGGCGCGCAGCGCGTGGCGGCCGAAGAAGGCTTGATCCTGATCGCCCCCGACACCAGCCCCCGTGGCGCGAATATCGCGGGCGAGACGGATGCCTGGGATTTCGGCGCGGGAGCCGGCTTTTACGTGGACGCCACCGAGGCGCCCTGGAGCAGCCACTACCGCATGTACAGCTATATCCTGGAATTGCGCGCCCTGCTGGAACAGGAACTGGCGATCGATGCGCAACGCACGGGCATTTTCGGCCACTCGATGGGCGGCCATGGCGCGCTGGTGCTGGCCTTGCGCAATCCTGCGTTGTTCCGCTCCGTCTCCGCCTTCGCCCCCATCGCCGCGCCGAGCCAATGTCCGTGGGGCAAAAAGGCATTCACTGGCTACCTGGGCAGTGACGAGGCCAGCTGGCAGCAGTACGACGCCAGCGCACTGATGCGCGGCCTGCATGGCCGGCCGCCACTATTTCCTGACGGCATCTTGATCGACCAGGGCCTGGCCGACAAGTTCCTGCCCGAGCAACTGCACCCCGAGGTATTCGAAGCGGCGTGCCGCGACGCCGGCCAGCCCTTACGGCTGCGCCGCCATGCCGGCTACGACCACGGCTATTACTTCATCGCCAGTTTCATGGAAGAGCACGTGCGCTTCCATGCGCGGAATCTGCGCGCACTTGCCTGACGCATTTGCCTGATTGAATTACTGCGCCGTACTGGTATGCCCGTTGAAATGGCGCGTGTACCAGTCCGTGGCCAGCAGGGCCGCCTGGTGCCGCGTGTCGGGTCCGCCAGGCGCGGCGATCTGTTCCAGTTGCTTGTCGCAGCGCAAGGTGGCAAACGCCATGCGGTTCAGGCCCGCCACGTCGGGGTCGCGTCCGCCCACGATCAGCAACGATGGCACGCGCACGTTTTCCAGCGCCGCCTTGCCCGCCATTTCCACCTGGCCATCGCAGACGGCCAGCGCGGCGATTTCCGCGCTGCGCCAGGCTGCCAGCTGCATCACGACGGCCGCGCTGGTGCCATAGCCATACAGGCCGCAGGGCAAACGCCGGGTGGACGGGTCGACTTGCAGCCAGCCCAGGGCTTTTTCCAGCTGGCGCGCCAGCAGCACGATATCGCTGCGCACGAAATACGCATGGCCATTGCTGCCGCCGCCAGGCTCGACACCGCCCTGGTCGAAGCGTAGGGTGGCGATGCCCGCTCGCAGAAAATCCTGGGCGGTGGCGTGGCTGGAGGCGCCCAGGTAGTCGCTATCGGCGCCCGCGCCGTGGGCAAACAGGACGATGCCCACGGGCCGCTCGGGCATTTCAAGCACGCCGTCCATTTGAAGTTCATCGGCCGTGATGCTGACAAATTGTTCTTGCATGGCTGCCTCCGCTATCGAGCTGAAATCAAGCTGCTAGTGCACAGATTTTGCGCTGATCTTGCCGGAACGGGCACCGCCTGCGCGCCCTGAGCGGCAAGCCCCAGTGTACCAGCCTGCGTCCGTTCACGCGCGGCGCACGTCAAATTTGCCCTGCGCCCGCATCAGACGGCGCCGTGCCGGTCCAGCCCCTTGAGCACGGCTTCCGGGCGGATCGGCAAATGCCGCACGCGCGACGCCACGGCGGCAAAGATGGCGTTGCCGATGGCCGGTGCCACGGCCGTGGTGGGCGGCTCGCCCATGCCCGTCGAAGTTGCGGTGCTGACAACGAATTCGATGTCGAGCTCGGGCACGTCGGCCATGCGCAGGGGCGTGTAAGTATTCAGGTTGGTATCCTTCACTTCGCCATTCAGGAAGGCCGTGCCTTCATGCAAGGCCATGCTCACGCCCCACAGGGCGCCCCCTTCCGCCTGCGCCAGCGCGCCATCGGGATCGACGATGCTGCCCGCATCGATCACCATGAACAGCTTTTCGACTTTCACCATGCAAGTGCCGCGGTCCACTTTCACCCGGGCAACGCAGGCCGTCCAGGTGGGCATGTCCCGTTCCTGGCCGAACGTGGCGGCGATGCCCAGTCCCGTGTCGGGCGGCATGACCGTGCCCCAGCCCGCCTTGTCCGCCACCCGCCGCAGCACGTGGGCCAGGCGCGCGGCGCCGCCGACGGCGTTCGGCGCGCTGCCCGCATTGCGCCCCGTCGCCTGCAGCAAGGACAAACGAAACGCCAGCGGATCGACCTTGGCCGCCTGCGCCGCCTCGTCCATGAAACTTTCCACCGCCCAATTCGTCCAGCCCGGTCCCACGGAGCGCAGCCAGCCGGGGCGGAAACTGCTGTTGGCCAGGTCGTTCGACACGGCCCGCACGCGCTGCGCGCCCACGGCATACCAGTGGTCGGCGCCGGCGATGGCGAACGGGTCATACGGATGGCCCTGTTTATCCTTGGCCAGGAAGGCGGGAATCATCGCTTGCGTGGGCCAGCCCGCGCTGGCCTCGTGCACCATCGCCGACACCTTGCCGGCATCGTCGAAGGCCATGCGCACATGCTGCACGGATGGCGACCGGGGCGAATCGAAACGGGCATCGTCGGCCCGCGTGCAGATCATCTTGACGGGGCGCCCCACGGCTTGCGCCGCCAGTGCGGCCGGCACGCAATAATCGCCATTCAGGCGCCGGCCGAAGCCGCCGCCGAGCAAATAGGTATGTAGCATGACCTTGCTCTCCGGCACCTTCAACGCCTGCGCCAGCACGGGCAGGATCAACGATTGCCACTGGTTGCCCGCATGGATATGCCAGACGCCGTCGACTTCCTGCGCCAGCGCGTTCACGGGTTCCAGCTGGAAATGCAGCACGGTGCTGGTCGTGTAGTGGCGTTCCAGTTGCAGGCTGGCATCCTTGAACGCTTGCTCCACGCCATCATCGTCGACCACGCGGGCGCCCAGGCCGGCATCGGCCAGCTGCTTGCCCGCATAGCTGACGATATCCTGCTCCGACACGTGGGCCGCCGCGCCGGCCCGCCATTTCACCTGCACCAGGTCGGCCGCGCGCATGGCGGCCGCATAGGTTTCGGCCACCACCATGACCCAGCCGGGCACCGTGCCGCTGGGGTCCTGCAGCGCCACGCTGCGCAGATAGCCGTTCACTTTCTTTGCCGCCGAGTCGTCGATGGAGACCACCCTGGCACCGTAGCGCGTGGGCGGGATCTTCGGGCGCGCATACAGCATGCCCTCCACCTGCGCATCGATGCCGTACACGGCCGTGCCATTGATTTTCGCGGGGATATCGAGCGCCTGCACCTGCTGGCCGATCAGCCTGCGCTGTTGCGGCGGTTTCAGCACGATGGCTTTCAGTTGCTCGGGCGTGTACTGGCGCGCCAGCTTGCCACGGCGCACGATGTCGCCATAGCCGATCGAGCGTCCCCGGCCATGCACGACGCCCAGCCGGGCGTGGCAGGCGGACACGGGCACGCGCAGCAGGCGCGCGCCCTCCTCGACCAGCGCGAGGCGCCCGGCAGCGCCGGCACGGCTGAGCGGATCGAAATTCTGCCAGACGGACCAGCTGCCGCCCGTCACCATCAAGCCCCATTTCGGGTCCGTATCCACGTAATGCAGGCGTACCTTGCTCCAGTCCGCTTCCAGCTCCTCGGCCACGATGCGCGCCAGCGCGGTGCCGATGTGCTGGCCCATTTCCGCCTTGGCGATATTGACGGTGACGATGCCGTCACGGTCGATCTCGAACCAGATGGTCGGATCGAACACGGGTGCGGCAGGCTTGACGGGCGGCGCGGACGCCGCCTTGCCGGCGGCCGATGAGCTGTCGGCGCGCAGGAAGGCCAGCGTAAACCCCGTGCCGGCGGCGGCGATCAGGAAACCGCGCCGGCCCAGCGAGCTGGGACGGGTCCCTGAATTTTCTTTCGGTAACTTAAACACCGGGCGCCTCCTGCATGCCGGCCGCCAGCTTGATCGCCTTGCGGATGCGCACATACGCCATGCAGCGGCAAAGGTTGCCGCTCATGACGGCATCGATATTCGCATCCGTCGGCTGCGGATAGTCTTTCAACAAGGTGGCCGCCTGCATGATCTGGCCCGACTGGCAATAGCCGCACTGGGGCGCCTGCGTGGCAAGCCACGCCCGCTGCAGCGGATGCGTGCCGTCCGGAGACAAGCCTTCGATGGTGGTGATGGCGCAGCCGGCCACGGCGGCAATCGGCGTAATGCACGAGCGCATGGCGCGCCCATCGACGTGCACGGTGCAGGCGCCACACATGCCGATGCCGCAGCCAAACTTCGTGCCTTTCAAATGGGCTTCGTCGCGCAGCACCCACAGCAGCGGTGTTTCGGCATCGGCTTCGGTGCCGAAGGGCTGGCCATTCACGGTGATGTTATACATAGTGATAAAAATAAGATCTTTCAATAATTACTTGCCGGAACGCATGCGTGCCACGGCCGCTTCCAGGTTCGTCCAGGCCGGCTGGTGGCTGCGGCTGCGGCGCAGATAGGCGGCCAGCTGGGCCACGTCGTTGTCCGTCAGCGAGGCGGCAAAGCCCGGCATCAGCACGCCGGACATGGCCTCGTCCTTGCCGATGCCATGCAATATCACCTGGATCAGGTTGGCGGGATCGGGTGCGCTGACGGCGCTGTTCAGGCTCAGTTCGGGACGCAGGGCCGCAGGTTTTCCATCGCTGTTCGAATGGCACGACGCACAGGCGGCCACGTACAGGCTGGCGCCACGGTCGTTGTCGACCAGGCTGACGCGCTGCGAACGTTCGATGCCGGCCTTGATCACGGCATCCGCATCCACCTTGCGCTGCTCGGCCCCGGCCAGGCCGGCAAAATACACGGACAAGGCGCGGATATCGCTATCGGGCGACGCGCCCATGCCTTCGTGCACGACGGCCGACATGGGCCCCGCCGCCACGCCGTGCAGGGCCGTCGCCCCCGTGCGCAGGAAGGCATACAGTTCGTCCTGCGTCCACGGCAGGGGCGCCGTGTTGGCGCTGGTCAAGGCTGGCGCATACCAGTGGTCGATGGCCGCGCCCAGATAGGACGAGCCGGCAAGCTCGGCACCCAGCGCATTGCGCGGCGTGTGGCAGGCGGCGCAATGGGCCAGGCCTTCGGCCAGGTAGCGGCCCCGGTTCCAGTCCAGCCCTTGCGCGGGGTCCAGTTGATAGCTTGTCGGCTTGAAAAACAGCAGCTTCCAGCCAGCCTGCAAGGGCCGCAAGTTCAGGGGGAAAGGCACGCTGTTGGCGGGCGCCACCGCGTACACGGGCGGGCGCGTCATGAAATACGCGTACAAGGCCGTCAGGTCGGCATCCGAGACCAGGTTGAAATGGGTGTACGGAAAGACGGGATACAAATGGGCGCCATCGCGGCCCACGCCTTCGCGCATGGCCCGCTGGAAGGCGGCCAGCGACCAGCGGCCGATACCCGTCTGCCTGTCGGGCGTGATATTCGTCGCATAGATCGTGCCGAACGGCGTGGCCAGGCCGTGCCCGCCCGCGTACTCGGCGCCGCCCTTGGCCGTATGGCAGGCGGCGCAATTGCCCATGCCGGCCAGGATGCGGCCCCGCTCCACCGCTTGCGGTGAGAATGCCGTGACGGCAGGCGGATCGATGGGCGCCAGCGCGGGGCGCCAGTAAACCAGGTAGGCGGCCAGGGCCGCCACGATGAGCAATGCCAGCAACAGCAGCAAGCCGGTGAAGATTTTCTTGAGCAAAACAGGAGTCCGGTAAAAGGCTAAGCATACGCCTGCCGCGCACGGACGGCGGCGGCAGGCCATTGCGACAATCTTACCGCGATTGTGACTTGTTGTATGTACGCAATGACACGCAGGTCGTGCCGCAGGCGGGCTGCGCCTTATAATCACCGTTTCAGCACGCCGCCGCTCCTTCATGCATACCGTTACCATCATCCTCATTCTCGTGTTGACCGTCGTCCTGTGCGGCTTTCTCGCCCGCTCGCGCTGGGTCAAGCTGCCGCTGCCGCTGATTCAGATCGCCGGCGGCACGGGATTGGCCCTGTTTGGCGTGCAAGTACCGCTCGACCCCGACATTTTCTTTTTGCTCTTCATTCCCCCGCTGCTGTTTCTCGATGGCTGGCGCATCCCCAAGGGCGCCTTCTTTTCCGACGCGCGCTCGATCCTGATGCTGGCCATCGGCCTGGTACTGTTTACCGTGCTAGGCATGGGTTTCTTCATCGACTGGCTGATCCCCAGCGTGCCGCTGGCCGTCGCCTTCGCGCTCGGCGCCATCCTGTCGCCGACGGACCCCGTGGCCGTCTCGGCGATCGCCGCCGGCAATCCCATCCCGCCGCGCCTGATGCACATCCTCGAAGGCGAATCCCTGCTCAACGACGCCTCGGGCCTGGTCTGCTTCACGTTTGCCGTGGGCGCCATGATGACGGGCGGCTTTTCCATCGGCGCCGCCTCGCTGAGTTTCCTGCAGGAAGCGGGCGGCGGCATCGTCATCGGTCTGGGCATCTCCTGGGGCGTGGGCCTGGCGAATAAATGGCTGGTGAGCAAGGTTGGCGAAGAGCCGGGCCTGCAAATCCTCATCAGCATCCTGATCCCGTTCGCCGCCTACCTGGGCGCCGAGCAAATCCATGGCTCGGGCATCCTGGCCGCCGCCACGGCGGGCGTATCCATGCATTACGCCGACCTGATCGGCCGCCCGCTGGCCGCCACGCGCACGCAGCGCAAGGCCGTGTGGGATACCGTGCAACTGGTCTTGAACGGCGTGATCTTCGTCATGCTGGGCGCGCAACTGCCCGCCACCGTGGCCGGCTTGCCTGCCGCGTCCATGGAAGTAGGCGCCGGCAGCGCCTGGAAGCTGCCCCTGTTCGTCATCGCCATCACGGTGGGGCTGACCTTCATGCGCTTCATTTGGGTCTTCATCTCGATGAAACTGACCCTGTTCAAGCACCACAAGAAGGTGGCGGGCGAAGCGAAGGACGCGGCGCTGCTGGCCCGCCCCAGCCTGCGATTGCTGCTGGTGGCGTCGTTTGCGGGCGTGCGCGGCGCGCTGACCCTGGCCGGCATCCTGACCTTGCCGCTGTTCCTGCCCGACGGCAATCGTTTCCCCGCGCGCGACCTCGTCATCTTCCTGGCCATGGGCGTGATTTTGCTGTCGCTGCTGCTGGCCAGCGTCACTCTGCCCCTGCTGACCAAGGGCCTGGTGTTCGCGCCGCCCGCGCGCCGTTCGACGGAAGAGCGCAATGCCCGCGCCGCCGCTGCCGAAGCGGCCATCGCGCGGCTGGAAAAAGTGTGCGAAGGCATCGACAAGAATGACAAGCAGCAAGTCGTCACGGAGGCGGCCAACCGCCTGATCGAAGCCTACCGGCGCCGCCTGGCCTATGGCGAAAGCAGCAACGACGAGGCGATGCGGCTGCAGGAACTGGCCAAGGCCGAGCGCGCGCTGCGCCTGGAAGCGCTCAATGCGGAGCGCGACGAGCTGTTCCGCCGCCGCATTTCGGGCGAACTGGACGACACCATCCATTTGCGCCTGCTGCGAGAAATCGACTTGCTGGAGGCGACATTGGAAGAATAGCAACACTCTGGCATGCCAAAGCAGTGTTGGTAAGTAATTCTCATGGTAAAGAATGCAAGTTTTCACATTCGTGTTTATAATGCAAGGTTGATGGCGTCATGCCGTGATTTACTTTCGACAGGGACTTCCGTAGAGTCTGTGTTGCTGAGTAACTATTTGAATAGCCCCCGACCTGCATAAAGACACCGACGCCGTGCCCTCCTCCCTCCGCCACCGGCAGCGCTCCGCGCCGCCCGTCCTGCTCGCCGTCGTCCTGCTGGCCTCGCTGTTCGCCTGCAGCGCGCTGGCGCCATGCGCGGCTTGGGCGCAAGCGGGCGCGGCGGCCGACGCCAGGCGTCCCGCCGAAGTGGCCCAGGTCTTGTTCGGCATCATCAGTTATGTGCGCTGGCCCGTTGCGCGCCAGGAAGTGCGCGTCTGCATGCTCGGCACACCCCGCTACGGGGCGGCCATCGTCGACACCCCCGCTTCCAGCCTGGGACCGCGCATCCGCGTGAAAATCCCGCCGCCGGCAAGCGCTGCCAGCGAATGCGACGTCGCCTACCTGGGCAACCTGCCCGAGAGCGAACGCGAGCATCTGCTGGCGCAGATCATCGGCAAACCCATCCTGTCGGTCGCCGAGCCCGGCACGTCGTGCGCCGTGGGTACCATGTTTTGCCTGCGCCTGAACGAGGCGCAGATCGGTTTTGACGTCAACCTCGACGCCATCGCCCGCAGCGGCCTGCGCGTGCATCCGAACGCCTTGCAAATTGCACGTCGCAAGGGACCGCCGCCATGAGCGCCCGCATGCGCAATAAGCCAGCCCGCACGCCCCGCCCCACGCTCGACAGCGTGCTGCGGCGCGCCCACCTGAGCGTGTCGCTGATCGCCGTGCTGGCGGCCGGCCTGACCCTGACGGCCGTGGCGCTGCTCGCCCTGCGCGTGTATTCGGACCAGAACCTGCGCCTGGTGGCCCGTTCGATGAGCTATACGGTGGAAGGGGCCGTCGTCTTTGGCGACTCCTTCGCCGCCAGGGAAGCGCTGGCCCTGATCGGCGTCAATGAAGACATCGACCAGGCGCAGGTGAGCGACAAGGCCGGCACGGTGCTGGCCCGCTGGGAACGGGGCGAGCATGGCACACGCTACTACATCGAACGCGCGCTGACGGGGTGGATGCTGCCCGATTCGCTGTCGTTCCCCATCACGCGCAATGAGCAGGTCATCGGCAGCATCAAGCTGGTGCCGCACAGCCGCAGCCTGCTGCCCTTCCTGCTCAGCGGCCTGACCTGCCTGCTCGCTTGCCTGGTGCTGAGCCTGGTCGTTGCCGTGCGCCTGTCGCGCAGCATGGAAACGGAGATCACGTCGCCCCTGCGCCACCTGGCGGAAACGGCTCACCGCGTGCGGCGCGACCGCTCGTTCGAACTGCGCGTGCCGCCGGCCAACATCGCCGAACTGAACCAGATCAATGACGACTTCAACGCCCTGCTCGACGAACTGGAAGCGTGGCAAAGCCATCTGCAAAAGGAAAACGCCTCGCTGTCGCACCGTGCCAACCACGACAGCCTGACGGGCCTGTCGAACCGCGCCTTCATGGAAGCGGAGCTGGAACGCGCCATCCTCGAAGCGCGGATCGGCAATGGAAAAGTTGCCGTGCTGTTCCTCGACAGCGACCGTTTCAAATACATCAACGACACCTTCGGCCATGCCTCGGGCGACCGCGTGCTGGTGACGATCGCCGCGCGCATCAAGCAGCAATTGCGCGAGGGCGACCTGGTGGCGCGCCTGGGCGGCGACGAATTCGCCATCCTGCTCAAGCCGCTGCGCAACAGCAGCGACGCCATGCATATCGCCGACAACATCATCGCCGCCATGGCGCAAGCCATTGAATTACCGACAGGCAACACCATCGTCAGCTCGCTGACCATCGGCGTGGCCGTCTTTCCCGATCACGCCATCGACGCCGTCTCGCTGGTGGGCGCGGCGGATGAAGCCATGTACCGCGCCAAGCAGGCACAGCGCGGCACGCGCCAGGTAGCGCGGCTGCCGCACCCACATACTCACCCCTGAACCAAGGAGCAACACCATGCAATTTATCTACAAGCAATTACGTCTCGGCTTCCTCGGCCTGTTCTTCGTGGGCTTGCTGGCCGCCTGCCAAAGCACGCCTGAAGTGAAATCTCCGTTCAATGCGGAACAGATCGCCACCCTGAAGGAACAGGGCTTCCGCCAAACGGACGAAGGCTGGGAACTGAGCTTCACGGACAAGCTGCTGTTCGAATTCGACGCCGCCAAGCTGACGCCGCCGAGCCGGGCCGCCATCCAGAAAATCAGCGCCGCCCTGCTGAAAGTGGGCATCACGCACATGCGCGTGGAAGGCCATACGGATAACGAAGGCACGGAAGCGTACAACAACAAGCTGTCGCTGGCGCGCGCCAATATGGTGGCCGATGCGATGAGCGCATCGAACATTCCACGCGACAACATCACCGTCAAAGGCCTGGGCATGAGCAAACCCGTGGCATCGAACGCCAGCAAGGCCGGCAAGGCGGAAAACCGCCGCGTGACCGTCATCGTCTCGGCCCCTTGAACGTGGGCGTGCCCGCCGTGCGCTGGGTCGTGATGGGCGTGTCCGGCTGCGGCAAGAGCGCCGTCGGCAGCCTGCTGGCCGACGCCTTGCACGTGCCCTACGTGGAAGGCGACGACGTGCATTCCACGGAAAACGTGGCCAAGATGGCCGCCGGCATCCCCCTCGACGACGACGACCGGGCCGGCTGGCTGGCCGCCCTGCGCGACCGGATCGCCACGGCCCGCGCGCAAGGCAGCGGCCTGGTCGTCTCCTGCTCGGCCCTGAAACGCGCCTACCGCGACGTGCTGCGCGAAGGCGATCCGGCCCTGCGCTTTGCCCACCTGGAAGGCCCGCGCGCAGTACTCGAAAGCCGCTTGCAGCGCCCGGGCCATTTCATGCCGGCCAGCCTGCTCGACAGCCAGCTGGCCACCCTGCAACCTTTGCAGGCGGACGAGGCCGGCATCGTGCTCGACATCCGCCAGCCGCTGGCCGCGCTGGTCGCACAGATACTGCAAGCGCCCTGATAGGCAGCCGCGCGGCTGGACAGCCCCCGGCCCCCTGTGTAGACTGGCGCGCACTTTCATGAAGGATTTTTATGACCACCCCCACCACCAAACCAGCACCGGGCCCGGAATTCTGGGAACGCGCCGACCAGGTCATCGCCCTGGCCAATGAACAATGCATGCACAGCGGCGGCAATGAAGTCGCCACTTCGCTGCTGTACGCGGCCGCCCGCTTCAACGCCTTCCTCGTCGCCAGCAAGAGCAACGACGTGGCCAAGATGCAGGAAGAAAAGGAAGGCGCCGTGGCGTTCTTCACGGAACAGTACAAGCGCATGCTGACCGACAACTTCAACGACTACATCACCAACTTCGACAAGTACACGCAACCGTCGTCGGCCCCCAAGGGTTGATGTCCGCAGCCAGCCTGGACAGCCACCGCGCCCGCGCCACCCACGCGGGCAGCGTGCTGGACGGCGTGGTGCGCTACGCGCCGCTGCAATCGCTGTGGCTGCTAGCCATGCTGGCCGGCGCCGTGACGGGCGCCCTGTTCTTCTTCAGCTGGGCCGGCCTGCTGCTGTTTGCTGCCGGCACGGCCATCGTCCTGCTATTCGGCCATTCGCTGGGCAGCCACCGCAAACTAATCCACGACAGCTTTCAATGCCCGCAATGGCTGGAATACCTGCTCGTCTACCTGGGCGTACTGGTGGGCCTCAGCGGCCCGCTGGGCCTGCTGCGCCAGCACGAACTGCGCGACTACGCCCAGCGCCTGCCCGCTTGCCATCCCTATCTGCGCCACGGCGCCGGTTTCTGGCGCGATGCTTGGTGGCAATTACACTGCCGCCTCGATCTCGACCACCCGCCGCACATCGCCATCGAGCCGCGCATCGGGCACAACCGCTTTTACCGTTTTCTGGAAAGAACCTGGATGCTGCAGCAACTGCCGTGGGCCCTGCTGTGCTTCGCCTGGGGCGGCTGGGGCCTGGTTTGCTGGGGCGTGTGCGCACGGGTCAGCGCCGGCGTGCTCGGCCACTGGCTGATCGGCTACTTCGCCCACAACCATGGGCACATGCACTTTCATGTCGACGGCGCCGCCGTACAAGGCAAAAATATCCGCCTGACGTCGCTGCTGACCATGGGCGAATGCTGGCACAACAACCATCACGCGTATCCGGGCTCGGCCAGGCTGGGCCTGCTGCCGGGCGAATGGGACCCGGGCTGGTGGATGCTGCTGCTCTTGCGGCGCCTGGGCCTCGTGTCAGGCCTGCGCCTGCCGCAAGACCTGGCGCCGCGGCCGGAACTGCGCCGCCTTGATGGCGCTGGCGGTCAGGCGTCGTCGCCGCCGGCCAGGTAATTGTTCTTCACGCGCACATAGTGCTCGGCCGAATAGCGCAGGTAGGCAATCTCCGCCTCGCTTAGCGGGCGCACCTTGGCGGCGGGCCGGCCCACGTACAGATGGCCGCTTTCCAGCACCTTGCCCGGCGACACCAGACTGCCCGCGCCCAGCATCACGTGCTTTTCCACCACCACGTCATCCATGACGATGCTGCCCATGCCGATCAGGCATTCGTCGCCAATCGTGCAGCCGTGCAGAATCACGGAATGGCCGATGGTCACGTATTTGCCGATGGTCAAGGGCGAACCATCGGGCTTGGCCGCATTCCTGTGCGACACATGGCCCATGGAAAAGTCCTGGATATTGCTGCCCTCGCCGATGACGATGCGGTTGACGTCGCCGCGCAGCACGCTGTTGCACCAGATGGAACA
>Ga0182007_10000041_pt1 | contig 117156 bp, 122 predicted proteins | sample Sormic07211113_1_FD_123023 | JGI IMG/M metagenome (GOLD analysis project Ga0182007, IMG submission 123023) | Rhizosphere microbial communities from Sorghum bicolor, Mead, Nebraska, USA - 072115-113_1 MetaG | ecosystem: Host-associated > Plants > Roots > Rhizosphere | place: USA: Nebraska...
AATAGCTACGCGAAATTGTTTGTCACTTTTTTTGTTATGGCCATGCTGAGCATAGTGGTCGCTGTGGCGCAGTGTGTGAACGGGGAGTTTGGGCTTGGCGTCTTGATCTTTATCTGCAGTATGATGTGCATTCTGATGGCGATGTCGTACACCGATAAAAGCATCAAAGCCTGGGAAGACCTGGTGATCCAGTCCTCCCCGGTGCACACGCAAATTCTGAAACCCCTTCAGACACAGATCAAGAGCGTCGACCGTAAGACCTACATCGATGGGTTGATTGAGCAGCTGAAGGATGGCCAGGAGGCCTTTGTGTTGAAGCTCGTCCTGGAGGACTTTGAAGAAGATCTGTCCGAGCAACAGAATGCTGCCCTACGCGCCAAGGGATTGGGCTCCAATGCGTGAACGACAGCACCCCATTCATTTACAGACTCAGGAGTCCACACAATGAAACGATGCTTTACACAACGATTTTATGAGCCAGTCGCCCCAGCCATTCTCATGACCATGATTCTAATATTTGTGAAAGAACGCGTAATGACCCCGCAAGATAGCGCCGGCTTTCCGTATTGGTTCATTGCGCTGAATTTTGTGGCCTGCTCTGTGTGGATGTTTGTCTGGATTGAACTGCACCTGTGGTATCGGCATCGGCGTAAACACAAAAAGTTGTCCGGTCGCTATCAGGCGCTGGCGTCATCTGCCGAGCAGCAAGCCTTCATTCAGGATGAAATCGGCCTGACACAAGACGCTGACGAATCTGAAGAACTGCTGATTTTCTTTCAAAAGCTCGGTATTTCGCTTACGAATGAGCAGCTGGCACAGCTGCATGGAAAGGGAATTCAAGCAGCAACCACGCACTGACCTGTCATGGCGTTGGCGTGTGGTCAACGCTGAGAATGGGCATCCACTCACCGGGAACCGCCGATGATTCATTTGAACAAACGCATCAACCTCTCCAAAGACGTGGCCACCCACAACCTGAAAAGCCTGGGTATCCTGGAAAACAGCTCGCAAGTGGTGGTGGCCCTGGATGCCTCCAAGTCGATGTACGCGCTTTACCGCGACGGCCAGATCCAGGCCTTGCTGGAGCGCCTGCTGGGTTTTGCCATGGCGATGGACAAAGACAAATCGTTCGACCTGTACCTGTTTGGCAACCAGGCGGTGAAGCTCAAGCCACTTACGGAGCAGTCGATCGAGGATTACGTCTCTCGCGAGATCATCGGCACCCACAAGATCAATCAGGCCACCAACTACGCGCCCGTGATCGAAAGCGTGAACAACGATTTTTTTGGTACCAAAGATCCGGTGCTGGTGCTCTTCATCACCGACGGCGACGCCTCGGACAAAAAGGACACTCAGGCCTGGATCACCCAAGTCTGCCGGCAGCCCTACTTTTTCCAGTTCGTGGGCATTGGCAATGAACAGTTCGCGTTTCTGGAAAAGCTTGATGAACTCAAGGGGCGCCCGGTCGACAACGCGGGGTTCTTCAAGGCGCGGGACATCGAGAAGCTGTCGAATGATGAATTGGTCAGCAGCCTGCTGACCGAATACCCGCTGTGGCTGAAGACCGCCAAGCTCAAATGAGTTCATCAGACCGCCTCGCCCCGATAAGCTCAGGGCGGGGTCACAGGCCCAGGTCGACCTCAAGTGTTCGGGTGGTCATCCACTCAACGGATTCCCAGATATCCTTGGGCATGTGCTCCATCGCCACCAGTTCAACCTGCAATTTTTCTTTATCTGCCGGATAGCCATCCAGTCGTGCCAGGCACTGCTGCATGATCGAAATGGTTTTTTCTTTCAGCATGGCTTTGGCAGCGAGATCAAGATGGCTGTATTCACACAACACGCTGCTGAGCCCCTCGATCGTTTGTTTTCGAAGACGCCATGGCAACTGATCCAACAGCTGGACAAAACGATCCATGGCCAAGGCACCTTTTTCGAGCACCTGTGACTGCTGAGCCTGGTTCAGGCTGTCATACACAAACAAGGCTTGACCCAGGCCTCCCATCAGCGCCTCAGGGCTGACGCGGTTCGCGCTGACCATCAGCAGCGTGGAAAATTGCGCGATCGAAATGCGGGGGCTTTCCAGGCAGAAATTCACCTGGTCGATGAGCCAGGGCTTCATCGCGCTGATGGTTTTGAAAACCTCGTCTGCTACCACATCTTCGTGGCCCAAACTGGCCAATCGGCTTTTTCGCCGAGGGTCATCAGCCAGGTCGTATTCCAAGTGTAACGCTGCCATTGTCGAGGCGTTCTCTGCAAATCCGCTGGCTGCAAATAACTCCAGTGTGTCGAGCGAAAACAGACCGGGCTGCCCAGAGTCGCGGGCTTCTGCACTCCCTGAGAGTTGTGTCAGCGTCGGTAACTCACGAAGCAAAAATTGGCCAAGCGCCCCGGCGTCTTGCAAGTGCACAGGGGTTCCATATTTCGAAAAATACGCTGAAATGATGTGCGGTAGATTGAAACTAGGGTCGTCATGGGTGCTTGTCAGGTAACCATGAAGTTTGAATTCCAGCAGGGTGGTCAGCGCTTGGTTGTCCGGCAAGGTAAATAATTCAGGCATCAAATCATCCACGTCGCGCTGAAGAATCTCACCATTACGAATCATGGCTGCCAATGCGGCAGGCACCGTGCCTTGAGCCCCACGGATCAAAGTGCCGAGCTGATCGAGGGATGGAGACACATATTCGAACAACGTGATGAGGGCATCGCTTGACACTACGGCGGCCTCAAAATTTCTGAGTGTTTTTCTGTACGGTATATTTCGGCTGATATTGACCATCTCATCGGCCATTTTCGAGAATAGCCGGTGTCTAACACCCAAGGCGGCAAGCTCCTCCATCAGCCTTCCAGCGTCATGAATCAGAGGGATCTGGTTGGTCGACAGGCCGCGATCAAACAGGCTCTGAATACGCCTTGAGAGGTCGCCCAGTTCCTCCATCGGTTCCAGCAGTTGCGTGAAATAGGGCAATTGCACATCTGCAGGGGAGTTGGCTGAGGTCATGACTTGGGCGTCCGGGCGCGGTTCAGTAGATATTTTGTCGACTCATTCCATCATGCGGGAGCGTAGAGGATCTCCGCAATCGGTTACAACACGGGTTACCGGGGTGTTCTCGATTGCAGCCAATCTTCAGAACCAGAGCAAGCACGGCTGTTGCCGCCTGTCATGCTTGGCTGGGTAGGAGCTTACAGGCCCAGGTCGGCTTCAAGGGTGTGCGTTTTCATCCAATCCACGGATTCCCACACCTTTCTCGGCAGGTGCTCAAGACGCAGCAACTGGCCTTGCAGCTTTACCTGTTCATCCGGATTACGAGCAAGGCGATCGAGGCACTCACTCATCGCCCAGATGGATTTCTCCTCGACCATGGCCCTGCCTGCCTGATCGAGTCCCTCGTATTCGTAATAGACATTTCTCAAACCCTCAACCACTTCATTTCGCCACAGTCGGGGCACAGGACTCAAAATCTGGATAAAACGTTCGAACGCGTCCCCAATCTTGTCAAGTAACTGCACTTGTTGGGCCTTTTCCATCGTGCCGTACACCGATAAGGCGTGTCCCAGCGCCTCCATAATCGAGCCGGGGCTCAAGCGCGAACTGTCGATACACAAAAGCGTAGAACATTGGGCGGTCGAGATCAGGGGACTCTCAAAGCTGAAATTCAACTCTGCTGTGACCAAAGGCGCTGTGCTACTGAGTGATTGAAGCAGTTTTTTCGCCATGGCCTCGCCATGACCGAGTCGAGCCAGGCGACTCATGTGGCGGTCATCTTTCAGGTTAAAGTCCAGGTAAAAAGCGGCCATTCTGGATGCTTCTTTTTCAAACCCGCTGGCGGCGAACAGTTCCAAGGCTTCGATGGAGAACAAATTGGCCTGCCCAGACTTCCTGGCTTTTTCCGCACGCTCAGCTTGAACAGTCAAGGCGGGCAGTTCGCGGATCAAAAATTGCCCCAGTGCCCCCGCGTCTTGGAGGTTCGCCGGCAGGCCGACTTCTGAAAAATAGTCAGAAACAAGGTAGGGCACATCGAAATATTCAGTGATGCCCGAACGAAGGCCCTGCAACCTGTACTCCAGCAAAATCGTTAACGCTCGGTTATCCGGGACAAGGTACATGCTCTTCGCCAGCTCATTCACTTCGCGCTGACGTATCAAGCCGTTACGGATCATCGCCTCCAGTGCCTCCGGCACCACGTCCTTAGCACGCTCGACTAGCTCAACGAATTCTTTCATCCGTGGTGAGACGTATTGAAAAAGCGCATGAAAGACATCGGTGGACACGCTGCCCATTTCGATGTGTTTCAGTGTTTGTTCGTACGGCAGACGCCACGTGATGTTGACCATTTCATCGCTCATTTTAGCGAACAGGCGGTGCTGGCTGCCGAAAACCGTAAAGGCTTCCAGCAATTTGCCCGCGTCATGAATCAACGAGACATTGTCGGTCGTCAATCCGCGCTCGAACAGCGCTTGAATGCGCTGGGACAGCACACTCAGCTCATCCAAGGGTTCGAGCAGAGTACTGATGCCGGGAGTTTGTACATCAGGGGTGGTACCTGCTGTGTTCATCAGTTCAATATCCGGAAGCTGGTAAAAAAAAGGGGATGGCTGTCTCACCCTGCAGTGAGGGGAGGGCGCAAGCGCTAAAGGCCAAGGTCTTTTTCAAGGGTTTGGGTGTGCATCCACTCGAAGGAGTCCCATACCGCTTTCGGCAAATTCTCCAAGGACAGGATCTGACGTTGCACTTCCTGTTTTTGTGACGGATTGTTGTCCATGGCCGCCATGCAATGATTAATCGCCCAGCTGGTTTTCTCTTCCAGCATGGTTTTGCCAGCCTGATCAAGACGGCTGTAGGCGCAATAGACACTCTTCAAGCCCGCAACCAAATCCCGGCGCATCCCCTGAGAATAAGTACCTAGCAGCTCAACAAAACGATCGATCGCAAAGCTGCTTTTCTCAATCAGCAGCTCACGATTCGCCCGATCCATCCGATCATAGACGGAGAGAGCGCAACCCAAGGCGTTCATAATCCCGGTTGCATTCAGACGCGAGTCGCCAACGCCCAGGATCGTGAAGAACTGCGCTGTAGAGATGAGTGGACTTTCCAGGAAGAAATTCAGGTGGGGCGTCTTGATTGACTTCAAGGTGCCGATAATTCCGAACGTTGTTTCGGCCACCACTTCACTGTGTCCAAGATTGGCCAAACGGCTCTTGCTGCGGACTTCATCCATGTCAAAGTCCAGGTAAAAGATCGCCAGTCTTGAGGCTTCTTGCGTAAGACCACTGGCAGCAAACATCTCCAGGGCTTCCAGGGAAAAAAGATCGTGCTGATCGAAGTGTCTTAATGCCTGTTCCTTCCGCAAATCAGTCGTCAATCCAGGCAGCTCGCGCATCAGGAATTGGCCAAGCGCTCCTGCTTCCTGCAGGGAGGCCGGCATACCGGACTGAGTGAAGTACTCGGAGATGAGGTAAGGCACATTGAAGGTTTCCGCTTCTCCTGTACGGTACTGATCAAGCTTGTACTCCAACAGTGTTACTAGCGCTCTGGTGTCCGACAAGCCATGTAGATCCTCCACCAATTCATTGACTTCGTATTCGTTGACTTGGCCATTGCGAAAAATGGCCTCCAGTGCATCGGCCACCACTTCTGGGGCTCGCTGTATGAAGGCCCTTATCTCGGAAAAGGGTGGGGCAATGTATTGGAAGAGGACAGCAAATCCATCACTGGATGCTCGCCCGGCTTCGATGGCCCTGAAAGTGGTTTCGTAGGGGATGTTTTGATTGATCTCCATCAGTTCTGACGCCATCTTGGCGTACAGGCGCTGCTGACTGCCAAACGCAGTAAAGGTCTCCAACAGCTTGCCAGCATCATGAATGAGTGATGCGTCACCATTGGTGAGTCCACGTGCGATGAAGCCCTGAATGCGCCGTGCCTGATTGCGCAGCTCCACATGGGGTGGCGACAGAGGTTGGGCAGGGGATGACGGCAGATCGGTGGTCGGGCTGGCGGCGTGCATAACGAAGATGTCCGGTCATTTAGCAATATATGGAGTAGTCGGTTGCTTCCATGGTGCGCGAGGCCACTCTACCCGTGCAACTGCGGTTACGCAGCCCCAGCCCAATAATGCCCGCAGAAAGAGGCTACAAACCGAGGTCTGTTTCCAGCCTGGCAGTTTTCATCCACTCAATGGACTCCCACAGCTCCCGAGGGAAGTCCTTCATGTTCAGTAATAGACGTTCCAATGCCTGGCGATCACGCGGGGCTTTCTCCAGGATCTTCCTGCAGCAGTCGATGATCTCGCCTGATTTTTGATACACCATCGCTTTACCGACTTCATCTAAACCCTTGTACTCAGCAAAGACTGCGTTCAGCCCCTCCATAAAATCAATGCTGCCTGACAGATAGTGCTCGCGCACATGTTCGGTCACCAAATCAAACATCAAGGCGCCTTTTTTGAGGAGTTGGTGGTCTTTGGGATCTTGCCGGCCATAGGTATTGAGTGCGGTAGCGACGGCCTGAAACACCTCAATCGTTTTGAAATGCATCAAGTCCTTGCCCTCCCACAACTCCTGAGCGGTGATCTCATCACATTCAACGCACAGGTTGAGTTCTGCCTCTGTCAGCGTGCTCAAGCTCTCAATGGTTTCCATCAGCTGCTTTTTCAGGGGCAGACCTTGCCCCAATTGCGACAATCGGCTCAAACGTCTCACGTCTTTACTTGTCGGGGCTTCGACCACCCCCAGGTGCAACTGGGCCATGCTGTGTGCTGCGACGGTGTGCCCTGCACAGGCCAGCCACTCCAGCACATCAATGGAAAACAGGTACGTGCCACTATTTCTTGAACTGTGCGCCTCTTGTTGAGCGTAACGCTGGAGGTCGTCCAGTTCGCGAATCAGGAATTCGCCCACTTCCCCGGCAGCTGCCAGGTTCGCCCAGCCCTTTTCCGCAACGTACTCCGAGATCACATAGGGCAGGCTGTAATAGTTGGATCGGCCTGTCTTCTCAAGGTGCAGCATGTACTCCATCATCAGGACAAAGGCGCTGCTGTCTTCCAGGCTGAACAGGTCGTAGGTCAGCTCACTCACATCATAACTGCCAATGCAGCCACTCTTGATCTGCGCTTCCAGGGCAGCCGGCACCACTGCCTGGGCATAGTGGATGCAGGAACTCACAACATCTGCCGGGGGTGCGATGAACTGAAACAGCGCCACCAATCCAACCCCGGAAATCCTCCCGCTTTCAATGGCTTCAATCGCTTTTTGATAGCCAATTGACTCACTGATCGAGACCAGTTCCTTGGTCATGACGGTATAAAGGCCATGCTGCGCACCGAAGGCGCTGAATTCCTCCAGCGCTTTGCTGGCCTTTTGGATCAACGCCACATCATCATTGAGCAGGCCCTGGTTGATCATGCCCAGAATGGTATCCGAACGCGCCTTGAGTTCGTCCTGAGGAATGACCCAGGTTTTAAAGGGCCGTATGCCAGCGGTGGCAGAGGGGCGTGGGGATGTGGTCATGAATCAATGATCCTCTCTTAAAAAACTAGCGATTAGCCGTGTAGTGGGTAAAGTCTGGAACACCGGCAACAGGTTTAACCGCGCTCAGGATTTCGCGCAGTTCCACGCCCGCCACCCTGTGCTTTTCGCGAATAAGGGCGGCCAGGCTTTCCAGAACGCCTCTGTTGGCCTCCAGAATGCGCCTGGCGAGTGCCTGGTGCTCTTTGCGCAGGGCATTCAGGGTTTGTCGATTGTGTTCGATCTGCGCCACGCTGATCGGTTTTGGGAAGTACACCTGATCAGGGTCTGATAGCAGCATGCGCTCCGCCAGGTCGAGCCATCCAGCGTAATCGGAGCTTCCGCTAATGCCGCATTCGCCGATCACCAGTTTCTCGGCCTCGACCCCAGCCAACTTGGAAACCATGTCCATCAGGACATAACTGCGCAGATGCACCTGATGTGGCCACGCCACACCACGGCAATAACCAAAACTGCCGCGCCCAGGGCCAATGGCGAGGAATACTTCACAGTTATTATCGATCAGGGGGTCGAGCCCCAAAATAACCGCATGGCCTGCCTCATGAATCGAGATAGATCGTTTATCCAGCTCGGTAAACGCCGACTTGCCCACAATGAACCCTTGATTCTCCCAATCCTTGCACCAGGTCGCAATGTAGCGATCGAACAACCACCGCCCTGGTTTTTCCAGCAGCTTCAAGGCGCCGACCACTGAAAAGAAAGCTAAAACAACGAAGCCTATAAGGGGCGCATGCGTTGTGAGGTAGGCCTCGATTTGCGCAGAGAAAAGGTCAAAAAATACCAGGATCAGCAAGGCAATGGCATTGGCACAAAACTTCAGGGCCAGGGAATCCATCTTGATCAGGCGCAGGGCGATAGGTAAACCGATGAGGGCAATCCACAAGCCATGAGTATCCAGCGAGTTGCCCTGCGCATCGAAGGTCACGCCAAACAATAAATTCCAAATCAAAAAGGGAATCATCATGAAGCTGACAAGGAAGTCCAAGACAAGGCTTTTAGGATAGTCCGAGGTATTGGGAAAGCCCGTTTTGAATTTTATCTTCGTTAGAATACGGCGAAAAAGGTTAAGCATGACGCCCTCGATTGGCATGGATAGGCGTCAATTACAGCATGGAGACTTCAAACATTCAATTTAATGGATATCCGAGATGGCCGTGCAGCTCACAAGCCTGGTTCCGGCGCCGAATGCCGCGCCGGTTCTGCACGGCGCAGCGCTTTGAAGTGCTCCAACGCTTGCCACAAATCCATCTCTGGGCGCCGCAAGTGAAAAGCCTGCATGCCAGCATACAACGCCCCCTCGACGTCCGCCCGTTTAGAATCCCCCACCATCAGGATTTCGTTTGCCGACAAACCGAGAGAACGAACCGCCAAGTCGAAAAATTCGGGGTAGGGTTTTAATATTCGTTCGCGACAGGAAAAGAAACAGCGATCATCTGTGATGCCCAGGGCATCCGTCAGGGGTTTGCAGTAAGGAGCGGCCAGGTTGCTCAGGATGCGCCAGGGAATCCCTTGCTCATCCAGCTGACTCAGGAAATCGAGGGCCTCAGGATAGGGCTGGACACTGGCCAACTCCTGGTTCATTTTTACGATCGAGCGTTGCGCCAGCGCCTCTGGCACCTGGAAAGCCGCCAACACCTTTTCATGGGTCAGGTTGCGGGTCATCACCCAGCCGTAAAAGAAGTGCTTGCTCATGCGCTCCATGTTTTCGATGTGGCGATACGGATAACGCTTGCGGGTGACCTGTACCAGTGTGCCGTAGCCGTCGAGAATGATTGCCTTCATGGTCGAACCCTGGGGAAAGTATGATGGCTCATCATACACACACATGTTTGCTGTCCGTCAGCGCTTCATCAAGCCAGTGCTGCATCGCCGAATCGTCGGGTGCGGGCACTCATGCGACCCGCCTCTGATAGACGCTCTGTAGGCGTAAATCACTATAGTCAGGCACCCCCTCAACAGGCATCACTTCTTTGAGCAAAAAGCGCAATTCTGGCCCCTCGATCGTGCCGGCTTCCAGCAATCGGTCACTGAGGGTTTCCAACAGTCCCCTGTTGGCCTCCAGGATCCTTCGGGCGAGGGCCTGGTGCTGACTGCGCAGCTCATTCAGCGTTAAACGGTTGTGTTCAATCTGCGCGGTGTTGGAAGGCCTGCAGAAGTACACCTGGTCGGGGTCGGATCGCAAAAAAGGCTCCGCCTGCTCCAGCCAGAGATGGTAATCCCCAACACCACCCATTGAACAATCGCCATACAACAACCTTTCAGCCTCAATGCCTGCCACAACACCGACCATATCCATCATCGCGTAGTGACGCATCTTGCTGATGTGCGGCCATTTTGGCCAGCTACAAAACCCATATCGACCTGTTTCTGGGCCGTTGGACAGTACCAGTTTGCAGGTATCATCAATCAGGGGGTTGAGCCCTAACACAATGGCATGACCCGCCTCATGAACGCAGATTGTTTTTTTATCGAACGGCGTGAAGGCGGCTTTTCGGACGTAGAACCCATTGCGTTTCCATTCCTCCATCCAGTCAGTTACTAACCTGTCCGCCAGCCAGAGGCCGGGTTTTTTCAGCAGCTTCAGCAGGGGTACCATCACCGCCAAAATGACGACCCCAAATTCCAGTACGACCAGGTGTTTGATCAGCAACCCGTTCAGAATGCCCAGGCCAGCCATGATCACTTCGCTGTAGTGGCCCAGAAGCAGGAGGATGCCGATGATCGGCCCAGTCGACATAAGTGCAACGATCTGCGAATTGCGACCTCTGTTGTGATCCATCGCACTTATAATCATGAACCCACACACAGCAATCATAAGGTTGGCCGGGTGGCTGAAATCACCCTGAGGGTTCGGGCGCATGCCAAGGTAGGCCTGCCAAACAAAAAACGCGAGGGCCAAAAAGAGGCTGAGCAAGGCGCAAGCGTCGCTGGTTTGATAGCCGTGAGTGGGTGGGAAATCTGTTTTCGACTTGAGCTTAAACAACCATCGACCATACAGCTTGCGCATAGGAAACCTTGATTATCAATCCGACTAAAGCAGCCATTAAATCATCAGATCAACGAAGAATCAATTTACGCTATATTTGAGGTTCCATTGGCTTGGCCAGGCTTTTTTCCACCATGCTCTCGGCGTAATGCCGAAACTGTCCATCCAGCAGCAGTCGTCGGGGGAATACGCCGCTGCGCCATGCGGCTTCAAAGCGGTGCCTTGAGTTGATGATTTCACTCGCTGGCACGGCCCCGTGCTCCAGGACATACCGGGCAACAGACGGGTTGTAGAAACGGCAAGAGGCCCGCGAACCATTAAGAAACTCACCGATCAATCTAACCACACCCTCCTGCTGACCGGTCTTGATGGCAATATCGACAGCCTGGCGACCCATGCGCGAAACAGGATCATCACCCATATAGGTAGGTTCCATATTGTCAAAGATCAGCAGCTTGAGGCCCAGGTTGGCATCGACGTTCGACAAATAGTTGATCGAGTGGAAATATTCCGCCACCTGGACATGCGTCAAACAACCGTCCAGCGCCCGTGTACCCTTGATGTCTGGAAAGCCATAAGCGAGGAACGCGGCACGGCACTCATCAATCCAGAGTTTGAAAGTGGGGCAATCAATGATTTTCACTTCGAAGATCCGCATGGCCAGGCAGTGACAGAAATGCTCTTGCGCAAGGGCGTCACTGATACCCGCCGCCCTCAGGGCCTCTGCAAATAAGCCCGGCGCCTGTAGCAGTGGGTACAGGGCATAGCTGGCTTCTTTGGAATAACCGCCTTTGAGCAAGTGAACGGCCAGTTCCTGACTTTCCTCATGAGAAAACTCAAGGTGATTGTTAACTGGAAGATCGACAGTCCAGAACCGATGATCCGGCCCATTGTGCCAGGCAGAACCATCGCGAAATTCACTGAAGCCCTTGACCATGCCGAGCACCAACTCTCTGGCCAGCGGCTTGTAGAGCTCAGGGGTGAACTCATGCTCAAAACGGAACAAATTGGAAACCCCCACCCACATGCACTCCCTGTACTGAGGGTCGATATGCTCTAGGTCTTTAAACCACTTGCCCATGCAGCGGGCCGTGAGCGAGGAATGTGCGAGGTAATGTAAACTGTCGCGAGCATTTCGCAGTACTGCAAACAGCTTCGATTCCTGGGTGGTGAAGGGAAGGGCTTCGTTTTCTTCAGTCCAATTCAGAGTGGAGGGTAGGGTCAACGCTCGGGCGTAGAGTGCATCCATCTGCTCAACGGCGATGCAATAATCCAGGTAATTGGGCAAACCATCGCGAATACCCTCCTTGCCCATGGCCAGTGTGGGCAACAACTGCATGGCAGCGCTGTTATACCCTTCTGTAGGGCACAGGGCGTGCCCTACGAAATCGATGATGTTGATGCCCCTGTCCAGCAGATCAGTCATCAGCGTCAGGTTTTCTTCAAACGACTGCAGGGTGTGATCAATCAACTCCGAATACAGTGACCGGTAAAAGCGCAACGTGCTCTCCACCCGATTGGGCAGGCTTTCCAGCCAGGCGGGGACAGAAAGGCCCTCTGGGTTTGTGTTGCCCATGGCCAGTTCGATCGACGCCTGGATGTTTTTCTTCAAATAGGTATCAATTCGTGGTGGCAAGTGCATGGGAGTCTCCTGGTTTTTCATTATGATAGGCAGAGGGCGGCGTGGCTGACTATGTGCAAGCGTCGATTAATAGTAATATTGTGGCACGTCCGAAGGCGAGACACCTTGGCCCTGGACTCTTGCGATGCGCCTCTTGCCCTTCACCGTGGCGTGCTGCCATCCTGGATCATGACCCATTAAGAGTAACTAAAAAAATGAGCAGCCTTTTTCTCTCCGTTAGCGTCCCCGACCCCGCCAGTGAATACCACAAAACCTGTGATCGCATGTTGATCCAAGCGGCGCTGCGCTCCTTTCTCTTCACTGTGGTGGGTTACAAGCACATCGTCTTCGGTGGTCACCCTTCGATTTCATGCTTGATTTTGGCGGTTTGCGAAGATATAGGCATCGCCAATCAAAACGCCGTGACGATCTACCAGTCGGCATTTTTTGCCGAATCGTTCCCGAAAGAATACCTGCAATTCGCCAATTTCATTGTCACGCCCGCTGAGAGCGACGCTCAGGCCAGCCTGAATATCCTGAGACAGCAGATGATTCAGGCACACCCCTATGACGCAGCGGTTTTCATCGGCGGCGAAGAGGCGAGTCTGGATGAATACCAACAGTTCAAACAAACCCACCCCTGCGCCAAGGTACTGGCACTGAAAAGCCCAGGCGGGGCTGCAGCCCTGATCGATGAGCCAGAAGTCGAGGATTACGATGAATTGCTCGACTACGTCGGCTTGTTCGCCAAGGGCTTGAGTATCAACATCGGGAAAAAGCGCCCACTGGATTTACCCGATCCAGAGCAAGCCTGAGGGCCTTTACCAAACATGGGATCAGTGTCAAAGGATGATGCTGATCCAGTCACCAAACGCCTCGTCATTTTCAAAGGGGTTATGAATCACTCCCAACGGTGGGGCACTGCGAAAGCACGGCAGCTCGAAATCCAAATCAAAAAAAATCACCAGGCCATACACGGGATGCTCTTCGGCCACCCCCCAGTGAAAGCGGCTCTTTAGCTCCACCTAATAAAAACACGCCCGAAAGCGTGTTTTGGGTAAACCCGGTCTGGCTCTATTTGGGGCGTGTCAGAAGCACAAACAGCCCGAGGATGATGTCCCCAAACACCCAAAGTCCGATGATCATGATCGCACCAAGACCCGTGCCGATCGCAGCCCCTGTCTGCTGAGCCGCGCTGGTGCTCGCCCCAACTGCCGTGGTGGCCGCACTCATGCCTGCATAGAGCCACCAAGCCATCAGCACATTGAACAAAATAAACGTGTACTTGAAGATTATTCCGAAGAAACCGCGCTTTGGCTTGCGCAGCTGTACACCGCACTTCGTACAAGTGAGCGCCAAGTCGCTGACTTCGGTTGAACATTCAGGGCATTGAATGAGGGCCATGTGTTGCTCCATAGGGGGAGGGGATTGTTTTGCTAGGGATTGACCAATGCCAAGTCTTTGACATAACACGTCGACGTCTTGGCTTGATCATGTATGAAGCCCATGTTGAAATTCGCAAAGCGCTTAGAAGACTTTGCAGGAATGATGTCGTACAGCGTACGGTTATTCGAATCTATTTTAGTTCCACTTTTGGCAAAGTGATCACATTGGATATCAATATCTTTAACTGCCTGATCACTGTCATTTTTGATAACAAAATCAGCCTCCATGATTGAGACAAAGCTATCCTTTTTCCAGTTAAAGTCCAAAGTGATGTTCTGTATGGTCGCACGTTTGATTTCACCCCGGCTGGGGGCTGTCGAGATGGGCGCCGCAGTTTTATCTGGTGTCCTGAACATGCCGAACAACACCAGGGCAAGCACACCGATGCCGACCCAATGAAGGGTTGTTAAGCGACCTGTTTTTGCGCCGCACGCTGGGCAGCGCTTGGCCGATTTAGAAACAGATTTTCTGCACTTTGGGCAGGGAGAAAATAAACTTTCGCTGGACATGGATGACTCCCGTCAAACAGTTTTGTCACTCAAGACTGATTGTTTAAAAACAATAGGGTGGAGTCAAACCACAGGAGAAAATTTCGACAGCAGAAGATCGAAGACAGCTGAAAAGTGTAGAATTATCGATCATTATGGCGCGCATTCCCTTGACATGGTATGGTTTTCACTGCCATCAGAATAGCGTGGCAAATGTAACAAATCAACCAAAGGCTTCCACTAGACAACCGAATGTCAAGGCGTCGCGTTCTAGCGCTCTACCTTCAACACACTCTTTTTAAGCACACTTCTTCACTCGGTATCGGTCAATGACTCAGCCTCCAATGCTGATCCAGGAGCCATAGGCCTCGTAATTCTCAAAGGGATTGTGAATCACCCCCAGCGGTGGCGCGGTGCGAAAGCACGGCAGCTCGAAATCCGAATCAAAAATCACCGCACCATGCACGGGATGTTGCTCTGCCACCACCCAGTGAAAGCGGTTCTTGGGCGCGCCGGGAGCACACTTGACCTTGATGATGCCCAGGCCGTGGAAGTTGTCCCAGCCCGTCCAGTGTTTTTTGCTGGCGACCAAGCCCTGCGCACCCAGCGCCGCCAGCAATTCCTTGAAGTTGGTCGAGTAGGGTGGCTTGTTGTTTCGCTTGAGGCTCAGACCTAGGTTGTCGAAGGTCGTTCTTGACTCTGCGTAGGTGACCTTGGCGCACATGGCCAGGCACGCCACGCCGCAACCGTGGGCATCCTCCTGATCAACCTTTGTCGTCCGGCACGTTGATTTCCAATTGCTCATTTGAATGCCTCATTCATGGTTTCATGATCCTAATGGGCAGCCTGTCTGCTGTCCACCCGAGCAGGCGTGCGGGCAGCCAGCTCAGCGATCGAGAAGTCCACCAGCATCCGGCGCTCCTCCTTGTTGAGAAATTTTGCCTTCCATCCAATCAGGCCTTTGGCTTCAATGTAGACCTTGTTGCCCTGGCCCACGGCTGGCAGGCCGATGGAGACTTCGCCCGCCCGGTAAGCGGCCTCGACGCTGTGATAAAACATGCTCTTGTCCTCGACTCGACAGGGAAATGGGGAGGGCCAGCCCTCAGAAAAACGCAAACGATTGTTTCAGCGCACTCGATTGGGATCGGCGGCGCGCTCTTCCTGCATTTGTTTGATCGCAAAATCGGTTTGCCGTTTGAAACAGGTCACGAAATCCGCCCCTTGGGTTTTAGCCAATGCCCGGCAATAGTTCGCTGACAGGTCTATGAGGGACTCGGGATGTTTCGGGTCGTAGATGGGTGGCGAGAGCAATGTGTAGCGGGACTCCACGGAAATGGAGCATCCACTTAGCATGACAAACAGAGGCAGTATAACGACGATTGGATGAGCTCGAAAATTCATCAATGGCGCGCCGTGATTTAGGGATGAAATATTAAATCATGGACAAGCGCACAAATCAATTTGTGCTTAAGGCGATACCTGAAAGTTTTACCTTTCAGGTATCGCCAAATTGTAGGTTATTCCATCAGCAGCTTCTTCGCTTGATAACGTTTTTGCTTGCCGAAAAAAGTATTCAGGTAGCGCTCCATCAGGGGTTGCGCCTGCTTGAAATCGAGTTGCTGCCAGCCGGCAATCCGTTGCGGCAGGTGCGGGTCATAGCAGTCCTTGTGCAGGCTCAGCAGAAAATCCTGGCCGTAAGGGGTGACCTCCAGTTTGCCATGTGTGCTTTGGGCCAACAGACCGAGTTTGACCAGGTTGCCAATAATGCCAGACACCGAGCCCGGTGAGCCTACCGGTGCAACTAGGCCTTGTGAGCCCGGTTTACCCTTCCATTTTTGCATATCATTCACGAGCGTATGGTAGAGACGAGGCCCGGTGGCATTGAGATGAAACAAGGTCAGGAGCATGTACTTGCTGATGGAGACATCGGGCTGGCGCTGCGTGATCGACCGATACAGGTCACCCAGGATAACGTTGCCATTGAGATGAAAGTTATAGTCGAAATAGCGCTTGATTCGCCCCGCGTTGCCCAATGCGATAAAATCGGATTGATCACTGGACAACGGCTGCCGGTAAAGACTCAAAGGATCTTTCAGGGAATCATGGGGGCGCACTACATCGTGGCGCTTGCCATGCAGGTGGGGTGCGAAATGCTCGACAAACAGACTGAAGCCCAGCGCGCCGGTATGATCCCAGTCAGCCGCACAGAGCACGCTACTGGCCTGCTGCATGAACTGCTTCATTTGCTCAACAGTTTCGCAAACTTGTTTGCTTGCGATGCCGTTGGCGTCCAATCTAAAAATGGCAAAAATCTCTACAAACCAAGTGTTTTTGACCAGCCATTCCTTGGGCTGGTACTGCGGGTCAATCACCATGGGGAGGGTTTTGTACACCTGGCTGCGCGGGTACCGGAACGCCCCGGAAAACATGGTGAATGGGCAGCAGACGGCCACCACGTCTTCGTCTGGCCAGCATTGGCATGCAGCAGGCAAGTGCTTTTCAATAAAAATAGGTTTTTCAAAAAATATTACGCGCATGGTTACACGATCCTAAGGGGGAACGGTTTAGAAAAGCATGGCTTTGCCATGGACACAAAAAAGGCCGGTGAGAAGCTCACCCGGCCATTCAATATACACATAATTTCAATTTCAGCGCAAACGAGGATCGCTCGCCTAAGGGGTTACAGAAGCGGGGGCTTAGAGATCAAAGCCGTCAACATCCATATGAATGCGTCGGCGAGGAGCGTCCGGGGACTGGGTGGGTTCAAAGCGCTCCAGTTTTTTGAAACCAAACCCGGAGACCACATGCGCCTCACCGTCGACCACCATCACATCGCCAACCATGGATGAGCGGGTTTCATCCAGCGCCACCACGTTCACGTTTCTCGACCAGGACGTATCGATGTTCTGGGTGTGGCTGAACGCGGTTTCCAGTGGTGCGGTAGGGGTGTCGCCTGCCGGTGCACTGACCAATGCGACCTTGTCGTAAAAGCCCAGGCTGGCCAGCTTTTCAACCTGCTCAGGTTTCGGCGACAGAGTCAGATCCAGGTACAGGTCACGCTGCTCGGTGGCGGCTCGACGGCTGATGTAATACACCTCAACCACCTTATTGTCCGGCTGTGCGAACGCCTCAAAGCGAGGTACGTTGTTCATGAAGTTCGGGGTGGCGGCACGAGTGTCATTGAAAAATTCACGCACCTGAGGGTCTAGCATAACCACTTCAGCCAAATAGTCCGATAGCTTGTAGGCTTCTTTAAAGCTCGTCAGCATCGCCTTGACCAAACAGGCTTCAGGGCTTTCATCGCCATTGATCGGGCCGTAAAAAATAGGCAATTTTGCCCCTTCTGGCACCTTGGCTGGTACTTTTAGACGGTGGCAGATCACGCTTTCTGGGGTCAGGATCATGTCGACGCTGACCTGGTTGTTTTCAATCAACGCGTGCAGCGCAGCAGTCAGGGAGGCTGGGGTATTCATTCAAATTTTCCTTGATTCGTTTTTACCAGTTTATCGGCTGAGTGCAGAAGGTCGCAACGGATCAATGCGCAAATGGAGACGGGTAGCGGTTCGCACAGAGTCGTGCCCTTTGGACACCGGCTTCTCCGGTGGCCAGCTCGCTTTTAACGCGAGTCCATCGGTACCGAGGGGTGGACTGGCGGGGAGTCGTACACTTTGGTCACGGGCTTCTCCAGTGACCAGCTTGTTTTTTGCGTTCGCGGTTCGAAAGTATTGTCTTCGGTAGACTCATCCCTCAAAGCCCCAAATCGACCTCAAGGGCCAAGGCCCTGTGATGGTACAGCTTAGGGTGGCTGAGTAAGAGCTCCTGATTGACGCCTATCGCCCACGCCTTTTTGAAGCGTCTTGGTGGTCTCAGCACTTTGCCGATGTCGACATAGCCACTTTCGAGCAGCACCTTTATCGCAGCGGGCGTGGAGAGATTAGGATTGGCGTGAGAACGACCTTCAAAGAAATGCCTGATTACGTCCATGGCCAACTCCCGCTGGCCCAGTCTGATCACAGAACTCATCATGCGTTCCTGTACAGCGTCGGGGCCAAACATGTCTTGGCTATTGCGTCCTTGGAAATTGCCCACAAAGAGGTTGTTGAAGGACATGTCTTCATGCCGTAGGTAACCCAGTGCATCAAAAGCTTCGCAGAATTCCAGGCGATAAGTCAGCGTATCCAGGGCCTTGGTTTTGATGATGTCGGCGTAACCGTGAGCGATGAAGGTTTCTCGATACGTGTCCACGGTAGCGCGCAAGGTTGGCAAGTTTTCCAGCTTGGCCCTGATGTGGATCATGTGGTTCAGCAGGCACCCTCGGAACAAACTTTGCGCACGATCATCATCACAGTCTGACAAGACCAGGCACTCCACAAAAGTGTCCGGTGCATGAAAGAGGGACTGCAACACCTGTTGTCCACCCTCCAGTGCACCTGCTTTGAACACTAGCAGGCTCAGCCATCGACGCTGGACTGCATTGAACTCCAGACGTTCGATGCCCAGATTATCCATCAGCCCAAGGCAGTGAATGTCCAAACTGGCGCCATCACTCTGCGGATGTTCTGAAAATAACTCGGCGGTGTCCAAAAAATACTGGCGGGCGGGCTCAAGGATGTCATCAAACACGCCTTCAAGCGGGTATTGAATCAGGCTATTGATAAATAAGCGCCGGGCGCTTTTTTTATAATCCTCGGAGTTGCAGTGGAGCAATCGCTGGGGACTCGTAGTGTCATGCTTAGGCATGTTTTTGAGATCGCTGAACCAGAAGGCCCTACAACGCTTCATCAACGGCGACAAGATCAAATAGGGGGTGTTGACCTGATTGGCACTGACCAGTGCGTAGAGGCGCGCCTCAGGCGTGCTGAACGGCAGATCAACCGGGGAGGTGATCGTTGTTTTAAGACCCAACAGGGGCTCCAGCAAATGATCCAAGCGCTGAACGTGCTCAAGGTAGCCGGCAAACTCAATGCCTTGACGATCGTCGACGGCGGGCCAGTTTGGTGGTGCGGCAGGGAAAAATCGATTGGCCAGGCTGTCTTCCGGGACTTGTGTCTTGATCAGCGAAACGATGATGTCCAGCGGATTGAGGTGCAGATCCCGCATGGCGTTGATCAGTCGAACCGGATCAATGTCCTTGCTGAACATTTCTTGTTGCAGACCCGCCGCCAGAAGCTGGGAGAGCACGCCCGTGTTCCGCTTCTCATCAGGCAGCTCACGCAAAGACCTTACAAAGTTGAGGCTCGTGAACTCCGGGCCGCACATCTGATGCGACCTGAGCGTGGACTCGATGATGTTATTGATCACCCAGTGGTAATTGGAAATCGAGGGTCTTACCGGCGCTGGCATGTTCAAATCCCCAAGTCACGGGCAAGAAAATCGCTCGCTTTAGCGCTATATTTTTCAAAGCCAGGCTGATCCAGTACCAGTTCAGCGTTAAGCCCCAGTTTCATGGCCTTGTCGAATCGACCCTTGTTCCTCAGAATCGTCGTCAGATCCAGGAAGCCGCTATGCAGAATGGCCAATACCGCCTGAGGGGCGGTGAAGTCTTCCTGAAAGCTTTTCTTGTTGCCAAAAAAGACCTCCATGGCATCGATCAAGGTCTGTTTCTGATTCATGCGAATCGCCAGATCGATTTTTCGTTGCATGAAGCCTTCGACCATTTGACCCTTGATGACATGCCGGCCTTCTGCCTTGAAGTTGGCGAACGTCTTACCCAGCCCCATGTCTTCATGACGCAGGTAGCCAAGTGCATCAAACACTTCGCCCAGGTCAACATCCAGTGCCAGGGGATCCAGCGCCCAGGTACCCTTGATGTCCTGGTAACCAACGTCTTTCAGGGCGTGACGCAGGGCCTCAACCTTCAGGGGTATTGCCTCAAGCCTGTCGGGGTGACGACCGAAGTAAACATCAGCTCCCAGGCAATGGCGAACAATGAATTGAGCCTGTTTTTCAGGCACTTCGTTGCCCCTCAAGACTTCAGCGAACAGCTCCGGGGTTGGATAGAGAATCTGCATGGCGTGCTTGATCATGTCTAGAGATCCGGTCGCGATGATGTCCGAGCAGAATCTGCACTTTTGCTCATCATTCAGGCTGCTCGACAAGATGCGGTCTCTCAGCAAGCCAGGCCCCACATTAAAGGTTCCGTCGCCAGTCAATTCAACAGGCAGGCTGCGCTGGGCATTGAAGTTCAGATCCACCGTGGAAAAACCTTGGGTCATGGCCAACAAAAAGCCACTCAATTGTTGGTTGTACGCTTCATGGCAAGGGTGTTCCGAGCTGGAATAGGTCTTGGACAGGTGATCGCCAAAGCTCATGAAAAAAGTAGACGCACCCTGCCGGTATTCAGCTTTGGCACCCTGTAGCTCAGCAAACCAGAACGGCAGGCAATCTCGCATCAGCAGCGAGTGCGTCAGATACGGCAGGCTTTGCTCTCCCGCCATCATGAACGCAAACAACCGCGCTTTGGGATGGGTCAGGGGCAGGCCTTGTAACGGGTCTTGCCCCGGCGCCGGGCAACTGCCACAGGCCAGCGACCGTTCCAGCATCGAGTCCATATCTGCAACCGCTTGCAGGAACTCTGGGTAAAAACTGTGTGGATCGGCATCGTCATCAAACTCGATCCCCGGTACGAACATCGCGCCCATGCCATCGTAAGGATGAGTCATCCTGAGGGTGGGTAACACCATGTCAACCGGATTCACACCAAGATCAACCCATTCGGTCACCAGCTGGGTGCTGTTGAATTTTTCCTTGAAAAACCGGTCAGTCGCATGAATCGACAGGCGAGTGTAGAACTCCATGGCAGTGCCCGGTGGGGTGCGCTGCAACACCTGGTAGACGGGCTCATCTTTCCCCCGCTTGTAGTCCAGAGAGCTCTTCACCAGGTTCAAGGCCACAGTACGGTAATTCTTGGTTTTTTCTGCTGAAAGACGGCGCATGGCTCAATCCATTTTCTTCTTAGTGTGCAGGCGGATCGCCGGGGGGTTCCAGAGGCAGTGTAGCCATCACAGACCCAAATCTCGTTCCAAACCGACGTGCGCATACTGAGCCAAGGCAGGATCCTGCAGCAGTTGTTCGGCGGACATAAACTCCAGGCGCAAAATTTTCTCGAAAATCAGTTGGCGATCGATCAACTCGCTCGGTAGGACAAGCCTATAAAGCAGTAGGCACTGCACGGTGTAAGCCGTCTCCAGGTCGGGGGTTTCCGAGGTGCCGTCAGCGGGATTGAGGAAACACAGCGCCGCCTTTTTCAGGGTTTGAATCTGCTTGAGCTCGCTGGCCAATTCGATTTTGCCATAGATGCGTGGATCGATCTTACCCTTCATGGGTTGACGGGAGGTGAAGGGGAAAAGGCAAAACAAACGACCCAGGTGCATTTCCTCGCGGCGCAAATAATGAGCTTTCATGAAAAACTCGGCGATATCGAGGTTGATGGCCAGAGGATCCATGGCCTGGGTGCCTTTGATGTCACTGTAACCCCGCAATTGGAGTGCGTTGCGGTGTTGATCAATCAACGTCAGCAGCTCGTATTCATTCACCGCTTTGCCTTTGGCCAAGAGATTGGCACCCAGGCAGTGTGCAAACAGCATCCTTGCCATCTCTTCACTGGACTCGGAAGCGGCCAGCGCCGTACTAAACGCATCAGGATCACCAAATAAGACCTGCATAACCGGGCAGGCAGCCTGGAACACTCGGGTGCGTAAAATGTCGGTGGCCACCTGGAGGTGCTGTTCTTTTGTCATCTGAAGCGGTTCGCCACGTAGATCTGGCAGCACCATCACGCTGCTATTCAGAGAGGGGGCCACGAGTTCGGGCACCGCTTCGCCGACAAACTCCAGTCGGGCAAATCCCTTGGCCATCTCGCGATACAACTCAATGAGTGCCGGCTTGGATTGCTCAAATACGCCCTCCCTGGGCAGTGAGGTGAAGGCCTCAACAAAATACACCAGGGCGTGGTGTTCATAGGATGTCTTCTGGCCGCAAAGCTCGTCAAAGAAGTGGGCCATGCAATGGCGCATGAGCGGTGAATGGGCGATGTAAGCCAGGTTTTCATGATCGGCGATGACCATGGCAAACAAGCGTGCACGTGGATCATTCAGCGGAACCCCCAAGTGCTGGTTCGAGTAGACCCGTGGCAAACCACGACGCTTATCCAGATCAGGCGCAAAACAAGGCACCAGCAATGCTTTCTGCCATAGGGTGTCCAGTACGTCGAAGCAGGTCTGGTACTGCGCGAAAACATCCGGTTGATCGCAACGATTGGAGGGCAACTCAAGCCGGACGTTGGGCATATGACGGTTGATCTGACTCAGGCCAAAAAAGGGCGATTGAAGGCTCTGCAGCAACCAGTCGATGACGTTAATTCTGCGTTTGATCAGCTCTTCGAGTACATGGAGTTTTTGCGGGTCATTCAACTCATTACAAAATTCGAACAGCGATTCGTTTTTCAAGCGCGAGTAAAAAGCGCCGGCCTCAAGCACCGGATCATCACTGAGCAACAGCCACTCACTGACAGGCAACCCCTGTGGGTAATCCAGCCCCAGACTCGCCGCCAACACGTTGTCCAGGCGGTCATTGAGGTCGTGAATCTGGCGGTCGGTCAATGGCTGGTTGACCAGGGTATCGTGAGGCATTTGAGTGGGTTCCTGTTCGGGCTTAAAGGCCGAGTTCGTGGGCCAGCAGTGTGTCAGCGTGTTCCGGGGTCTTCAGCGCTTCCTTGAATTGCTCGTTGCCTTTAAGCACATACAGGCTCAGCAGGGTGTCGTCATCGAGGTCGGCGCCCAGTAAAAGCTCATCGTGCTGATTGAGCAAAAAGGCGGCGTACATCGCCTCCTTGCGTGTATGGCCCGCGTATTGATCAAAGGGCACCATGGGGATCTGGCGGGCTGCTGCACCCACCACATCTTTGGTGCGTCGAGTTGGCGTACCCAGGAGGGCTTGAAAGACTTTCATCGGATCCCAGTCCTGCCAGGATGCTTGCTTGAACAATCGAGCCAAGCCTGTAACGCCTGAATTGTGCAGCATGACTCGATCTTGTTCCGTGTTGATGTGATTGAGAGACTCAACCAGGTAATCCAACACGGCTTTCGTGTCATCAATGCCCAGGCCCTGTACGACTTCAAACAAATGATCGATCTGCTCGACTCGCTCGGCTTCGGTCAAATCAGCGTTGAGATTTTGAAGAACCGATTGCAGGCGGTTGAGCGCTTCGTCTTTGGCCTTGATAAATGGCCATATGGCTAAACGCCGAGGGTCGTGCGCGGGGAGGTGATTATCCGTCACGTTGTCCAGCAGTAACCCGGTCAGCTTGTCCCTCATCGTATTTGCAAGAGAGGGCAGTGAGCGAAGAATGGCGCTCAATGCCTCGCCATCTTCATCAAAAAAAACCTTGAGTTGTTGGCGCATGTTCCCGCTATGCGTTGTGCTAAACGCCTCGGGCTCGTGCAGTAAAACGCCTTCAGCATTCCACAACCGGGGCCTGAGTTCCTCACTGAGTGTCGAGGGAGGAACGGTGGCGCTGATGTAATAGCTCATCATGGATTTCTGCCCAGGCCGGGTGGCCAGTAGTCGAAGAGGGCTGTTCGACTCGTGATCCCTGTGAATTTCCTCCAGGCATTCGTCAAAGCGTTCATGGTTGATGGATATTGAGTGCATGAAGGCTGAAAAGACACCGTTTTCAAAGTCGGAATCGGCCAGCTCCTCTTGAAATGTCAGGGCGATGTTTTCGACGTTTTTGTAACTGTCGAGAAGATCCGTCACCAACACGATCGCCACTAGCAGCAACCCCGACAAGTCCTGGGACTGCATTAGTTCCAGGTGCAGGGCTCGAAAACCCAGGATGCGTTGAACATATTCTTGTTTGAGTTGCTGCTCAGCGCCAGAAACCATCTGAAAAACTCCACGAAGGGTATTGATTCATTATTGGGGAGGCGGGAAGCCAAGGTCAAAAGAGGTGCAGGGCATGACGATATGAGGGGAAGGGCTGAGCACTGAGTCAAAGACCCAGGTCACACTCCAGTGCCAGGGTGCTGTACTTGCTAAGGGCAGGGTGCTGCAGCAAAACGCCTGCCTCAACCCCTGTCGCCAAAGCCTGCTTGAAGCGATCGGTACCGGTGATGAAGTCCCCGAGGTCAACGTCGTGGCTGCTAAGCAGCGCCTTGATCGCGGCGGGATGGGTCAGGTCGTCCTTGGTGTTAGACCCCAGCTCAAAAAAGACATTGCACGCCCCCTTGATCAAGGCCGTCTGTTGCAGTTTGATCGCCAGCAGCATCTTTCGCTCGGCGGCGGCACTCATCGTCTGCTTGTCGTGAACCTCTACCTTGTCAAAATAGCAGTAGTAGAAATGTAACCGGGTGGGCGTTACCGGCAGATAACCCAGCGCTTCAAATTGCTCGGCGATGTCCAGGTGCACCAACACCCCGGCCAGTGCCGAAGTGCCTTTGATGCTGGCGTATCCTTGCGCTTGCAGCGCTGCATCATGGTCATCGACCAGCACCTTGTAGCCCTTGAATTCAGCAAAGCTGTTTTGTGCGGCCAGGCGTTCAAACAACGTGTGACCGATCAACTCCTGAACCATCTGCTGATCAATGCCGGCATGAGCCAAGAGCGATGCACACTCCAGTGGGTGATCAAACACTGCCCGCATGCCCTCGCTGGCGCAGGCAAAATTGCGGGTCAAAAACAGATCACGCGCCATGATGCGGCGTTCTTCGCGGCTGAATTCGAGCTTCGAGAAGGTGGACTCTGACTTAAACAGAAATTCCACATCCCCCGGTTCATCACCGATGGCCAGGGTTGAAAATCCTTTGGCCATGGCCATGAAAAACGCCCGAAGCTGGGGATAGAGGTCATCGAGGTTTTTGGCATCAAAATTCTTGAACAGGCGGATGAAGTTTTCCGCGACAGCCCTGGGATAGTCGAAGCGATCGTCTTCCATCGCCTTGAACCAATGAGGCATGCAAGCCTGCATCAAGGGTGAGCAAGCCGCATAGGGTAAATAATGCGCGGACTTCTCCAGCACCGCATAAAGCCGGGCTTTTGGGTCGGCATAGGGAAGGCCGTTGGTGCGACCGGTTTTCACCACAAAGGTCGGCAGTGACAAATTCATGCGATGCAGATCGTCCAGCAACTTGACGCTTTCCAGGTACCGAGTAATGGCCCCATCCTGATCGGATTCAACGTAAGGCGAGACGGTCGGACAGTACGTTTTAATATCCTCGCACTGTAGGTGCTGAGTCATAATGGACTGGGCTAGTAGATCAACAACATTGATACCACTTTCACAGAGTGCTTCATAGAGCAGGGGCAACCGGTCTTTTTTTTGCGTGAGTGATGGGCTTCTTTTCAGTGCGTTCAACACATGCTGATAGAACCGTTCTGCATCCTGCTCAGGCTTGATTCGTTCCTGCAGCCACAAAACTACCGGAAGATTCGCTGGATTTTGATTTTCGACGAAGGACGCAATGATCTGGGCGATCCGCTCTTTGAAAGCGGTGAACGTGGTGAAATCTGTGGGGGTCATTCTGCTCATCGTTGTGTCCGTGCCGGGATTCTGGGTGATTTGACCTACGAAAAACCCGCCAGAAGCGGGTTTTTTGGTGCAAGGACAGGCTTAGCCGTAACTGGCATCCGCCACCTTGCGGGTTGCCTTCTCGCTGAACTGCTCAAACACCTTGCCGTTGAGGTTGGTTTTCAGCCCCTCACCATTGACCAGTTTGGACAATAGGCCATTAAGCGACTGCTCGGCTTTTTGCCCGTCCATTTCTTTGCCGATGTCGGCAAACGCCTGTTTAAAGGCCATCAACTGCGGGTTGCTCTGGAAATCCAGGTTGTTGACGAACTTGCGACCGTCACCACCGACACCCCCAGCGTCGATGCCCATGCCATCACCGGCATTTCTGACGATGTGCACCTGGGTCACATGCGGGACGCCCTCAATTTTATTGAAAGCCGCCGCCGCTTCCTTCGGGTCGAAGTATTTTTCCCCGTTCACGTTGAAGTGGGGGTAGCCGTTGGCGCGAGCGGTCTCGATGTCTTGACGAGCTTGCGCTTGCGCCTCAATGTCGGCGTATTGCTGCTTGAAGTCCACCGTCATAGGGTGGCTCTGGAAATCCAGTTGATTGAGGTATTTTTCACCCCTGGAATTCACCCCACCCAGTTCAAAACCCATCCCAGGGCTTTGGTACACCATGGCCGTCGATTTTGGGTCAGCAGGGTCAATCGCCAGGAAGGCTTCAGCCGCCGATTTGGCGTCCGGGTAGACCTGGCTGCCCACTTCGTAGCGGGGGTAGCCTTCATGAGTTATTTCAGCGCCAGCAGTGGTGACAGGCGGCTCGACCGATACTGGCTCGACCTGAGGCGCGACCGGCGCTGCGACCGCAATCGATTCCACCACAGGCTGAGACGCTTCGATTGGCAAATCAACAACAGGATGAGCAGCCACCACCTCGGCGTAGGACGCTTTGAAATCCGTCATCATGGGGTGATTCTGGAAATCCAGTTGGTTGAGGTATTTTGCACCTTCACGGTTGGCCCCGGCGACTTCAAACCCCATGCCTGGGCGCTGCATCACCATCACCGATGCTTCGTGCTGGGTCGTGGGCGCGTCGTGGTATGCCTTGGCGGCGGAAGCTGCATTGTCGAAATCCCGGCCACCCACGGTGTATTTTGGATAGCCTTCGGGAGCGACGTCCTCGGGGGCAACCTGGGCCTGTTCCAACACCTGAGTGTACGCTTGCTTGAAGGCCGTCATCATCGGGTGATTCTGGAAGTACAACTGATTGAGATAGCGCTGGCCTTCAACGTTGACGCCTGCCACCTCAAAACTTACCCCTGGCTCTTGAGCCACGGACACGTCGAGGTTTTCACCCTCTGATTGAAGGTAAAAGGCTCTGGCTGCTTCACGGGCATCTAAATAAGTCGATTTACCGACTTGGTAATGTGGGTATTTCGATTCAGTAGGCATGTGCATGCTCTCGGTCAATGCTTTATTTATGGTAGACCTTGAGGCGCGAACAAGTCAATTTACGTTTAAGTCGTTAACAATCCAGACTCAAGACTTCCTGCTCGCGCAGCAACTGGTTCAAACCGGCTCGCGCTGCCGAGAGTCGCCGCTCACGCACACGCAAATCTTCTTCAAAAATCTGAATCAGCGCGAGCCGTGCGTTTTTTTCACTGAGGTAAATCTGACTGTCGGCGCCAGGCATGAACTTGGGCGGCTGATCGTCCGTGCGCAACAACAAGAAACCCTGGATGGATTCAACCCAGAACTTGGCAATCTGGTCATCGCGCAACACCCAGACTTGCTGCTCGGGTTTGAGGTCTTCATGACGGACTTTCGACATACAGGCAATTCCTGATTGTGGCCTTGGGGCTTGCCGGGCTTGGCCTGGTATTTGAGTGATCCAGGCGCTCGAATACCAGGATGAAGATGGACAATCATCAGGCCTATTAAAAATGAGTGACTCATTATACGAGGCGCGCTCAGGCCAACTCAACGCCAAGATGTCCGGAACGGGTGCAAAATGGGACATGGGCGTCCCTCGGAATTATTGCCGAGTGGGTTATGCTCAATTTACTGCAAAACGACAACACTCAACACAAGGTCACTCGCTATGAATTATCGTACACTGTATGTGGTTGCTGAGCCCCTGGTTGCGGAGCATTTGCTGATCGGCGAAGACCGGGATGTCAAAGGGCTGTATCAGGTCAATCTCTTGCCCACGGGGGTCGATGATCCTCACGCGGCTAGCCTGGCGCACGAAGCTTTTCACGGATGCATTGCGCTCGGCAATCCCGGCGATTTCTGTGTGTTGGTGTTTGATCCGGTGACCCAAAAGGAAATCAAGCCAAACAGCTACGAAGTGGACTCGGGCCATGACTGCACCAAGGTGCAAAATGAGGTTCTCGGCTGGATGGTTGATGCCTTGGAGGCCACCGAGTGGGTGAAAGCCCAGGAAGATTGCTGCCCAGGCTTTTAACCGGCTCAGCGGGCTGGCGGAAAGAAATCGCGGATGTCGCCCCAGTTTTCATTCAGAAAGGCTTTCATGTAGCCATCCTCCAGCTCCTTGAGGTTGAGCATGATCACATGGCTTTCTTCGGGCGGGATGTCGGTGCGGCAAAAGTGCGGGCTTTCGGACAGGTTGAACAGCAGCCGGCACGCCAAAGGGCGATCGTTGTACACCGAGCATTGGCCTTTGACCAGAAACGGGCAGGGCACCTTAAACCACTTCATGCGCATCTCAACGCTCGGAACATCGCACTTGGTTCTCACCATTTTGCGCCCAGATGCCTTGGCGAGGGCTTCGGCCTCAGTTTGGGTAATCAGCGCAGCAATGTTGCAGCAATGACTGCACCCTGACCGGCAGGCGGAGTAAGGCAACACCCGCTTGTTGAGCGTGTCAGCCGCTTCTTTCAAGCGGTTCATCTTTGCCCTGGCCGGGATGGTAAGGCGCAAGGCTGACAGAAAGGCGTAGCGCGGATCGTCCGCACCACCGTCCATGGCCAGTGCCTTGAGGTTTTTCATTCCCTGTTCTTCGGCCTCGGCCTCGGTGATGGGCACTTCAACCAGTGGAATTCGCTTCATCATTCCGGCGCTCGTGCCGCCGCTTCTGAGTCGGCGTCTTCACAGTTTGAGCAATAGTAAAAACGGCCTGCGTGGGTCAGGGAGTAACCTTCGACGCGTACGCCGGAGATGATCGTCTGGTCTCGCTCAAGAAAACCTTCGCTCACCAGCTTTTCAGCCAATTCCTTTTGCTTTTTACCTTGAGCGCTGGGCTGATACGGCAGCAGGTTGTTGACTTCAGCCACCCAGACATTTTCGAGCATTGCCAGTTCTGCTTTTTTCATTTTGCCACCATCAAAAGTTAAGGACTGACTCAGCGCGTCGGCGCAGTATACCGCCAATTCTCGATGAGGGTCATCCACGTCCCAGCAGTCGGCAACTGTCGATTAATCGTTTACCCCCCCAAGAACGTGATGGCAAATGGCCCTGGCTGGGCTACGCTAACCCGCAGGCGGTGTTGCTTGCGCTCAGTACGACAACACCCTCCAACTTCCCTTGGTGCATGCAAAGGATTGGCCAATGAACTCGCCCACCACCCGCCAGATTGAAGTCGCGCTGACCCAGCTGCTGGAAACGACGCCCTCACGCAAGACGGGAAATGGCCTGGCCATGCTCAAGGCGCACTATCATTGCCCTGGCCAAACCATCAGTGCGGTGCAGTTGGCCAACGCGGCAGGGTATGACAATTACAGCACCGGCAATGAGCATTACGGCTGGTTTGCTCACAAACTGGCGGATTTAATGGGGCATGTGCCGGCGCGCAACCCTGACGGCGTCCTGCGCTGGACATATACCTTGTGCACAGCCAGCCCGCAGAACGACCACCAGGGTCACTTTCAGTGGGTGCTGCGCCCGGAGGTGGCCTGTGCCCTGGAGAATCTGGGTCTGGTGCAGCGCTCGATGTCTGCCGATGCACTGGACGATCTGGCGGGCGCCAGTCAAAGGCAGGATCAGTTGTCGGCGACAATGCGTGAAGCCTACACCAAAGCCCGCATCGGGCAGGGGTTGTTCAGGGAACGACTGATCAACTACTGGGGTGCATGTGCGGTCACCGGGTTGGCGCAGACTGATCTGTTGATCGCTTCGCACATCAAGCCTTGGCGAGATTGTGATATCGACGAAGCCCTGAGCATGGTCAACGGCCTGCTGCTAACACCCAATCTCGACAAGGCCTTCGATCGTGGTTACATCAGCTTTGATGAAGCGGGTCTGATTATGTGGTCGCCGCAATTGACTGGCGATGTGGCCGAGGCGCTGGGTATCACACCCACGCAACAACTGCGCAAACTAACGTCATACCACCAAGTATATCTCTCGCATCATCGACAACATGTCTTCAGATCAAAGTGTCTGTAAAACCAACAACCAAATCAATATATAGCCAAATAGATTGCCTTATTGTTTTAAAACAACTTCGCCGATGTTCAATCCCTGAGGTGAGCCCTGCAGCAACGGCTTCAGCAGGAAATGGCACCCACAACCCCAGTTGCAATGCTGGAGGGTAAAAGTGGCACATTACCACTACCAAACCGGTGTTTTTGCGGCTAGTATGCAGCCCACGGTTTAAGGGAGTTCATAGTTGATGGATGCAACATTCACCAAGTACGCACCCTCAGCACTGATGCGTAATGGAACTTACCATCCTGATCATGACTTGCCGACGGCTGAGCGCGGTGGAGCGACTGCGGAGGAAGCTGGCATGGCATCCGGGCCGATCATCGAGCTGGCAAGTGCGTATTTCTACCCAGATGAGCCGCCGAGCGAAATTTCGCTGCATGAATGCAACCTGCACCCTGGCCATCGCAGCGGTTTTTTTGCCCTCTATGGTTATCAAGCCAAGCGCGACGGCATGGTCGCGGCGCGCCAGCATGGTTGCCGCCACAGCTTGAATTTCCTGCCCATCGCCATCCAGGTTCAGCTGGATCTCAAGCAATGCCCGAACATGATGAAGGTCGAGGATTTACCCTCCCACGACTTTGTTTCATTTGCTCGCATGAGCCGTGGCCTGAAGGACGTCGCTAACGCCCTTTTGGCGGATCATGCGGCGTTCGGTTTTTTGCCGAAAAACACATTCACGCCCGACGCCATTTGCCACCTGGTCAAGCACCCGGATTGGGCGCACATGAAGGTGGTGTCGTTTCTGGCTTCGCCGCTTGACGAGAAACAGCGCCTGATGGTCGCTGCCTTGTCCTATCGGCACTGGGGCTCGATCGTCGCGGCGACCTGCCCGACCCATCCCAAACTTAAAATTTCGCTGCAAGCGCCCGATGGCGTGATCTGACCAACATTTACTGACAGAGGCCATTCGGTCTCGCCGCAGCCAGGGCACCCGCAAGCCGAACCCTGACCTGCGACAAGGGGAAAACATGGAAATCATCGTCAAAGGTAATGGCCTTCACAAAAGTGAGACCAATGCGGTGAGTCAGATGGAGGCGCTTTTGCGCCCGAGTTGGTACGGTTACGCGTCCGTGCTGGTTGCCGACAAGCGCGGCTCCATGGAATTCGACATGATCATTATCACCCACGATCGGGTGCTGGTGGTCGAGCTGAAAGAATGGCGTGGCGTGCTGACCAGTTTTGACGGTCAGTGGAAAATCGATGGCGAATACCGCTGCAAAAGCCCGTACCACACCAAACGCGATCAAGCCCTCAGGTTGTCAGGGATCCTGCGAGAGGAAATAGGGCACAAGCTGGGCTACAACCCCTATGTTGAGGCCCACGTAGTCATGTGCGGCGAAGCCACCCCTGAGCATTTGCCGGCGAGTGAACGGCGTTACGTGCACACCCTGGACGAATTCCTGAAAATTCGCGAAAGTGCCGATTACGAAAGCATCACCCAGGACGTGAAACTGCATTTCGATGAAGTGCGCCGTCCCCGCCCCAATAGCGCCAACGCCAAAAAGATCTTTGACGTCTTCTTCAGGGGTCATCGTGTCACCCTGGCCGACTTCCAGTACATGAACTACACCTCGGCCACTGCCCCTGATCGGGTGCACCCCAACCAGTTATTCCAGGAATTCCCGGCGTCCTACAACCCACAACCCACCATCAAGGGCTTGATGCGGCGTTGGGATCTGACCATGCTCGGTCTGGCGTACCACGACGATGAATCGTGGCGCAAAGTGGTCACCCGTGAAGACTTCCTGTACCGCACTGCCTCGGCATCCAGCAGCCCGCTGGAGCAGTTCCTTTTAAAACCAATCGCCCCTCTGGTTGAAGACAACATCAACAGCGATTGTGTCGAGCTCTTCGAACTCAAGAAAAATACCCGCCGCCTGGAAGATCACCTCAACCTGTACAGCCATAAATGGAGCGTGGAAGATCGCCTGGATCTGGTGCAGGCTCTGTTGGCGCCGTTTGCCGAACTGCACGCGATGGGTGCGGCCCACCGGGACATCGACACGCAAAACCTCTGGTACTCGCAAGACCATCGCATCGTGATAGCCTCGGGCTTTCATTCGGCGTTCATTCCAGAAAAAGGCTCGGTCAAAGACCTTAGCGAGAAACTACGCAGTGGCCTGATGTCGCTACCCGAAGACATCTATGGTGAAGACGGGGAAATCCAAAGCCCCTTTGCCAAGGACGTGTTTCTACTGGCCTTGGTCGCGCATAAAATCTGCTTCCCTGGCGCAAAGATCTACCTCGAAGACAACATCCCCGTTTGGCAACCGGTCGCCGATGATCCACTTCAAGGGAAGATGGATGCGTTTTTCGAGCGTGCCATGGAACTTGAGCAAAAGAATCGCTTCGCCAATGCCTCGGAGATGTTGGCTGAGTTCAACACCATCACCATCGGTAAGCCGTTGCAATACGACGACACCCAGGAAGTGATGCACGACATCGCCAAGGGCGACTTCATCAAGAAGGAGTGGAGTCACCTGGGCATGATGGTGTATTTCCCGCCAGCGCCAGGGGTCTTGCCGACGATGTTCGGCGACAAGATTACGTACGAATGCGTGTTTGAGGGCGAGCGATGCCTAATCAAGTTCTGGCAGAAGGCCTCCGTTGACGTCAAGACACCGGGGCTCAATCGCCGCATCCAGAAAATGCGCAAACGCATCGAACAGGCGCTGGACGCTGACCTGCCATTGCCGAAACTGATGACCTACGGCCTGTTCGGCGGCGGCATCGGCCTGTTTGTGGTCACTCGCTATGAAGACGGAGAGTGCTGGCCAACGTTCATCACCTCGCTCAACACCCTTGAAGAGAAGCTGGAAGCAGGCCTGTCCCTGTGCAACCTGATTCTGCATATTCACGGGCGCAACTTCGCCCACGGTGACCTGCATCCCGGCAATGTCCTGGCCAAAGCGGTGGCTGATGACGCAGGGGCAACAGGTCGCGCCTTGATGCTGATCGACGCGCTGGACTTCGGCGACACCAGCAATCCCTACAACGTTGAATATGGCCCCGCCAATCCGTTGACCGCCGATCATTTCGGTCGCGACCTGTACGCGACCTATCAAATGGTCAGTGAGCTGTTGGGGGCCGAAGCGCCGCAGGGCGTGCGCCAGGAAATTGAACGGGCAAAAGAGCAACCCAACAGCATTCCAGTGGCCATCGATCCGCTGCGTGATTGCCTGAGCCAGGCGCTCGGCGCCTTGCGTGCCCCAGAGCCCATCAAGGAAGCGCCGCTGCAGTTCATCTCCAACGACTTTAAATTGCCGGAGAAAGAACTGTTGTTGCAACCCGAGGGCATTGCCTACCACTTTCAGGTGGAACGCTCGCAGCGCGACAAAGAACTGCTGCACTGTCGCATCACCGCCCAGGAAAAGCGCCTGAACATTAATTTCGACCCGCAAAAGCGAACGGTTCAGTCGATGTGGATCAGCGATATTTCGCTGAGTGATTACATCTCCTCCAGCCAGAAGTCCCAGCACACCTTCACCACACCCGTGACGGTGACCAGGGGCATTGCCCCGCAAAAATCGCCTGACCCGATCGCCGAATTCGTGCTGGGCATTGATGCTGTCCTGACCCTGCTGGAAAACGCGGCGCACGAAGAAGCCGAGGTAGAGGAACTGCTCCCGGTAGCCGGCGAGAGCATTAATCAGACGATCAAGCCGTCGGCCATTTGGAAAACCCTGCTGACCACCGAGGGCGACCAGCGCAGACGTGTCGAGGTACTCAATGGCCCGCTGGAAGAAAGCGCTACCGGCAGCTTGCTGATACCTTGCCAGCCGGACAGTGAGCAAACCCTGGAATTCACCGACGAAGAGGATCAGGAGATTGGCCTGTACTTCTCCGGTGAAAACCGCCCGTTCGGGCATGTGGTGACCGAGGAGTGCAGCATGAACACCCTGGCGGTGCGCGTGTTCCGTGAGGGGGGTCGTTCGCTCAAGCAAAAACTGGTGGAAGGCACCGAACTGATTTTTGAGTCCAAACAAAACAACGCTTCACGTTCGCGCCGCCAAAAGGCGATGGACAAGGTGCTCAATGGCTTGTCGAGAATTCAAAGCCTGCCTGCTTATTTTGATGAGCACAGCGGCATCAGCTCCAAACCCATCGGGCAAGTGCCGGACGAAGCGAAGATTCGCGCACGTTATGACACCGAAAATGAGCAGCTCAACGACGGCCAGATTGCCGCGTTTCAGCGGGTGATCGCCGAAGGGCCATTGAGCGTGCTGCAGGGGCCACCGGGCACCGGCAAGACCGCGTTTGTCAGCAAATTCATTCACTACCTGTTTGAGAACGAGCTCGCCGGCAACATCCTGCTGGTGGGCCAGTCACACACCTCGGTAGACACCGTGGCGATCAAGACCCGCGAGGTCTGCAGTGCCTATGGAACGGACATCAGCGTGGTGCGCCTGGGTCAGGAGGGGATGATTGATGACAAGCTGCTGCAATGCCACTCCAGCTCGATTCAGCGGCAGATCCGGCACAAGTTTCAGCGCGAGTATGAAAAACGCATCAATGCCCTGGCGAGTCGGTTGATGCTCAATCAGGAACTGGTCGAGGAGCTGGCCAAGCTGCACCGCAGCATCGGCCCCTTGCTCGATCGTGTGCGCACCTTCACCGCTCAGTTGCAGGAAATCAGTGGCAAACGCCACATTGACGCGAGCGAACGTGAGCCCCAGATCGCCGAGATTGTAACCAAGATCGATGATTGCATTGATCTGCTCGAACGCAACCTGAATACCCGTGGCTACAGCTTTGACTTGCCGTCGCCCGTCGAACCGACATTCTGGAGCGTGTTGAGCAACCAGGTGGCTCGCCAACATGGCGTCACCAACCAGCTGGCCTTACAGCGGCTGAACAACCTCATCAGCATCAGCAAGGACTGGATCGACGTGTTGGCCTCCGGAGGGGCGAACTATGACAAGTTCCTGGTGAAAACCTCCCAGCTGGTGTGCGGCACCCTGGTGGGGATCGGTGGCGGCGGGCTGCACATCGATGAGCTGGAGTTCGACTGGGTGATTGTCGATGAAGCGGGCAGGGCACAAGCCTCTGAACTGATGATCGCCTTGCAGTGCGCCAAGCGCGGTGTCCTGGTGGGTGACCACAAGCAACTCAAGCCCATGTACGATCGCCAGCACACGCGGGCAGTGGCCAAACTGCTGGACATTGATGAGCGCGAAGTCACCAAAACCGATTTCGAGCGCGCCTTTATCGTGAACAATGGCATTGCCCTGGACACCCAGTACCGGATGATCGAGCCGATTGGCGACATCGTTTCCAAATGCTTTTACGACAAGGCGCTCAAGAGCCACCGCAAGACGGCCCCCGACTGGTACGCCGACCTGCCATACCCGCTCAATGTCCCGGTGTCCTGGATTGACAGCGGTGTCGGTGAGCGCTCGGTGATGGAAGATGAACCCCAGAGGGGCAAGTTCATCAACCGCCATGAAGCCGCAGTGTGCCTGCACCTGATCAAGCAATTGACCAAGCCTGAGCACCTGTCAAAACTGCGTGAGCTCAAGACCGAACATCAACCATTTCCGATCGGCATCATTACCATGTACAAGGCTCAAAAGCGCCTTCTGGAAGAAGACCTGAGTCGGGCTGAATGGGCGGCTCCCATCCGCGACCTGATCAAGATCGAGACCGCTGACGGGTACCAGGGGGAACAAAATCGGGTCATTATTCTAAGCCTGGTGCGTAACAACCCCAGCGCCCGCCAAGGCTTCCTGGTAGACCCTTCACGGATCAACGTAGCACTGTCACGGGCACAAGAGCGTCTGGTGGTCATTGGCGCCCAGCGGATGTGGCAAGCGCAGGACAACATGTCGGCGCTGCGCGAAGTGATGGAGTTCATTGTCGACAAGCACAGCAGTGCGCCGGGTCACTACGAAGTGGTTGATGGCACCACCGTCATCGAGGGCATTAAACATGCGTGAAGAAATCGAAACGACCGATGCCACTGGCCTGCGCCTGTGCAACACCATTTCCCTGCTGATGCCTGCCTACAGCTACAACATCGGCTGTGCCTGGACGCAAGAGGTGTCGCTGCCAGCAGTCGAGGAGTTTACCTGTCGCCTGCTGCTCACCTTGGAAGAGGTCTTGCCCGGCGAGATCAAGGAATACTTCGGTTTGTCCAAGCGTGAATGCGAAGTGCTGGTCGAGACTCTGCTGCACAACAAACTGGTGATCAACACCAACGACGGGCACCTGGCTCCATCGCCAATGCTGCTCCACCGCACCAAGGGCAATCCCGCCATTGCGCCCAGTCTGACCAAGTACGTGGAGCGCATCGAAACCCCGTTGTTCGAGTTGCTGACGGTGACCATCATGCCCAACAGCGCCTACAGTCGTAGTCGCTTTGGTTTGCCGGAAATTCCAATTCCAGCGGAGAACCGCAACATTTCCAACAGCACGATTGCCGAGGCATTTGGTCGGCAGTTCAAAGCCTTTTTGGACTATTCGCGGCGCCCCGAGGGCGAAACCCGCAAGACTCGGCTGTACAAGGTCAGTACCTGTGATCAAGCAACCCTGGTGCAGATTCCGGTCGATCTGGAGATTTGGTTGCTGCCCTCGCCAGCCGGCGATGTTGACGTGATCAAGAAAGTCTCGGAAAAGGTCAGCGGCGTGCGCCAGCGTCCGCTGAGCATGGAGCTGGAAGCGAAGATCTCCGACTACCTCAATGGCATGAAGATCCCGACCGGGGGGCTGACTCTGGCTGAGTTCTGCCAAACATTCTCGGACACTGTTCTGGAGCGTTACATCGACGAACGTGGGCTGGACATCAATCGCTGGCTGGTGGATCACGCCCATCGCAAAACTGGCTACGGCAGCTCGATGACACGGGCAATGATCGGCCCGATTTACGACAACAACAACCGCATCACCATTCGCGGCATGCTCGACGACATGGCCAAGGACTGGGCAGAAGGCCAATCGCACAATGCTCTGTGGCTTTCAAGCTCAGTACCGCTGTGGGGTGCCAGCGGCTTTCTGCTCAGCGAGTTTTGCGCCAAGACCGCTGAACTGCTGTGTGAGCAGAAGAGCGGTAAAGGCAAGATCACCGCAATCTTCCCCTTCGGGGAAGAAAAGGAGATTCGCCAGATTCGGCGCAGCTACCACGCCAGAATTCCCAATGGCATCGCCTTCGAGGGCTATGACCTTCAGGATCGGGTCGAGATTTTCCTGATCCCTGGGCAATTGGCCGTGGTGCAATACCACTCTCAGCCGAGTCAGGAGAGTGCAGTGACGGTGCCGATCGGCTATGTCACCGTCGACCCTGAGCGGGTGGCAATGATCGATGCCTTTCTCAACAGTCGCTTGGCAGGCAGGGGAGAGCCGCACCTGGCGTGGGCAGACGGTGACGAACGCGACATTCAAAATCTGGTGGATCCAGCGCGCCTGAGGGCTATCAATGTGAGCCCACGGCCTCTACCAAGTCGCCCCAGGTTGACGCTCAAAAAACCTCGGCAAAGCTAGAATAAAAATCGACTGGGTGCGAGACGGCACTTTGCTGCTCTTGCCTCAGCTCGCCCCAGTGAAGATTGATAACAATAAATCGGTCAATGTATTATAGAGAAAATACAATAAAAAAGAGGGATCAAAATGACCAAGCCAATCACCTTGGAAGCCTATCAAAAAGCCAAAGATGATGACGCAAAAGTCATGCTTAAACGCAGCGTGGTTTTCCCACTTCGTCTGGGTCAACTTGCAACCTCCATGTATATGTTTTCAGTCGCTTCCACGTTGATGGGAAACGTCCACAATGTCGGTGCACTGCAAGAAGTGGCACCCGTGCTCGCTGCCACAGCTGTGTTAGCGGTGGCAGCAGCCACGGCCAATCATTTTTTCACCGACAAAAACTTTGAAAACATGGGGGCATCCATCAAAGAGTTTGGCCACTCCGTGTCGAATATGGCTTCTGAGCTTGGGGTCAAGCTGGGGTTGGTAAAAGAACAAGCGAACGACAGCAATGCCTCTGTGATGCCCACGGCGCTCAGTCAACAAGCGCTCGAAAAAATGGAGAAGAAAGAAGGCTCATTTTGGGCCAAAACAGCCGTGGACTCAATGAGATCAGGGATGGCGCATATCATGGGGGTTGCCGGGGTAAGCGCTTTCACAGGATTGGCGTCGCTACCTTTTGCAGCCAACCTTGGCACCAGCGCCCTAGCAGTCGGTGCAGCGGTAACGGTGACTGCTGCGACTGTCGCCATACTCACCAAGCTCAATGAAACACACCGTGATATCAATAATCGGGATAAAGCGGATCTCATTGAGGCGATGACGCCCACCACCTGGGCGAAGCACCTAACCACGAAACGTAACTATCACGTGCCTGAAAAAATGAGCGAGCCAAGCTCTCCTTCCTTGGGCTGAGTACTTGCAGGCTAATCAGACAGGCAGGTGCTGAGAGCTGTCTGTTTGGCGGGATTATTCAGGCAAAGACCGCCATGATGACCGGGTGTTTGTTGACAATGGCCTTGGCTTTTTGATGTGTGTCTTCTGCTTGACTGACGGCTTGATCGATCAACGCAAGATCCTCTTTCTCAATCGCCTCGCCAATCAGCACAAAACTTTTTCCAATCACATCCATCAATGACAGCATGACCAGCTTTTCCTCGTCGGGTACTGCCGGCGCCCGCTCCAGAATAAACGTCATGTGATTGACAACCGCGCTGAGGTTTGTGGCTAGAGTGTTAATTCGATCGTTCAGTTTCATGCCAAAGACCATCTACTGATTATTTTCATCAATATACCGTAAACACAGTTTTCAGGCGAGCGTGGGCAACTCTGCGCCAATACGCAATGCTCAGTTGAAGCCCTACAAACCAAGATCGTGCTCTAGCGCCGCATCCGCAAACCGGTGCAACGCAGGATCTCTGAGGAGTTCATGGCTCGACAGACCCAGGCGGGTGGCTTGATTGAATTGCTCTTTGGACAAGATGATCACGCTAGGCGGCATGTGTGGTGACATCAGCATGGCGCGCAGGCCGTCTTCGCTGGACAAATCCCTCGATGACCGATTTTCAAAATGATCTTTGGCAGCCCCTTTCAACGTGTCCCACTGCTTCAACTCAATGGCGAGAGCGATTTTCTCCTGCGTGATCAGCTTGTAGGGATCTGCTTTGGATCGCTCTTTGTGGAAGGGGGCGAAGTAACTGCCCAGGCCCATCTCCTCTTGCCTCAGATACCCCCAGGCATGAAACTGCTGACCGACCTCCAGATTGATGCACAGCCCGTCGAGTGCACGTGTTTTGATGATGTCGGCATAACCATGCGCCTTGAAGTGTTCGCGGTACTCGTCGATGATGCGCCGGGTGTCGACCAGATCAATTTCCCTCCATCCGTTGAAGGCCAGCATCAGGCAGCGGCAGAAATGCTCTTCTGCACAGGCCTGACTGACATCGGCTGCCCTTAACGCTTCCACCAGCATGTCAGGCTGCCAGAACAACGCCCTGAGCTCACGTTGCGCCGCCTTGAACTGACCGGCTTTCAGCCACGACACCGCCATCTGCTGGTGATCTTCGTAAGCAAAGCCATACACCAACGTCCCACTGAAGGCTTTTTGAACGTAGGGGCCGGCAGTCGTCGGTGAATACCCCAGGCCGGCAATGTTGGCGGCAAACGACATCATGAAGTGACGTAACAGCGGCCTTGATCCATCGGGGAGTTGATGAACATGAATATTCACCTGGTCGAACCAGTAATTGTCGATAGCATTGTTGCGATACGCCGTTACCGCAGGGGTCATGGCCTGCATCTCCGCCAACCAGTCCTGTTGGCAACCGCACAGAAAAGGGGAGTGGGCCAGGAGCGCGTAACCACTCAACTGGTTGAGCAGCAACGCAAAGAGCTTGGCCCTCATCGATTGCACAGGCAAACCCTGTGTTTGCTTTGACCAGTCCACAAACGAAGGCTGTTCAAGTGCCATCGCGTAGAACTCACTCAGTTGATCAACGCATATCAGATAATACTCGTAGGATGCTTTGAATGGTTCAGAAATGGTGTTGGGAAGCGCCTGAAAAGGCAAAAATAGAGTTTCATGCCCAAAATCCTCCCCGACTTTAATCGACTGACCGAACAGATCAATGATGTTCACGCCCCGGTCGTGCAAGTGCCTCATCAGGTCAAGATTCTCACTGAAGCCTTTTTGCAGCCCCGCTTCGAGCAAGGCCATCAGCAGCTGATGGTGAAAAACCCGCGCCGCTGTGTCCGGGTCGTCTGTTTGCCGGAGCCAATCAATGACGCTCAATCCACTTGGGTTGCCACCTTTGAAGTCCAAGGCCTGTTGAATGCACTCGTCAGCAATCAGTATCTGCGTTTGGTGGAAATCGGTCTGAACAGCAGGGTCTAGAGCAGGCATCAATCAATCCTCAATTCTTCACATCATACTCACAGATCACGCGAGGTCACCACCCTAGGCCAGGGCGCGTTCGTCAATGTTTGGCGCGGTTGGCCTTGTACTGCACCATTCGCGGTGCGGGCATGAAAATATTCTTCAAAAATTTCATGCAAATCAATTTACACATAAATACATCACCCATTCTCCTATGTAAAATGGCAGCATCTCAAGTGTTATGGGTGCCCAAGGGAGCCAGTATCATGAACAAGTTTTTCGGCTCAGCGTTTTTCTCGCTGTGTTTTTGCCTCTCACACGCAGCCTACGCCGCCAATGAGATTCGAATGAATGCCCCTGTGATCCATGTGGAGCGAGGGCAGTGGGTCGCTGCACCTCCTTTACTTGGCGTCCCGCAGGTGGCGTCTACCGAGTGCACCGTTTGGACGCCTGCTGAAAGCACCATCAATGCCGGCACCCTGTTCCAGCAGAGTCGATCCTGCGTGGTGACAAGTAACTTCAGCGTTCAAAACAGAGAAATGCTCACCACCACGGGCGCTTTCCGGAATGTCGGGGAGCCGAAAGTTGACTCAAGTACAGAGACAAAACCTGAGACCCGGCAGTCAGCGGGCACAAAACCACTCTCGGGCATTCAGGATGTCCAGTACGGTGGCAAAACGTTCAAGGCCTACGTGGATAACAGCAATAGCGATGGAAACTGGATTTTGGTAGCGCGGTGGGTTGGCTTGACTCCAACCATCCTCACATTCGATGACCTGGTGGTAAAAGGCAAACCAGTCAAAAGCTACAGCAACGACCCTGTCAACTTTCCAGTCATGCCAATCGGAACGATCAATCAGTCTGATACGGTGCTTTTCGTCAGTGAGAATGCCCGCTGGAACGCGAAGTTTGGGCCCTGGGTTCGATTTTCGACTTTTCCAATCGGTAATATTCAGAACAACGCGGGATTCCCTGCCTTGGGAGGTTATGGTCAAGCCTTGACCTTTTTCCATCCCTGGTTGGGCTGGTATGCCACCGGGAGCATGACCCAGGAATTTGGTCTTTGGACTCGTCCGAACAACAGCGGCGATTGCGGGGGCGCGGGTGTAGCAGCAGCCCCTGAAAACAGAATTTGCCCTATTACTTCGAACAACTCCGGTTTCGGCGCGCATGCCGACTTGCTCACGGTAAAAAAACTTTACGTCAAAGGTCAGTGAAAACCGCCCGGCGCGAACCGGGCCCTTCGACGCGTTATCCTTTGGCGTTCTGTTTACACAGAACTGTCGTTGACAGGCCAGATGGGGCACGTGGGAGAATAAAATAAATGCGCCTGAACAGAAAAAGGAACACCCATGAAAATCACCGCCGACACACTTGAACGAAACCCACATGGTCGCTATGTCCCCGTTTTGCTTTCGGGCAACGACCGGCAGAAAAAAAGGGCGGCGGTGTCGGAGTTGCTAGCCTCATTTGGTGATACCCGAACCATTCTGCTTGAGCGTCACACCCTGGACAGCTTAATCACCCATGCTGACCAGGCGGGGTATAAAGAGAAAAAACCGGGTTGGCTCTTCACGTATGAGATGAGCTCGACCATTGATTCAAATGATTCCCTGCTGGCGTCCAGTGTCGGGGACAAACCCGCCATTTGCCTGGTCGAGTGGATTGATTTTCAGAGTGAGGAAGTGCTTAAAATCTTCATGGAGATCATTGAGACGGGTGTAGTCGCCGATGAAACCCTGGGTAAAAACGTACTGTTCATCCTGGGTGCTGATAGCGAGGTCAACAGGAGCCTGAGGTACGACAAATGGCAAACAATCATTGAAGACAAATGCCAGACCTACCACTTCGCTCCGGTTCGCCCACCCAAGCCTTCCAAGCTGGACGCCTTCACCAACATTGTCGAGGCCCCTGACTATGCGCATTCGGTGTTTGACGAACACATTTTTTCGGCCAATTTGATCTCAAATGCCGTCGTGTACAACAGCGACAAGCCCCAGCAACATTGGGCCGAACACATCGAGCGCCTGCAGAATTTGGCCGAGGCGTTGAACGGTGTGGAAGGCGGCATCTACGGCGAAAAAGCACTTTCCAGAGGCGTAGATCAATCGCTGATTCAATCGTTGCGTCGCCTGGTGCAGGTCGTTGACCGTTTTCAGATGCATGCGGCTCATGAGCAGTTTGCCGAACTGGCCCAGGGCCTCAAGGCGCTTATTTTTGTCGAACCCCCTGCAGAGCCGATTTTCAAACGGGTGACATCACGATCGCATGACGCTGACTATTCTGCGTGATCGAGTAGGGATACACCGCGTTTAAGACCCACAGAAAAACAAAAAAAGAGCCTGTGGAGGCCATATGAAAGTCAGATTGGCAGTCAGCTTGATCAACTTAAACGAAGACTATGAGGTCGCACCGCCCAAGGCCGATGCGCCACTGGTCAAGTTGCTCACGGCGATGGCTTCAGTTTTGGAGGGACACCCCTCCCTCAACAATCTGGCTCCCCTGATTGGCCCGGCTGATTTTCCAGAGCTTGAGTTTCCTTCAGTCGACGCTGAGATGACGATCGAGGTGGTGCTGTGTAACGAACCCGAAGACCTTTCCATCATACTCGATCGCGGCATGGGTGAAGCTGTCGGGGTGTTTGCGAACTCATCCGGCGCCTTTGATGAGACGCGCTGGGCGGCAGACAAATTCCGCGTGCTGGTGGTCTGTGGCGATGAGTTCTACAAACGCCACGTGAAGGCAGAGAGGGCGCTTGAGCAAGACCCGTGGAAGAGTCAGTACGACCTGGACTATCTGAAGGGTGCAGTAACCACGCTGACCCACGAAGTCATGCATGCCATCGAATTCATCAACCATGGTGGGGGATTATCGCCTGAGCAGGTTGATAACGCGCATGACGAAGACTATTTCCCCTTCAGTCTGCGTGACGTGTGCTCGGGCCGAGGGATTCGTACCGATATGCCCATTGAACTGTCCCGCGAAGACGCCGACGAGTTCATGGAGCAACGAGTTGAACACCTGGGTAGGGAGCTGACCGATTGGGCCATTGATCGCGTGTCACCGGCTCTCGTGCAGCGCTGCATAAAAGCTTATGCACCCAGGGCACCTGAACCATCCAGTGAACTTTACAGTCCAGGGCTCTGAAGGAGTTCGAGGCAGACAGCGTTACTGAATTCAGGCCGGCAACAGTGGCATCGCATTGTCGCCCGATAAGCTCCAAGGTCACACTATAAAAAACAGAGAGCACAGCATGGAACACAATCGGATGTACGGCCTGATACCTGATTTTTTACCGGTTACTCACGCTAAAAAATACAAGGAGCGATGGGACTATGATGATGACGGTGGGGGGCTAGAAAAAAGAAAGGAGCCGCTGAAGGTTGAGTGGGCAATCTATTTCGATACGGCGGTGAACTGCATCGTCAATGGCGAAAAGTTGGCCATGGTTGCTGAATTCAGTGACTACCATGAAAAGTTTTTAGGGTCTGCCACCAAGGCGGTGCGCAAGGCCATTGAGCTCGCTCGCACGCACAAGGTGACGCCCAAAAGTGAAGAAGTCAGCTTTGAAGTGGTGGCCACGCTGGAGCAGGTTCCCTTTGTTTCCTACGCAGGAAAGCGCGTCCTTCTGAGTAAGACCCTGGTGCCCGTCCAGCCAGGAAAGCAGGAAGATTTCCCTGGTCTGATGTTTCTGAAAAGGGAGCAGCTGAAAACGGTCACTGTCTGGAGTTCGAAAAACACCCAGGAGCAAAACCGGTCACTGATGATCGAGTTCAAGGCGCAACACCTGCCCAGCAGAGAATCTGAAGCGACCTTCAGTCGCTGAGCAATCCGGTGTTCAATCAGCGCAAGAGGTTGGTCGGGTAATAGGGGGGCTCTTCTTGAAAGCCCCTACTGTTGAAGTCGGCCCGACTCAACTTAAATATCAGCGCGAAAAGTCATCCTCAGGCTTAGGGCTGTGGTGCTCAAATTTTGCTTTGACCGCCTCAGGCAGTTCCGGCACTTGCGTGCACTGGTCGATGGCGGCACACAGCGCGTCCAGTCGCTCATCCGGGGAAGGGTTGGCCGACTTTACCTCCTTGATTTTCAGTAGTGCTTCAGTCAACTCGGGTGGGATCCCACGGGCAATCGCTTCGGCGCCGAAGGCGCCGCCTTCCAGGCCATTCAGAGCGTCCACCAGATGGGTAATTCTTTCCAGGTGAGGGTCGATGGTTGCCATACCGCCAATCAACATGTCATGGCGTGTGTCAAGGGAGGCGAAATCAACAAGGCATTTAGCGCTAAACAGGTGTGCGTCAAAAGGATGGAACACCACTTTTTGGCAGTCGCGAAACAAGTTCTGTTCCAGGTCGACATCTGGGCCGGCATCAATGACGGTGACCACGTTCTCGCCAAGCTCAACGCCGTTGAGTTTTCCTGTTTTCGCAAACTCCATGAGTTCACCAGCAACAAAATCAGAGGCAGTGTTTAAATCATCGATCATTAGCAGCGCAAGCTGATCGCCGATATTTTCCTTCAAAAACGGCTTAAAAACGTCTGGAACGGCGTAAAGCACCTCATCCTGCGTCCGCATGGGGAGAAAGTCAGCCGTGTCATATACACCCGGTCTGACTCTGGCCGAAAGGACGGCGTGTTTCATTAACTCTTCCACGGTGAAGGTGATTCTGCCCACACCAACCGGGCCTGTAACCACAACAGGTTTTTTGCGGCCATGTTCATTGATTTGCAAAGAATAAAGGCTAATTGTCATTTTTCTTCTCCTTCTAATCGGTCTTATCCTCATTGTTGCACGGGAAATAAGCGATTTGATACCGATGCACCCGATAAAAAGTTGATTAAAAACACCACTATGCGTAACTTTCCCGCGCAAGAAAACGCGTCCAACTGAGCGAGACTCTAGTGTCCGTCGAGCCAGGCAAACAGGAAGACTTTCCAGGTCTGATGTTTCTGAAAAGGAAGCAGTTGAAGACAGTCAGCGTGTGGAGCTCGAAAATACCCCCGAGCAAAACCGGTTGCTGATGCTGGCCTTTAAGGCCGAGGACATGATCAAGCGCGGATACGAGATCGACGTTGCCGCTGAACACAGCCAGGCTTCCTGTGATCTCAATAAGCCAAGGTTTAGGCCTAGGGGCCCCGGTTGGTTCATGAATGAGCCACCAAGGTCAATGTCGGGTCTTGAGCGTTGAGGTTTGCCAGGTAAAGAGGCCTTCATTTTGAAAGCCCCCTATGCAACCCGGCTTCGCCCCAGTGGATCAGCGCGAAAAATCATCCTCAGACTTTGGGCTGTGGTGCTCAAATTTTGCTTTGACCGCCTCAGGCAGTTCTGGCACTTGCGTGCACTGGTCGATGGCGGCACACAGCGCGTCCAGTCGCTCATCCGGGGAAGGGTTGGCCGACTTCGCCGCCTTGATCTTCAGCAGTGTCTCAGTCAATTCCGGAGGGATGCCACGGACAATTGCTTCGGCGCCGAACGCTCCGCCTTCCAGGCCATTGAGCGCTTCGACCAGATTGGTGATTCTTTCGAAATGTGGGTCAACTGCTGCGAGCCCGCCAACGACAACATCATGGCGTGTGTCATACGAGGCGAACTGCACCAGGAATTTGGCGCTCTGAAGGTGTTCATCAAACGGACGAAACACGATTTTTTGGCAGTTGCGAAAGACTTTATGTTCCAGGTCAGCTTCCGAGCCGGCATCAATGACCGTGATCAAATTCTTGCCAAGCTCATGGCCATTGATTTTGCCGGTCTCGATCATTTTCATGAGCTCAACCGCAACATCAGACTCACAATATTGCAGGCCATCAATCATCACCAGGGCTGGCTGCTCACCGATATTTTCCTTCAGAACGGAATGGAAGGCATCAGGCACCGCGTACAGGGTTTTTCCAATGGCGCTCATGATCGCCAAGTCTGTCATGCAGTACTGATTCGCCTGAAGTCTCACGATGGTTCCTGGCTTTTCTGGCAACGCATCCAGCGTGTGAGTCATTTTACCCACGCCAAGCGGGCCGGCAACGACGATCGGTTTGTTGCGGCCATGTTCGTTGATTTGTAGTTGCAGCGAATCTTTGGTAATAGTCATTTTTTTTGTCCCTCTAATCGAACTTATCCTGAGTATTGCACGGGAAAAACGTTGGCTGCTAGCGATGTGCCAGAAAGATGTTTGACGCCTATGGCCATTAGGCGTAAATTCCCGCACCGGGAAACCAAGGAAGACGCAAGGAACGGTTTCATTAGGCAGTTACCGGAGAGATTCTTTGTGTCGGAAGAATAGGCAGTGGGGGCGACTCTTCTGCCTTTTTTCTGCTCATTGCAAAACTCAGCAGAAGGGACGAGGCCTCGCTGCCGTGCAGCGATGTTGCTAACAAGACAGCCAACCGCAGGGGGTGTTTGCAGTTTGATGGTCTCACAGGAGAAAATAGAGCATGACCTTTTTGCACAGAGCATTCGCCCATGCTGCTATATGAATATAAGCGCGAGAACCAGGAAGTCATCGTTGAGGATGAGCCAATCCTCAACACCAAGTACAAAACCTTCGAGGTCAGGGTCTCTGTGCTTTCACCGACACCCAAATGGGCGGGCTATCCGGAATACGCCACCATGAGTGGCAACTATGACCTGGCGCTGCTGCAGGTGCTGAACAAAGGCGCTCGACTGACAGCTTCCGGTTACTACAACACCCCACAGACGCCACATGCACACGGCAAGCTCTCTGTGCACCGTGGCAGTATCAAGGCAGTGAAAACTCTCAACCTGGATGCGCTTCAGCCACTCTCGCTAATGTGCATAGAACCTGCCACTCAAGGGCTGAATGACCTGACCTTGCTGACTGATCGGGTCATTCAATGGGGTGATGAACTGCGCGATCGCGGGCAATGGCTGGAACCACTGATCAAGCGCTTTTTGTACGCAAAGCCTGAGTACTTTGCTGTTTGTACAGAGCCGCACGCCGGCATTGCCGATCCTTGGGTGCACCTGTCCAACCTGATCGGTGAACTCAATCGGGACAATCCAGCCAGGGCGGGTTATCCGTGGGTGGCGCCTAAAGGTCTTATCGATGGTGTTGTGGGGACAGCCACCCGACAAGCCCTCTATGACTATGCCGAGCAAGAAGGAAGAGAAGTAATCAAGGCTCGACCGCGCCCAGAGTTGGCTTCAATTGGTTTGGTCAAATAGCCAGAGGTTTAAGATCAACGCCACAGAAGAGGCGGAGTGCCCTTTGCCATGGAACGGGCTGGCACTCAAGATGGATTAAGCATATATTGATTAAATCAATAAAATCAAAAGACTTTATTTATGAAAAAAAAATTCGCACTGGCCATTCTCCTATGCCTGGTTTCCGCAGCGGCAAGCGCTGAAAACATCATCCGGGTCGGAGCACCCATCAAGGCGGTCAACAGCGGCCCGCCCACGCTACCTCCAGTGATTCCCCCTGGCGGCGGCTCCGCCAATGGCTTTGAATGCAGCAACCAACTGGGTAAATGGGTGGAATGGAAAGCCGCTGCGGGCGCAGGCTATCCCGAAAAATCCGTGGCCTGGATCAACACCTACGATCCTACCACATGGTCGGACACATTCATTTTCGAGGCCGTAGAAGGCGCCCCTCAATTCTTGACCACTTATGTCTACGGTGGGTGGACTTACAAACGGGGTGGCGTCGACGACAGCGATCACACGCGGATTTACTACGAGCTGTGCAGGAAGGCCTTGTAGTAATGGATATCACCCACAACGCGCCTAAAATGGCCGGCTGCGGGTGGTGCCCGCACAGCTCAGATCCTGGAGACCGCTAACCCATGTTACTGCCCGAATTTACCTACCACCCTGATCCGCTCGCGACCGAGACCTTCATCGCTTCAGTGGGGGAGTGCGCGGTTTGCAAACAAACTCGCGGGTATGCCTACGCCGGCCCTCTGTACCCAAGTGAGGATACGGACGATGCTGATGACACTGACGTGGTGATCTGCCCTTGGTGCATTGCCAACGGCGCCGCCGCTCGTGAGCTACAGGTCGAATTCTCTGATGCTTGCTACATTGGCAGCTGCCATACCCAAGGGGCAGAGGTTGGTCAGGACGTGATGGTGGAAATCCTCCAGCGCACGCCGGGCTTTATCACGTGGCAAGACCAGATTTGGCGAGCCCATTGTGATGATGCCTGCTTGTATCTGGGCAGAGCAGGGGGCCCCGAGATTCGCTCAATGCACCCGCAAGTCATTGAGCAGATCAATGAGGATTACTGCTCAGAGGATCAGGACATTGAAGAGTACCTGGATGACATCGAAAAGGATGGATCGCTGGTCGCCCTGATCTTTCAATGTCGGCACTGCGGGCAGAAGCAGTGTCACCTTGAGGCAGATTAAGATAGGCGCTTAATTTAGTTTGATATTGGACAGTATCGAATCAATCAGCTCGAAAAGAGTAATGTTTTTCGAGGTCATAAGATGTGTTGAGCGTAGCTCTCTGGCCGTATCAATGTCCGTTCGCGATGAATTTGAGAATTTTTCAATCATCTCAAGCCTGCCAGGCTCCATCTTGATGGGCAACAAATACAAATCCTTAGCTGGAAGCGACTTTACGCACACCTCATCACCCTTATCAGAAACACCGCAAAAATTAATCGCCCTGAACTCTGAGCAGCTGGGCCTATCAGTAAACGTCATTTTAGTCTCGATCGCCAACTCATCATAGTATTTTTGCGACTCAGTCATCGGGGCGTCGTAATCAATGGATATTTCACAGGTCAGCTCAGATCTGGTTATTTCAACAGTTTTATGCACCCTCAATCCCACCAGGTTTGAAGCCACGCCGATACCATTGATATTTTTTTCAGCTACAAGATTTAATCTAGGCCTCAAGCCATTGATAGCTTTACAAAATTTCACTGACCTTCTAAATGCTTGAGCCAGATCAGGATGCTCAAGTAGCAGCTGAGAAACCAGCTTGAGATTAAATGCCTGCCCACTGGCATCAACATGAACATGGGTGTTCAGCCAGCGCACTGAATTTTTACTACTAATTACCTCCGGTCGACCGAACACTATCGCACCGTGATTGATCAGACGTCTGGTTTTGCAGTCGATGGTAATCATAAATATCCGATGAGAAATTGAAAAAACACACATTGAATTAATTAAGTGATGAAATCACTGCTGGGGAAATCTATGTCATCCGAGGCTAACGGATCGGCAGTCATCGGGCATACCGGCGAGACTGATCTGAAATTTCTTTTGATTCTTAAACAACCGCCCAAGGTAGTGGATCATTTCTGGGATCGCACACTCTAGGGGCATGCGCATCCACTGATCGAGTCGAAACGGCAGGTTGTGATCCCTGGCGCTTTCATGTAGCTCAGCATGAAATTTTAACCCAGCCTCGGTGAGTGCGTAATGCTTGGTTTCGAGACTGTGCAATCCCGCATGCTCCGAGTTGATTGACCCATACGTCTCCAAACTGATCAGACCCATGCTATGCAGTTGCTCCAGGATTCGATCGCGGGAAGCTGGCGACCCCAGCCCAAACAGATATTGACTCTCATAGCCTTCAAAATCACCGGTACCGCGCCAGAATCGCGGTGCCATTGCCGCTTCCATCCAAAACTCAGTGATCGTCTTCTTTTCATCAATATAAAAAAAGACCTGTAGGGCGTTCTTACTGATAAAAATGGGGTCACTTGTGTGCATGACCTTTCGGTACAGATGCCCCAGTATCGCCACACTGTTGACGGCCCAGTTGTAGTCAAAATACTGCTTCACGCGACCTGCATTGACCAGGGTCGAAAATCGCTCATTATCCGTATACAGCAGCTTGCTGAAGTCCCGCTCAACGGATTCCATGTCAGTGCCGGATTCCATCATGATCAGTTCGCATGGCTTGTCGAGGAGGTCTGCACTCATCATCTGAAGCAATGAGACGAAGCCCAGCGCCCCTGAGTGGCCCCCATGGCTCACGCACATGATGTTGTCGACCCGGTTGAGCAAGCCCTTGGTTTCGGCAAAAGACAAGCTCAGTCGTTCCAAAAGGTTATCCGCTCCCACGCGGAAACCCCGGAAAAACGATCGCTCACTGCCATTGCGCTTCAGAAAGGGGCGTAACTTAGGCTCACCGATGACCGGGTAATCGGCATACGGGGTGTCATGGGGCAGGCACATGTCCGTCAGGATGTAGGAGTGGCAAACCAAGAGAATCAAAACCTCGCCGGGCCATTTGAGCGAAACGCAGCGAGCAATCTTTTCAGCGTACTGAGGGCTTTCCATGACGATGACACGCATCAATGAAATCTCGGGTGAGTGGGCAGGATCTGCGCGACGGGCTTGAACGAGCTTAAAAAATATAGAGAGCGATACGCGAAGTCAATCGCCAATTTCCATTAAAATCGATCGTGGTAACGCCCGTATTTTCTCAGCCCCAACCTAGTCAAAGAGGCCAGGGGATTTCTCATCCAGCATTCGGTAACCCAATTTCTTGTACATGGCCCGCCGTTTCTTCCACATTTTGATGGGTGTGGGATGACCTTCGTCGACATAGTCATACACCTTCGTATCCACCTTGAATTCGGAGAAGCGATCGAGTCGCCCAGTGTTCTGACGCACCCTGCCTTTCCACGAGTAGGGCATCGCAACGAACAGGGTGTTGAGCGGTGGATGATCAAACGCCTCACCCACCATTTTGTAGGTGGAAATCAGCACGTGTGCAACGTTGGGCGGCACCTGCGACAGGGCCTCAATGACAGCCTCTTTGGACTGCAGGCCTTTGCCCTCCCGGAGCAAGACAAACAGTTTGGCTGTGCCTTCGAGTTTCGCGGCCAGTGCTTTGACGTGGTCGACACGCTCCGTCAGCACCAGGCAGGCACGACCTAAGGCATAGTTCTCCAGCACGTCCGCGACAATGTCTTGGTTACGCTCCTCGTCTTCCAGCAGCCATCGGTACAGCTCCTGGGTCTTCACGTCCTTTTCCAGCTCGATCACCCGTTTGCGGTACCGAACGATCAGCTTCAGGTTCGTCGGGGCGTTGGTGGCTTTCTGGGCCCTGTGGCGAATAGGCCCACAGCGCATAAACACCAGTGGTTGTTTGCCATCGCTGCGCTCGTCTTCAGCGGTGGCGCCAAAGAGGTATTTGGGCTGCGCGTGCTCCAGGCATGTCTTGTCAGTGTCCGAGGCGCTGTGGTGACATTCATCAATGATGATCTGCCCATACTGGCCAAGCAATTCAGGCAGGTCATCACGCCCCACCAGGGAAGCATCACAGGCCAGGTCAAGGCGCCCATGCAGCGTGTATTTGCCACCGACCAACCTTCCGATCTCCTCCCTGGAGATGTCCAGAAAAGCCACCAAGCGCTTGATCCACTGATCAATGATGACGGTTGAGTTCACGATCACCAGGGTGCTCACACCGCGATTGGCAATCAGCGCGGCGCACACCACGGTTTTTCCAAAGCCCGGAGGAGCGCACAAGACCCCGTCCTGATGGTTGACCATGGCATCGAAGGCACGCTGCTGATCTTCTCGCAGGACGCCCCGAAAGGTGATGGGCAGCGCACTGCCGGCGCAACGATTGTCAGTGAGGGTCGAGCTGATGCCATTGAAGCTCAGTAGCGCCTGCACCGCGTCGAGCAACCCCCTGGGCAACCTCAGTAGATCATCGGTCAGCACATGCCCTTGGATAATCCTCGGTGTATCTCCAACGTAATAGCCCTGTTTCTGGTTGACGTAATATTCCGGGTTCTGAAAGCAGGCCAAGCGCAGCAACTGGTGCTCCAGAGCCAATGGAATGTCGGCGCGCTTAATGGAAATGGCGCTGCCCAGAGTCAGATTAATGGTCGTAGGCAGTTGACCCGTGATTCTTGTGGTGGTCTTCGGTGACTTGATCAGCCCCTGCTTGGCCTCTTTGTTGAGAAACGCCACTTCCAGCGGATCATTGTGCTCCCTGACTTTTTCAAGCAAGCCAGTAAGTTCAGCCTCCGACACTTTCCGTATGCGGGCCAAATATGCCCATTGGTCGGGGTAAGGCTGAAGATCAGCGTCAACAAAAACACTTCGACCCTGCTCTGCGCTTCGTTTCTGCAGGGGGAGGTGGATGAGGTTGCCAAAATTCCCTACCGGCATGATGTCCTGGCTCGGAAACAACCGGTCATAGGAGCTCAATTTGAGCTGCTTCTGTGTCTTGCAGGTCAATGAGATCAGCGCAGTACCCAAGGCCCGAGCGTTGGCAGCGGGCACCTTCGTCTCGAAAAAAATCCAGGCGTGCGCACCTTCACCCGAGCGAGAGATCTCGATGTAGATCGGGATGCCCAGCGAGCTCGCCGCCAGGGCGAAAGCTTGCACGTCCTCACGCCAGGCCTCGTCGTCAAAGTCCGTGGCTAGAAAGGTGCAAGTGCTGTCCAGCAGCAGCGCGTAAGTGCCGAGTGTGGTGAGCCCCCGAAGATGCCGAGAGATGACCTCATCGCTCAACACCTTGAAGCGGCTGTTCGGGCACTCCGTGCATTTTACTTTGCCACCTTTTTTTCCACAGATAACCGGCACCCATTCATTGTGACAGGCGGGGGCGTATCCATTCTTCTCGGGATTCTCCCAGCGTATGGCATACAGATCTTCTCGCCCCACAAACAGCTCCCGGTAAAGCCTGATGCGATCAAGGTTTTGAAGACAAAACTCGGAGGGTGTCTCAATTTCAACAGGCATCCGAATAGGCACTGCGGGCTCAGAGTCGCCAAAAAGACTGATTTGATTGGGGTCGTCTTTTTTGGTGGTCATGAAAAAGAACCTGCAATCGCTTATCATCCGACGGGTGAAGCCAGTTCACTATAGCCCACTCGCCGGCCATCCACTGTTTGCCACTGGAACCGACCAACCCCATGAACAATTCGCTAGACATGAGTTACATCAGCAACAACAAAACCGGCTACTGCGTGCGCATAGTGCGTTTTGGCGTTCGGAAGGACTTTTCGAAGAACTGGTATGGAGAGCAAGGTGCCCTGCGCGAGAGCCTGGCTTACCGAGACAGCCTGTACCGGCAATACGGGATTGGGCCACGCCATAGTGACAAGCCGAACCCAAGAATCAAAAGCCGTCGCCCCAATGGCACGCTGTCCGGGGTATCTCTGTCGATCGAAGGGCCCTATGTGTACTTCGTAACACGCACCCACGATGGCGTCGACTGGCGCAAGACGCGGTTCAGCATCAGGGATTTTGGGTACGTAGGAGCCTATCGGGCGGCAGTGCGTTTTCGCCTGAAGCAGAGCGGGCTCAACCTTAACCCGGAGTCGGTGGCGCTATACAGACCAACAGAAGCTGAATACCTGAAACTAATTCAGCTAATCAAGGACGCCCCCTTGCCCGATCACCTATAGATGATCAGATTAAAATCAAAGGTATGAGCGCACGCATCAGCGGCTGGAATCCGTGTCGGCCAAGCGGATAACACTTTCGCCAAGTCCAACAATCTAAAGCATGGGGAGCTGAGTACACACCTTTAGGGTGTGTTCGGAGGTCATCATGGCGTACGAAGTGCGGATTGATGAATACGTGCTGCAATGCGAGATCACCTATCTGGCCGATGTACCGCCATCACCTGAGGTATCGACCAGCGACTGGGACGCCTATGGATACCGTGAATTGGAATTCACTGTGATTTCTGGCCAAGTTTTCAATGAGGATGGTGTCGCCATCGACGCAGGCCGCAATGCTTGTGCAGCTATGGCGGAAAAGTACGCGGAATTCATTGAGGATGAGTTGTGGCGGCAGATTGAAGCTGCGCGTAACGATGTCGCCTGATCCCTCCTGGCTTTACGTCGACGGGAGCTGATCGGACGTAGAGCTTTCCAGGCTGATACCCGAAGCAAGCTTATCTTCGCGCAGTCCTTTAAACACCGCATGACGGACTTTGCCTTTTGGGGTGATCTCTGCAAATTTGACTTCACAGACCAACACCGGATCCACCCACGAGACAACCAGTCCTTTTGAAAGCCTGGGGGGGATGGGCAGAGGGGATGCTGAACGCTCCAAAGCGCGTAGGCGAGGGCGCAGGTTTGTTAGGGTGCGGGCATCAAAACCGGATTGCACGCGGCCCGCGTACGTGAGATTACCGTCGTCATCATGCAGACCAATGAGTAACGAGCCAATGCTTGCTGCGGCGCGGGTATAGCCCAGAATGACAAACTCCTGCCGGTTGTCGCACTTGATCTTGATCCAGTTCCCGTTGCGTTCCGAAGCGTAAAAACTTCCAGCGCGTTTTCCGACGATTCCCTCGATTTGCATCGCGCACACGTTAGCCAGGAGGTCGCGGGGATCAACATCAAACGTTTCGGAAAAACGGACGTGTTCGAGCGATGCATCTTCGATTAATCTGTGCAATTTCACGCGCCGCTTTTCAACAGCGAGGCTGCGCAGATCCTTGCCATTTAGAAACAGCAAGTCAAAGGCGAAATAGATCAGATCATCAGTCTTGCCGCTACTAAACGCTGACTGCAATGGCTGGAATACCGGTCGCCCTTCATCGTCTTGTACGATCACCTCGCCATCGATCCATGCAGTGCGCACTGGCAAAGTCTGCAGTTCTTGCGCAAGGCGCGGCATTCGTTTTGTCCAGTCATAACCGTTTCTGGTCAGCAGCGTAATCTGTTGATCAATTCGAACCATCATCCGATAGCCGTCGAACTTTATTTCATACAGCCAGCCCCCTACTGGTGGAGCGCTGACGAGGGTAACGAGTTGCGGCGCTATCCTGAGGGGGCATGCAGGCGTTTTTGCACGAGCCATTTCGAACCTCTCAGATCGAGCTAACAAACTTAAACGGTTGATCAGCAGATCGCTGAAAAGGTCAATTAATTAAGGCTAACGAGTCGGATTAAATGCCAGAGAAGACTGCGACTTGGACGCTTCCTCCTGTGCAACGCTCTTGGCGTGAACGCAAGCATCTGCGACCGTGCTAGTGAGCCTATTTCCCGACAGTCCACCGTATCCTGCAAACATCCGGGTGCTCACCTTGACGTCGATCAGGAGGGCTTCCTTGAGGTTCCCTTTTGCAATCAAATCCTGCTGCTCAAGCGCATCAAGCTTGTTGAATTGGCGTACCTGGTTATTTGCGACTGACTGGCCGGAGGTGGCCATCACCGCCTGGATGCCTTGGCGAGTTTTATCGACTTCAGTCATCTGCTCGTAGCAGAAGCGGCTGACAGTGGCCTCTTGCGTTTCAGGCTCATTTTTCTTGATGAAGTAGATGTACTTGGCGAAGCTGATTTCCATCAGTTCACCCATCTTTCGTGAGTTTTCAGGAAGCTTTGAAAAGTAGTTGCCAATCATGTTTGTTTCCGATTTTCTTGCAGCTTGTACTGGCTCGGCAGGCTTTGGCCGTTGGATTTGCACAGCATCGACGCTTGGCATGCCTTCGCCGACAGTGACCAGGCGAATTTGCGTAGATGAGGTGGAGTCGGTGAATAGGAACGCGCAATGGAGAATGCCGCTGCCCGTGCACGATTCAACTTCCGTAAAACCATTGGCCTTACGAAAATCCTGGGCGTACACGTCATTCTCATCTTGTTCGAGATTTTTCGAGGGTTGCCAGCCTGCTTTGATGACTTCGGCCCTTGCCGCGTCGTAAGACATGCCCACAACTTTCGGGATTGTCGACTCCGCATTCGCGGAGAAAGAGTATGCCAACACAGTGAAGGCACAGATGATTCGAGAGAGTTTCATGTCACGTCCTTATGGCGGGGCGAGACACAGAGAATAGCGGCTTAATAATGGCCCTTCAAGGCGCAAAAGCATTAACTCAAAATAGAAATCACACCGGTATTAACAATAAAGCATTAAGGAGCCGAAGTGTCCGTGTGTTCTTCTTGGGATATTTCTTTTGAGCGTATTAGTCTGGCGGTCGCCGGCATGGCAAGTGGCACGGCAAATTCCTCGATCATCCTGGCATCGGCTTGTGACAGGTTCCCTTCAGAGAATACCTTCACGAGCGTGGAGACCGAATCGAATATCTGCGTGTCTTTAATACTGCGCAATTGCTGGAGAAGGACTTCACTTTGACAGATGGTGAGGAAAATTTGGCAGAGACGGCAGTGTTGCCTTCAAAGCCTCATAACCCCTCAGCTGATCAGTCGACACCCCAAAGAACGCAGCAACAGGCCGCACCTGAGCGTCACTGGGCAGTTTTATACTGTTGACCGCCCCAGGGTTAAGAATCCTGGAGATCGTCGACTGGCGGATGCCCGTGGCTCTGGCCAGTTCGACCTGGTTGAGTCATTGATCCTTCATCAGGACAGCGAGAACTTTGTGTGTGTTATCCATATGGATCATCCAATGTTCTCAAACAACAACGAAAGGATATCCAGCCGCCAGTCATTCTGCTCTTGCAGCAAGGTCAGCGCACGCTCTGAAAACTCGATAAAAAACCGAGTTTCACTACAACGCCATTTCAAAACGATGGTGACGTACTCGGTGCGATCACCATGCTCAACGGTTACCCGTTCATCAGCAAGAAATTTGGCGTGCTGAATCAAGATTTCTGACGGTGCCGTTCCGATATTTTTACCCTGCAGGGTCGTTTGAAATTTCACAATTTACCCTTAAGAAGTTTCTTCAGTGTAATTCACGCCGAACTGCGAAGCGAAGTCGTAGGCAATCACAGTATGAACAAGTCAGTTCGACTGCCATTTAAAAATGACTACTCCCTTCCAAGCCCCCAATTTCTATCGGCATCATTGCTTCGGTTGCCGTTGTAGATGCTCTGCGACTTAACGACACAGGGGTCGCCATCAGAGGACACCCACGTAAAACACTCGTTCCAGTCATGGCTTTTTCGGGAGTTGCTTCGTGACAGCGACAAGGTCTTGGTCACTTCAATCTCACCCAGCGTGAGGCTGCCATTGGTGATCTGATGAAAAAGAAACAGGTCGTGCAGGAAGGTAAGGTGCAGCTCCGATTCGGGAATGTCCTTGAGTGGTTTGCTGAGCCTGGCGATACGTTCATCGTCCACAGCTTTTGCATGAGCAGCCCGACTTTCAATGATGTCCTGAATACTTTCGGTGCGGGAGGCGTACGAGAGCAGGGTATCTGCAGCCTGTTTTACCGTTCTCGGTTTCAAGGGTAGCTGATCGTGCTCATACAGCCTCAGCAGTGCCCTGGCACCCAACGGACTGATCGCCAACTTGCGCCATTGAAAAACATCCTCGTAGACCATTTCTGTAAGCTCAACCGGGGTCAGGGTCACAGCGCCCACAATCAGTTCCTTGCGGGGAAGCATTTTGAAGCCGGTCTTCTCGGAATACCGAGTAGGGTGTGAGCATGCTTCCCATTCGACCAGGAGTTTTCTGGCGAGGGTAGGCTTAACACCGTTCAAAAAGCTCAGCGCATCACTGAGTAGTAGCAGTTGTTCGGAGCTTGAAGTCATGATCGTCTCTAACATCGGTATATTTGTGGCAGGAGGCAAGGGCAGGGCTGACCCCTGCAACTAACTGACTCATCGGGCGAACAGGCGCTTGTCAGCTGGGAAGTCAAAGTGCGTCAGCTTGGCTGTCTTGGCTTCCGGGTGCACCGGGTTGAAGATGAAGTTGCAGTTTTCCGGCACGATCGCCGTCGGCACCCGCAGCAACAACGAATCCCCGGCAGCCAGCCAGGCATCGCCCAAGGCCTGGGTCAGATCCTGATGCGCATGCCACCCGTCTTTCAACTGATCGTGGGCTTCGTGTACCGAGACCGGCGCCGGGAACTCGACCTTGAGCAGGGTAAACGACTCGGGCAAGTCTCCCATGGCCAATTCGAAATGAACCAGCACTTCAAGGACGCAGGTGGACGGCCAGTCAGCCAGGTAGACCACCGGGCGCCCCTTGGTGTGCCAGCGCCCGGAAACAACGGTGCCACCAAAGCCGCTCAGATCCTTGTAGTTGGAAATGCGCCACAAGACCAGCCCCGTCATGCTGCAAACCCATGGCTGATTCGCAGAAGGGCTTCCTCGACGCCGGCATAACCCGGTGTGGTGGCCACGGCTTCAAGCGCGGACAGGCCGTCAAACATCGCGTGCGGCTTGCCGAGCCAGCGAAAGGCTTTGTCTTTGTTCCCAAACACAGCTTCCGCCAGCACCACGATCTTGCTGACGCGGTACAGATGGTCGCCTTCTTCCTGGGACAGGGCTTCGCCTTTGGCTTTGCGATGACGCAACGTTCGCGCATTGATGATGCCGACGCCGACCGCATTGACGCCGTGGGCGTTGAGGTTGTCCAGCGCGGCCAGGGGAATGCCCGAGCGGATGAGCGCATCAGCGCGCATACCACTGGAACCTCCCAGCATTTGGAGCACCTGCAGATCGGGTTGCATATTCATGGAAAACCTCCTTGAGCGGCAATATGCCCACCATTATAGGGCATTTTGCCAAGATGCATACCTAAAAAAACCAGTGTGATTATATCGATGAGGATCAGTGGGTTATAAACAACGATCAACATCAACCTTCCACAGCGACGGATTCTGGTCGGTTATTTTCTTTGCGGGACGAGAACTGAGCTATACCTAGAATCACCTCAACTAGCCATTTGCCACTGTTTTAAGCTTTTGTGCATTGAGGACAAAACCAACTGAGGATGAATATCATGGTGAACCTGTCGCTAGGGAGTCTCATAAAATCTTTGTTCCTTGCATATGTTGTTTTGATCCCTTCGCTATCAATGGCAGATGATGCCACTGATAAGCCAGATCCAGAGATTGACAAAATCAATCAAAAGTATGCAGAGCAATATAAAGAACTAGCAAAGCAAGGAGAGGATCTTTCGAAAAAATCTCCTGATGGCATGGAAAATGTTGTTGGTGTCGACGTTGACTTCTCAAAAATGAGAGAAGTTAGTTTCGACATACCAGAATTCAGAATGAAAACGCAGCGCATTGTGTTTGACTTACCTTCTGTGACTATGAAGCTGAAGCGCATCGTGTGGGACAATCCAGAAACCACAATGCGGACGAAAAAAATCGGCCAATACCCAGAGTTTTATGGGACAACCGTAAGGTGGAGTAACATTTATGCGGATGTGCCGGAGACGACAATGGTACGGCGCGAAATAAAACTGGATCTTCCAGAGTTTCATACTTCCAGGACGGAACTTTCTTTTGACATTCCGGAAATATTCAAAACAAGTAAAGTTAGCTTTAATATTCCGGAGATAAAAATTCAAACAACTGAGCAAGGTGTTAAAGAAGTAAAGGATGGCGGTGCGCAGTTGGCATCCGCTGCAAAACAAATGTCAGCCTCACAGAAAACAGAATTGTTGTCGCTTGCCAAGTCAAGGCTTGAAAACAGCCTCAACGATTTAGTTTTAACACGGAATGATACAATTAATAATATCAACACTTCAATCACCAAACTCAAAGGATTCGGCATTGACACTAAAGCCATCCCTCAGGAAGACGGAACCAAGCTCAACATGGAGGCTCAGCTTGATGAGACGCAAAAAAAATTCACAGATGGTGAATATTCATTAAAAAAATCCATTGAAGAAATTAACAAGCAGTTGAGTGAAGTTCCTGTATAAATGCACAACGCAAGAGGAAGTAGATTTTGATACAATGGCAGTGCACCAAGTCGTAAAATTGTTGCGCTGCCAATTTTAACTGTATTTTTCAGTAACCTCGCCATACAACCCCTAATAAAATCGACAGTGCAATAGACAGGGAAAGGACTGCCACCATGCTTGAAAAAATATTCTCCGCCGTCTTTCCAGCCTTTGATTCCAAACAGACCAAGATTCACCTGGCCTGCTTCAATGGCAAGGTTGACCCACTGGATGTTTACCTGGATGGCGATTTTGATGACTGGCAGTCCTGGCAAGTGCAGCGCAATTTCCGGCGCAAGTACCTGATCTCGGTCATCCAGATGCCCAACCCCAAGCACTGGTTGTTCGTCGGGGCCTACGATTCGCTGAAAGCGACACCGATTAACCTGCCCACCACCAATTGCAAATATCGCTACACCTTCAACCGTCTGGAGGCATTCAGGGAACTGGAGGGTCGACTGGTTATCAACTTTCACCGCACGGATAGGCCATCCTACCGGCTGCTACATACCTGCATCGACAGGATGTCGGTGTCACACATGCTGCAAACTCCCTTAACGGTTGGCCCGTTTCCTGGCTTCAAGGCGGTGGAGATCAGCTATCGCGAACTCAAGATTATTGTCCGAGAGCGAATTCAGTCCTGGGAAGCCGCTCTGTCGAGTGTGGCAGGCGTTTACCTGATCTCCGACCGTGAGCACAAGATGCTCTATGTGGGCAGTGCTACGGGGGAATCCGGAATCTGGGGAAGGTGGTGTGAGTATGCCAAAGGGGGTCATGGCGGCAATAAGCGACTCAAGGCGCTGAAAGCGGAGAAGGGCACCATTTTCACCGATGGCTTTCACTTCTCTATTCTGGAGATCGCCGATAAGCACACCAGCAAGCAACAGATGCTTGATCGCGAGAACGACTGGAAGCGCCGGTTGCTGACCAGGGATAGTGGCTTAAATGGGAATTGATGTTGGGGCTTAGCCCTAAGCTAGACGTTTGAGGGGAGAGATGCTCTTGACCAACCATGGATTTTTTTGCCATATTCGTAGCCGGTTCTGCAGGAGCCGGCTTATCCGTCTTGGCAAAGCGCATCGCGTACTGTGTTCCACCTCTTTTTTACGCACAGACCAACCTTAAGGGCTGGACGCGCTCACGGATAACGCCTCAATTCGCCCCAGAGGTGTCTGTCATGATCTACGAAATCCCCCCTCAATCCAGCAATTGCCTGAAGTCCTTGGCTGCTCAAATCCAAATCGATGGCGTTGGCCATATGCAGACCCTGGAACTGACCGCTAAGAAATATGGTTATCCTGGTTGGAAAAAGGCTCAGCAAGAACTACCCGTCACGCCCTTCAAAATAACCCTCGAAGCGTCTTATGAAACAGAAGAAGGGAAAAAAGGAAAGGTTGCCTTAACACTCCCATTTAAAAAGTCAGTTCAAGAACTTTTCTATGAAAGCACAACACACCATGCCCTTAATTGGTTCGATTACATAAAAAAAAGAGATGTGTTTAAGCTGGTTATTACAACAAACTCCTTAAAGGATGCCAGAGACTATGTAGCCAGGGCGTTTCGAAGCTTGTATTTCATGCAGGAAACAGGTTTGGTTTTTTCGAGGATAAATTCTTCTAAGAATGTAACTGCACACCAAATCCCCGAGAGCTGCTTTCACAGGAAGGAGGAGGCCCCCTACTTTGATCATGTTTCATTGTGGAGGAACCCCAGCAGTGCTCATTTGGTAGTCTTGAATGAACCATACACCACACTCAGCGTGCGAACTGATGGTGTTTTTCGAAATACACCGATGGGTGACGAAGTGGATGAATGGATGGCACGCCATGGGTTCGTGGGTGGAAGCATTCCTCACCGAGGGCTTTACATAGTAAGCCCCACATCCACCTTTTTAATGACTCACAAAAGCTCTGGATACGATTATAAGAAGCTGATTGAGGCATTTAATCGAGTTCCTGAATGCCTTCTTGCTTCCCAATGGCAGTACCTCGAAGATAACTATATGCAGAAACCGTTGCTCTGACACTCGCTACGGGAGAGCCTGACCGCTGGCAACGTTTCAGGCTATTTCCCGTGGTAAATGTTCAGTTAGAGGCTTGGATTCAGATCAGTGCTGGGTGCAGGCTTTTTAGGCGCAGGCGAAATTTCAATTAGGAAATCCCCCTGTGCAATCGCTTTCTTGATTCCCTCAATCTGAGCGGGAGTCGCGAGATCATCAGGTTTTGCCTTGAGGGCTTTCAACTTTTCAAGCCAGGGGCCTGTCAAGGCTGGATCTGTGGTGTAAGCGGCAGGGTTAGGGCCATAAGTTGCCGCCATTTCCCGGTGTACGCCGCGCTTGGCCGTCAACTGACCATCGTTGAAGTAGAAGTCGCTGAACTCGAAGGCGTCGCTCTGGGAAACCCGACCGAGCACTCGCATATTGGGGTGTTTATCAGCCAATTCTCTCCAGGATTTCATAACGCTGTCCGGGCTTCCAGTTAAAACAGAGTCGTATGAGGCGCCGTTGGAATTGAGCGTGTTGTCGAAAACGATGACAGCATTCTTAAACCGATGCTCTTGTATCGAGTTGGCCAAATGCCCGATCTCATGATTAATGACTGCATCCGCATCATGTGGATACTTGGCGACAATGGCTATGAGATCAAATACTTCAAGGCGTGCCAACAGCGCAGACGTGCCAGGCTCGTAAAACTGAGTGGTATCCATTTCACTCAACAGAATGATGTTGGACTTTTCAGGAAGCGTCTCCCCGAGGACAATGCGGCTCTGAAGGATATCCAAGAGTGGAGAAGCCCAGTTGACGAATGTTGAATCCTTGAAATTCATGACAAACGTGATTGGCGTGTTTGGGGCTTCGCGAATAGCATCTGCAAGGCGATCTTTGAGTGTACCTGTTTCATAGGTACCCGGCTCGAAAACCATCACCGGCCCCACTGCACCGACAATTTCTTCGATCGCAGCCAGTGTTCTGTCGCCAGCATTTCTCGAAATCAGGTAATCCATAAATCATTCCTCAAAATTATTCCTGCTATAAAAATCAGCATATCATTGCCCAGTGCACGGCAAGCAAGGACTACTGCAGACCGACATCAAGCGAGACCGGACAGAGTCGCCACTTTCATGCCCAGGAGTGCAGCAGCTGTACGGGCGTCATTTTCGTGACCATGGCCAGCGCAATCATGAACATCCCCGCAAACCCAGCCACCCCCATCCACAACCACCAGCGGTAATACCGGCTGTGATTGTCGGGGAGGGGAGTGCTCGCTACGACCGATAGCTGAGCCATGTCCCTAAGCTGTTTTTGGAGCCAAAGGACGGGAAGCCAGAGCAGGCCGACCAGGATGAACAGGCTCGCGGAGTACCAGACCCAGGAATCCGCCAATGAGAGACCCGCTAGGTTGGCCAGTGCATACCCTGTCACCACCTGAACAACCCCGGCTGTGGTGGTGATCCAGGCATCGAACCACACGACCATTTTGCCCACGGCGCTGATCACCACCGGGTTCTTGGTTCTGTTCGCGGCCACGAAGTACAGGTACGAACCCATCCCGAAACCAAACAGGAACACGGCGGCGATGATGTGCAGGTACTTGAGCAGCAGAAAGGTCATGTTTAGTCGCCTGCGCGGTCGCGTGTGACGATCGCAGGCTCGCCGATGGCGTCAAGGTAGGTCTCCATCGGGATAACTCCCACACAGGCTCTTGCGCCAGCCTCTATAGCCACGCCTGCCACCAGCATCCTGGCCAGGGCCACCGAGCCAGACGCAGGAATCGTCGGGCCTTTGTCATCCCACGCTTCGATCTCCCATCGGTGACGGTAAGGGAGACCGTCGATACCCATGCCGGCGATCTTGATGTACATGAGGCTCTTCTTGTCACCCAGCCATTCAAAACGTTTGCCGACGGTGTGCAGCCAGTCCGCACACACACTGCCGCTAGCCACCAGGCCCAAACGAGCCAGTGAGGCCGCGCAGAAGTTGGCAAAGGTGCCCATCTTCAACCCTGCACCCGCCTGGAACTTCACGGTGTGGGCGCCATAGCGTACCGGAAAGATGTCCATGTCGGGGACGTCAACGTTGGCCAGCAATCGGCTGCCCATTCCAGGGAAGCGATGCAGGGTCAGATCCTGCCAGCCATGAATACGCTTGACCGCCCCATTTTCAAATTGCTCGATGTGTTTGCCGGCGTACTGCAGAACACCACGAATAGTGGAAACCCCTGGCATCTTCGAGGAGGAGGTGATGCCATAGTCGATCTCATCGATCTTTCTGAAATAAGGCTGGAAGTGGTCGATCACGGCTGCCGACAGTGTCGGTACCGAGCTGCATCCACTCAACACAAAAACGCCGGCTTGCTGGGCGAGGTCATCCAGGACGGAGATCCCGCGCACGAAATGCCGGCAGTCCGACAAATCGCAGTAGTTGGCGCCGGCAGCAATGGCCGAGCGGGCAATGGTGTAGTCCTGCCCCTGGAACGGGCCTGCGGTGTGGATCACTAGATTGATCCGATGCTGACGCAGGGCATCAGCGAATGCATCTGAGTGGGCGTCTCCGGCCCAATAGGCGCTTTTGTCACCGTGGGTCAAAGCGATGAGCTTCTGCTCGTCGCGACCCACCGAGAGGATGAAGGGCGCGCCGTCCTGGCCGCTGAGTTTTTTCTGAATGATGCTACCGAAATTTCCGTATGCCCCAACAATTGCGATTCTGTACATGATTATCCACCGTTATTTACAATGATTTAACCACATATTGAACAGGTTTTCATCAGCAAGATATTGCCTACGCACCAGGGAGGGCACTGCAATAAAAGAAAACAGATAGGGTGGTCGGATCACCTGAGGTGATGTTGGCACTTCGATGTTCATGCTCTTGGTATTAATGATGAAACCTTAATCTGGCTCAACGTCAGGATCCTTGGGTTTGGATTTTTTTACGCCCTGGAGAGATACACCTAAACCTGCAGTAGAGAGGCCGTCCTTACTCAGTTGACCGATCATGTGTATTTGATACGCATTTTCCATTTTGGCAAGGAGATGTGGGGCTGCATCTTTGACGCCATACACCAATCGATAATCGGTTGCATTGTAGTTGTGTGCTGTTCTGTTTCTCATTGCTCTAGCCTGATTAACAACCATCAGCAAGGACTGATCTCTCTCCAGGAAATCCCTGTAGTGCTCTCTTACCTCCCAGCATGCCTGCCCGATAACCTCGACAGCCTTTAGCGTAGCTAGCATGGCCATGCGATTGGAAGTGAATTGTTCATATGACAAGTCATTTGTGAAAGACTTGATATCAGCAGTGGCTTGTTTAATTTCATCTATATATTCAATCAACTGCCTTTTCTTTGGGAAGCTCATAGCTCAATTCCATCCCTTTCGATGTGCTCACGTATTTTCTTGCCGAGTGATCGACTTGAGATCACATCTGTGGGGGTGCCGAGAAAATCCTCAAGGTCAGATACTAGCCCACCCAAGTCGAAAAGATTGGCATCATCATTGGGATCGACCACGAAATCCACATCGCTTTCAGCCGTTTCCTGGCCACGAGCGACGGAGCCAAAGACCTTAATTCGGCTGAATTTATGGGCCAAAGCCATTTCCCTTATTTTTTCTTTATTTTCAATGATGTATGAAAGACTTACCATGCCTGAGATCGCCATATGAGTGAGTGGAATGGTTGTACTCAATAACCCTATCATCAGGATGAGAATATTGCTTGTCAATGGCCTGAAGCCCTTGCTGCCTATGTGTAATGCAAACTGCTTGATCAGTTAAAAACTTTCTCTCCCAAGCGTTTTTCACGATCTGGTATATGTGGCGATTTGTCCTATAAGAGCCGGTATGTACAGACCAGAATCGAACAACTACGCACTCCTTCCAGCTCGATGAGTAACGCTACTGATCTATGCACCATGATGTTCTTCAGAGCTACTTCTTCCGAAAGTCAGTGCCCGCTATTCTGACCATCAACCCACACCTACAGGATTTAGACCTTGGAAGCTCCCGACAAATCAGCTTTGAGACCAAAAAAGCTCGAACGCATCTACGACGTCGTTGCGGCTGCCGGGATTGATGTGAGCGCCTGGCATCAGGGCAAGGGAGACTACGCCTCCAACCCCAACTTCTGCTATCGTTGGGCGTTCGCGGGGGAGAAGACGGCTCTACTTTGCTTGTGGTTGCATGCCATTGAATGGGTGGATGGCGCCTGGGTCTGGGAGGGAAATGCCCGCACCCGACAAGAGGAGCGAGAACGCGCAGGTGCAGACCATTGGGATCCAGCTGTTCGCAACCGGACGAAACGCTGGGCTAAGAGCGCTATTCAGTTGTATGATGTCCTTAAGAAGGCCTACTGGAACAAACTGGGCGTCAGGGTTTGCATCATTGATACCCGCGCCAGAGCTGCCGAGCTAGAAACCAACAGCGCGGACTGCAAGGCTCTCGACCCTCTGCCATGGCGGCTGACCTATGACATGATGACCGGCGACTACAGCCTACGCCGCGATGCCGAGAGTCGATTTACTGAAGCCCCGGAAGACAATCCAGCACAGGAAACCTTTGAGGCTCCTGAAGCGTCTCTGGCGGCTGTAGAAGACGGGATAAATCCCCCACAGACAACATCGTGATTGAAGCACCAACGCTCCCAGCCATCACTGAGACGTCCTATGGTGTGGGGGTCGTTGATCAGTTCATCGTTGATGAGGAGCACCGCGATCCTTTCGCCGTTGAGCGCTATGAGCGCGAGCGTTCTGCCGTGGTTCGGCAACGGGTGATGGCCAGGTCAAAGGGATACTGTGAGTGGTGTGATCAGCCGGGCTTCATCAAACACGATGGCCAGATCTACCTGGAGAGTCATCACCCTGGAGAGTCATCACCTGGTGCCGCTATCTCAAGAAGGCGATGACAGCATCGATAATGTGATTGCCCTATGCCCAAATGATCATCGGATGGCATTACCCGAAAACCGTGAGGATCTGGCCATAGCAATGCTACTCCGTGTAGGAGAACGCATCAACGCGGCTTCCTTGCCGGGTGTCGAGTGATCTGAGGGGAGGGCGCAGATCTATTTTGGATCAAGGCTGAAAGCCATCGTCAGCATGCTCTCTTTTTTGAGCATCAATGCTTGTATCCTTGGCCATCGATGGGCCTCCAGAAGCCAGCGCCTCAGTTAGTATCTGTACGGAGCCTTCCATACTTTTGTGAAATGGGACTAGATGGGTGTAATCAACCAACATTGAGCAATCTGGATTGAGTTCGCTAAAAATTTCCGGATGCTCGGTTTGTTTAGCCAAAACAATAAGGTCGACATCGTCAGCCAGCTTTTTTCCCCTGATGGTGCCGTGATTAAGCGCTTCCAGGGCGAAAGCGCTCCAAGCGCCATGCCATGCTTCGGGTGCATCCTGACCCTGCCAGATCCATTCGATTGGCAAGACCAAGGCGCGGCGAATGGATGGCTCTGCTGTTTCGCCAAAGTAAGACTTCCAGTCTTCGGACTCGCCTCGATGATTCAGCTCGTCGACATCTTTGACGATGTCAATCTTCAGGCCCGCGCCATAAACGCGAGGGAGAACATCAAACAAAACTGAAAAATTAGGGCCATAATCGTCATGGCTTTTAATCAAGAATCCCATCACTTCCCCCCTGGAAAGCATCGCATATTGTCTTGGTTATTAGATACACTGTATACGGTGCCCGAATAGCGATTCAAGACATATCTGCTTGACATCCTCCCGCACCAAATCAATCTATTTGGAAGGGTATTCCCACAGCTAGCGTCTGGAGCGATTCCAGTTCCGCAATATCACCCTCAAGCTCGTGGATTCGCTGATCGACACGCGCATCCACCATCGCGCTGATGTCAGACTTTGTCTTGTGAGTGGTTGGCACTGGGAAACAGTATGAAACTGATCGGTCGATAACGCTTTGCCAGCGTCTTTCTTGAGCGCATTTCCCAGCGCCAGTGACGACTGGTTCGGGTCATAGGAGGCGGTAGGGCGTTTGGGTCGCTTCATCAGTAGTATCAACGCATGTTCAACACCCACCAAGCTTAGATCATGCGTTACAGAGCGGCATCAGTCCGGGCCGGCGCATAGGCCTATCCTGGGTGCCCCACGACCCAGCAGCATCCGAAAGCACTGGGCCGCGCATCTACTGGGTTATTACCTTGTCCAGATGATCACGTTGTGAATTTTTTCGGCAGCAGCCTTGCCTATTCGTGGAACCTCGGCAATTTGCTCTGGTGTAGCGGTCATAACCGCACGAATAGACCCAAAATGATTGATAAGCTTCTCAGATGCCCCTGCGCCAATACCAGGAAGGCTTTCGAGCACCAATTTTACATTGAGCTCCGTAACCTTTGGCTTTTTAGATCGGAGAGGGACATTTTTCATATCAACTTGGGCATTTTTGGCCATAAAGTAGATAGTCTCCGCTGTCGATCGCGGTGAAGAGGATGGGATGACCGAGATTCCCTGAGCAAAAAGCCAGGCAACGGCACCACTGAGCGATTCAACCGAAAACTCAGACCGCGTGGAATAAATGTCACCTTCTAGGAGATAGACCGGCCTGGTGACATGCAAAACCATATTCAATGCCTGCTCATGAAATCGGTCATCACGAATCGAATTTAATAAATCGTTCGCGGATTTCCGCTCTATGACGATGCCCCCTCCAACCGAATAGTCGCCGACTGGCAGGTGTGAATCAAAAACATTCACATCAGCACGCTTCTGAAGCAATCCAATGATTCCTGACGTCTTTTCTCTGGAATCGGTGTGGATCTCGATCATGGTCATTCAGTATGGCTCCAAGGCAAATTAAAACTGTGTCGATTTTTTCGCCTTCAAAACGGCGAGTGAATTCATGGCATCTCAAACAATGTTCATGAGCCAGCTTGTAGTGGTCGGGCAGGGGCCTTGGCAAAACATGCTGACGAAGTCGCTTATGACTCCACAACGCGCTACCAGCGCGTTGCTGAATTTGTACAAGGCATCCTTGCGCCGGTTCGCGATCTTGGCGTGGATGGCTTTTGCGCGGGCCTTACGCCCGGCACGCTGGGCAAGGCCCACCTCGATGATCCCATGGGAGGTAGATCTGCGTGTCTACCCATAACGCAGGGTAGCTGATGGCTTCAGTTTTTCCAAGGTTGCAGGTAGCATTTAGACATCAAAAGCATTTTGGACTATGGAACTCGCGGGACTGTAATTTATAGTTCCGTTAATGGCAATCGAATGCATTTATCTGAAGGGCTCATTGTGATAGATTCGATGCAGAAAAAAGTCTCAACACACGCTGATTTTAACTACCAACAAATATGAGTGATGAACATGCCAGCCGATAAGAAAACACAGGAATTAATCGACGAAATACTTAAAAGAATTGACGGGCTTGACGAAGGTAACGGTAGTCATTTGGCAATTGCCTTATCCTTAGCAGCGCTGAAAGTTCTAAACAGCAAAAACCCACCTGATTTATCTGAATCGAACAAAGTCTTAATTAAAGAAAATTACCCTGATGCTACTTTGCAAGATATGCAGGATAGAGGTTTGTCTGAGGAGGGTCTAGCAACAGCTCTGATCATGTTCAATCACGCCTCAAAAATTGCGGTTGACTACTCCCCATTAACCAATGGCTATGCCGACCAAAGAAAAGACCTGAAACCAGACAGTAGGAGGGCAGACGTTCAACAGATCGCGGAGCAAGCCTTCATCGGCATATTGAACACGGGTTACAGTCCATATGGAGCGGCTGCCACCATGATCATGACCTCAACGATTATGTCGAAACTGGCCAAACTATCGCCATTCAAGTTGGCTCGTTGTTTATTGGAGGCAATGAATCACGCCTTATCACCTAGCGATATAAATCCAAAATCTGAAGCAGAATTAGAGCATGAGATTCTTCAAAGTCTTTGTGAAAGAATGGGTATATCAATGGCCACGGCAAAAAAATACCTGAAGGCGGCAAAGGCCAGGGGAGACATTCAATAAAGTTTTATTGAACCTACGGCTGAGGCGCACCCTCTCCAGCGCTAGCGTGCAAAGAGGGTGAGCCAGCCCTGATAGCTTTTAAGCCAGGTCAGGCCTGGCTTCAAGAATGAACGCCGGCAGTTCAGGGGAAAAGATTTTCCCATGTTTGGGTTGCGCAGCCATGTATTGGTCGATCGCCGCCACACAAACACCCACATCATCAGTAGTAGAAGCCGCACACAGCTCGTTGATCAGGCTGCACACATCATCCCCATAAACCAGGGAAAAGAAACGATCCGGCAACGGCAGGGCACCATGACTGACGAAGTGAAACCTCAGGGTAGTCGACCAGTATTTTGAGCTGAAACTGTTCAAGCTCCTTGTGAGGTTTTTTGCGACCAAATCGGGTGAGGGCAAGAATCCTGTCTCAGCAAGACCCTTCACATAGCGCCAGTGCATTCGATGCGCACTGTAGTGGTAGACGTGTTCCGCAGCGGCATAAAAGCCCGCAGTGGCAAGCCCGATTAAAAAAGCTTCTCTGGATGCAAGAAGGCCCCAGAGGCTCGAATATTTGCCTGTATTCTCAAGCCTGGAAAAGTGATTATCCGCCATAGCCAATAGAGCAGTTATGTTTTTAGCTACCACGCCCGAAAACAGCTTTTGTTGTTCAGAAAAAATCATGCGCTGACCAGCACGATACCTTGGCCACGAACTTGAACCAACGACATTTTGAATGAGATCCCCAATGCATTCAGGGTAACCTATGTGAAAACTTAGGGCGTCTTCGACGCCGGTTGATTTAGTAATCAGAAAATCGAGGAGGGTGGCGAGAATTTCGTAGTCAGTGGAGATTTTCGACACGACAGCAGGTAGATTGGCTATCTCATCGAATGGGTGGGTGCCTTGATCAGTGATAGTCTGTATGAACCCTCTGACTGCAACTGGATCCGGGTTTGGCATCATTGCGAGAAGCTTTGCCGTGGGGGTGAATGCTCGACACATCAACACACAAAAGCTCTGCCTTAAGTCATCGGGGAGGTGGGCGAGCTTACCCTCAAGGGTATTGATCGCATTCAGCCCGGACTTCACCAGTGCCAAGTCTCCCGAGAGTGCCGCATCAGCCATGACTGATTTTGCCGTTGCAAGCGCGCTTTCGAAACCATCGAGCCTGTGGGTTTCTACCGATTGGAGGATTTCACCCATGTTTACAAAAAAGCTTTGATAGCGCTCAGTCATTTTCGAATCTCTGTCGTGAACACCAATTAAACCCGATCCGGCAATCGATGTCACCAGTTCGGTGATCTGAAGGCTGCAGCCTTTGCAGCAATAGATTTGAGTTCGTCAGGGCTAGGGCCAGAGATGAGGATTTCTCGAATACTGGGCCCGCCAACTGCTAAAGTCTCAGCGGTGAAGAACGATGCGGTTTCGAGATTGCTGCTGGTCTGCGCAAGTACATCCCACAGATCATGAAAATGCGGAATGTGGTGCTGACCATCGAATTGGAACATGGGGACATACAGATCCAGGTGCACGTAAAGCCCCAGAATCGATCTATCGATCAGCCGTTCCGTTAGTTCGGTAGTGTCCATACCGAGGAACAGGGCAGCCTTATCCAGCGTCAGAACACCACATGATGGTTTGAGCAGAGTGTGAATTGCTATGATTTCGCGTGTCTCACGATCTCGTTGCCCAGCGCTCCAGATCATCGATCCCATCATTGCGGCCATGGTTCAATCCTTAGTCGTGTTTCCTAGGTGCCAACTTGTTGTCGAAAAATCATCTCAGTCTCAATATACATCAATTTCGCGATCATGAGAATTATTAATAATTCAACATTAATGTTCAATTAGATCAATGACTTACTATTGCATGGCGTAAGATCTGGAAGGGCTCAACAATTGAGCTTTTAAAGTTCTTTAGCAATGTTTTTTCTTGCGAGTGCTCCCCCGCATGGCAAAGGTAGGCATAAATCCTGGGCATCGCCAGCAGCGTCATCGATTTTGTTATTTATTGACAGGATGGGTTGGTCTGATAGGATTCCCGAGAGGAGAATCCACCAATGACCAGTCACCCAGTTACCCCTAGCACTACTGAACAACCCCAAAGTAAAGTGGTGTGCACGATCGCACAAAGCAAGGCTGTTGCTGACCTCCCAGGTTCCGATGTGGATTGGCTACTCAACCTGATGCAGGCAAAGCATCAGTCCTGGAGCAGCATCTGTCAGACGCTTGGGGTCATTTGCGGATTTGAAATTCCGAGTGATTGCTTGCGCAAGTCGGTTCACGACCTAGCGGATGAGATGCTGGCAGCTGCCATAGGTATTTTCGAGCTTTTACCAGTAACGCGTGACACGTTGGTGTGTGCGGCGAGGCTAGCTCCCTCCGGGTGGACGGCCAGTGACTTCTTCCTCTATATGATCCCAGCGGCCCGTTGTTGGGAAGCCACGCCCTTCGGAGTGGAAAAGCGCTGGGATTATGATAATAGTCATTACGTGGCCTTGGCTAAAATCCTGTTTGATAAGCCGCTGGGGGTAACTGAGTATTGGCTAGAACAATACACGAACAAAACTAGTCATTTTTTTGACCTAAAAGCCTTCAGTCAACAAGCTAAAAAACACAGTCTCAAGCGAAACTCCATGGTGTTATTCATCCGGGCCTGGCTACTGCGCTTATGTCAGGAAAGTTACGGGCCATTGCCTGAGAGCGATAATATAGACTTTTATGCAGCTCTAAGAAATGCCGTTACTGAGAAAAGTGCTGGCACTACTATCTACGGCGATGAGTTTAATGATCTGCTGAAAAAACGATACGATGAAGGTGCGGCAGATACCCCGTTTTGCTTCTTTTTCATTCCATTGCTGAAATCTTCAGCGGGCTCATTTTTGGGCAAGGACATTTTTCTCTCCGCACTTCTAGGAAAAACTGATTGTGAAGGTGTGGTTACCCTAAGCCAGTCGATCTGGATGCGCCACATCCTTGCGATAGTGCCTCCACGACTGATTGTGGAAGGAGCATTGCAATTTAAGGTGTGGGAAATTCCTGGCTTAGGCGACTATCTAGAAGCGGGCCGTGAATCACGCCTGCAGGCCGATGAGGCGAGTCGGCAGGTTCCGTACAAGATCATGCAGCTACCCACCCCAAAAGATCGCTACAGCGATGTGCACTCAAAGCCGGTTCAAACCTACGTCAGGCTTTGCTCGACCTCGATCTTGTCAGACCTAGAAGCTCTTGATGCCCGCTTCCCGAATTTTACGGAAGTGACAGCCTATATACGAAAGAAATTGCTATTTGCTACCAAATTAAACAAGCCGTTCCACACCCCGCCTATAGTGCTCAAGGGTGGAGCAGGAGTTGGCAAAACCTTCTACCTGCAAAACCTAAAAGAGGTACTTGCTTTGCCCGCGCTAACCCTGCATGCCGCACAAATCACCTGTGGCTCTGCGTTAGCTGGCTTGCAATCGACCTGGGGCACAGGGCAAGCGGGCGCCATGAGCAAGCATCTGGCTAAAACCCAAGTGGCCAACAGCCTTGTGATTTTTGATGAATTGTCCCAGCTCAAGGGCGTTTCCAATAACAACGGCCTCGACCCTCTGGTAGTGCTACTGCAAGCCCTGGAGCCGAACGAGTCCAAGACCTTCAAGGATGCCTACACGCAAGAGGAGGTCGACCTTTCCAAATTTAGCTGGTTTTTCACAGCCAATCACCTAAACAACCTCAGCAGCTTTCTTCTCTCCCGCCTGACAGTGTTCACAATCGAGCCAGTAAAGACCTATAAAGATCGCACCGTGATTGACGATCTTGTCCGGCAGATCGCCGCTCAACTGGATCTACCAGATAGCATGATCCAACCGCTGGATGACCTTTGCTGTAGACAGATCCTTGATCACTTGAACAACGGTGGGAACCTCCGGAAATTGCGATTGCTGTTGGAAGATGCAATCACTGAAGTTTTCGAGCACCCGGAAACCACTGCTGGTTCCATAGTAACTGTTTCGCCGGCTTGGCTGCGCAAGTATTTGTAGGCTCGAAGGGTAAAAATCCGCCGAATATCACCGCAAAGTGGGTTAACATCAAACGCCGTCAAAATCGCCTTAGGCTGAGCCAAGCTTAGATTCTTATTGGGCCGTCTTGGAGCATTCCTGCGTGATGAACAGCGGTGGGGTGCGGGGAATCCTGGCTAGAGCATCAAGGAATTCGTTGCAAGCCTGCTCCCGCGAGTCCTGAGCCAGCGCCTGAAGTGATTCCAGTTTTGCAATGTCGCCTTCAAGCTCGTTGACGCGTAGCTCTACACGGGTATCAACCATCTTTTGAATGTCTGATTTTGAGGGCAAAACCACGATTGCCAGGGCAAAAAGTGGAAGTAGGCAGACAAGCAGTACGTAGGGCATGGGTTTCTCCGGGGTAATGGGGTTGACCCATGGGGAAGGGTAGCGCAGCATTCCTGCTTTTCCCACCCTGGTTGATGCCAATTGGACACCAAGAGAATTATCAACCATCGGTCTGCTGGCCTTGCAATATGCCGTTCCGTTAATGACACTCGAATGCGTTTATCGGGACAAATTACGCTGCTAACATCTACTTAAGAATAGTGGTTGTTAACCTTACTGCAGAAGCCGAAGCCGCTCTTGCAGCCGGGCTTGGAGTGGTGATTTTCACGCCTAGGAGGTAGCATGCGCACGGATTATTTAAGACTGGAGTCACCCGATGAACATAGAGGAATTGCGACTCGCAGGTCAACGAGCGATGGCGCCCAGCGTACTACATTTTTTGGTTTGCCCTCACTCTCCAAAAAGTGGAGCTTTGCTCAATAAATACGGCGTACCGGTGCTGACTGATTACAATCGGGTTGATTGGAAAGGGCTGGCCACTGCCGCTCGCGCAGCTATCGAGAAAGATGTGCCCAAGAGCGTAGGCCTATTCATCGCGGATGACGCTGTTGACGTGATGGATGTATTGCGCATTTCAACTGATTCGGGCAGACCGTTTAAAAATGAGCCCCCCTTTGAGCACCTCGTTCAGTCAACGCTTTCACAGTTGTCGATGAAGGACATGCGCTCGGGGATCACCAAGATTTCAGATAAACATCCAGGTGTTCACATCAATACCCCAATGGACGGCAAGAGACCTCCACTTGGAGCATTGATCCTTTCAATCAAATTCACACGTGGTACACAGATCATCGACTACCTAACCGGCGCAACCATGAGCCTCTTTGGGGTGCCTGCGATGGTGGCTACGTTTGAGGGTTATAAGCCCGCACCGACCACTGGGGAAATGCCATCGTTTCTCCGTGAATGGCTCGATTCACAATTCGGCGTGATCTATGGCAAAGATTGCACGGTAATTGCTATCCAGCGCACGTTTTCGGTTTGACTGAGCTCCAACCAAGCACAAACGAAGCGCTGAATAGAAATTCAGACCAAGCGTTTTGGGTGTTTGAGATTCAGTGATGAAAAGCGGCCAACTACCAGTTTGTTCTGGTAGCTGGCCCTTTGAGACCCCAATCAGCTTTCCCCTTTACAACAAGTCAACTCTATAGAGTCGGTGACTGTATCCGCTTCACGAAATGCCGGCAGTCCGACAAATCGCAGTAATTAGAAATCTCATTACTACTCCCTGGGATGGTTCGCTCAGTGTCTTAGATCTTCATATTCACTGTATATGCTGCCTGCTCAGTCATTCAAGGGCAATAATGGTTTACTCCAGATCACTTTAGGTTTGAGCATCATCGCAGTCCTCATCATCAGACCAGCCTCCATATGCATTGAAGACCTCCCAAGGCCAATCGTAATCGACCAGGCCGCGCACCTCCTGAATGAATGCAAAAACGCTTTCACAGGTGACCCTGTTACCTCCACCTGGGATTAGACAGCCAACGTACTGATCTCGAAGATCAAAAAATTCCTTAACCCGAACTTGCCCAATAATGGCAAACAGTATGACAACGCCTTGCGTCACAACACCGACATTTTTACCTATCCTCTTGAGATATGCCGGGCGCTGACTCACAGATTTTTTTATGATTTCCTGAATGAAAGCCTCATTTTTCGACTCGAACTCAATTTTATCATGCAAAGGCATCGCCTCAAAAGTGGCTTTGACAGTACCAATCGGGTAGTCAGTCTCAAGCCAGCTTGCGAGTTCCATTGCATCATTCCAGGCGAAGATATGATAACTACCCATGCTCTTGTAAAGGTTCACCGCCATGACTTAAAACCCTATTTTTAGTGATTGCAGTATTTTAGATGACGCCAAAATTAACATCAGAAGTAGACCTAAAAATAAACTGTGCCTGGGGCGTCTACAGAGTTTGAAAGGTTCTTTTAAGTTCTGGGCCTGGAGTGAGGGCTAGCTCAACTCCAGGATTGGGAAGCAGACGATTAGGATTTTAAAATGTTTTCGGTTTGACGCCGTAGCTCTTTTCATAAAGCGCCATCGATAGCGCAATCAGCGCCTCCTTGTCTGGAAGCAGTCCGGACGGTGTTTTGAAGCCAGCCTGACAGCAACGTGGGCCCGCCTGAGTTTCCCAGTCCAGTACCAAGACGTGCTTATCGTCGCTGGTTTGATCACTGATCAACGACCGCCAGCTTTTTTGGTCGATCGCGTAAGCGGTCATGGCCAAAGCCATTGGTTCGCCTAGCGCCATTTTCTCGGAGAGGTTCTTTTCCTTGTCGAAGGCAGAAATCGCCGTTGTGTATGCGTTCAAGGGGTTCATCGTCATTCTGATTTTGGAAATCGAGCCAGACATGGATCTTGCATCGTCCAGTAGGGGGCGGGTGACGTTGAACATGAATCTAGGCCCATGAATTGCGCTGACAGAGTAAAACCAAAAATTGGTATCTCGCGTCGCAGGTAGCATCTTTAAATCTCGCCAATCAGCAGCTTGCATCATGCTGTGCACATGGCTGGGGATCTTCTCACCATTCACTGCTGACTTTCTTTCAGAAGTATCATCAATGAAAGCTGAGAGGCCAGGCCAACTGCCCAACCTGACGTCCAGATCACGCAGTCGTGACAAAAACTTTGCGTCGTCAATGGGAAATGAGCGCGGCAGGTAGTCTTTAGTGTTGATTTCAGTAAGAAGTGCTGCGTGCGTATTGAAACCAAGGGAAAAGGCGAGACCCTCGGATAAGTGCCCAGAGCTAACTGGGTACAAAGCCCGAATGGCGTTTTTGAGCTCTTTCAAGCTAGTGACACTAAGAAAAAAATTAGACATGGCCAGTCAACTCCAATACCTGGGTTGAGCTCACCGATTACACATCAACCCAAATGGGAGGACGAGCCTGGACAACAATTTTTCTTCAAATTCAACCCGGTGATAGGTTCGGCTTGACACCTTGCAGCTGATTCTAGGTCTGCAACCTGAAGACGTCAAGCCTTGCGCAACCAGGCCGCTGAGATAGTCACCTGGGTGGCTGAGGTGTTTTTTGGACTCTCGAATATCTCGGTAAAGAAAAATGTTTGCCGGTCACAAGTGGTTTAAGTTAACTAAATAACATTGCACTGAAACTCATCTAACTTATTTCGAATACTGATTTGGCAAAATTAAATATCACGGTATATTGGTTATTGGCGTTGACAGAGCCTGTCCAGCTAGAAACAATAAGAAAAAAGATCCCGTATAACGGGGCATGCAGGACAACAAGCATGACAACAAAAAATAAACCTACACGCTATAGTGCTGGCGAACTATTTGGGTATGATCTCTTGCGAGTTTCGCAGGCTAAGAGAATCGAATTAGCTGAACAAGCCATAAAGAGCGAATTTCAGACATCACAAATGATTTGTCCATTTCAATCAGGAAATCCATCTGCATTTTGCACCAAAAAAGGTGGGGTCTGCACAATGCGTGCTTATGCGGCTGGTGCAAATGGAGAGGCGTTAAGAATCGATGGTTTTGAAGGAGCTTTGCGACCAGCCTGCCCCAAAAGGCTCAACCATGACAATTTTGTCCATGATTTGGCAGGGCAGATAATGCTGAATGTGAGTAAGCCAATAATATTAGCTGAGGTTCCACTACCAAGGGAAGGCTCACGAAGACCTGCCAACCGGATAGAGGATATTGGTAGATTTGATTATATATTGATCGACGATAGAACCATTGATATGGAAGACATGAAATTCGCTGCACTAGAAGCTCAGTCATTGTATTTCTCCGGAGATTCAATGAGTGCAGAATTTAGGTCAATGCTGGGTAGTGAGGACTTCCTAAAGTTCCCTATAGGTAGACGCCGACCTGATGATAAAAGCTCTATGAAAAGACTTCTATCGCAACTTCAGGAAAAAGTTCCCGTTATACGACACTGGGGATCGAAAATGGCAATTGTGGTCGATCAGCCATTTTTCAATTCACTTGGTGACATGCAATCTGTAAAACACCTTTCCAATGGGGACATAGCGTGGATCATTGTTGGATTCAAAGATGAGGCTGAAGGGCAGTCAAAGATTTATTGTGAAAAAGTCATCTATACGACCCTAGAAAAAACGATCGAAATTCTTACTCGTGGGGAGCCTATGTCCCGCGAAGATTTTCAACTGAAGTTGATTGATAGGATATCGGCCTCATCAGGAGCCATATTGTAAACATGTTTCATTGTGTAGTTTATGCATTTGGGTGTTGCTCTGCTCAAATTAATTTGTAGCGCTACACATCAATGATGATTCACGGAATGCAGCGGTCAGTCAGATGTGCGCTCATAGGGCAGGAATACAAATCAAAATAACTCAACCAAAGAGACACATTTAGTTGTGTTATTTCAGATACTTGCAATTAATACCTCAATCAGAAGGTTAAGAAGCTGGGGAGGGCGCAGGAAACCAATTCGATGCAATAAAGGCCTCCAGGCATGAAGTGCCTGAATGCCATCGAAATACCCTCACCGCCTGGGTCTTTGTTCTGGGCCTGTGCGCACCAGTCGACAGCCGGACTGTCTATTGGTCGGCTTGGGCGTTGATTTCCGGATCGCCGTGAACTTGAATCAGTAGTCTGGTTACTAGTTGTTGGGGCTTAACATGAACAAAGCTGAACTGAGCAGGCTGCTCGAACAGAAGGTTCAGGACAAAATCCGCGATGGCTATTCAATCACCACCTATGCCATGGACGCTGCAAGCAGAGATCGCGTCAAGCGGAGCCTAAAACCACTGACTCATCACGTAGAGCATCACGACGTTACCGCTGAGGAATGGCAGGAATACCTCAGCCAGGTAGAAGCTGGAACCTATCAGTCTGAAGGCACCAGGGTTGAAATCGACTCACCACAAAACGTACCGCCTGGCAAAGAAGCAACTACCATCGCATCAAGCAGCACTGGCCTGTGGAAAGCCCGTAGGCATTAGGCTGGGTCAATCTCGGGCAAGTTGAAGCCTTGGGTCGTTAAGATGGCAATGCATGGCGAATCGCATGAAGAAAAGTTGAGCGAAGGAAAGGAGAAAAGTAGCCAGCTACCAGCAATACTGGTAGCCAGCTCTTTGAGACCCCAATCAGCTTTCCCATTTACAGCAAGTCAACTCTAAAGAGTCGGTGACTGATTACGCTTCGCAGCGCCCAGTGAGGGCCTAGTGATCGGGTGCGCGCTGGTCACACAGCGAAACCGGATTGTGCCATGGCTCAACGCCAGATTCAACCCGTATACCGCGACCACTGGACGACGATTAAAGACCGCAGTCTTCCTCTAAAGATTGCTGCCTGAATCGGCTCTTGAGGGTGTCCGCTTCACTTAACGGCTCAAAAACCACGGCAGTGATACCGACGTCAGGAAAATAACATTTTTGGGTTATTGGGTTTTAAGTCAACAGACTGAAGAATCCCCTCCAGCAGGACGGTTGAATAGCGTTGCAGCCCCGATAATTTTGGCAGTGCTAGGCCCACCGTCGAATAAACGATAACTCTCTCATTTTGGGGGCTAACCGGCTTTTTGTGGACTTAATGCACGGTATATTGGATTTAAGTTCCACTCAGCCCATCGTGTCGTCGAGCACACCACGCCCGCGAAAATCGCGAAATCAACGGACTATCCCGGCGTATTGGCTTTCTTCACCGGAAACGCCCAGGGAAAGTCCACTCATTACGCAAACCATTGGTTTTCAAGTTGATCATCGTTTGACCTAGCTGTTTTGCCGCGTGACACCGTCAATAAGGGTTCGACGCCACTATCGCTATGGCTCTAAGCCGGTCTCAGGAACTTTCGTCTTGTGTACCTTATCCTTGATCGTATTGATAATGCTGGCTCCCTTCATGAAGGCTTCCGGAGATGGCCTACCGATGCCGTCGTACTCGAAAGAAGTTCCCCCTTTACGATCGCTGAAAAGCACTAAATGCTCACCCTCAGCCAGTTTGAAGATCCATGTCTGCCATGGATACTTCCCGTTGAAGACGAAGGCAGGCTCTCCCCACAGCTTCCTGTAAGAGCTGGTATGGCTGACTGCCAGGCGATAGTAGCCCTCCAGGTCGGTCTTCATCATGTCCGCAATGAACTCGTGGAACAAATCGACCATAAACAACGGATCCGTGTGCGATGTGTCGAGCCAAGAGCTGTCCACCCTGAGTTGCTCCAGTCTTTTGAGGTCGATGTGATTGCTCATAATCAGTTCCTAGGTGTGTGTTTGTTACCCATGATCGCGCATGCCGTAAAGCGCGAGCAAGCGGTGTCAGGGCTGAGGTGAGTTTTGCTGCGATTGCTTGAGCGCAAAGCGTTTTACGTTGGGCATAACACGAGTCGACATGCCCGGACGTGCCGGCATTAGCAACACTGTGTTCAATCTGAACGCCGAACGCAATTCCTGGTGCGAGGTTGCCTTTGGCTGAATCAAAGACTGCGAAGTCTTTCCTGCCAGCCAAACCGCATCGAAGAAGCCCTGCGTTAAGAAGCGGCTCCAAACGTCTACGTACAAGGAGGCAACGTTGACCCTGCGTGAAGCCCATGAGGAGGGCGCAACCGTGATGTTATATCATAACGGTCATTTGTAATATCCGCTATCCTCTATTAGCGGTTTATCGGCGCACCCCCGTTTTCTTGTCATTTCCCCTCTGGCTCCCAGCGCTGATCGCCTCGTTCATCGACTACAGCCGACAGGTTTTCAACGGTTTCCCTAAACCCTGACTTCTTCAAATCTGATGGCGTCTTCATTATCCGGATCTGGGTAATTTTGAATTGATCACCGTCTGCTTTCGGAAAAATTACTTGCGGCGACTTATCCCTCAGTTTTTGAGCCACGTAAGCACCTATGGAGTAAATTTCCCTTGGGGTTACTGAACGTTGTCCGACAATGCAGACTCGTTCGAACGCGGCGTATGCTTCTGAGCTTTCGATAAGTGCAACTTTCTCACTTTCACATGAAAGTGCGAACACTTCCTCTGCAAGTCTTGATGGAGGTTCTCCAAGGTAAAGTTCGCTAACCCTGCTCCAGAGGTCACTTACCCCAGGCTTTTTCTGACTTGATTTGATAGCTGTCAAGAGTTTTGCTTTTTGCGACGATTCGAGGGTATTAAGCCCGAAATGTCCGATAATTTCATGCTTAAGAGTTCCTTCAAGGTGACTCTCGTTGCGAATGTTGGAGGCTGCGATAAGGACAACCCCTCGTGAAGGAAGGTAGGCTCCTGAGATTCTTCCAATGGCTTCTGCTGTGAATTCTTCATTGCCAAGTGCCTCTTCCTGGGTTGATCTGATCAAGAATTTCAAATAGAGCGAAGACTTGTACTCCTTGCAGAACGCTACCACAAACTTCTTGACAGAGCCAATTTCCATGAGTTCAATTCCTTGATCGTTTTCCTCAATCTTCGCATTAGAGCAAGCCGCACTACCACATGCGTCGCCAAAAAACCGAATTCTGTGGAGTGCGGCGGTTCCATCAGTAGCCATGACATGCGATTATCAGGACAAATCCGTCGACCTAATGACAGCCATGTCCAAGCGCCCTACTCCACTGTTCGATACCTATGAGCAATTCAACACTTTGGATTTCCAAGGGTTCACTCGTGAACACCCCGTAATCCTAGACTTCCTCAACGCTCAGCCGGAAGCGGTCGGCGCTTTGGAGTCCTATCGCCTGGTCAGGCTCTTTCTCAAACAATACAACGGGTTTGCTACTACCTATAAGGGGTACAGAACCCATATCGAGCGCTTGCTGCTCTGGGCCATTTTGATTGCAAAGAAACCCATCCTTGAGTTGAAGCTTGCAGATGCCAAGGACTTCATTGAATTCTGTCAAAATCCACCCACCGATTGGATTGGCCCGATCATCAAATCCAGGTTTGTCAGGATTGGGGGGCGCGCCGCACAGGCCTCGGACACCTACGTGGTCAATTCACAATGGCGTCCTTTCAACTGGGTGGTGGCAAAAGCGGCACGCAAACAGGCATCCGAGACCAATCAGGTACTGGATGACAAGCAGTTTTCCTTCAACCAGGCATCGCTTAATCAACTGTTCAACGTCGGGAGCAGTTTTTATCAGTTCATGTGTCTAGAGGGCATTGGTGAGACGAATCCGATAAAAGCCGTCAAGCAGCGGAATCGCTTCAAGAACAAGAGCAGGGACTCCGAAGGTTCTAAAACTGACTCCGATCCGTTCCTGGAGCAAGATTCAGGGGATGCTCATGTACTAAGCGAATTCCAATGGGAATATGTGCTGGAAGTCGCAGAGCAAAAGGCCGACGAAGATCCCATTATCGATGATTCAGATATCGAAGAGCCCGATAGCCCGACAGGACAGGCTGAAATTGCAAAGCGAAAGGGCATCGTAAAAGCACGAAATGAGCGCACCCTCTTCATCGTGGCCACGATCTTCTCCATGTATCTGCGGGTTTCTGACATCGTTGGCAGGGAAAACTGGACACCGACAATGGGTGCATTCAGAGTCGACACCGAAGGCAATTGGTGGATGCACGTGATAGGCAAAGGGAACAAGGCCCGCAAGATCTCCGTCAAGCTTGAGTTCATCGAGACGTACCTTAAACGCTACCGCCTTAGTCGTAATCTGGCCCCCTATCCGGTCAATGGCGAGAAGACCCCTCTCCTGATTACATCACGAGGGCGTGGAGGCCTTTCCGATCGCCACATACGCGTTCTGGTGCAGGAGGTCTTTGACAGGGCGCTCAGTAAAATGCGCAGCGAGGGTCGTGTTGAAAGCGAGCTGTCCCAACTCCGTTCGGCTTCGCTGCACTGGCTTCGTCACACCTCAGCCACCTTCGATGCCAAGGTCAGGCCCGTGAAGCACTTGCAGGTGGACATGGGCCACACAAATCAGTCGACTACGGAGAACATTTACTACAACGCCATCGATAATGAACGAGCTCACTCTTCAAGATCCTTGAGCATTAAAAGTAAATAAGCCTTCTGTAGCATTTTAGCTGCCTAACTGCGAACTAATTATACAAAGTGTGCCACCCCCACTCAGTGATGGATAATAATCCAACTCCGCAACGCACCAGGGGTGGCTTTCAGACGACACCACATCAAAGAAGTTATATTCAGCTGCAATCAGCGGATTTTTAACAAAATAAGCTTTTCGAGAAAAATTCTTAAAAGCTTCTGTCCTGGTATTTTACTTGCAGATGCGCATCCTATGGCATTAGATATCATAATTATGACACTGCCTAGTGGAGTAATTCCAGAGTTTTTAATCATGACGAAACACTGAATGGCGATTATGTTGGCCTTCTCCTTTAATGAAGCATTGGTGTCAATATTCATTTCAGCCATGTTATTAGTTGATGGGGAATAATCAGCCAACATTAGCATAGCGTGCGTTAGGGTTTTGATGCCCAGGCTTAAGCCTTCAGGCGCCAGTGACCTTTCTTTCATCAAATCATTAGTCGCTTCCGGAAAGTTTTCTTTAATTAGATGAACATTTCCGGGGCAAAGGTCGGGTTTGTATTTTTTGTTTAAAACACCAATAAAGGCGAGAGCAAGAGCTGCAGACACCTGATCCTCATTGCCATCGACAAGATCCTCGATCCTGCTCATAATTTCATCTGATAACACTTTGGTGCTATTATTCTCAATCATAAAAAATCCATGATTTTCATAATTATTAATTCATGAAGCCAAATGCTTCCACTATGGGCAATACATCATTTTTTGGCCAACAATATCAGCCAGACGATAAACTCATCAAATTCCAGTTACCTAGGTACAGTCGCATACATCTGGCATCCGCACCCTCATAAAATTAATTCTGAATGCCCAGCGGATCGTTGAGTTTTATAGGCATCAATCCAATGGTATTTCGTAAGGTGGCGCCTTCATATTAGTCCTGTAAATTTCAACGGCCTTACTAATTATTGCATCAACTCCTGGAAACCCTTGAAAGAAGAATGCCCCTTCAGCACATACTGCTTTGTCTTCACTTTCCCAATCCACAATTACAATATGCTTTACATGGGTAGAAGGAGAAGCATTCGTTAAATGCCATCCTTTGGTAGTGGTTGCAAATTCCAGGCAGAATTGAGTCATGGTGTGCGATAAAACCTTTTTAACCCTTGGATCTTCCGTCTCGTCATACGCCAAAAGGCCAGCAAAGAAAATCGTTAGAATCTCATGTGATTTATCCGAATAGCACTTTTCTCTGGAACTAACGCCATCCAAAACAAGCTTTGAGACATTCGAGAAGAACCTTATTCCGTGATAAACATTTATAGAATATAGCCACAAAGGATCATCATGTTCTTCTAACGTACAGGCAAAAGATAGACCTGACCAATCTTTTGACTTCAGGGAATATTCAAAATCTGCAGGTGATGGAAGATTTTTCATTGATATGGCCATCCATTGAAAGTTTTTTACGAATGCTAGTCTTTGCCACTGCAAAGTCAACAAGGGTAATGGTGTTATCGTACAAACGGTCGTCAATCCAGAATGCTACCAGAACATCATGCGTCGAACCCTATCCCGGCCAAAGACCGACCACCCATGCACCGCACCTACGGGCAATCGCCTGGTCTACCCTTTCGGTACAAAACCGCTTTTACCGCTTCGGCAGTAGGAAGCCACAAAGCATCAGCGAAGCTAGTAAGGGCCTAGTCGCGGCGTCTTCACCAGGGTCAGCTTGCGGGCGCGCACCCGCTTTTTGAGCTGAGCCCCCTCATTTATAACCTGATGCCGCATCATGCCATCCACGCCCTGGATCTCATCAATACCAAAGGCAGTGTTTTTGGCCGAAGATCTACAAAGATACTGGACAACCATACAGTATCGTGGCAATTTCTTATTGAGATTTCATTCGCCATTACCACATGGATCTGAAACATGCCTGAGCCAAAGCCGGAAAATCCACCTATACCCAAAACGCTACGTAAGGCTTTGCACATTCAAAAACACAATGGGCTTTCTGAAGCTTCCGCTTATCTGGCGCAATGCTTCAAGTCCCCAGATCAGCTCGAACAGTTTCTCAATAGAGCCACACTGCCTGCGCAAGTGTTGATAACGTCTGCCCAGGACATTATTCGTGCGCGCCAAATTCGTAAGGTCGAAAAGCTTCGCAAAGAAGCTAAGGCAGAGGCGAATGATGAAAGGATGCGGAAAGAAGAAGCCAGAAGACATGATCTGGTAATCACAGACGCCTTGACCACCTTGTCAGGGCTAGCAAGAATCCGATACATCGCGTCCCTCTCGCCGGAAGATCGGATACGGTTTGCAAGCAAACAAGAACAACGGGAGTGTGTTGATCTACGGAAGTCATGCGTGACGACCTACAACGCTCGCACCTTGATAGCGGCAACCCAGACGGAGTTTGATCGATGGGTGAATGACGGCCTGCTCACCCCAGTCTTTGTAAAACGGATCAGCGTAGGGAAAATGGTCAATGCCCGATACTGGTCGACGGTTGAGCTTGAGGCATTCAAGGATCAACTCTTTGCTCTCAGGGAAAGCTGGGCTAAAAGGAAGACAGCGCGAAGAACCAAGCTGAAGCTGGTAAAGGCCTAGGCACCCTCCTCCTGAAATTCCATCCTGCGAAATGGCGAGCCTACTTTAAACAGGCCAAGCAGCATTTGTAATCAAATAGCTGCCCAAGCCCTAGTGCCTTGTGGGGTATCCAACAACTATCGCTCCATATGCTGACGATGTCAGTGTTGAAAAAGGGCGCCAAATGCTGCTCTTACCTCGTGGAAGGGCCCATAGGCTGCTACCCCGTCCTTTCGGAGTCCAACGGTCAGCAAGCACTCATAAAAGGTTGTGCAGGGTGGGAAACCTGTTGACGATTACGCTGGTTCAACGACAGAGGGTTGACGGTCTATGCATCTTGGTCGATGATTATCTTGCGCTCCCCCTAGATCGTGCGGTCGACACGCATAGCCAAGTGCATTAGGGAATTTAAAGACCGTTTAACCCTGTTTGTCATTTTCCAAGGCATCCGGGCAGTCGACACCGATATGATGCCGTGGAGAAAACCGTGGACAAAATCCCTCTTTCGTCGTCTGATTTTGATAAAGGCTACTTCAGCAAAGTTGCAAAATTTATATCCACGAAGTGGCCAATTCCAGACAGTAAGCCCACTCTATCTAAAAGTCAGGAAATCCTGGCTGGAATCTTGGGGTATAAGGATTATCACGACGCCACTAGGTCAGCCAGTGATAGCTCCTCTGCAAGGCACTGGGGTGATGATTACGAGTATATAATCTCCAATAAAGTATATACGGCAGTTTGTGAAAACTCTCATGAAAATTCAACGAACAAGGACTATAAAGCTTTACTTGAGTTTTCCAAAAGCATTCCAATTTCCCATCTTTCTTTTTTTAGAAAACCAAAACCAAAAATAACAGTATCAGCCGAAGCAATTGACTCGTTCCTATCGATATACGAATCGTTTATTGTTTGTCATGATCACAATGTTAAAACCCCCTTGCAGTCACTGCCAGGTTGCGTATCTTTTGCATACGCAGCCGGAGATGATCTAGATATTTTTGTAAAAAACACGTCAATTGATAGTGCCTTACGATCATGCGAGTTTCCAGGTGGGGTGATTGCACTTGATTATGTAAAGAGTGAAATTCATGACCGAGCATTCAAGAAGTCTTTTGATGCTTTCGCTGACCGCTCAAATCGAAAATCGATCTTCAGTGTAAATGACTGTGAAGGATTTTCTCGGGAAAAATATCTTCAGGAATTATCAACTGGCGACAGCATTAATTTGCTTCACACAAAATCCCTGGAATACTTAGAAAACAATATCCTGATGAAGCCTTGTGGCTGGATATTTGAATCAAGCATTGGTGCGAATGAAATATTGTTTAATCCTGAAAACTGGTGCATGCGCCATCCGTATGAGTTCCTTACTGCTGGGGCCGGTGAGGAAATTGACGAGGATGAAGACGATGATCGCGATACTTCGTATGAGCAAGAAATGCAGCCTCATTATGAACTTGCACAAAAAGCTTTTGACTTTTGCAGGTCATCAAAAGATAAGGATGGTACAAATAGTTTTGATATTTTCTATGTTGATCCGGACTTTATGGATACTTTCAGTTTCTACAACTGGATTTATCAACAAAAAGACACTTCTGGAAATTTAACAAATTTAGTTTGCGGGATAGCTTTCTCTCCAAACATTAAGAAACGCGTTACGGCATGGGACATGATGGATTTAGCCGATATGCAATCAGGAACCGACTGTGACAGTGTCAGCTGGACGCTGGACGCTGGGTGAATATCAAAAAACCTTGTCAAAAAAATACCAGGATTTGAATTTGTATGAAATCCCCATTACAAAATTAACCTCAAATAGCCCCACAATTATTGTGCACAGAATAGAAAGATCTCACGCCCCTGGTGTTAAAAGCGGTGCCGGAGTGGAGTGTCTAAAAGCCGCCATTACAAATTTGGTTGAGTTCTTTTCATCAGAAATCAACCTATCAATAATGATCGAACCCACTCAGTTTCGAAACAACAGGGTATCTCCTTCAATCTTGAAAGCACGAAAGGAATTTTCATCCAAGCGTTTAATAGACTATTTCAGGGAATCCATTCAGCCACCGAAGACCTTTGGTGTCAGGAGTTTGTTTCTGCCAATTGGATATTCCGATCTTTCTGATTAAACCCTAAAGAAAATCCGCACTCAAATGGTGCGGATTTATTGGTTTAAAGTTTCTGAGTCGTTGAACTGGACTTGGGTTCGCCGCTTTTCTAGTTTTCAGCAACTCAGCAAAGCGATAGATTTAATTTTTCGGGGTGCAGATCATTTGATATGAAGTCTACAAACCAAACTCTACATCTGGCTCCTTCCGCTGATGGACATCATCCTTGATGGCTTCCAGGATGGCTGTGGCCTTTTGGAACGCCGCTTGGGATGGTGTGATGAGCCCGGCGTACTCAAACGATGTTCCACCCTCCTTGTCGCTGTACAGCACCAGATGCTCGCCCTCAGCCAGCTTGAAGATCCAGGTTTTCCAGGGGTATTTCCCCTCAAAGATAAACGCGGGTTCTCCCCAGGTTTTCTTGTAGGCGTCGATGTGGCTGACCCCCAATCTGCAAAACCCCTTTATGTCCTTCTTCATCAAGTCGCTCATGAACTCATGGAATGGGCTGACCATAAAAATTGGCTCTGGTTTAGCCTGGCCAAGCCAGTCGCTATTGGTCTTGATCAACTCAAGGCTTGCCAGGTCAATCTTAGTGCTCATAGGAAAACTCCGAAAAGGCTATTTATAAAGCAGTATAGCGCAAGCCATAAATGGGTAGCAAGGTTTCGCCCTGTCATACACGACCCGATAGGTGACTCCGAAAAAGCTGGAATTGAAATTACCCATCACCCCCCCTTCTCTTTCAATTTGCAGTTTCCCACGCGGTGAATACATCGGTCTATTTCATCCATCTGATCGCTGTTGGTATACTAAACCCACAACCAATAAAGAGACGAAGGATGGGCGAAATGAGTACGGAAGAATGCAAAGAGCTGTTGGAAGACGAATACCCTGACCTGAAGTCCAAGGATTGGAAAAGAGTCACAAAATACAAAAATATCATGGGTCATCATGTTCGCCAGTTTTCACATCCGTCCGGAGGCGATGTCTGGATCGTACAGGACGACGAGGAATTTGATTTGTATGACAGCCTGAATGTTGGCTATGTCCGCAAGGCAAGTGAGATTTCCCCCTCAAGCTACCTTTTTTCAATCGACACTAGTTATAACCTGTGTAGCAGAATCACCATCAATTTTACGATGGCGGATTTTTTCGAGGAAGAGGCATGCATGGATGATCGGCACGACATGATTCCTGGGCTTTTTCTGCCAAAGGAATGGGAAGCCCACGAAGAAATGGAAGCTGTGTGGTCAGTTTCAAAATCACTGACTCCAGAGGCCATCATCGCCAGGATGCACAAGCTTGGATTTATCCGCTCAGACGCTTTTGATGTATTGACTGGAGGCACCTCGATTGCGCTGCCCAAGGCTTCCATTCATGACTCGGATGGCCCTTCTCTGTAAGTTAGAGCTACAGATGCTCTGTAAGAACCTGCGGCTTATTCCTTTTTCTCGGATCGAGGAAGCAGTGACTGGCAAGGATTTCTGCCAAAGAAAGGGTGCTCAGAACAATTGGAAGACCGGCACCTTCAGGTTCATAGCTCACATCAAAAAACCTCAACACTCCACGCTCTACTCCCAGGCTGTCATTTTTTGAGTAGATAGCGATGAAAGATTTATCACTATTTTCAGGATTTTCGTATCGGTGAGCCCTACCCGTCTGCCTGTCTAAAAGATCGACGGCGCGTGTGAAGGTGGAACTGAATTTTGAGGATTTGTCGACAGCAGCTTCCAGAGGCATGAAATAAATGACGACCATCTTTGCCATCGGCAGATGTGAGTGAATGAACAACATTTCATTGGCTACATCAGCGGTTCTGCCCTTTAAATTCTTGTCATAGGTGCCGCTCTTCGCATCAACGGTGTTGAAGCCCTTGAGGGAGAATCCGACCTGAAGCCCCAACAGCGTTTTTGTGACCACTGCAACGTCTACGGCTTTTTTTGAGTCACCCAACATGATGACTGGCTCAGCTTTCTCCCCATAGGCCTCAGGCAATACTTGCAACCCGTTTGCGAGTTTCGTTTCACGGATTCCATCAGCAATCATCCAGGCGCATGCATCAGCGAGTAGCTCACTCCACCTGCGCTTGTCATCCTGGTTGTCCCGAATTGCAGGAGCGCCACTGTCTGCATAGTCAAGGGCACGGATCATGCCTGGCTCAGCCTGCAGATCTCGCCAGCTCTTTGGGTTGCTGTATTCTTTTTGTGCCGGCATTTGATTGCAAACCATTTTCTACCCTTTTGTTTTCATTGTAGAAAATGACCAAATATTGAGTAAATAACCTTCCGCGCCCTTTGGACTAGACCAAGCCCGGCGCTTCGGGATTGACCACATGGCTAAAGTCTTTCTCCAGATCAATTCAGAATGGTGTCGATTCCCCAGTGAAATGACGCAGGCCGCTTATGCCTTCAATGCATGCATGAAATGTTGTTTTGGTGCCAGACCACTTCTCAATTTATCTGTAATTCGTTATTCTGAAACCTCCCACTCACAAAAGCAGAGAGCAATATCATGACTAATGCAGCAGATCGGCTTATCTTCACCGACACGCGACAATGGATCCACTGGGGAATTGGTCTAGGCGCCATCTGTCTCACCATTGCCATGTACAGCTTCGCCAAGGGGTTGGAGGTCGGGATCGGTGCCTGCCTCACGGTGGTAGCCGCCTGGAGTTTTGTTACCGCTCTCAGGCATCTTCAGAGTGGTAAGAGCGCTGTGCTTGAGCTGCGCGATGAGGACATCCTTTTCAGAGACGGGCTGGTCGTGCGTTATCAGGATGTGACCAAGGTTTGGGCGGCTGACCCATTCCCTCTGCTGTTTGTGGGTACATTGAATATTGCCCTTTCACTCAAGCCTGATGCGAAAATCACCCGGACAAAACGCACCATTCGGGCATTGTTCTTCCAGAGCTGGGTGGGCTTCAATGTGAGTCTAATCCGCAAGAAAAAAATGGTCAGCCTGATGTGTCCTGGCCTTAAATCTCTGAATGGCGACATGGACGAAGATGACCTAATCAATGAAATCGTTCTGCGCGTTGAAGCAGCTAATCAGCAATGATTTTATCCAAAAGTGTGGGTGGGTGATGCCAGCTCGCTGAAACTCGCCAAGCCCACGATGGCCCAGTCGGCGATGGACGCCGGCTGGGGCAAATTGAAAACGATTACTGGGCGTAGCTCTATTTCCGACACAATGGGAACCCAGCCCAAAAACCACGAAAGGCGTACCCTCATGCCAGACCACGCTCACCAACCCTTTCAAGGGATGTTATTCCGATCGCTTTATCCCGAACTCTCCAAGGAAGAATCGATTGCGCTTGAGATCGATGGCAGCGCCGGGAGCGATGAGCTCGATAAGCTCATGGTTATGCTCTGCCAAACCAGATCTGTTGACTTACTTTTTGAATCCAGGCCTGATCACCATACCCTTACAACATTGGAGCTGCACCAAGGCAAACAAATAAGGGGGATTAGGGTGGAGCGTGAACGAGCACTGATCGCAGCCATCTACCAAGCGGCAGCCACATCAATGAGGGTACCCTTCTCCCAGGTTCGTGCCGGCGAGAAAAGCTTTCGTACCCCGCTCTCCAACGGAACTGAAGCGCTGATCCGTTTTTGTGTATGCCCGACCTATCCATCCGGATTTGATTTGAGTTGTAAGGTCTTCACCAAAGGCTGATTCTTCTTACGCATAGCTCGCACAGAAGGTATTCTCATGTTCCCCACCCCGATTCGCCATAAATACGTCAAACTCCAAGTAGCGCTGATGCTTGATCGGCAAGACTACTCCAGCACCATTGATTATCAGGTGGGTGAGTTCATCGCCGACCTTTACGTTCAGCGTCCATTCGAGCAGCCCTTCGTCGTTCAGGTGCTGGCCAGAAAGGATGACGCGCACAAGGTGGCACCTAATGAAAAGTTGCGAAAAAGATTGTCGGAAGCACTCTGCGTTCCTGTTTATTTCGCCATCGTTCAACAAAGAGAAGGAGAGCAAACTCTTGTAGAGCTTGAGAGCTTTCTGATCCCCAAGGTGCTGTATGGGGACGATTTGGTGGTCTCTGAGCTTGCCTTACGACGAACGAAGTAAAATTACCGCTTTGAATTTTGGCTCCTCGAAATGGCCACATCAAATAGGCATATATTGAGTTGTATGCCAGCCCCAAAATTCCTCGCCAAAGGCTTTTTTTCGAAAATTGGGTTTCTTTCAATTCAAGCTAGATTTGATGTTGAAGCCCAGATATGCTGACCATACGTTTTTTCCGAAACCATGCTGAACTCTATCCAGGGCAACCATGAAGAAAACTAATTTTGCGTTAATTGTGTCCTTCGCCTTAGCAATGGCCCCATCAGTTCAGGCGAAGAGCCTTTTTGATTTTTATCCCACAAAGGCGCCCCAACAGCATTATCGCAGTGGCGACCTGAGCGATTCGCAGTCAGCCGATCTTTATTCAGCCAGCCAAAAAAACAATTCCTTTGGCGACTGTGTCGACAAATTCCCAGAGTCAAAACCAGTACCCTTGGACATTGCTGCTCAGCCTATGCAAACCATGGCGCTGTGTTCGGATAATTTCGCGGTGGTTTATTCGAAAATCAGCAAAACACCCTTGGTTGTTGTTGAGCGTTTGAACGCGCAGCTGCTTCAGGATGCAAAAGGCGAGGAACGCACCAACGCCTTCTACGCAGACCCCCGCATCCCTCGGGGTGCCAGAGCAGAGCTGTCTGACTACAAAGGCTCCAACCTGGACAGAGGCCACCAGTCGCCAGCAGCCGATGCACCAGACCCTAAAGCTATGGCTCAGTCGTTCGCGCTCTCGAACATGGTGCCGCAAGACCCAACGAACAATCGCAAAATCTGGAGCAAGGTTGAAAGCGATGTCCGTAAATACGCCCAACGTGTAAAAGGCAACGTCTTCGTATACACCGGCCCCCTGTTCGACCAAGGACATCAGACCATTGGTTCGAACCAGGTCTGGGTGCCGACCCGGCTGTTCAAGCTGGTCTATGATGAGACTTCCCACAGAGCCTGGGCCTATGTGCTCGTAAACGGCAATACCCCGATTCAGAAACCAATGGACTACCAAGAGTTCGTACAAGAAACTGGCCTTAAGCTGCTTGGCGACCTTCCCGTGTCGGGTGGTATCAGTCGTTCATGACCCTGGTGATGGTCAGCTTACAAGCTATCGCAGACTCTGAAACCACGCCCTGATCGGCGTGGTTTTTTTGTGCCGACGCGTAACACTGCGCCTGTCAAATAAGATATTTGATGAATGATCCAGCAAGCAGTCCCAAGTGATGTACCCATCCTATGCTCTGTGATTATGATGGATTCAGGCTAGGATTGACCTTGATGAGCTTCAACCATAACCACTTAAGGAGATGGAATCAGCATGACCGATGAAAAAGAACCAAAAACCGATCGCGTGATCAGCACCAGAACCGATGGCTTTAAAACGGCCTCCAAAGAAGAAATCTGCGCCCGCTGGATCGCCGAGCAGGAATCGGGGCCATTTGGCATCGATCCATTGGTTAAAGTTTTTCTCCAAACCTTTCCGGAATACTGTCCGCCCTTTGTGATGCCTGGAAGCGCAAAATCACCCTCCAAGGCGAAATGGGAGAAGATTTCCAGGGCGATGCTGTTTGCCAACAAATCAATCATTGCTGGTGACCCGGTTCTCTATCCGCAGGCGATGCTAGAAGCTGAGCTCCCGCCCAAGGTCGTCAAAGAGTTCATGGCGCTCGCCACGCAGTACGGCGTCACGCTCCAGGCGATCGCTGTCAGAGACCATGTTCCAGATGATGGTTTAACGAAGTGATCCCTTGAACATGAAGCATGAGGCTTACCTTTAAGGCCAGACCTACGGATTGACCTGCCCTGATTTGATGAAGGCCTGTCGAGTTCCTCGCGCCATGAAAAACTGATAAGCAATTCCAGATTTTTTGTGAGTCCGTGAGAGCCCCACCCATTTGCCTAAGCAGTTGGATGGGGTAGTGACAGTCAGGAATATCAGTCATCTCAAAAGGCTTGTGCCGCTATCTCATGGCAGGGTCTGTACTGTCAGCCTCATTCGACTCGAAGCTGCTGCTGCAGACATCTCAGCTGCGCTGTAAGGGCCTCCCACGTAGCTGGAATCGATTTGTACGATACTCGGCGGTTGATCAAACAACGTTCGGGTGACAGCGCCCGTGGCGTCCAGCATCTCTACTTTAATAGAGGAATACTTGGCCGCCGGAATATTTTCAACCGTCCCAAGATAGACTGAACCGTAACCCAGTGTTAGGTATCTCAGGTGGAGGCCGACTGGTGAACTGGAGCTGATGATCGTGCACTTGTTCACGTTGGCCATGCAGCCGTATTGAGTTGCAACGTGGTCTGTATTGAACACCCATACACTGGTGTTCCCACTCATCGTACCTACGGCTTGCCGTGTTGCCGATGCGACGATTGATTGGGTTTGCACAACTGGACTGCCCACATTTTGATAATTCAGACTGACCGAGTTTTGCTGCCGGGCTTGAGAGGTGCGCTGCTGGCTCTGCTGGCAATCTAAGGCTGTTTGGGTAAACGAAACACCCAGCGTCACGGTCGAGGGGTCGGGGCTCCAATTGATGCAGTTAGTCGGCGTACCTACGTTGACCCACGGAGTCGTCACGGCGCTCGCAGCTAACCAGGTGCCAGAAGTACCTAAGGCGCTTTGCGTTTTTGTAACTGCGTAGGCGCCCGATTCAATCGTCGGCGCACCCACATTGCGAATAGCATGGGTTTGCTGATTTTGCTCCTGTGCTTGCACTGTCCGTTGTTGACCCTGCTGGCAATTGGTCGCGGTTTGCGTGAAGGTCACACCGGTATCAACGGTACTGGTTGCCGGCGACCAGTTTGAGCAGCCGTATACTGCACCGACATCTGCCCAGGTCGAAACTTGACTGGCAATAGGCAGCCAGGTGGACAAAGTACCTACGGCATTTTGCGTCTGAGTTACTGCATAGGAACCAGATTCTACCGTCGGCTCCCCGACATTTTTGTAAACCAGGCTGACAGAATTTTGCTGCCGGGCTTGAGAGGTGCGTTGCTGGCTCTGCTGGCAATCTGTGGCTGTTTGGGTAAACGAAACATCCAGCGTAACGGTGGAGGGATCAGGGCTCCAATTGCTGCAGTTGGTCGGCGTACCTACGTCCACCCATGAGGTTTTCACGGCGCTCGCAGACAACCACGTGCCGGAAGAACCTACAGCACTTTGCGTCTGTGTGACTGCGTAGGAGCCCGTTTCAATCGTTGGCGATCCCACATCGCGAATGACTTGAGTTCTCTGGTTTTGCTCCTGTGCTTGCACTGTCCGTTGTTGACCCTGCTGACAATTGGTCGAGGTTTGCGTGAAGCTCACACCGGTATCAACGGTACTGGTTGCTGGCGACCAGTTTGAACAGCCGTATACCGCCCCTACGTCTGACCAGGTCGAGACCTTGTTGGCAATGGGCAGCCATGCGACAAAAGTGCCTGTAGCATTCTGGGTTTCGCTCACCAGATAAGTGCCTGACTCCTGCCTGGCCGGGCCTTTGGCACGAACAATCAGCGTTTTGGAGTTTTGCTCTTGAGGCTGAACCGTGTGCTGGCGAGCCTGCACACAGTCAGTTGCGGTTTGAACAAAATTGAGACCAACGTCAATGGTGTCCACAGAAGGCGACCAATTTGAACAGCCGTAGGGGTTGCCAATATCAGACCAGCCAGAAACTTTGTCTTCAATGGGATGCCAGGTACCCGTCGCGACCCCGAGGGCCACAGGTGCTGTCATACGGATCTCGTTCGAGCCGTAGGCAGCCTGGGAGGCTAAAAACACCCCAAATAGCAGGAAGAACGTCTTCTTGAGGATCATTATTTTCTCATTCATGGCTAATGCGAGTTAGACTCAACCAGCAGATCTAGATACTCCGAATTTTCCTCTTGAGTCGGTACCTTTGTCCAGAATATTTCAATATATTTCGAAGTCGTCATCTCCTGTGCGATCGGATCGGAGGGTTGACTTGCCTGTCGTGGAAAGCAAGGATGGTTTTCCCCGGCTGCATCGCTGACGGCAGCACACGCCACGCTCGGTTATCTGGCAGGTTGACCAGGGAAAAAGGGGGCATGAACACTTTCGGTCTCACTGCCCTATTTTTGATTAAAAATTGACTGGAGCGTCCTCATGGTTGCATTTTCAGAATTGATGAACCATTACCTGCGCGAGGGTTTCGACGAGTCCCTTACCAATACACTCAAAACCAGAGTGCTGATGACGGATCAGGTCGACGTACAAAAAGTGGATGGCGGCTGGTCGGTGCAAGTCATCAGAAATGGCAAAGCATTTGGGCCTGTTGATGTCTGCACGGAGGACGTGATGTGCTGGTTGTATCGTCGAACTTTTTGATCACGGATCATTTTCCTGGACATCTCAACGCTTTGAGGTTTCATGACATCGAGGTGCGCCACCCCCGTATGATGAATCGGGATGGCGTCACAATAAGCGTTTGACTCAAGATAGATGCGCCGGCCAGGAAGGGGCTAGAGACAGGCCATGATCAAAGCTCCAGCCCACCGCCATAATGCTTCACCTGTTTTTTTGGGCGCCTTTTGCTCTGCAGCAGGCTCTGCTGATTCCCAGGCATCAAAGAACTCCTTGGTCAAGCCCAGACGTTGGCCCGGTAAGAACCATGTCGGCCTTTGACACGGTGCTGTAGAACCACATACTGGCCTTTTCTGGGCACTCAACATCGATCAGGACATAAACCGGCTCCTCAGATGCCTTGCTCTTCTCTAACGCCAGGTAGTGAACTCTATCGAGGGCGGGGCATCCATCTTCTTTTCATTGCAATGACGAAATTAGCTCTTTCATCGTCAGATGCGTATGCCAATGAGCATTTGTGTGTGACACACAAAGGATTTAGAATCAAAAAATTGATAGGGCTTCAGATACAGCAGCACAGGACGTCGGTTGTAGAAAACGGATTGGGTGCATCCCAAAAACATCCAAATCCCACAAGCGGTAATATATTCCATGGATTGGGATTTTAAACTAGTGTAGTGTCTTTTTTTAGCGCTCCAGCGCGAGAAAAAGCTTAGCGTTCTAGAAAACATTTAAAAAATTTGCAAGGACAAACCATGATTGAAATTCACGCAGACGTACGCGAACAACGCTCCGGCATCGTCACCAGCCTGAAACGACGTACTGACGTCGAGGTGTTGGATGCCGCCTTGCCCATAGGGGATTTTTCGGTCGGTGGGGGGATCGTGATCGAGCGTAAGTCTGCTGTCGACTTCATCAATTCAATCACTGATGGCAGATTTCACGAGCAGATGATCATGCTGTCATTGAACTATCAAAAACCTACGGTTTTAATTGAGGGGGATATTTTTGGAACCCGTTCTAAATTTGCACCTCACGCTCTGGCTGGTGCGATTGCCTGGATTCATGCGCAAGGGATTTCATTGATTCCTTCCTCAAGCACTGACACAACAGCTGAAATCATCTATTTCATGGCAAAAAATGCTCAAACTGAGATGAAGGACAAGCCCCTGAGGGCAAAAAAACCTCCGATTACAGAGTTTCACGCACGATTCGTGGCGGAAAGCTTGCCCGCCATTGGCCCAGGAAATGCGAAGAAAGCTCTGGAGCATTTCGGTTCGCTAAAAGCACTGTTCAATGCGACACCTGAGCAAATTATGAAAATCGATAGGATTGGTAAAGATTCCGCGATCAGGATTTGGGATGTAATCAATTGGACATCCCCAAATTGGAAACCGTCGCAGAGTACATTCCCTTAATCCGCCGTACGGCCCTGAGAAGGGCCTTTAGAGCGGTTGTTTGTATCTCGTCAAAGCTTATCAGCTCTGATAATAGTGAACTTTAGGTGGAATTTATGGGGCTTGAAAACGATCGCAAACTCCTAGAGCATCACTTGATTTATTTTTTGGTTAACCCACAATCCACTCGTGGGGTATATCCATTCTTTGAAAGAACGACCGCTGATTTCAATAAAGTTATTGATTATCTTTATTCAATCACATCGCCGGAATCAATACACATTATGATTCCAAAATCCTATATCGATGAAATGGATGTGGTTTTAATGACCTTGTCAGGAGAAAAGTCATCACGTTTTCTCGACCACCTTACGCAAATACATGATTCTGCCTTATTGGCCGACTTCTGCGATGATCAATTTTCTCCCAAACTTTGGAAGCCGCACCCCGGCAGATATTATTTCATGAAAGATTCAGCTCCAGGCCTAATTCCCATTGTGGTCAATGAATTACAGCAAGGTGCTCTATTGAAATGGTGCAAGGATCTTTGCAATCACTTCGGTCTTAAAAAAAGTTACGCATACACCATGCGTTATCCGAGTGGTGGCTCGCTTGACTGGAAAGATGGATGTGGAACAATGCCGCTGGAATTCAATACCATCTTAAAAGAAACATTCAACATTCAGTTTGGCATGGGTATAAACATAAACAAAGCCACCTTTAGAAGAAAACAAGTTCATACTGATGAATAGGGTTTTGTAGAATAAAACAATTCAGATTAAATTTAGGTTGCCATGGCTTGACTGACCGCTCGTCGCCGGGTAAATTTGCCGCCACGGGCTGACCCCTCCTCCGACGACCACCGTGGGAAGCTAAAGGTCTTCAAAACGTACACCCCAGTTACACTGACACACGCTGGACTGATCCAGCACCCCAATGGCATTTGCCCTCACTCCAGGCATAGCGCTGTTGTTTAGTGGTCGAAACACCTGCCAGCCTGGTCAAGGACACATGCGTCATGAACCAGACTCCAGACACACCCAAAGAAAGCCAGTACACCGTCACCCTGCTCGGTCACGACCGCCTGGTCGACCGAAAGCTGTTTAATCGCAAAGAGTTTATTGATCCCGGCGCGACCGACATCCTCTCGCGCAGGCACGCTGTGCTCTTCATGGCGCGCAGCCCGCTCACCTACATGGATGTGCGCCTCTTTGATGCCGAAAAAGCCTACAACGACATCGTGAAGGCCTTTGACAGCACTCGTGTCGTGCTGCATGTCCCTGGTGTTCCACTGCGGATGACCGCTGGTGAGCTGAAGGACAAAGCACTGGTGGAGTTCCCCAGTGCCAAAGACCGTCCTAACAGAGCCTGTGACTTGTATGCTCGCACCCACTTTGGCCACCCCTATTCAGAGATGGTCAACAAAGCCAAAGTCGCGCTTGAAAAACGTTTCCGGCTGGCTTTTTCAAGCAACCAGCTCGACCTCGCCAATCACGACAGTTCTTTTGGTTCCAAAACCAAGATCTTCAGTCATTACCCGATCTGGGCAAAGCCTGATGCCATTCAGGAATTCAAGCAGCTGGCTAAACAAGGTCACGTCTATTCCCAGTACATGGCGGGTTTGCTTCTGGCTACGGCGCCAGGCAACCATGACCCCGAGTGCATCGACTACCTGTTGATGGCCCACAAGAACAAGCACCCCGAAGCGCTGGGCGTGCTCGCGGAGTACCTGCTCTACAAGGATGATTACCTGGGTGCCGTGCAATGTGCTCTCATCTCGCTGGAGGGCGGTGATCGCGACAGCCGACACGTCATCAAAACAGCCTTCGGTATCTGCTCGATGAAAGTGCTGCACTTGCCAAATCAAACTGTGCCCGCCATTGAGTACTTGCTTCGCCTCCTGACCACCGGGGAGTTTGCCCAGCTGTTCGCCGCGCATTGCCCTGAATATGCACCTTCGAAGCAGGAGATGCCGTCATGGATGAAGTAATCAACATGGGTGCCGATGACGACAACGAAGAACTCGACGAGTTTGTGTGTGAAGGGTGCGGCTGCATCACCTGCGAGACCGACTTTGATGCGATCGACGATGAGCTGAACCCGAATCATCCCCTGTGTCCTGATTGCCAGGAGGCTCGCCGTATTCAAAATGGCGTCTGCGAAGACTGTGGTGAGCCCGCGACACACGATGTTGACCACGGCCTACTCTGTGACGACTGCCACGATAACTATGTCGATGGCTACATCGAGGACTAGATGAGGAATTGAGTGTGCCCATCACGGGCACGCTCAATTGAACTGACTGGAGTAAAAAAAACACCCCCATATTCCAGAATCAGAAGCCAGTTCACATCAGTACCTAGTGTGCAAAAAGCTGGCTGATTTCATTCAGTTGCGGTACTGAGTAGCTGCCCGGCAGAAGTGCATCGATTCCACATTTGGGGCAGATGCCGGTCTCCCCTTTATCCGCCCAACTGATCACCAGGTTGCTCGGCATTACCAGGCAGCAGTGATAGCAGGAACACTCCAGTTGTGTCGCTAAAGCGGTTTTGTTCTTAAACGACAGTTTTGTGTATTGCTTGATTTGATCTGACACACCAATACCCTCGACGCTCAAGATGGATACCTATTCTAACGCATTTTAAAATGAGTGGCGGGCATGCCTAACCCCTATTCATCCATTCAATGGCCAATCACCCAAGGTGAGTGCTTTGTTCGGACTGAATGTCTTTGAGGATATCAGCCACATGCTCATCCACCGTTTCCTGACAACCAGGACGGTACCTGTCATGAATCACATCCAATCGCTCAATCGTGATGGGTGGAAGGCAAAACTGGTCTGCCGTAATGTCCAGGACGTAAAGCACCCCGTCGATTTCGGCCTCCATCCAGTAGTGCCCCCGCCCGATCCCGTCTACAAAAATTCCACCATCGTCTTCCCCGTCACCTCCACGGATCGACACCACGGCCTCGGTAAAGCGATTCAAGACCAGCGAGGTCATTACCGATGCGTACAGGCAGGTGCCTGTTGTCTGTGTGCGGTTGAGGCTGCGTTTAAGCACCGTTTCGAACAGCGACCGTGATGACTGTAGAAGCTCACGCACCTCACGCATTGCGTCGGATTCAATCCCCAAAGCCTGATTCAAAATCCATACCTCCCGAAAAAAGTAAACGTACTTTACCTCAAAGCGAAAATACTGGCCGGTTTTCGTTCCCTTGCATACTCTTCTGGTAAGATCATCGGCTTGTTTGTAGGGACGATTCAAAGGATATCAATGGGCATGGAGGCACTCATGATTGGACAGGCCGATAACACTGCAACACACCACACAAACTCTCAGTCGTGGCTTTACAGCCGGCAATACCGCTCGCTTTCCAAAAACAACGTCACCATAACGCTCACGCACACCGAGAGTGAAATTATTGGGTTGTTTGCCTCCAGCCCTGAGCGAATCATTAGCAATGAATGCATCGCAGCCGGAATCAAGAAAGACGCTGACAGCTACATGGGCTTGCGGATGTGCATGAGTCGGTTGCGAAAGAAATTCGCCGCATTATCCGAGGGTGAAAAGCTACTGGTAGCCGTCAGAAATCGCGGATACTGCCTCACGCAGAAAATTGAATTTTAAAGATGATCCAAGCGCTGGAATTCATGTTAAAAAATATCCCAGAAAGGGAGGGTATATTTTCAGAATACCCTCAACCACTCACTCAGAGCGTTGGCTCATCGCCAGGTTTGTTGCTCAATGCGTTTCCGGACAATGGGGCTTTTTTAGAGGGGTGCATCTCGTTCATTTTGGAAAGCGCTCTTGCGATCTCAGTAAAATCTCGCTCCTTACCTAATAGCTCTATAGCCTTGAAGATTTCCGGAGAAGGCCCCTCAAACAGCGGCAAATTCTTTTCTGGAATGCTGGATTGAAAGGCGTACTGCAACACACTCGTAAACGGATCAATGCCCTCATCTGCAAAGGCTGTGGCGAAGTTGTAAGCCAACATCAGCCATTTTTCTTGGCGCGGGGTGTTCACGCCAGCCGCAACACCCAGAGCCTGCATAAATCCAAAGGGCGCTAAAGGCAAATCTTCCTTTAGTTTTCGCAGGACACCGACAATCCCTTCCATGCCTTTATGTTGTTCGCTCATCTCAAAAACCAGGTCTTCACAGAGGCGCCTGAATTCGAAGGACTGCACAGTCGCTTTGGTCTCATCCGGGGTCTGCCCTGGTGTCACCCCGTTCATTCGCAAATGCACCATGGAGCAAACTACGGCTAACTCTTCTATCGGTCTGATCATTTCTTTCTCAAAAATCTGTGGTCGTTGCATTGATCATATGTCCAGCGATCAGGCACGTGCAAATTACACACACAGAACGCCCGAAATACCCACCTAATCCTTAATTATTCGGAGCGAATAGCTGAGGGCTCCCTACAACAATTCGTTGAATGTTGGCTTGTCGGGGCCTCATCGCTATCATCAGTGGAATGTTGCTCTCCCGGAATGAGCGAATGGCCACCAATCACGTCGACATGATCAGAAAGCTCGCCCTGGAAAACAGTCGGCTGCACGACGCCCTGAAAAAAGCAGAGAAGCTTTATGCGTCGACCACGGGTGAATCGCTGTGCAAGCTCCTGGGCGTTCAAGACCTGTTGATGCCGGACGTGATCGAGCCTGCCACAAAAAACCCCGAACCCAAGAAAGCGCTGCCCACGTCGACGAGTGCCCAGGTTTCCCTGGATGTTCATCCTGGCCTCAGCCGGCTGAACGCGCTCAAAGCTCCGCCTTTGAAGTCAAACCCTGCGAACTTTCGTCTTGGCCAATACCTCATCACCGATGAGCAGCAGCACTCAGTGGAGCTGGCCATCACTGGTGACAGCCTCAAGATCGAGGCAGGTGCCGGTTCCGGCAAGACCAGCAACCTGACGGCGATCAGTCAGCACATGGGCAAGCGCACGGGCCTTTACCTCGCCTTCAACCAGGACATCGTAAAGGAAGCCCATGGGCGCTTTCATCGGGGCACCTCCTGCCGAACCACACATTCCGTGGCATACGAAGCTGTCGGGCATCCGTTCATGCGCCGGCTCAAGCTCAAGATGACCAGTCAAATGGTCATCGATGCCCTGCAGTTGCGCGATTGGAATGGGATTTCCAAATGGGCCCAGGCCAACATCATTCGCCAGTGGGTGGCCCAGTTCACCCAGGGAGATGAGCCCGAGATCGGTAAGAAGAGTGTGCCCTGGAAGGCCATCAACCTGCTGACCAAACTCGGTGACCGCCACAAGGCCTACGCGGCGGCTCAACCGATCGTGACCCATCTATGGCCTGCTGCTGTGAGGCTCTGGGATCTGCTCAGGGACGTCAAAGGCACGCTCCCCGTGTCTCCGGACGTTTATCTGAAGATCTGGGCGCTGAGCAAGCCTGTGCTGGCCTGTGACTTCATCTTGTTCGATGAGGCGCAGGACACCTCGGGCGTGATGATGAAGCTGATCAATGACCAACCCTGCCAGGTGATCTGGGTGGGCGATCGCCGGCAACAGATCTACGCCTGGCGCGGCGCCGTCAACGCCATGGATGCCATCGAGACGCCGCACACCACTGCCCTCACCCGCTCTTTTCGTTATGGTCAGCCGATCGCCGAGATGGCCAACCTGGTGCTGGCCAACTTCTTGAATGACCGAACCTTCAAGATAGTGGGCTCGCCAATGGTGGAATCCAGGTTGGAGGAAATCGTCAATCCCAAGGCCATCCTCTGCCGCAGCAACCGGGGCGCCATGAATGAGCTGATGATGGCGCTCAAACTCAAGAAGAAAGTGCACATGTCCAGCGACGTGTCGCCCTTGATCGTCGAGATCGAGTCATGCCAGCACCTGATGAAAGGCACCCGCCCCAGGTCGCCAGAGTTTCAGTCGTTCAAGGACTGGAATGACCTGGTCGATTACTCAGAAACCGAGGTGGGTGCTGAGCTGGCGCCGCTGGTGAAGTTGCTCGGTCTCTGGTCAGCCGACGAGCTACTGCGTGCCCTGCGCTCCGTGCAACACGTCACCCAGGCCGAGGCAGATGTGTCCATCTCGACGGTGCACAAGGCCAAGGGCCGCGAATTCCCGACCGTGAAGCTGGCCGACGACTTCGCCTTCCCGACCACCGACGCCGGCAAATCGAAGATCCCCTTCAATGAAGAGGAGGCCCGGATTTTCTATGTCGGGATCACCCGTGCACAGTTTGGCCTGGACGTGACGCAATGCCGGGCAGCGCGGGTGGCGCTTGATTTGGGCTAATATTGAACGTGCTTGGATTTTTTTGGTCAATGCAGAACAGATTTCTTGTGGTATGTCGTGCATCGTTAGCGTGATGAGGAGCGAAGGACTTATACTGTTTGATATCGGAAATGGGGGCGGACGTGAACAAAAAAGAAAAGCTGAAAGCCTTGTTCAGGTCTACAACTGCGCGAACTCGCAGAGACGTGGAGTTTGAGCGTTCTTTTCTTGAGTTTACTCCGGGCATAGGGGAGGAAGCCCTAGCGCGCCTTAATGAGCTTTTCCCAAGGAGGGTTAAACTCAGCCAAAAGCAAAAATCAGCCTTTATGATTGATTTGGCGTGGTCATCTTCCAGGCTTGAGGGAAATTCATACACCCAACTGGATACCATCAAGCTTCTTTCCTACGGCACCGTATCGCCTAATGCCACTGCAGAAGACACGCAAATGATTATTAATCATAAGCATGCCTTCGAGCTTGTTCGAAACACCTCGGAAATTTCACTCAACATGCTCAAGGAGCTGCACCGCTGTATTGCTGACCCTGGCGCCATAACGGGTGTAACACGACACTTCGTGCAGAGTCATGAGCTGGGATTGATCAGGGATACCCAAAACATCAGCATCACAAATACTGCGTATAATCCGCCTTCATTTTCGCCTGGTGCGGGAATGGAAAAAATTCACGACCTCATTGACTATGCAGTGAAGACTGCAAGGGAAATTGAAAACCCGATTGAGGCCGCATTTTATATTTTAACCAGAATCCCCTATATCCAGGCTTTCTACGACTGCAACAAAAGAGTCTCACGCGTGATGGCTAACATTCCACTGCTTACGAATAATTTCATGCCGATTTCATACGAAATCCTTGCCAAAAATGAACACGCAGAGGCACTTCTTTCGATCTATGAATTCCTAGACACTGAAATATTTAGAGATCTTTTCATCTCTGCCTATATTGATTCTTGTTTGAAATACTATCCAATCTCAAAGAAAATAAATCACATAGTTAACATGGATTTGACTGGATACCAAACTGACCTGGCCGCATTCGCTCTAGAGGGAAGATCAACGGAAAAAGTTGATTTTCTTTTGAAGTCGATCTCCAACCCATCAGAGTCGGAAACTAATAATTACAACAATGAGCTATGAACACCAAAAACCTTACTGAAACAATTAACTTAAGTTTAAATTTTGTCAAGCTAGGGTTCTTTTCCTTCGTCTATTTCAGGCTTCAATGAATTTTCTATCGAATCTTTAAATTTTGATTTTTCGAGTTTGTTTTCCCTTATCAAGTCAAACTTAGAGAGTATATCCATCTCCTTTGGCACTGGAGAAGAAGCTAGATAAATCAACTTCGCAAGTGACTTCCCACTAGGGTCATGCTGGAAATCAATACAAGAATTTTTCATTGCCATAGGCGAAGTACCAGACCAATCTATTGAATATCCATGGTCGTATGCCAATAGCCTAAGCAGTTCTCGCTGCGTCCTACCGTTACCCTCTCGAAAAGGATGTACATGATTCAGAGCACCAAAAAACATTCCAGCTTCTTTTGAAAAGTCCTTGGAGTTTTTGAATTCTCCGCCAATCAACCCACTATCTTTGAGGTGCTGTCCTATTTCAAAAAAGGCACTTCCGATCAATTCATTCTCAAGGAATTTGGTGTCATTCTTTGAAATATCAACCTTTCTTACTTCTCCAGCCCATGGATAAATATCTTGAAAAATATAACGATGGATTTGTTGGGCGTGGTCTAAATCATAAACCCCACGAATTGGACAAATAACCAGAGAGGTTATTCTGGGGGATGTGAGTTCTCCCTCTGCTTTGTTAAGTTCCTCCGTGGTGGTTAAACCAAGAGTATTTATCAAAACCCCATTTTTTTGACAATGTGGGTCTGACTCAGCATTTGAGCGCCCGTAGTATTCATGGCTGTTGTTCGAGTCCATACTTCTCTCTTGTTTTTCTTATGGCTTCTTCAATCGTAATCCTTCCAGCCAAAAGTTCGCTATTGAGATTTTTTGAATACTCAGTCTCGCGAATACCCTCCAAGGAAGCCGTAGCCCTTGAATAGGCTACAGCCCTCTCGATTTCAGTTTCTCTATTAATTCTCATGGGCTAGCTCCCAAGCGTTTCTCTCAAAATACTAAAGATCTCCGCCTAGGTCAAAGCCAATAAACCTAAACCGCTCGATATTTAGATGTTTTCACTTAAAGGAATCGGGATCGGCACTCGCGAGATCCAGCTTTGGAATCCTCACCACTTTCTCAGTCCGATCTGCTTGAGCCTCAGAAGTAAAGACCATCCCACTCACCCGTTCAACCTTGGGCTCCTGGTACCGCTCACGAGCGATCACGTCGATCGAGGCCCCGTCGAAGACACAGAACCACTCCACATCCTCAAGCTTCACCCGGAAGCCCTCATACCCGGCCTGCATCCACTTGTACCGGTGCCGGTGAATGGTTTCTCCCCTGGCAGTTTGCAGGTAATAGTGAAATTTCTTAGCCGACACCTCTGCAAGATTCAGCCCGGCGATATCTACGCTGACCAGGATTGGGTTTTTAGGCAGTCCCCGCCAAGAGGTGGCGCGAAAAGCCCAAGACATGGCTTCATCCTTGCTGTCACTGAAGAAGTGGCCAAAACGCGTGGTTGGATTCTCACAGCTCAGGCCGAGGCGTTTGGAGTCAAAAACATCGAAATCGAAGTTCGTTCCATGAAAGACAACGGCAGGAATGGCTCGGCCCGGCTTGCTCATGAGAGGCAGAACCCGTCATCGGGTTCTGAAACGCGACGACTCTTTTCTGGGGCTGGTTCAGCGGTGTGCAACTCCGGATGGTTCTCGCGCAGCACCTGCAACTGAAGGGCTACGGTTCTCAATACATCCTCTTCAGTCTGAATCAACTCATAGACGGTCAGCGTCCGTTGCTTGAAGCCCTTAGGAAAGGTCATGACCGCATCGATGCCCAACGCCTCTGCCGCCACACCACCGGCAAAGTCGGCGCCGGTCTGGCCACCCGAGATGATGAGCTCGAACTGATGGTGCTCACTGACCTGTTTGATGACCTGGTACATCCACTCGTTGACCGAGTCATCCGTCCAGCCGAACTTTTTCAAGGTGTAGATGCCGTTTCCGGCGATGTTGAGTGTCCTGACGTTCAGCGCTTTACAGCGCTTCCACAGTAGGCGTGCTGCCTCGATCGGCGTCATGCTCAAAGGCAGCTTGAGGTAACGCTCCTCACCGCGAGCCACTGCCAGCTTGTGGGTGAGCACCTCTCCACTCGACTCGTAGTCTTCGGCGCAGGCGATGGTCAGGTCGGCGGAGTTGGCGTTGAGCTCCGTACGCAGAGAGTATTTGGGGGATTTGTGCTCGCGGACTTGCATGAAAGGCTCCGGTATTTTCTTTCAATATACCCATAAATATTACTCTTTTACCAGGGGTGTGTGCCCTACTACCTGAGTCATGCAAATATCCTCTTGTATGCCAAAAGACACTGCCATGAGTGCCGTGCTATGGTTAAGACATGCTGGGGCCAAAACCGATCTCTCATGACCAATGACTCTCAGCCATGATCACAAGGTAGACGCCATGACACCCATGAAATTTCTAAAACCTCAAATTGATGAATTCAAGAAGCTGATCGGCAGCAGCTTTATCGAGCGTTGCCACAATAAATGCGACTCCAGTGGTTATCATGATGAATGGGAGAACATTGACTACCCGAAGGCAGGCATTGAAAGTGATTTCATCAGACTGCTGAAAGTCAAAATAAAAAGCGGGCATTCCTACTCGATCGGCTTCGCATTCAGCTATCTAGACAAGTCGCTCGAAGAAAGCTCTGTGAAGTTATCCATTAGAGAAGGTCATCAGAACACTGAAGCAGCTGTCTATTTGTGTGGTCTGGAGCTTCCTGTCATTGAATTCAAGGACAAGTTGAAAAAGGTCAACAAGGTATTGGAATCTAGCGCTGATCGACTGGATTACAAAACTATCCTTGAAAGCCTTACCCATGAATTCTGTCAACACCTTTCAAACAAGAGTCTGGCCAGCATTGACTTGTCATCGACCCATCTTAAAAGACGAGTCTGTTCCACAGGGATTGCGAGAGAAATTTAAACTGGCAATCCCCAGGGCAGTTCACAAAAAATTTCGTGTCTAGACGCTCAACCTTCAAAAGACAGCTGCAGGTACTGGTGCCGGATGCTCGCCTTGTTCTCCAGGTAATGCTGCGCCGGGGCTGCTGCATGCTCTTTGACGATCGTCTGCGGATCGATCTTGAATTTCTCAGCCCAGCCTTGCGGGAAATGCCGGCTTTTCAGGATCGCCGTCAGGTGATTGGTGTCGCCCTGGATATCGAGCAGCATCTTCATCGCCAGGGTGGCCGACGCGTGGGCATCCACCAGGTAGTCACTTTCGAGCGTGGCGGCTGAGCGATTGATGTGTCGAAACGCCGCTGCCTCTTTGAGCTTCATGAAGCCCATGACCTTGTCGGTCGAGAAACCCATCATCAGCATGGTCTGAATGCGATTCAAGGTCTTGGCGTTTACTGTAGGCTCGGAGAAGTACTTGCTGTTGAACAGCGCTTTACCGCGCTCCAGGAAACTTTTCTCCGCCTTGAGCGCGCCGGCATCGATGGCTGCAGCACGATCTTTTTCGAAGCTGGCGCTGCCATAGCGTTTCTTGGCCTCCCACGTCATTTTTGCGCCCACGAGAATAACGGCGACTAGGCCCGCAATCACTGCATCTGTCACAAACTCAATGCCAAGTGTCTGCATGGTGTCGTGAACAGCGGCCATTACCGGTGCCAGAAACGTGGAATTCAGTGCATTGGTTGCCCCTCGCCCGAATGCGCCAGACCCACCCACAGCGGTCATGCTTACCAAAAGCGCATTTCCACCCAGGAAGTGGGATATCCCAGAGGATATGCCCTTCACGTTATCTTCCTTGACGGGAGTCAGAAACAATTTTGAGAGCCAGGGTTTATCCTGCACAAGATTGTTGTATTTAGCCCCGATTTTCTGCCAGAACACATAGGAGTCGGCCCGCGTGTATCGGTGAATGCCATTTAGGCCAATATTGGGCTTGAAGTCCGCCCCAATCAAATCCTTGGCCAACACTGTGACCACCTGATTGGCCATCTTCTCCATGGCGGGCGCAACGTCCTTGACCTGATTATCGAAACGCTTGAACGACAGATCGTCAAATTTAAGCTTGGCCATGCTCGACGACCTCCGCTTTGCGCACAAAATCGTTGACCTGGTGGATGAATTCTTCCGACGCGCTGAAGAAATTCTCTTCCACTTGAGGATCGATCAGCGCGTCGAGATCGCGAAGCTCCGACACGTCATGGCATGACACCAGCAATCCCATTCGGGTGTTGATGATACTCAGGCGCCCCAAGATGCCCTTGAAATCGTCATCATCGATGTGTGATGACATTCGAATAATTTTGGCCGAAGCCTGGGTGTTGGCCTCAAGGATCGCCTCGACCCTGCGAATTGAAACGGGAAACGCCGTCATGAGCCATCCTCTGTCACGGACTCTTTTATCGAGTTTACCAGTGCAGCCAGAGTGCTTGCCAATCCTTGGCAAAAGCGCGCACGCAGACCGACTACAAATCAGTTGCGAATGAGACGGTGTAGCACTGTGTGAAAAATAGAGCGCTCCACTTCATGCGCGGTACGGGCGATGCCATTTCTGTCATGTGGCAGCACCAAGGTTGATCCAGGCTCAGATTCTCCATCAGCCATGGGCCAAATAATCCGGACGGCTTTGCCGTAACACACATACTGCTTGCCGATGGCCTGTGCGAGATCAACATACTCGGATTCGTACGAAATCTGGTAGACATCCGCAAGGCCAATCAACTGCTCGCGCAACCGATCGAGGATCAATGGCGGATAGAAAGCGGCTTGAGTGTTGACCACCACCAGCGGCACGCCCCGAGAAGGCTGGGTGACCTCGTGGAGAAATTTCTCTGCAGTCGCCAAGGTGAGCGGCTTAACAAAAAGACCTGGGGTGCCTACGATGGGTCTGCAATACTCAACCAGGTTAACCATGAGCCTAGGTCTGGAGTGCCGAGGTGCTTTGGCCTGGTGATCTGCATCTTCAGTGAAAAGATTCACCTCGCACCGAACATCAAAGTCATTGCTGCTCTCGACCTGAACCTGGGTGACCCAACGTCGGCCCGCCACTTTCAGGTCGTCATGCGCATAGGTGGCTTTCAGCTTTGTGGGGTTAGAATCCACTGGGTGAGCGCCCTTTACTTCGACCGTGAGCAATCCATTATGGGGAAACGTTGAGTCGACCTTACCCCTAAGAATGGCTTCGGGCGTGAGACCTGCATTGGTTTTGAAATTGATCCACGACGCAAATTCGGAGACGACATTAATGAACCCATCCTCGGGCTCAAGGTACAAACAAACGGAGTAAATTACGGTTTTTCTGAGGCTGGGTTCAGTAAAATCGCTCATGGGTATCGTGTCCGTCTGAACGGTGAATTAGGTCAGCTGTCCAGCTTACCTTGCATGGGCATCAAAACCACTCATGGAATTTTCAGTGTAGTCAAATTCATGGTTTGGGGTCATACAGGCGATCCCATCTGGACGGCTTGCTTGCCGGCGCCTCCAGCGTGTCCTCGGGTGCCAGTTCAACCACGTAGGCCCAATGGTGCGTCACCCCTTCCTGCATCAGCTTTCTGAAGCGATGGTAACCGTCATCCAGACAGAAGTTTTCAACCAGCAGGGGCGGCATCGTTTCGACTGGCAAACGGTCGACCGCTTTCTGGCGCTTTTTACTCGGGACATGGTGCTCATCCGAAGCAAGAATGACTTTGCTCAGATCCAGCCAGGTCAGACGGGCACGTTGGCCATGGTAGTGCTCCTCAAGTTGCTCCTCACTGATTTCATAGGGCGACAGCTCGGACACGTATTCGGCAATGGCCTGCGCATTGGCTAAAAACTCTGGCCACACGTTATCCTTCGCAGTCTGCTTTCTTGAATCTTCATGTGTGCTCATCAGGTGGTTTTCCATGAAATAGTCGATATTTACATTCATGGTTGCACGCGCAGAGGGATCAACTCCAGGGGACAACTGATCCATGAGTGCCTATGATTTTGGTTGGCTCTACGGACGTTAAACACACGGTTTGACTCAGGTCGGGCTGCGCTCGTATTGTAGGATTATCCTTGGCCCCTCCACTCCCGCGTTACACGAAGCGGTGATGAGACCAGGTAGAAAAAGGCCCTGCAGGGCCTTTTTCTTTGCGATGAAGAACTGACGATTTACAGCGGTTGCATGTCAGAACCTTTGTTCTGCACCCCTCTCTCCAGTTTCGTCAGTGCATTCTTGAAACTGGCCCTTGTCAGGGTCGCCTCTGGAGATAGGCGATAATCACCACCTACTGTTGTGGCCCGGCGCACGATCGAGGCGATGCTGGTCGAGTGGTACAGGCTGTCTCGTTGCGCGCTCAGTGCGTTGCCATGCTCACTGAAGATGTTCTTCATTGCCGAATCGCCTTGGATATAGGCATCCAGGCTTGCTTTCGAGATGCCCAATATTTCCATACTCGCCAGGTGGTTGGAAATCTGCTTGGCCATGATGACCTGGGCATGAACTGACTCAAGCGGCACTTCGATGGTTTTCTCTTGCATGTCATGCATCTGATTGCGAATCGAATAGTTGCTCAGCGCCATGAACTCCATCGCTGAACCCTTGAGCTCAGCAGGCGTGACGAATTTATCGAATTGGCCGATCATGTCGCGTTGAGCAGCCTCAAGAGCAGGGTTCAGTTGGGCCCGTATGTGCAGCTCGGCCACGATCGACTTGAAGCCTTCCGATTTCACTGAAAACTGCCCATTCTCATAAAAATGCTTTTGAAACACGTCATTCACGTGGTCGCTGATCTGTTCGTGCGACTGACCAATGAAATCGCCCGGTTTCACACCTGCCGCCGCTTCAGCTTGTAGCACTCGGTACACGGCCAAGTTGTCGGAATGATTCATGTCCCATTTCACGACTTGTCGGTAGTTGTTGATGATGCCGGTAAAGCTGTCGTACGAACCTGTCAGCGCAGCCGTCTGGTAGACGGCCTGCAAGTCCGCGTAGGCTTCTTGAGTGGCAGTGGTATACATCGACGCAGCATCGGCACTGTCGCGCTCTGCAAGCACCCAGGAAGCTCCCTTGGCCGCGATGTCATTGAAGTCAACCTGCCCGCTTCCCTTCAAAGCACTGACCAGCCCCAGGTTGACCACCGATTTTGAGTTGACGCCTGTGCCTGCCATCTGCGCCATGATTTTAGGCATCACTGTAAAATCGACGCAGTGCCCAATTTCATGGTTGCCATTGGAAATCCTGCTTAAGTCCGGGTTAACCAGGGCAAGATCGTCTCGAACCCCTTGAGCAATCAAGTTATCGCCTATCCGGATTTCGCTCTCGAAATTGATATTGACGATACAGCCGGCGTCCTTCATGTCCAGCACCACCGCCGTCGAGCGTGGTTCATTCGGTTTGCCATCAAACGTGATGTCATTCCCTTCAAGAAAAAACCTCACGTCCTGACCGGTGACGCTTTTGGAGGCTAGCGTGTTGTTTCTGGTGAAGTCCGACGACTTCATCATCAACTGATCCTGTGCCTCCTCTGGGGCAGCAGTCTCATGCGCCTGAGACGGTTGAGGCATGGCCATCATGCCGCAGGACACAATCAAGGCGGAGAGCAGAAAACGAGAAGGTTTTTTCAGGATCATGGCAAAGATCTCTACTCGGCGAACGTGGAGTATTTCGATAATTCAATATTGCTATAATCTCAATGCTCTGGCACGCAATCAAGGTGAATCGCATCCGACATACCTTTCGATGCGCTGGACATGTCCATGCCAACCGCGTCTTACCTTGACCCTGCTCCTGCTCAACCCAGAAAATTGACAAAGAACTATCAAAAACAACAGCCCCTTTCTGGATACTGTTCATGTCTACTGCCGATACGAATCAAATCTCGATGGTCATTGACCGAACCCCGGCCAACCACCTGGAATACCTGGATTTCCTGGCCTGGGTAAACCGCTGCCTTTTTCCCGCTGATTTTGAAGAAGAGCTGATCCGTCTTGGCGTCGACAAGACAGTCGCGTTCGGGCTGCGGCTGGTCGTGACATCAGACAGAAACCGCCTAAAAGGCATCGTTGACGTGTACCAGGACTGCATCTCCAGCGAGTCCGACAAGGCGGCGCTCGGGCTGTACCTGGAACACATGGCCGAGGAACATAAAAAAATCCTGGAACGCCAAAAACGACACCAGGCTGATCTGGATGACACCGGCCTGTCTCGTTAATGCACGCGAGACACAACCCGAAGCGATAGATCCAAGATTCCTGACTAATGTGCCAGAGTCCTTCTTGTTTTTGTTCGATTGTTCCTTGTTTATGCTTTTTGGCTTGTTTAGCTGGGAAAGAGGACAAATCCAATCCCAGATGCCGGGCCTGGCTTGGGGGTAACAGCCTGGCCCCACTGCCTTTAGTAGATGGCATGCCAAATAGCAGTCGCCCCCATCATATCTCTGGTGCATCCAAAGACGTCCCTCACAGCCAACTTATTCACTTCGTTGCACAGTGAGTCGGAGATGTCGTATTTCGTGCCCTTGACGTTGGGGAATGCCCTTGTCATAACCACCGCCGTTAATTTTGGTTTTCGTCCGTCTATATCGGTGAAATCGATTACCCCGATATTTTTCACCAATACTCGGAACTCACTGCCCTCAGCCGAGTGAGGCACGCTGTTGAGGTAGCCGGCATTCTTCATACCTAAAATAAACGGGCTTACTTTTGACACTGTTCCTACAACACGACCAATCGCAAATGGGCCAATATCTCCAATAAGGCCGTATCCGTCCATTCGGTAAATCAATGCAGCCCCAGAGATTTGCGACAACTGATTGCGCATGGTAACGGCCTTGGCTCGCCTGGCATTATCAGTTAAGGAGTCACCGGTATAGGAAAGCGAGATGTAGGTAATGAAGACCCCTATGGCAACCGCAATGATAACGATTATCAGGACAAACACAACGATTTCCTTTTTGTTTGAGCATAGCATTCTTGGACAAATGAAATATACACCTAACTCGTAATTCGGCGACGAGCAGCCCTTAATGCTAACCAACAACTACTTAGAAATTTGCCCAATGGCATCAATTTTCCGGCCTCTACACGATCGGCTTTTTTGGCGGTACCGGCACCAGGTACAAACCCGACTTATTGCGGTCAGTGTCATCCAAAAATTTGCTGTAGTCCGGCACATAGCCGGTGTCGATCAATTCAATGGCCTTGACCTTTTCCCAGGAATCGCCTCGAAGAACACTGGCCACGCGCTCGGTTTCGAGAATCAATTTTGCCATGCAGGCGAAGGCCGAGTAGAGGGAGAAACTGCCTATCCTGTACGCCTGGCCACCCGCTTCAAGATCAATATCGATCTGATTGCACAGCGCCCGCATTTGATTGAAGTGCCGCATTTCATCACGAGGCACGACGCTGGCATAAGCCGCCGTACTCCAGCCATAGCTGCAGGAAAAACTCAGATGCGGGCCTTGCTCTTCGAGCCTCACCTCCCCCGGCTCAACCCGTCTGCCCGCCAGGAATCCCAGGTGCTGGGCTTTGATTTGCTGGAGCAGCCGAAACAGTGTCCAGAAGTCGCCGAGGTCAAAATTAAGGGAAAATCCAGACGACCAATTGCCATCGACCTTATCGGGTCTTGGGCGAATATCGACGTAATGATGCCATTCTTCGAACTGCGCTCCAGCAAGGGCTTCAACCCCCTCAGCGGGGTCGCGATTCTGCAAGGTCGATAGAAGATGCACCATGCCCAACCGATTGGGCAGACTTTCGAGCATGTACCCAGCATTCATGCGTCGGTAGGCGGGGATGTCGATGTGATAGTCGTCAAGCATGGCGCACCGATCAGTCGAACTGGGTAACGAACAGCCCCTGCTTGTTAACAGCCGCATAGCCTTGCCGGGTGAGAATCTGGGTCAGTTCATCAAACAACTCGGCGGTACGGTCTTGCTGAGCACACGTAGCGCGCTCCGCGCAGGCCACCGTCAAACCTTGAAAGATATGCCCGTCTTCGTACAAATCAACACCCAGGGTGAGGGTCACTTCCTGGTCATCGACGTTGGGCGTCACTGATAGCTTCAGGCCGGCGTCATCCGCCTTCTCAGAAAGCGCCTTCAAATCAGCATCAGCACTGAGCGCATCCCGTACCTTGTAAACACCTGCAGGCACAGCAATCGTTGCGCACTTTCCTTCAACCACTTGAATCCAAGGCATGCTTAATACTCCTGTCTGGGGGGTGACCATTGACCACGACCGAGTCTGGTTCAAATGGTGTCTACCGATGATTTCAGCTTATCAATTTATCGATAAACAGTAAATCAGCCTCCTGAAAACAAAATCCGGAAGCTGGCCTTCAGCCAACGCGCAAATCCCAGGTGCGGGTTTGCGTACACAGCACCCGCGCATCCAGCGATCTGCCAACCGATGACGTGTGGTCAGAGCAACGAGCAGTCGAAGCCCAATTGAAGCCGGCTGTGCGCCGCTGCTAACATGAACGCATTACACAAGGACTTTCTCATGCTCATCTACGCCACGCACCTTCATCTGCAACCTGATAATGGTCATGAGGACATCCTGAAAGCCTTCAGCAAATGGATCGCCTCGGTCACAAACACGGGCGCCGACATGACTGAGGTGATGAGCCAAACGAAGCATGACTTTGGACACAAAGGCACGCTTGAGATCGCGCAGTCCGATCGTTTGTTCGGCGCCACATTTTCCGTCGTGGATGGCAAGGATCCCAGGAGAACCTGGATCACTGACGTGGGGTTCAGCAAGCTCTACGTGAAATCATCCCTGTTGTGCTCGATCGCTCTGCGCATCGAAGGCCCTGAGCCTAAAAAGATCTTCATCAACAAGCCAAGGTTTGTCGAGACACTCATCGAGCGTTGCAACCCCCTGCCCTCCACGCCCGGCCTGATGCCCAGAACATTGACCCTCGACGCCGCACAGGCGTTCATCCCGTGGATCGATAACCCGCAGAGAGAGACACCTGTCGTGGTGCTCAGTGCGCATAAGGAACTGGGTTACCCTGTTGACCCGGAACGACTGCGCAAATCGCTGCTGGGGTGGGCAGACCTGGTCGTCATCCCTCAAGACGTGAATACGGTCGAACTGGAGCAAGTCGTCGGCAAGAGCCGGATGGCGTTCAATGGTTCGATCAGAACCCTGTTTGGCAATCTGAAGCCAGAGCAATCAGCGCTGTTCTTGTTCAAGCCCGCAGAGAAAGCGCCGGAAGGCTTTATTGAGCAGCGGGTGTTGGCCGATCTGGCGCACGTCGTGAACCCGGTTCACGAGGCGCACTGTATTTCCAGGCAGGTAGTCATAGACGATCAAGCGGCGCAGGTCGACAATCCTCATGCGGAACCCGGTGGCTTTTGAAATAAAAGCGAGAGGTAGAAATTCCCTCCAGGGGAAAACCCATCATGAGCCAGTACGATCCGCGCCCCTGCCCTTTCTGTGGTAGCTGCAATGTGAGATATCACTTCGACAGTGCTGCGCGTAAGACTGGCTATTATGTAATGTGCGGTGGCTGCCAGGTCACTCAGAAACATCGGTACAGTACACCGGAGCGAGCGGTAGAGGCTTGGAACACGAGGACTCGGCCAAGAAAAATTTAAGGCCCTCGAAAATCGACCTGCAATCATGAAGCAATGCTTTTCCAATACCTGCACCTGTGAGCTATCGCATCAACTTCGCAAGCCAACACTCGGTTTGTAAGTTCACTGGTTCACGGCCTTGTTCCACTCACAGCCACAAAACACATTGAACTCCTGCCTTCGTTGGCCGGATACTGAAAGCATTGAACTCAGCACCTGGAAAGCAAACACCGATGAAAAGCAAAGGTACCTACATCTTGGATGGCAAAACCCCCGTGGTTTGCGAGGACTACCAGGAATGGGCAATTTGGCTGGGGACGACTGACAGAACAGTTGACCTTACACGCGTTGCCAACGTCGAGATCAGTACCGTCTGTATCGGTATAGACCTCAGCGATACCCAACCGCCCAGGTTATTCGAAACCATGTTGAGCATGTTCGAAGATGCTCAAGTCAATTACCCGCCACTAAACGCTTCGCGCTGTAGTGGGGGCTTGTGAAACTGCCAAAGCGAGACACAGTCGCAAGGCTTTTCACTTCTAAAACAAGCTACCGAAGAGTAACTCGTTTGGGCC